>JAAUYH010185986.1_pt1 | contig 39990 bp, 35 predicted proteins | sample 7278061 | NCBI WGS metagenome assembly JAAUYH01 (sample SAMN14350203, study PRJNA611818) | marine sediment metagenome | isolation source: surface marine sediment (0.6m) | place: French Polynesia: Moorea | collected 2018-08
AGATGTTTATACGCCCCGTCCCACCGCTAAAAGCTTCGTGGGTACTCGCCTTCGGCTCGATACATCCCACTCGCTTTTTAGACGGGGGACTTCCCGTCCGATTGAGTTAAATATTGTCTATTTTTCCTCTTTAGTTTTCCAGAAAACTTAAATTAAGATTATGAGAATGCTATAATTGATCGGGTAACATTTTGTAACAATTACTTGTATGTACTAATTTCTATGAATTGGTGAGGGTTTACAAATATACCTACTATCTTTAAAGATTAACTTTTTAGTAAGACTATTAATGGTAGAGCCATTGAGCCAATCTAAAAAATACTTGTTGTATTAAATATCAATTTTCATCGGCAGTCCTATAGCTGTTGTGAAGTAAATAGTGATAGTTGAGTTGACAAAAGACTTTTAGCTCTATCACCTTATTTTAATGCGACAAAAACTCACCCAGACAGAAAAATTCGTACTAAATTTTTAGCCAAATCTTATGAATCTACCCCCAAGTCAACTCAGAGCAATAATAACAGGAGCTAGTAGTGGCATTGGTAAAGCAACAGCCTTCACTTTTGCTAAAGCTGGAATTAACGTTGCTCTACTCAGTCGTTCTCTGGATAAATTAACAGCAGTAGAACAGGCTGCCATCGAGGAGGGGGTAGAAGCCAAAGCCTATCCAGTAGATTTAGCTCGCATCGAAACAGTTAGAGAAAAGATCGCAGCGATCGCGACAGAATTCGGTCCGATCGACATTCTTGTTAACAATGCAGGAATGGGCTATACTAACCCACTAGCAAAAACTTCTCTAGCCGATTGGCAGCAAATTCTTAATCTAAATCTAACTAGCGTCTTTCAGTGTGTTCAGGGAGTATTACCTCAAATGCGCGATCGAGCTACAGGAACAATTATTAATGTAGCTTCCATTGCAGCTTATAATGCCTTTCCCGACTGGGGGGCTTACGGCGTTAGCAAAGCTGCCCTAGTGGCATTGGGTAAAAATCTAGCAGTAGAAGAAAGAGCTAACGGTATTCGTGTAGTTAATATTGCTTCTGGTGCTGTCAATACTTCCCTTTGGGATACAGATACAGTTCAAGCAGATTTTAATCGAGAGGCAATGTTAACTCCAGAAATTGTGGCTCAATCTATTCTTCATGCTGCACTCCTACCAACACAAGCAGTCATAGAAGAGATGACAGTTATGCCCAGTGGAGGGGCTTTGTAGAGAGTAAAACTGAGCAGAAAATCAGTCTAAATTCACTGATAGTATTTTCTAGCCAGCTTTACCGCACTTTTTTATAGTGTTCTCCAGTATTTCGTCACCGTTACACCGCCTTTTAACGAACGGGGCGTATAAACTTGAGGGGGCGGTTGGCGGGGCGTATAAACTGCCGAGGTTTCCTCGGCAGACAGCCCCTTGCGAACCTGCGTCGCCAATTCAAGACCCCCGTCTGAGGTGTCCTCAGAAGACAGCCCCTCCGGTGCCTGCGGTGCTCGGCGTTCCCCGGTCAATTTTATCGAATTATATGAGGCAAGAGTTTTACTCACAGTTTTTATTATGACAACAGTTTCTTCTAATGGTTCTTCTAACGGTTCTAGTACTTCTCAATCTGTAATGCTCAACACAACTAGTGGATATCAGTCCAAAATTAAAGAACAAATTTCTACCAGACCCGATCGCAATACTCATAATGGTCAACAAGCACAAGTTCAAACAGATTTAGCAACAGATAAAGAACAGATGATGGACGCTGTCAAGACGATGCTCACAAGTGTAGGAGAAGATCCAGAGAGAGAAGGACTACTTAAAACTCCCAAAAGAGTTGCAGAGGCAATGCAATTTTTGACCCAAGGATACAGCCAATCCTTAGAAAAAATTGTCAATGGTGCTATTTTTGATGAAGGGCATAACGAAATGGTACTGGTGAGAGATATTGATTTCTTCAGCCTGTGCGAACACCATATGTTACCTTTTATGGGGAGAGCGCACGTTGCCTATATTCCCAATCAAAAAGTAGTTGGTTTGAGTAAATTAGCCCGAATTGTGGAAATGTATGCTCGTCGTTTACAAGTACAAGAACGTCTCACTCGTCAAGTTGCCGAAGCCATTCAAGAAGTATTAGAACCAAAAGGAGTTGCAGTAGTTATGGAAGCAACTCATATGTGTATGGTTATGCGCGGTGTACAAAAACCAGGCTCTTGGACAGTCACTAGTGCTATGGTTGGAGTATTCCAAGAAGATCAAAAGACTCGCGAAGAATTTTTAAACTTAATTCGCCATCAACCCAGTTTCCTCTAAGTTAATAGTTTTTTTGTTAACTCCCTCAAATTTTAAAAAATAAACAGTCCAGCTAAAGACCTTGGCTGGACTTAAAATTAGGAGAAATATATTTATTTGACGGGATTGGAAAAAACCCTTCCTCAACGTAAGTTTAGAGTTGGCTCTTCGGCTTCGATAGCTAGTAAATTGACTTTTACCAGTAATTAATACCAATTTGTTTTTTGGTTGCCAAAAATTTTTGTAGGAATAATTAGCCTTCTGGGTTTTCCACTTTGCTAATATTGGTACATCCTTTAGGTAATAGCCCTGACAATAATTTATTGACAACAAGCATCTAGCAATTTGGTATAAGAGTAGTAGGATTTGTCTTTTTAGTTTTAATCAATCCCCAACTATAAATAACCAGTGTAAATACGTATTTTTTACTTGCTTAATATAAATTGTAGTTATTTTTACTGAATTTGGAGTTAGGAAACTGCAAATTCAACATTTTTGGGATAAGCATTAACTCCGAACTCCTTACGCGTACGCGTACGCGAAGCGGGATACCGAAGGTCACTTACAAATAGTATGTTTACTAATTTTGAATCGACAATTGTTCAAACTAGTCAAGCTGCAATTAAGACAGTAATAGGTGGAAAAGGAGAGCCTTTATTGCTACTCCACGGTTATCCACAAACTTATTTTATGTGGCATAAAATTGTCGATCTTTTAGCACGAGATTTTACAGTTATTGCTACAGATTTACGGGGTTACGGAGATAGTTCTAAACCCCAAGGTGCAGCAGATTCTAGTAACTATGCTAAAAGAGTTGTTGCTCGAGACCAAGTAGAGGTAATGTCTCAACTAGGCTATGAAGAATTTTATTTAGTTGGACACGACCGCGGTGGTAGAGTAGCCCATCGTTTAACTCTCGATCGTCCTCAAAAAGTGAAAAAGTTAGCTGTATTAGATATTGTTCCTACCTATGAGTTATATACTACAGCCGATCGAGAATTTGCTACTGCTTACTATCATTGGTTTTTTCTCATTCAACCTTTCCCGTTGCCCGAAAAATTAATTGGCGCAGATCCAGAATATTTTTTACGCACTTGTTTAAACAACTGGAGCAAAATACCAGATGCTTTTACTCCCGAAGCTTTAGCTGAATATTTACGCTGTTTTAGAGACCCTGCGGTTATTCACGGTACTTGTGAAGATTATCGTGCCTCGGCTACGATCGATCTCGTGCATGATGAACGAGATTTAGAGCAAAAAATAACTTGTCCTTTGCTAGTACTTTGGGGCAGTAGGGGTATTATTGGCAAGAAATATGATGTTTTAGCAAGCTGGCGCAAAAGAGCAGTTAATGTTACTGGCAAAGCACTTGACTGTGGTCATTTTTTGCCCGAAGAAGCTCCAAACATTACTTACTCAAGTCTCAGAGAATTTTTAATCCCCAATTCCTAAGCCCTATCTATGTTTAAGACTCGCTCCAGTATGTCTGGTGAATAGCCAAAACAATGCTCGCAAGCTATCTCTCAGAATTTCTATTGTAGGTTCGGGTTTTTCTTTAGAAGGAATAGGAATAGAGGTAAAAGTAATACCTTGACTACCTAAAACTATCATCGCGATCGCGACCGATCTAGGCATATGAAAACTAGATGTAATCAAATAAAGATGCTTGATATCTTTTTGTTTAAAATCGTCAACTAGAGTAGTAAAGTTAGTTACCGTATCTGTAGCACGACGGTCTAAATGTACCCGCTCCTCAGCAATGTCTGCCGTTCGGAAAATTTGCCACGCTTGTTCATTGGAAATTCCACTAGAAACCCAGATTTCTAAAGAAGGATTGATTTTGGCAAATTGGGCGGTAAAGGTTTCTCGATCTGGACTACCACCAAGAGTCAGAATTGCTTGGGGGTACGGTGCTTGATATTGAGCGATCGCCAATCTTAGAGGAATTACAATTAAAGAAAAAATAATTAAGCTAATTAATGACAATAAAATAAATCGATGTTTAAAAATAAAAGTAGTCATACTTGTTTTAATTCAACTACAATCGTAGTTGTCTTTTAACGATCTTTATCTCTCAGAAAATATGAGGGCTTACTCCCATGTTTCCCAGATCTATAAGAAATATAAACTTATATTTTTAAACTTATATTTTTTTAGATAGAAAAAAACAATAACAAAAAAAGCAAAAAGAACTTAACTTATTAAAATTAAGTTCCCGTAGCAAAATATTATGAGTACAATCGATCTTCTTGATTCTAGTGAACGGGGATAGACTGATTGTCAGCAATAGCTTGATAAACTTCTTTCATTTGGGCAGCTATTTTATCCCAAGTATAATTATCTAAAATAAATTGACGAGCGCGATCGCCCATTGCTCGAGCGCGATCGGGATTTTGCAAACATTCTATTAAGGCAGAGGCTATTGCCTCTGGCTCCATATCTACTACACGAGCAGCTTGTGCTGTTGCAGCCTCGGGAAAATTACACCCTTTAGTAATAATGCAAGGTAATCCTGACACCATTCCTTCTAAGATTGACATACTAAAACCTTCAGAGTAGGAAGGAGCTATATAAACTTTGGCAGCAGCTAAAGCAGCATATTTGAGAGAGCCTTTAATCATTCCAGTAAAAGTAACAGCCTCTATACAGCCAGCTTCCACAAAATAATTACGCACAGTAGGAAAAAAGTTGATACTATCTGGTCCGGCTACAATAAGATGAATGTTAGGAAACTGTCGATAAGCTCTAGCAAAAGCAGAAGCTAACAAATCTAGTCCTTTTTTGGGGTCGATACGACCGAGAAAGAGAATTAAGGTTTTATTGCGAGTATGGGGAAATTGCTGGTAGAAAATTTCTGGAGTAGGCAGTTCTTGGTATTCTTGAGTATCGATACCATTGGGAACGACAATAGTTTGTTTGAATCCTAAAGATTGAAGATTTTTAGCTTCAGAACTAGCTAAAGTTTGAATAGCCTTAGCTTTTGCTAATGATGCTTTTTCTACTAAATTGTAATAATATTGTTTTTTTCTGGCTTTATAAGATAATGCCCAGGGTTCTAACATACCGTGAGGAGTAACAATATAAGGGATTTTTTTGAGTTGACATATCTTATGAGTAATGGAAATTAAGGGTGCAAACATAGTGTTAGTATGCACCAAATCGTATCGAGATATATGTTTGAATAACCAGCTAATTAAAGGAATACTAACTATAAAATCGTTATGATGCCAACAAGGGAAATATCTTAATCGATAATTTTTTTCATTGAGCCAGGTATTTACAGGAATTGTAAAATTTTGAGCATAGCCAGCATTAGTTGTAATTAAATCGAGAGAAACTTTATGATTGCTTACTTCTCGAGCTAGTTCTTTGACACTTTTAGAAGTACCACCATAAGTAGAAGCAAGATAGGGAATTACAGCTAAGACTTTCATTATTAATTAAGAATCAGAACATACAGAACGATTAACAAATTGATATTGCTGCTGATAAAGATTAAAAGCTTTACACATCGATCTGGGTAAAGCTATAGTCCGTTTGGGATTAGATAAAGAAGAATCAATGGCAGATATTATTTTGTTACCCCAAGAAGAAAACCAATCTATCTCTAAAAATTCACACAGATTTTTTAAAGTGGTGAGAGGCTCTTTTAATAAGATGTCATAAGAAACTTCTTTGAGGCGATCGCCTAGCATGGCTTTTCTGCGCTCGATCTCTCCTAAGGTTACTAACCATTCATAGGCTGCTTTCGATAAGTTATCCGACAGGATGTTAGCTTCTTCAGTATAGTAACCAGCAGCAATACCATCTCGTTGCAGAATTGACCACTTTATTTCATTTACTCCCCACCATTGATTTAGTGCTGGTTTACCCATAATTTTATAAGTGCTGGCAGATGCCAACTTATCGATCGAATAACATACATCTACACCATCACGAACAAGATGAATAAATTTTGAATTAGGAGCAAGTGCTTCTAGATATCCAATACGCATGGCATTGAGAGGAGTTTTTTCAATAGTGAGCTTGGCTTGTTTATTTTGGCGAGCAGATTTAATTAGATTTTCAAAGTAGAGTTTTGTTTGTCGATCGCCATCAGCAGAATCCATTAATAAAGAAGCATCTACTCGATAAAAAAGGTTAAGAGCATCGGTTCTACGGTCAATTGCTGCCCATAAATGGTACGGTTCAAATAAATAATTTACTTGGGGGTGGCTACTAAAAATTTTGCCCAAAATTGTTGTTCCAGAACGACCACAACCAACAATAAAAGCCATAGACGAAGAGCTATAATTTTGGAGTTGGTTTCTCGTCTTCAAAATCCTGACTTGTCTTTGCGCAGATAATTTAAGCCATTCATACTTAAATGCTCGACCACAAGATTTTAACCCTTCACTAATCGAAAAAGTCTCTAAAGCCACTATATAAACCTCTATTGAATCTCATGAGAGTAAACCAAGATTAGGCAACTGCGTATTTAACAGCTTGGATTAAACCTGTTGCAAAATATTCAGGAGAAAACTTTTGAATATGCTCTAAGGCAGCTTGACCCATTTTTGCTCGATCGACATTGCCAGAACTCATCTCGAGCATTAAATTAGCCAGAGCCTCAATATTTGTAGGCTCAAAACCAAAACCATTTACACCTTCAATCACTAAATCTTCAAAACAGCCACAGCGGTTAGAGACAATAACAGGTAAGCCAGCAGCCATAGCTTCATTCACGACCAATCCCCACTGCTCATGAGTGCTTCCATGGATAAAACAACTAGCATGAGCAAAATAGGGTAATAGCTCTTCTTGTTGCAAAAATCCTGGCAAGTGAATAACATTTTGGAGAGCAAATTTGGCAATTTGTTGTTCAATTTGAGGGCGTAATTCCCCGTCACCACATAAAACTAAATCCCAAGCATCTTGACCTATTTGCTGACGATATTGAGCATAGGCAGAAATAATAGAAGGGATATTTTTTTTAGCTATAAACCGATTAATAGTTAAGAAAAAAGGTTTTGTACAAGGACTAGACAAATTGCTAATTTTTTCAGGATGAAATGTATCATTACCTACCACATCATAACCTAGAAAAATAGCTGATTCTGGCATTCCCAACTTCATTAAATAGCGTTTTTGTGGCATACCTCCCACCAAAGCACATTTAAATCTGCTAACAATTAAACTTTTTATTTTTTCCTTCCACCAAATTCTCTGAGCATCTTCTTCTGTACTTTCTGATAATAAGATAGCAGGTTTTTTCGTTGACAAACACCAAAAAAGAGCCATAAGTAAAGATGGTTTAAAATAACCAGAAATCGCTAATAATTCTGGATTTATTTGGTTTAGTGTTTTAATTAATTTTTGGATTAAATCTTTAAAATTAGTTCGTTCTAAATCTCGGTCTCGAACAAGGGAAATAAGTGGAAAAACTAGATTATCTAAATTGACTTTCCAAGGATATTTTTTAACAGATCTAGCTAATTCTATCCCGACTACTTGATACTCGGATGATGGAGAATAAGCACTAATACTTTCTAATCTAGCTATATGGTAAGGACCATAACTAGAAAATAGTATACCGATATTTTTGTTCATTGTAAATTTCGATAATTTTCCAAATTGTATCGATCTAAATTAGTTTTTTTTCTGGCAAATAATGTGACTAATCCGAGTACACCAACTTGAAATATTCCTTCTTGAATAAATCTTCCCGTACCATGAGTTATTGCAACCATAGCGGGAGTAATTAACGCAGCATATAACAGAGTACCTAGTGTGCTTTTGTAATAATTAGATGAAAACCAGAGAGTTTTAAATAAAAATGCTATTAACGCAAAAACCAGACAGCCAAAATAGTCAAATTCAACAAAACTATCACCAATTCCTGTAAATGTCGTACCGGGGTGTATAGTGTAATGATATAAATATTTCAAATAATGATTTGTTCCCCAATTAAACTGTAAAGCCTTCTTGAGTCCATGCCCAAAAATCTGTCCTGGAAAATATTGAAAGACAATATTATCCCAATAGCCGGTTCCGTAGCCATGTCTTCCAGTCATAACTGAAGCATCCATTAGCAAGGCTGCATTTCTTAGTTCTAAGATTTTTCCCTGCAAAAGTACTTCCATAGAGTCTTGAGATGTAGACATAATTTGTTCCCATTTATTAGTAGCAATATGGCCCCACAAATTTCCGCGCATACTTCCTAATAAACGAATAAAATAAATTCCTAATAATGAGAAAGCTAAAATAATAAATCTTGGTACCGTAAACCTTTTAACAAACCAAAATAAAACACCAATAATTACTACAAAAGCTATAGTTGACTGTCTACGACCTGATATTAAAATAGAGCTTAATAGTGGATAAGCTGTAATTAATGTACAAAAAATATATTTAAGCTTAAAATCTTTTAAAGTCTGTCTCAAAAAAATAGCAAAAGCAATGTATAAAACTTTGGCAAAAAATACATAAATAGTAGCTCGACCAGTCCAATTACCATTGGCTGCTGTTTCGATATTCGTGCGAGAAAGTAAAAAATTAAAGAAGTGACCAAAAATCATTAAAGCTACTCCTGCTTTAAATAGTTTTCGATCGTCGATTTCTATATTTAATTTTTTCAACAGTTTAGGATCGGGAGAAAACTGATACCCAATCCAACACATAGCAGCACATAAACAAGCCATCAAAAAAACTCGCTCTAAAGCTCGATCGCTTACTACTCCTGGATTGTTAGTAAGAGAAAAAGCTTGAGGCACGATAAAAGAAATAAAGGTTGCTCCCATGAAAAAAGGATATTGATAAATCCTTTCTAGGCGCATCATGCCCCAGCCTAGTAAACCGAAACAAATAATTACAAATAAATAAAGATAAAAATGGTGCATTAGGGTCGTAATTAATTAACTAATAATATTGAGTTAGCTGCAATTTAATACAGGCATTTTTAAACAGTTGCGAAACATATTTAAGTAAGCTGGAGTAAGAGTTTGCCAACTGAAATGCTCTCTGACATATTCTCTTCTGGCGATCGCAATTTGAGGAGATTGGGTTTGTTTTAGTAATTCAGCTAATGTCTTAGTTAAAGAACCAGATTGAGATAAATCGGTGAATATTCCTTGGTCTTTGAGAACATATTGCATGACTGGATAATCGTGAACTATACAGGGTAGTCCATGAATTAATGCCTCTAGATAAACTCTGCCAAAACCTTCTTTAAGAGAACCAAGCACAAAAATATCTGCTGCTTGATAGTAATCTTGTACTTGTTCGTAAGGGACACAACGAGCAGTAAAGTTTTCTTTACCCAAATATCGTTCTGCCAACTGCACAATTTCGTTACTATTTTCATCCATATGTCCTAGCATTACAAGGTAAGGTCTAGGTTCTGGTAAAGCAGCAATTTCTTTAACTATATAGTCCATGCGTTTATGAGTAGAACTAATCCAGCCGACACTTAAAATAAGAGGACGGTTAGTAGGTAAATTAAGCTGTTGTCGAAGCCGAACTTTAGCTGCTGGTTCGTAAACAGGAGGTCCTTGGGGAACATTGATACCGTAAGGAACTAAAGAATGTTTGTTGGCTGATTCCCCCGCTTGGAGAGCCATATCGCGGTAGAATGGAGCGACTTGTTGTACATGATCGGTTCGGGAAAAAGGTGGATTGCAGGGACCACCATTAGAAAATATGAGTTTGTAGGGAACACCTATCTCTTTGCGCCAACGATAAAGCTGAAAACCTAAATTAGAATCGCTGTAAAAAATAATATCTGGTCTATTTTTTCCGATCTGTCTAACTAGGGGCAAAAAAGAAGATAGTTGTTCGACTACATAACCATTGCGCTTAATTAGTTTGCCCACACAGGAAGCCATTTTACTATTACGAGGCAAATTCCACAGTCGATATTCGTCTGGTTTCTCTTCCCCTGCACCTTTAAACAGTGTGATATTTAGTCCTTCTGTGCCATGTAATCCATCAAAACATTCACGAGCAAAAGTCTCTATACCTCGGTTAATAGTGCCGACACCAGTGCAGACTAGATGTACTTTGATAGGTGGAGTATAATTCATGAGAAGTCTATCTTGACAAAAGACTTAATAAAGTGGCGAAATACTAAAGAGTGTTTGCTGTAATAATCTATTAGTTTGGAGTAAGTGGTTTACGCAAAGCAGTAATAGATTTACCCATCTTGGGTACATATTTGAAGCAAAATTGAGGACCAAGTCGAGATGAATGCTTAACAGTTCGTCCCCATACTTTCCAGTTTGGATCGATATTTAGTTTTAACAGATCATATTGTTGATTTTCAGCTAGATATCTAATAGCTACACTTGTTGAAAAAAATAAACTATCGTGGAAAGCTACAATTCCTCCTGGTTGCAGAATCCGATCGATCCAGAATGCGTCAACAACCTTATGACCTATATCGTGAGCCCCATCAACAAATACAAAATCGTATTGGTTGTTCTTTTTATATTGATGGTAAAGAAACTCTTCAGACTTATCTTCTAGAAAATCTACATATTCTTGCAAGTTATATTTGTGAATTTCATTTAAGCCAATTCCTTTTGCTAAATTGAACTGAAAAGGATCGAGAGTAGTGTGTTTACCTTCTAGGTTAAGATGTTTTCGACAAGCTGCCAAAGTTATACAAGCTGTTCCTTCACCTAAACCAAAATCTAGAGAATGTTGGGGTTTTTTCTGTAAATAGAGTTCTGCTAGAATAAAGCATTCTTCCATCCTAGGACATCCGCTTCCTAACCGCATATTTCTCTGATTCCCATCCTGGTCGGTTTTAAGATAATCTTGATAAAAACCGTTAATGACATCATTTACAGGTGTTGGAATCTTCATATCTTTTACTCCTTTTATTTGTATAAGGTTTGTCTTGTTGGCTGTGAACGGCTAGTTTGCCATTAGTTAGTGCAATAGTGTAGATTCTTATCCTATTTGTAGTTCTTGAATCAATGCTCGATCGATCGACTCGGGAATAGGTTGAGGTCTAACATCATCGGGGAAAGATGGTCTTTTACTATCCAAAATGGGTAATAAAAATGCGTGAACCAACCGTTGTACTAAACGTATAGGAATTGGTTTGAGATGGTTAGTAAATTGATATCTTGGTAAATCTGTACCTGGTTGCCAGTATTGCAATTGAGGGTCATCATTACTAACAATAAATTGTCGCCAATTTGCCTGTGACCAATGATGCTGTTTGGGGTTAGCCCAATTCTGACGGTTAGTGGCATCTGCCATCATAATTGCTCTGAGACGACAGCGACGTTCTAGTTGAAGAGGATCGCGATGGGGATAATGACGAATAGGTAATCTTTCTCTCGCAACAAAGCCAGCATTGATAGGAAATGAACAGTTGACGGGCCATTTCATAGTACTGCGGTAACGACACAAGCGAGGTTCACTATAATAGCTAGGGGTAAAATAACGACGACGTTCTGCTATGGGTTTTTGTCGGTCAGCAATAGTTTCTTCTCCTTTGTTCCAAGCTTCTACCTCTTTCTGGGTTAGCTGAAAGTCGTAGTATTGATGGTAAACGATGGTTTCGTGTTTTTTGAGATAAGTTTTAACAAATTCAGGGGGTGGAATATGATGAAATTCATCGGCATCTACTCGTAAAAACCAATCCCCATCTTGCATTTGCTGACGAGCATAGTGAAACATATATCCTCTTAGTCTAGTTTCGCAATAGTAGACAGGCTCTTTTCTAATCGGAATAATTCGCATATCTTGGCAAGCAACATCTTGAACTATTTCCCAAGTTTCGTCAACACTACCAGTATCAAAAACATAAATAGCATCACACCAGGTAAGAAGATGTTCTAAACACTGTTGGATAATGTCGGCTTCGTCACGAACTGGAAGTAAGGCGTGAAATTTCATTTTATTTTTCTCCTTAAGAGCAAAACTTTGTTGATTAAATTCAAAAGTAATTTATGGGGAAATATTTGACACAAATAGACAATAAACCAAACTAGATTTTTAGGAGAAGGTAAACTTAGGGCTTTTTGCAAACATCGATCGCGCTCTGGATAATAATTAGCCTGATGAAATTCTAAAGCTCTAGTTAAATACAAACGCACAAAACGAGAACCTAATTTAGTATCTAAATAATTTAATTGACGAGCTAGAGAAAGAATATAGTCATAAGCTAACTCTGCGCTATGAGTGTATTTGTAATCGAATTTTGCAACACTAATACGCTGATTTTGATGACTCCGAAATAAAGAACCAATTCTGTCATCGTATAATGCTTCGTATTTATATAGTTTAATTCTTGCTCCATATTCCCAATCTTGACTGCCACTCAAAGTTTCTAACCACGGTCCAATTTCTCTAACCACATTTCTACGGTAAAGTGGAGCAGAAGTATGCCATAAATAATCGATAACATCGTTATGCCACTGAGAACTATTTTTCCCACAAAAACAGTTAGGAATTGGCTGGAGATTTCGCTCGGCTTGTTGGGTAAGAAAATAGACTAAAGCAGAATTATTTGTTTTTAGTTTATCTACTCCCCATTCTATTTTTTGGTGAGTAAGAACATCATCAGAATCTAAAAACTGAATGTATTGACCTCGAGATTCAATTAAGCCTAAATTCCTAGCAGCTTGCGCTCCTTTTTTAGCTTGACATAAATAACGAATGGTTAAATTATCATCTTGTTCTGTTTGAGATATGGCGTTGTCAATTACTAATTTAGTCGCATCAGTAGAACCATCATCTACAATCAGTAATTCTATTGGTCTATAGGTTTGTTTTATAATAGATTGAATCGCATCTATAATTAATTCTGATCGATTATAGGTAGGAATAATAACAGATACCAATCCTTCTAGATAATTTTCACTCATCCAGCGATTGTGATAAGTTTGGGGAATCGATCGAGGGGGAATATTTTTAAGTGTAGTAATCATAATTAAGATATTTTTAATCAAAAGTAGCTAGTTTAATTTAACTAGAAACTAAAGTTTTTTTACTCTTTAAATTGTTTAATAATCTTTGCTTATATTGGTCTAGAGAACCCAAAATGGATTGTTCTAATGCCATTTGGCTCATGTTTGTTAACTGTTCTGGATTATTACTTAAAAAATCTAGTTTCGCGACTATGGCATCTACATCTCGAATCGGTACTATGTAACCATCAAGGTTATCTCGCACGATCGAACCAGTATTAGGAGTAGTAATAACAGGGAGTCCACAGGCTAAGGCTTCGTAAGTAGCTACCGCCGAACCTTCACAAATAGAAGGTAATAAAAAGACATCCGCCCAGGCATAATGCTGGTGAATTTGCGCTCGCGGTACTTGTCCAACTAACTCTAAGTGTTCTTGCAAACTAGAAGCAGCTTGATCAGACACATTAATCGGCCCTACCAGCCGAAAAACGGCTTTTCCTGCTAATCTTTTAGCTGCTTCCAACACATAAGGACTTCCTTTGCGTAATCCCACAGAACCAATAGTTAAGACTCGCAGAGGTCTATTTGGAACAGTTTTAGGAGAAACCTGAAACTTAGTGTCTACTCCATAGGGAACTACTAAACAACGCTCTATCGGGCCACCACATTTGTCAATACTATCGCGCACAAACTCCGAACCACAAAGGATTATATCTGCTTGCGACCATTCTTGTTGCTCTCGATCGATATATTCTTGACGATACTCATCCTTTTGCATTGGTTCTGACCAACCTGGATGAAGTTCTTGTTCTGCTTGTAAAAGACTATATTCGATTTGATGAGGGGCAATGGTTTGTTCCATAATCGTTGTTAATCCTTGCTGTTTGGCAGCTTGGAGTATTTCTAATCCTGCCGTATTAAAGGTATATATTCCCGTTCCTCTCAATCCTTGTTGTAAAACTAATCTGTTGAAAGTTTTTCCCGCCCAGAGAAAGGTTTTGGTTACTTCCGAGGCTGAAAAAGCTTTTCGCAAACGTCGAACATATTCAAACCCAAAACCAGAAAAAGCAGTAATTAGCTTACTTGGTAGTTGATGTGGTACACGGCCAGTTAAACGGGCTAAAGATTTACTTTGCAACTGGGATGGAATTAAACGGAGATATTTAGGTAAACCTTTAACAGCACAAATATCCGTGTAGAAATGTTCTAGCATCTTGGCTTGATGCAAAATTCGAGGGATAGCATAGTGACCGCGTGCCCCCAGTTGAGCAACAAGTATTTTTTGTTGATGAATCATCATGATGTGTGTATGGGCTTTTTAAAATGCCTCATTTAAGTTCATTATTTTTTTGGCAATGACCTGTAATTCTGAATGATGGTCTTTTAGTAGATGAACTGAGAATTTATGATTTTCTAAGGTTTGAGATAGAAAAGAAGAGTCGTATGCAATTGTATGCTTCTCACCAAATGCAAAGCTTTTTTTCTTTTTGAAACCCGATAATGTATTACAACCATCACAATTGGGTACAAATATTGCTAAGATACCGCCAGTTTTTAACAGCTTGTAAAATAATTCAAATACATTGGATATATCAGGCAAGTGTTCTAGAACATGACTGGTAAAAATTACATCAAAAGATTCCTTGGCTAGGTTGTTAATTTCTTCTAACCGATTGATAATATCTACTCCCAGGTATTTACTGCCAAACTCCGCTCTTGGCTGAGAAATCTCAAAACCAATAGTGTCATAACCAGCCTGTTGAAATTGCCAAACACCATATCCCCAGGAACAACCAAAGTCTAACAATTTACCTTTTGGTACATAAGACTTAAGTAGATCGATCTTCCCAGAAAAATCTTTGGTTGTATTTTTAAACTGCCGTTCTAATAAATTTTTTAACTCTAAATTACTGGGTAGATCGGTGGTTAATCCTTCTTTATAGTCAAACTGATAAAATCTTAAGTTTTCCTCTGGTTTTTCTTTAGGAAATCTAAACATTAAACCACAGTTTTGACACTTTCGTAGCTGAACTAAAAAGTACTTATTTCCCAACACTTCGGCTTGAGTGTGATGGCAAAAAGGACAAGTCTCATCCATTGGCCCACTCAAATAAGTTGTTACTACTTTGGTAAGATATTTTATATTTGCCATTTATTCATCCCGTACACTAATAATTTGTTTCGTATTTAATTTTTAAGCTAGGTCAATTTATTTCTCGAAAGCTTATTTATTATTTCCAGCATTAGCGATACAAACCTATCTGATTGAAATATTTCGATCGCTTCAGATTGTAAGTAATTTTGTCCAGAATCATACATTTTTTGCCATACAGACTTAGGACAGTCTCGAATATATTTAAGTAATTCTAAATCTGTAGCAAATTGACGAGCATCGACAAAAGCTTCTTGAGGAATATACTTACTAATATTGTTATCCCCTAGATAAATAGGAACAACTCCTGCATAAAAGCAGTCAAATATTTTTTCACTAATATAACCGTAGTTTCCAAAAATGTTTTCAAAAGCCAGACAAAATCTATATTTACTTAAGGTTTCTAATTTAGAAAGAGATGTTCGTCCAAAGGCATTATTAAATGGTCTAGGAGGAATAATTTTATGCAGCCAACTAATAGATTCTCCTTGCCATCCTTTTCCATAAATATTGAGGAGATGAGGAAATCGATTTTCTGCCAATCTCGCTATTTTTCTCCGTCGTTTACATAGATCGGATTTTTGTTGTCTGAGTAATTCTAACCAAGAGATTTTCCATCCACCAAAATGCGCTCCAATTACAGGTAATCCTGTCCAGCCCAGATTACGTTGAGCTAGTAATCCAGCGTATTTATTAGTATTAATCATGACTAAATCTTTACGTTCATCAAAAGAAACAAAACAGGGTAAGGATTTTGGTATACCTATAGGTAGTTGATAATGAAAATATTTATTTTCATCGCACAAATTATGATTGAAGGTTATAACTGCATCAAAAAGATTGTGATTTTGGGGATTATAAAAATGGGTTCTACTTAGAGGTGATTCATAAAGTAATAAAATAAAAGGAGTATGTGGGGCTTGCTTTTTAGCATTGATAATTTCGGCTTTGTCAGCAGGTAAATCCTGCACTAAGATTAAATCAGCTTCAGATAAAGGATACATATCCCAAGTATCAATTTCGATACCTCGATCTTGGGCGACAGAACGCAACTTATATAAAGGATATTGCCAATGATTAGCTCTAGAGTCTTGAGGTTCAAAAATATGATTTTTCAGTCCTACATCATAACAAGGACGCATAAGTATTCTCATGAGAATAAGACTATTTAAGATTTTTTATAGGGATGGATAAATGATTTTTCCAGGCTATTTCTTTGATTTTTTTAAATCCGAGATTATACAAGGATCTCTGCCTAAGTACCTCATCAACTCTGCCCAACAATCCTTCTATTCCTAAAATTTCGTTATCACCTTCCAGGTTGTAGTGCCAAGATTTGAGTACCTTATACCAGTGAGGAAGTATATTTTTTAGATCACCTATAAGTCGCACCTGCCAATTTTGACATAGTTTTCTTTTTAAATTATGTCGATTACAATCTAAAGCAAAATAATAAGGCTCAAGAGAAATACTTGCTGCACCAAAACCACGACAAAGATGACGTAAGTATCCCCACTGTAGTCTGTGGGCAGTGATAAAATGCTTTAAATGTAGTTTGGGGTCGTACCATAAACGCCATCCCGCAAGTCGCAATGCGTAGCAAAGTTCTGTATCTTCACCAGCACTTAATTTTTTACCTGTTCTACCTGTAAGTAATGAGCTAAAACCTTGGTCTTTTAACTTCTGCCACGCTGATTTACGGACAGTTAGTCCAGCTCCCCAAAGCTTACCTTTAGTATCAGTAATATCAGCTTCTTCTGGAGCTTGCAAACCGATGGCATAAGCTGCCTTATGTTGTTCAAACCACCAAGGTGGCTCTATTTCACAAACTGCTTCAATTGAACCACCGCACGCCCCAACTTCGGGATGTTGTGTCATTAAATCAAAAATACGCTGAATCCATTGAGGACAAACCCAATTATCATCATCAACAAAACTAACAAAATTGTATTGTGCTTCTTGAAAGCCTTTTTCTCTGGCATAACTCAGTCCTAGTTGAGATTCATAGACAACTCTTAGAGGGGCTATTAGTTTTTCTGACCAGCAATTGAGGGCAGTTTGTGTTGTCTCATCAGTGGAAGCATTATCAACCACAATTACTTCCCAAGGTAGTTCCTCTTGAACTTGTTGATTAGCTAAGTGAGCTAAGGTTTGAGGCAATCTCTTGGCACTATTATGACAACAAACTACGACACTGACTCCATTGATAGTTTTCATCAGTAATTTAATTGGTAGGGGTTAATTCCAGCGATCGCTCATGCGTAAGAAGCAGTCTTTTTTGACAAAACAAATATCTGTTTGTCCTAAGGCTCCATCATAGGGTCGACGTAAAAAACCAGGAATGTCATAAACTAAATATCCACGCTCAATCATGAAATTCACGACTTCATGAAAAAGAGGTTGTTTTTCCATAAATCTAAATAAAGATACCTCCAGAATAAATATGTCAACAAATCCAAATAGCTTTTTACCTCCTCTGAGAACTTCAAGTTCAAAACCCTGAACATCTAATTTTGCCAACTGAGGCATATCTATTTGATTACTATCAATTAATGAATCAATAGAAATAACTTTTACCCTTCTTTGTTTGTCCTGTGCTTTTAGTTGTGCTGATTCTTTATATAAAAAATTGGAGCCTGATAGACGATCTTGAACCGTAAAAGTCAACTCTTTAATTTCTGCTCCGGCACCGACTAAAAAATATTGAGACCCAGGATTTTCCTCACAAAATTTTTCCATAAATGATTCCATTTCTGCTAGAGGTTCGATTAAGAAACAATTGGCATCAGGAAAAATCTTTTTAGCCATTCTGCTCCAGTCTCCCTGAGACGACACAAGTCATAACCTAAATGTTGAAAGATCTTTTTTACTGTTTGTTTAACAATCATAATCTCAGCCTTAGTAATTTATGCTCTTTGTAATCTTGAACTAATCATTTGATAAAATGCTCTGGTCACTAACATCAATGACTTTAAAATCATCTTGATTGATGGTGAACACAGTAACGCTTCTTTGAGCTGGCTGAAAGCAGCCACAAAGTCACCCTTATTAATGAATCTCTTGGCATCATTAAAGGCATAATAGGCATAGTGAATAAAAGCCATTTTGGAAAGCTTTTTTGCATATTTTGGGGACAATTTTTCAGCTAGATAAGATTGAGAAAAATTAATCGCATTACGTATATCGACAATATTTGCTCCAGACCTAGTCAATTGAGAAGATTCTGAAGACGAATGTAAACGATAAGATGCCAAGATTTGAGGCTCGTACCACACTGGATAATTAATCGCAATTCGCTTCCACATCTCCCAATCATTAGACCAACGTAATTGCAGATAAAATCCACCCAATTGTTCATAGGTTTTACGTTTGACGACTATAGAAGGACATTGAATTGCTTGAGATACTGCAATACGTTCTATCCAATTAGAGAGGATACCTGGTGTTTTTCTTTCAAGTCGGGATAAAAAGTGTCGCTCTCCTTCTTCATTAATGTAGGCATAACGACAAAAAGCTGCTCCTACATTTGATTCTTGCTCTAAAGATTCCTGCAAACATCTATAAAACCCAGGCATAACGAAGTCATCATCATGTAATATATGAACCCAATGACCGCGCGATCGAGCAATGCAGGTATTCCAGTTAGCATAAATGCCAACATTTTGAGGTTGACGATAAAAAGCAACTCTACCCTTGCCAACTTCTTCGACAATTTTGGCAATTTTTTGGGCATTTTCTGGTGGAGAACAATCATCTACTACTTCTATTTGCATATCCTGCTCGTCAATACCTTGATTGAGAACACTTCTAAGAGCTTGCTCTAAATATTCTATACGTTTATAACTGGTAATCATTACTGACCAAAATGGTCGATGAATTCCTTCTGGAATAGGTTCGATCGAAGGAAAAGCTATATTTTCCTCTGAACTAGTTTTAGATTTATTCATTGAAAAACTGTTTACGTTTGTCATATTAACCAACGGAAGCAAACTCTCGATTTTCTTTTACTTCACTCTCAAGCAAAACTTTTCGAGTTGCTTCTAGATAAGCGTGTCCCCATCGTTGACAGGGTTCTAAATGATTACCTTCAGCCCACTCATTCCAAGCGTTAATAAACACTATCTTTTCGCCAGATTTACTAGTAGCAGTCTTTTTAATGGCTTCTCTCAGCCAGCGTTTGTAAATTTCAGGTGTAGAGTTATGCAAAATAGTTGCATTCTTTTGACGACGGGCAGTGTTGTCCCAAGAGGGTGTCACGCAAGCAAAACGCTCGTACGATACATTAGGCTTTGCCAGCATTCTCTTAACTACATCTGAATATTCATAGATTCTGTGGTCAGAATATGCTCTCTCCGCAAATCTTAGCTTTCGTGAAAATTCCCAAAGTCTACCTTTTTGTAATGGCAAGCCCATTTGTGTCCAGTCTGGCTGAAACTCAACAGACGCATCAAAGCCCATGACACTAGGATCGTCATGTTCATCGGTAAAACTCTCAACTCTACAGAGAAAAATATCGCCAACTCCCAGTTTATAAGCCTCTTCCCGCCAAATTTCAGCAGTTTTTTGCGGATTAGGCAGATTATTGACTCGATAAACCAAAAATAGGGGTTTTCCGTCAATCTGAATATACCGAGGGTCTTGAAAAACTCTAGCTAGCCATTGTATATGGTGTTGATCGTCTTCTTTGCTGTAATTCTGTTTGATTAAAATTTCTTTTTCAAAACCATCCCAACGACGTGTCCAGTTTTCATTTGCCCAACATAAACAGAAGGGAAAATCTGGCTTTCCAGTAGCTAAGACTTCGTTAAAGGGACGCTCCAGCAAGCGTTTTCCATTAAACCAATAGTGATAGTAACAAAAGCCATAAATTCCATACTCTCTAGCCATGTCTGTTTGAGCTTGGCGTACTTCGGGTAGACGCAAATCATAAAAGCCCAAGTCTGTTGGTAAATGGGGTTGATAATGATGGAGAAACAGAGGCTTAGCTTTAGTAACGTTTGTCCACTCAGTAAAGCCTTTACCCCACCATCGATCGTTTTCTGGGATGGGGTGATATTGAGGAAGGTAAAAAGCGATCGCTTTAATATTACTACTCATAACACTTTCTACTAATAAAAACTTGTAAATGCCTAGCATCAAGACCTAAACTACGATCTATATGCAAATAAATCGTTGTTGACATTCCTGAATGTTTATATACGTAATCCACAAAATCCGCTCCCCAATCATAGGTCACTAGAGAACCTCGATCGCTAATGGGATTACCATGATAAACTGCTTTCTCTAGATATTTAATTTCTCCATTTTCTATGGTTGCTCTTTGTCTTGAGTGTTGAAGTTCTGGATACCAGGACATGGTAAAAATGTGCATTCCGCCAGGTTTTAAGACTCTGGCAATTTCTTTAAAAGCCTTATCTGGATGAAGAATATGTTCAAAAACATCTTGAGTAATAAATAGGTCAAAACTTCCATCAGAGAAAGTAAGATTTTCTAGATTTTCACATCGAAAACCCCGATGAATTTCACCAGGAGTAATATCTGGAAAATACTGTGAGCAAGAATAATTTTGACATTCTTTTTTCAGATAATCTGACGATCTTGAGCCAGGAGAAGACTCATGAATTAAAATTTGCCTATAATTAGGCACAAATAATTTAATGGTATCGATCAATGCTCTATGTCGTGGAATAGAATTGCATTTAATGCATTTATACTGATCTCTCAACCCAGAACCATACTCTACGAATAGTGTTTCTTTATTACAAATTGAGCAAAAACCCTGATTGCTAGGATGATTTAGTAAAGACAAATATTTAAAATATTTTTTTCCCTTGGCTATATATTGCTTAATCATTAGCTTACTAATTTCTTTTTTATGGAATAAGATGATTCCGATATCATTTAATTAATTTGAATAATTTTAATTTTAAGAACATTTGAAAGTACTAATATATTTAGTAAAAAAAGATTTATCTAAGACGCAATTATTATTGTTTTTGTAGTATGCTTGACTGGCTTTAAGACATTGTTCTCTTTTTGAAAGATAAGCTACTTCATCTTTGATTATGTGATTTATTTCTGAATATAGTTTATCTTTTGGTAGTGTAAAATTTTCTCTAAAGCATTCTAGATCTGGAGTATAGTATGCTTTCTCGCAGGTTAGAAAATAACTAGGTAAACCACTAGCTGCACAAGTAACTAATGCACCACTAAAAAGTCCGATCGCTATTGAACCTCTTTTAACATCAGTTGTTAAAGATAGTTTAGGGTTGGAAACTTCAAATTTATTAGAAAAGTTTGCTAAACAGTAATTCCAAAAGTCAGAAAAACTTGCTTGAGGATGAGGTCGAATAATAATTTTTTTAATATCTTCAAGTTCTAAAAAATTTTTAATCAAATAATTAAGTTCATCAATTTGGTTCTTAAGACCATTAAACTTAACAGCCCTTCCTACAGATTGATCGATAACAAGAACGGTTTTTTCTGCAAAATTATTTTCAGTTTTGACTATGGAGTCAATTATCGATCCAACAGCACAAAATTCAACTTTTTTGCAATTCTGATAAATCAATTTATAAAATTGCTGATTTAGGGACTGTAGTAGTTGTGCTGATTGTTCTCCGAATGTAAAAAATCTATTAACCGTAACAGGGATATCCAATGAATGACTGATGACACCATGTTGAAAACAAAAAACAGGCTTATTAATTCGCTTAGCATACTCCTTGATAGAAAAGGAATGGTCATCCCACTCACAGCGTAAAATGGCAAGATCGAAATTGATTTTTCCTATGAGGCAAAACCATACTAACTCCGAAAATATAAGTAAATTGCAATTAACATCTTGTTTAAATTTAATATTATTTCTTACTAGTAATTCTGAGATTAGATATAAGTCTAATCTAGAAATAAGTCTAGATAAAAATAGTAGTATTTTTCTGACAAATTTTCCGAAAATAAAATCTATTTGTATAAATGAAAGATGTTCATTATCTGTAAATAAATCTTGAAAAAGATTTTGGGTTCTGCGATCGCTTACAATTCCTACTTTATGATTGAGACTCAAGCAGGCATTTACAAGTTCAAAAAGTATTTTTTGTTCTGATTTGCGAGAAATAGTTGAAAATGAAGGATTGATTAAAATGTCATAGTGAAGTTTTGGTCTTTGATTAAATTTAGCAAGAAAGCTTATTAGAGTTAAAAATAAAGATTTAATCTTTCGATAAATTTTAAGATGCTTGTTTATTTGTATTTTATTTGTATCTATAAACTGTGATTCAGCAAATTCGACATTATAAATTAAATACCTAAAATATTTAGAAAGATCTGGGTCTTCCTTTGCTAGTATTTGCTGTGCTTGCCAAAAAGCGAGTGCTTCCCCTCTCTCTGGGAAATGAAAATCCTCGTATTTCCATTGTTTTGTCTGTTCCATTGCTCTCAATTTTAGAAATATTTTTCGAGTTTATTTAAAGAAATCCAAAACCCTTCACCATCATTTTTGTGTCCTTGCCATATTTCTGGAATAAAAGAGGCTTGACTAGCTGTTTTGGCTAAGTCTTCCGCTAAAGCAGGAAAATCAATATCCCCCTCACCAATTTGTAATCCTTCCCCGTCTATCCCTTCAGCATCAGCAATATGTAGATGGGCTGTATAGCCAGCTACTTGTTCGATAAATTCTTTAAAAGACCATTTATGATGGTTGCAAGCGAGTTTAGAGTGAGACACATCTAGACAGATGCGATAGTTTTGTTCTTGACAGAATCGCACCGTATCTTGGGGAGCAACAAACAAGTTATGGTAGCGTTGTCCGCCAAAATGCCAAGGGAAAGGAGGCATAGTTTGGGGGATGATTTCTACTCCTTCTGTGTCTAAAGCAGATAAACTATAAATTAGCAGTTCGTATAATTGGCTTTTGTCGGAACTTGGTAAAGGTTTGTCTTCTGTAAAACCGCCCACATTAGTTACAATACAGGGTCGAGAAGCTTGACTGAAATAGGGTTTAAGCGATCGCGTTAAGTCAATTACTCGTTGCAATTCTTGAATTGAATGCTGACGGTAATCGTTATCTGTAGAACATAAGTCTAAAATGACATCCCCTGCAAATAATTCGGGACTATGTACGACTAAATCTAAATCGTAAACTCGATCGAAATACTGTTTAATATCTTGTTCTAAATCTTTATAACTGAGATGAAACTCTAATAAGTCAGGATTGGTTTTACTTAAAATGGTTTTAAAGTCGTGGTAGCGTACGGGCAGACCCCAAGGACGTTTAAACTTGTAAGCACGAGCTAAAACTCTTTCTTGTTCTAGATCGCTAGGATAGAAAAAATCTCCTGTTTTAAAGTTTCTTTTGGCTTTTTTGCCGATTAACTCTTTTTTCCGATTGGGTTGCAAGCCCTTACCTGGACTTTTAACCTCAATCATCGATTCAGTAATAATTTCTCCTGACTGCAAATCACAATTGATAACTAAGCTTTTAGCCAAGGTTTCGCGGTTCATCAATTCCCCTTGACTCAAACGGCGATCGCCTGAACTACCGATGGCTGTTTCTACCTGGCGTATCCCCTCTACCATTGCTTGAAACTCTTGGGGTAAGAGACTCACTTTATGATCGTTACCTTCCATAGATTTATCTAGGGTAAAGTGTTTTTCAATCACTTTTGCCCCTCTTGCCACAGATGCGATCGCTACATTAATATCTCTTTCATGACCAGAATACCCTACAAGACAATCTCCCAATTCTCGCAGACGGTCTAAGTAAGCTAAATTAATATCTTTAAAAGGGGCAGGATAGGTAGAGTTACAGTGCAGTAATACATAAATTGCTCCTAAACCCTGTAATAAATTAACTGTTTCGATAATCTCATTTTCTGTTGACATCCCCGTCGAACAGATTAAAGGTTTGCCTGTCTTCGCCAACACCTTTAAAAAGTCATGATGAGTAAAATCGGCAGAAGCAACCTTATAAGCTGGCATTCCATAGTCTTCTAATAGACTTAAACTATTTTTATCCCAAGGAGTACATAAAGGTAAAATACCTTGCTCTTTACAATAGTCAAAGGCTGCAAACATCTCCTCTGGACTTAATTGGAAGCGAGATAATAAGTCTAAAGTATATTGAGAGCCTAAATCTTCTTTGGCATCGTTAGCATTACCAGCATTAACATATAAAGAGTTCAGATCCCGTAGTTGAAATTTGGCACAATTTGCACCTGCTAATACGGCTGCGTCAATTAGTTGTCGCGCTAATTCCAAACTACCATTATGGTTATTTCCAATTTCCGCAATAATGAAGCTAGGAGACTCTGCATCTATCGTAAACTCCCCAATCTGGACAATATTAGAGCGTTTTCTGGCAACAGCAACTAAATGATGGCTTTTATTAATTAAAGGTACAAACTCAATTTTGTCTGATAAGTAAGATTGAATCTTTTCTGGTTCATCCCCGTCAAAGACATACTTGAAGTTTTTATTGGCAACTTTAGAAACTGACTTATTAAGATCGATCGTCTTTTGAGTTATCAACCAACGGCGAAAATCACCATCGGTCATCACTCCTTCTAGTCTTCCAGACTCGGTTACAGAAAAGATAACCTTACTCTTGTTGTCACTAATCTTTTTTAAAGCATTAATGACACTGTCTTCAGCAAAGACAATATATTTAGCTATATTTCTATCAATAAGCATTGGCTATAACCTGCTTTTTAAGTAAAGATTCGGCAATTTCAAAATCCAGAAAAGAATCTATTTCCCAACTTGCTGCTTCACTCATGGTCAAAAGGGCAATTTTACCACCGAGGCGATTATTTAACTCCTTCAACACCCAGGGCTTAAAAATATAAATAGAACCATTTTCTACGTACTGTGATGGCATATCTTGACGACGAGGACGACGACGGTAATCGTAGTTGATTGATTTAGCTACGCCGTCAACTTCTTGCCAAAGAAATCTATGGTCAGAAGAAACCGACAACAAAGAATCTGCCCCTTCTGTTTTAACCTTTCTGATGGCATTGTCAATATCTGTTCCTGTTCTAATAGGAGAAGTGCATTGTAAAAACACTACTAAATCTATAACTACTCCAGTAGCTTCAATTTGTTTAACTGCATGAATTAAAGCCGACTCCGAAGAAGCTGTATCTCCTGCTAATTCATCAGGACGGTTAATTATTTCTGCGCCATAATCTCTAGAAATTTCCGCAATTTTGCAGTCATCCGTAGAGACATAAATCCGATCGACAAGTTGGGCTTCTCGTGCATCTAGAATAGAATGAACAATCAGAGGTTTGTTTGCAAGGGAACGAATATTTTTACCAGGGATACCCTTCGATCCTCCTCTTGCTGGGATAATGGCAACTTTTAATTGTGACAACTTCAGGGGGTTATACATTGAGGACTTTCTTAATAAGGTCTAAATTTTGCTGTGTGAGACTCCATAGCTTGCTTTGTGCTGTTTCCAACTGAGTCTCTCTGTGAGGAAGATTTGTATAGATGTCATTAAGATCGTGAATCAACTTCTCAGAAATAGTGGGATCTTGCACCTCAACCCCCCAATCAGAATGCCCAATATCATCGAGGAAAAATTGCAGCTTATCGTGACTTATCAGACTATAGATAGGACGATGTAAACCAAATGGAATCATTTGTGCATGACCTCGCATTCCTACAGCAATAGTAGCTTGGGAATATTCATGCAGAATATCAACAGGTGGAACACTACCAATATTAACTTCCTCCGCAAAAAGACCTCTTGCCCTAAACCAATAACGAGCGTCACCATCAATAGACACATGATTAAAAAGCTTAATCTGCCATCCTTGGCTCTTTAGCTCTAAGAAAGCATCAGCCATATTCCACAGTATTTCATCCTCTCGCTTGCCAAAGCGAAGATGATGACGATCGAAGGCAATATTAACAGCTAATATGGGCTTTGAAGCTTCAGTATGTTGAGGCAAATCTGGATAAAAATGTCTCAGGACAGTAGTTGGACAGGGTTGATAGTGAATTTTCTCATGTAAAGACTCAGGCAAATAATCTTTTAGAGCTTCAATACTACCTCGATTACGAATACCAACAAAGGCACTTTTCTCAATCAACAATTGAACATTTTGTTCAAAAATTGGTGCAAAGTTTTTCTGTCCGCGAAATTGATTATATCCAACGGCAAACAAAATAATCGGAACTTTAATTTGTTTTAAAAGTTCTATTGGACAAGCCCATTGCCAACCCGAACGTTCATTAGGATTAGAGTCTGCAAGAAATAGACCACCGCCACCAATAACTAAAGCGTCTTGCTGATTAATTTGAGCAATTGTATCTTGAGTTACTGGTTCACGGAGTGGGATAAGGGTAAAGTGAGTTGGACAAACTTCTTTTTGGAAAAGCCATCTAACTGCTGGAAATAGGAGAGTATCGCCTGCGTTACCATTACCGTGTAAACCTACATGAGCAATTTTTAAGCTTTTGGCTAATATTTTATGAGGCTTTAGTGCAATATTCTGTGCATCCAGAGGATTTGCAGTCATGCCAAAGCGTTTTTTCACCTTGGCTAAAATCTTTGAAGGAATTTGCAAGGGAGACTTTTTTGCTAACGTCAATCCTCTCTGAGTTAAAGAAGCAAAACTACCCAATTTACTAGCCTTATGGTAGCTTCCGTCAGATTTACTAACTGTCTCTTGAATAATAGTTTTAATTACATCAATGTCATTTGAGGCAACTGAAATAATATCTGGGCTAACTTTTTTAGCAATAACCCATAATATAATTCCATTCCAGCCACTATCAATAATCTGAAACCCAGCTTTATCTAACAAAGAAAAAATGACTTTCTCTGATAAAGTAATCAGACAAATATCATCGAGCGAAAAATCAAGAATGCCACTATACCAACGCTCAATACTCTGACATTCTACAAAAAGATATCCACCAATTTCTAGTAGATAATTAATATCACTCAAACAAGCAATCGGATTTTTGGCATATTCGATAGAATCAAAAGTCGCAACTAAATTGAACTTCTGAGAAAATTCTGTTTTTTTGAGAATACTCTTTTTTATTTCAAATCCATATCTCTCTTGAATAGCCTTAAGATCGATATTACTTTGCTCTAAACAGAATGCCTTAAACCCAGCAGCTTGCATTAAGCGTAGAAAGCTTGCTGAACTCGAACCCAATCCTAAGACTAAATTTTTACTATTTTTTATATTTAAATTATTTCCCAAATGCCTGTCAATAATTTCAAACTTATTCTTAGCATTAATTTCATCTTGAATAAACCAACTTTCATCGAGAATAATATTAATATCTTTAATACTTGAATCAGACTGATTGTAATGCATAGAACTAAAATGATTCCAAATTTTAAACCCAGGTGATTGATTTTGTAGTTCCCATGGTTTAGGTTTACCTGAAAAATGCGGAACTTTTATAAAATTTGCTTGATAATTTGCTTGATAGAGAAATTGAGGTAACGATTTTGTCGCAACAAAACTAAAAGAGCTCTTAGATTCATCAAGTGAATCGGAAATACCAGCAAAATTGTAGCTCCAATGTAACTCTTTAATAGAGTTAGAAAAAGAATTTAATAATAAATTAAAAATAGATTGATCGACAAACTTATAATGCTCCATATACTGAAAGAGACTTTGATAGTTTTTCTCCCAGTCTTTTAAAACAGATGAATTTACGCCTACAAAACCCGTATTCAAGCATAAGCCGTCAAGCTTTAATCCAGGAAAAATAGAGCGAAATATATCTAATGATTCTGGCGCGATCTCATCACGCATTGAATGGGAGATTGATGATTCTAAAGTACTTCTGACCCCTGCTCTTACTCCAACAATATCAAAGTCTCTCAAAAAATTAAAAACAAAATCGACTTTTCCCAGAAGAAGAGTGTCAACATCCATATAGATTTGTCTTTCATAACCTGAATAGTGAGAAAAAAGTGAAGCTAATGCAGATATTTTTAAGTGTTTATGAACTATTTTTAGACTACTAAAATCATTTAATAATTCAGTGATATCGACGACTTTATCAACTCGTGACTTTAATTGTTCTTGTTGAGCTTTAGTTATTCCAGCATCAAGAAAAACTATGGGGAAATTAGAAAAACAACGTATACTCGAAATTAAACTTAAAGCACCTTGAAAATAATTTGAATCACAAGATGTCACAAAGCAACAGTCACTATACATAAATTTATTTCCCTGAGTTTATGATATTTCACTCAACTTAACTGAATTTGGTCTTAACTTTTAAGGGTTATATAGTTGAAGTTCATCATCTTAGATATGTATTTTTGCATTTTTTTACTCCAGGCCTATTTTAGTTAGGGTAATAGAGATCGAAATTCAAATTCAAAGTTTTTTCGATCGAAGAAAAACCTTTTAGTAGTCTCAAAAAAGAAAAATTAAAGATCGGTATTGGTTTTTTAATTTCATAATTAAATTCTATTGAGGTATTATATGAAATATTTTCAAGGCTATTTACCTGCCGATACCAGCTTTGTATAATTTGCTGAGAGCAAGTACTTTTGCTTGTTTTCTGTGCAGCAAAACAGAGAATTGCTCTGGGGTAGTGAGAAGGTATTTTGTTATAGGTATGATAGGTATCGTAGCCATTTTTCCAATAAACATCTTCCGAATATTGTTGCATCTTAAAATAGTATTTAGAATACTTATAATGAACTTCAGGACATATAACAAAGCCTAAAATTTTATATTGATTAGTTCCATAGTAATCATGTAGCAAAGTAGGAGATATTTGATAGAAACCATGATCGACGTATCCATTGACTGGATGAACATGAACAATAACTCCATTTTCTTTTAATATTTTGTGTATGTTTTGAAGGGCATTTGGAATATTAAAGCAATGTTCTAGAGTTCCAGTGTCAAAGATTAAGTCTGCTATAGAATGATATTTCTCAGGTAAATTGATATTATTTAAATTATGAACAATATCAGCTCCTTCATAGTCACTAAAATCTATGGCTTTAAACTCATCAAATCCTAAAGAACTAAAAAAATCTCTAATACCTATTTTTTGGTTCTGATTTTTTTTGGATTTTATTGTTTGATTACATTCAATTCTCAATCTATCAAGTAAATTACTAAAAGTAGAGTAGGTAATATTAGAACCAGGATTTCCAAGAAAAACAGCCGTTTTCTTATGAGCTTTATGTCCGTCTGAATACTTATTCATGTAGTTGATTAACTTTTGCAGAAAAACTGCATCTTCATACATAAGAGCCATAGATACACCTTACATAATTTTATTGAAATTTATACTTTATTCTTATAACTTATATGCAGTAATATCCATTCTTTCAAAAAGAATTTTATATCCATTATTAACCAATAAATCGACACTTTTTTGTCGATCTTCATCTTTCAGATGAATATGCTCATACCGAATTACAGAGGGTTTTATAAGTTGTAAATCAATAGATTTAAGTATTTCAAAGTCGTAACCTTCTGTATCAATTTGAACTAAATCAACTCGTGTCATTCCTTCTGTATTGATAATCTCTTGAACTGTCATACATGGCACATTAACTTCTTCAATTAAAGATTCAATCTCTGGAAATTTATTTTTTCTCTTTGTTAGCACTTCTCGATTAAATGTGCTAAATTGAGGTGCATAGGGAGTAAGAGAAATAGCTTCAGGTCTTAAGCGATAAATTGAACGATGTCCAGGCTTGCTATCAATAGCGACATTTTTAAAAATTAAACCCTCAATTCCATCATAATTTTTCAAAAGCCGATCGTAATATTCTTTAATCGGCTCAACAAAAATACCTTTCCATGAATGGTTAATAACAAATTTGCGAATTGGATCGTTTGTAATCCCGTCAAAAGAGCCAATCTGAATAAAGTTTACTGGGGTATCAATACTGGTCGTCAGATGGCTAAAAATATGTTCGTAATTAAACTTAAATAGAGATTTTTTAGGGAGATATATACTTTTACCCTCAATCTCAATTAGATGGGAGGAAGCAGTTTGCTCAGTAGAAACTTTGTTTTTTAAAACTTGTTGTCCAAAATTCATTAAAACGGGTGTCAGAGCAGCTTTAATTTGCTTTTTCATAGCTTTAAAATTGGTAGCAGTTTATAATTGTAAATTACAAAATAATTCAGCTAATAGTTAGATTATTAATTGAAAGATATTGACTTCAAGACTTGCCATTGTCGAGGCTGATAAAACATATTGGTATTTACTCCTATTCCGCTAATCTGATTTCTATCCTTAACTTGAAACTTGAAGGATTCAACTTCATCAATTCTACCTGGCGGAGGTACGGTATTTATAACTAGTGTTGCTTCATATATCCCCTGTCTAAAATGACATGGGGTCATCTGGAACTGTATTTCTATTTCTTCATCAGTAACAGATATAAAATTGCGATCGAAATAGTTTGAAACTTTGAGAATTGATTCTCCTTCTCTACTCAAATCTCTAATATTTACAAAAAGAGCTATTGAAGAAAAATTCTTCCAAGCACTACAGCCAACACACAACGCTGCATATTCTCCTACTTTTGGCGATTCTATAATAATGCCTTGCTCGTCTTTGAAACATACATATTTGATGTCTAAACCGTGACTATGAGATTTTGACTTTTTCGGAATCTTCAAAACGGAGCTTTCTATGTTGTGTTTATTTAAAAATAAATCTTCTTCATATTTTTCTAATACATCGTTTACTCGTCCTTGAGTGACTAATTCTCCCTGACAAAGATAGACTGCATTTTGACATACGTATGAAATTGTCGAGGAATTGTGAGAAACTATTAAAAAAGATGTTCCTTTTGTTCGTAAATCAGCTAACTTTCTAGTGCATTTTCCTCTAAATTTAATATCACCTACTGACAAAACTTCATCAATTAATAAAATATCTGGTTCAGTATGAATCGCAGTAGCAAAACCAAGACGCGCAGCCATACCAGAACTATAGGTTTGCACTGGAGAATCGATCGCATCACCAATCTCGGCAAACTCTACTACTTCATCAAATCGATCGTCAATTTCTTGTTTAGTTAAACCCAAGATTGACATATTGGCATAGATGTTTTCTCGCCCTGTCAGAATGGGATTAAAACCGGCACCTAAAGCAATTAGCGGTGCTACTCTACCTTTAACTTTGACTGTTCCCAGATCGGGTTTAATCAAACCTGCAATAATACGCAGCAAAGTAGATTTACCACTACCATTTTTGCCAACTAAGCCTAGTGCTTCTCCTCGTCTTAGCTCAAAACTGACATTATCTAAAGCCCAAAACTCTTTTTTTCTGATTTTGTCACTTTTTTCTCTAATTCCTAATAGATCGCTAGCAATATCCTGAACTCCATAAAACAAAGACCGTTTTAAATCTCGACAAAACTTTTTAGACACTCCCTCAACTGAGAGAACAACTTCACTATCTTCTGTCTTACTCGACGAAGGTTGGTCTGTCATACTAATGATCATTAGGAACTAATCCTCTCAACTACATAAGGCATGGCTACTCGATAAATAATCCAAGCTACTATCAACCCAACTACACTCATTCCACTAGCTATCCAAAAACCGACAGGATCGGAAATAACCCCTGTGGTAGCTAATTCCCTTGTCGTCACTAGTAAAGGAGTGACAGGGTTCAATCTAACGATCGCGCCAAACATCCCTTCACTAGGAACTGGATAGACAACAGGAGTCAGAAACAACCAAAATCCAGTAACTAAAGTAACCCCCATCGAAATATCTTTATAAAGTGCGCCCATAGGTGCAAGCATTAAACCAAGAAAAGTTCCTAGTAAGACTAGATGAATTAAAGCCACAGGAGCGATAATTACACTTCCAGTCACTGGCATTTTGAACCAGAGAAAAAGTAAAAAAATCAAAATTAGCTTGATACCAAAATTAAAGAAAACTTCTCCCAGTTTGCTCAGAATGATTGCTTCACGGGGAAAATTAATCCTAGCTAGCATCGATTTTGCTGAAGTTACTGCCTGAATTGGTCCATTAAGTGCTTCCACAAAAGTCTGCCATAAGGTCATGCTAAACATTACATAGGCTGGATAAGGTAAGTCTGTATTGCCAATATTGATAACTCCATTTCCTTTGGCAAGAGTGAAACCAGCAGCAGTAATAATTGGTGGAATAAAAGCCCAGACAACTCCTAACAAAGATTGACGGTATTTAGCATTAATATCCCTTACTAACAACTGCCAGGCTAATTCGCGAGAAGCAAGCAAATCTCGCCATAGCTCTTTTAACAATAGAGCTGGTTGTTTCATTCGACTTTTGGGAGTGTAAACTACCCAATCTGTTTGTCGATCGACTATTTTTCTCGAACGTAATCTTTTAATTGCACCCATAGTAAGACCTTTGCTTTGTTTTCTCTAAGGGTTTTTTAGGAACGACGACGGAACTGTTGTAAAATACCCTGTCTTTCTTCTGGATCGTGACCATTGCCATTATCATTACCATTGCCGTTGGTATAGGCTTGGTTGTAGTAAGAGTCGTAATAAGAGTAAGCGTAGTAATCAAAATCAGGATTAACCATATTGGCTACAAACCCTGCTAAATTACAACGACTGTGGTGGAGAATTTCGAGAGAGTTTTGTATGGCTTTAGGACTTACTCTACCAATACCAGTGACAAACAAAATACTATCTACCTGACTGGCTACACTTTTAGCGTCAGCCATTACGCCAATAGGTGGAGTATCCATGAGCAGGTAATCATAACTTTCTCGCCATTCTTGAATTAGTTGCTTAGTTTTTTCTGAGTTTAGTAGAGCAATAGGATTGGGAGATGTATCACCAGAAGTTAGGATATGCAAGTTTTCTGTTATACCAGTTTGGACAAAATCAGACCAAGGTTCGTCGCCAATGATGGCATTACTTAACCCTCGTTCATTGGATAGTTTTGCTAATTTGTGCATTCTTGGCTTACGCAAATCGGCATCAACTACCAGTACTCTAAATCCTAATTCTGCCAGTACCAAACTTAGATTATAAGTTACTGTGGTTTTGCCTTCAGAAGAGGTAGAAGAAGTAAATGCCAAAGACTTAATTCTGCCAGTTTCTAACATTAGATAACGCAAGTTCATGGCTAAGGCACGTAACCCTTCTGTAAAAGATGAGTATTGATAGCTCCTGAACTCTTGGTTATTTCCAGTATTGATATCAATGATAGGATAATCAACCTCAGGAATAGTTCCCAGTAACGGTAAACGAGTTAGTTGTTTGATTTCTTCTACTACTCGTACTTTTTGGTCTAACTGTTGTAATAACCAGGCTGTAGCTACCCCTAAAAATCCTCCTGCCACTAAGGCGATCGCCAAGCCTCGCTGAATATTAGGAGAAACAGGTTTTGTCGGCAGATAAGGAGCATCCAAAATTTGCCAAGGAGCAATTTCTTCGGCAGCAGCTATTTCTAATTCTTGTTGTCTTTTTAGGAGAAAATCAACTGCCTCAGATTTAACTTTAAACTTGCGTTGTAGTTCAGCAAAGGTTTGTTGTAATTGAGGTACACTTTGAAAATCTTTTTCTACTTGTGCTTTAGCTCGATCTATTCCATCTATTTGACTATGCAGAGATGCTAATTTTGTTTGTGTAGTTAGAAGTTGATGAGCCAAGTTTTGTAAGGTTGAAGCAGAAGTACCTGTTTGAGAGCTAGAATTAGCTTCTGAAGCATCGCTTCCCGATTGTTCTGTGGGTGCTGCAATTAGTTCTGGTTGAGAAACTAGTACTTGGTCTAAACTGATCCGAGAAACAGCATCTCCTAAAAGCTGTTTTGCTCTTTGTTGCAATAATTTCCTTAACTCTGCTCTTCTTAGTTGAATACTCTCCATTACATGGTAAGTGTCTTTAAAATCAACACTTCCCAACGCATGGTCAGTTTCTAATCCTTTTAGTTGAGCAGCTAAATTTTGATAAACTTGGTCTTGACCGAGTACAGTATAAATTAAAGCAGTGTCAGGATTTTGACCCAGTTCTGCTAGTTGACGAGATATCTCTTGATACTCTCGTTGAGTATGAGCTAAGGTTATCTGTGCTTGTTTGATTTCTTGTTCTAGAGCTTGTCTAAATTCTCCTATGTTTCCAGCATATTGGTCGGGATCGACCATATTATAAGTTTGCCGAAACTGACGGATTTCTTTGGCTGCTTCATCTAATTCTTGCTGAGAGCGAGGCAGTTGTTCTTTAATAAAGGCAATGGCATTGGTAGCCTGCGATCGCTGTCTTTCCAAACTATAATCTACATAAGTAGCACCAAGAGCCTCTAAAATTGCTTTAGCCTGTTGTGGATCGGGATCGATATAAGAAACAGTTAATATATCTGTAGGGGTATCCCCTACTAGTGCCTGGTGAATAGATAGTTTTTTTAATACTTCAGAAATAGGAATACCTGCAAATACTTCTGGTGATTGTTTCATTGCTTTTGCCACCAGAGAGTAACTCCGCAAAATCATAATTTCTGTAGAGAAGTCTTTGAGATTGTAATATCCAGTTCTTGACTGTTCGGGCACTACCGATGCAGATTGTTTATTTTTAGCACTATCTAATAAAATCAGAGTTTCTGACTTATATTTGGGCGTTTCGAGCAAAGTAGGAATAAAAACACCAACAAAGGCGATCGCTCCTACAGCTAAAGCTGGTTTCCAGCGACGAAAGACAATTTGCTTTAAGTCTGATAATGAAAATCCTGTTTCTGAAGAAGGTAAATGAATTACGTCGGGCTTTGCTAATGTATTAGTCATAATATTTAAACCTTGAACGAATAATAGTTACGGCAATACTTTTTTTACTATCCACAGCATTTTTGCTTACAGTATTTCTGGCATTTTACTGATAAAAATTAATCTAAAGAATCCACGAATAACAATATAGATATTTACCTTTTAAGTCGCCTCAGTGTATACACTTATTTGTCTTATTTCTTAATGTTAAGATTTTCAATCAGGTGTTTTTATGTAAGCAATTTATAATCATTCAATCCAAATTATATTCAATTCTTGCCCAAAGAGTATTTTTCCAAATAAATAAGAATATACAGGCAGAAATTAGCATACCTAGATTCCATTTAAGGCAATTCTTAATAAGTTTATTGGCTCTTTTTGAGCGTGTATTTTTTGCTTGCGAACGCAAAAAATTTTCTTGTTTTGTTATATTGTCGAGCAAATTTTTTTTTAAAGACTTAGTATCGACCGAGTCAGGAATGTTAATTTTTGTACTAGCTTTTATTTGTAAAATATTTTTAATTTGCTCGGGAGATTTTGCCGATCTTAATTGCTGCTTAAATTCATTAATCGGGTCTATTTTTTGAGCTATTTGAAGGTTAACTTTAGCATTCTGACCATGATAAACTCTAATACTGTTGCTAATATTCAAAGGAATCAATAAAAAAAAGGCAATTGCCAAAATCAAACATAACCAAGACAACCATTTAAGTAACAATTGCTCAATAGGAGTGCGATCGTTCCTTTCTCCATAATAAATTAAAGCTATTCCTAATAAAGTAACCGGAATTCTTTCTACTAAAGCTCCAGTTGTTTGTAATTCCCAAGCAGGATTCATTAACTGTGGCGGAATTGTTAGACTAACAAAATCAATTACAGCCATTAAAAATAATCCATAACCTACCAATCTAATGACGGAGAGAGAAAATACCTGTTGACTACGAAATTGATTCATCATGAGGGTCTAATACTAAGGAGAGAATTTTATAATTCAGAAGTTCAGGAGTTCAGAATTAACAGATATTTAGAAATTAATTATAATCAGAAATATTCATAGACTAGGAAACCGAGGTTGCCACCATAAATACCAATCTTGCCAAGCTTCCTGAAGAATTTTATAAGCTATTTCTGGTTGTAAATTTTCTACTGGTATAGATAAATTAGTTAACAGACAACGACGATCTCTAATTGTCTCTTGTCCAAATAACCAAGGTAATAAAAGACTATATTTCAAATCGTGCTTGTAACGATTTTGAGAAAATTGCTTTTGCGTTACAGTAGTGCTGCCACGAGGATTAATACAACTACTTAAATAAGCCCTATTTTTATCGCTAAAAATTGTGTAAAATCCAATATCTTCTAATTTGTGTGTATCGGCTTTTTTCAATAACTTAGCAGGAATAGCAATTTTATTTTCTAATACACTATGCACATTTGCTCTTGTTCCTACTAAATATAGCATTTCCACTTTCAGAGAAAGATTATCTTTGCTATAGAGATAACTTTTACCTGATGCTATTAGTTCTTTCTGTTTATTTTTTTCTGGTTGACGATTAGAAATAGACTCAGTTTTTACTAATTGCCAAGATTTAAGAGGAACAGTACTGGGAAAACTGAAAGAAGATACTTGACGACTGCCTACTGTCGGCTGAATGAGGGAATAAACAGTAGCCAGACAAAATCCTATACAAGTAAAAGCAAGAAAATTATTACGGTATTGAATTTTAGCCATATTTTTCAAAAAATTGCGGATTAAGGGCAGTTCGCAAACTGCCTCTACTGAACTCCTGAATTCTGAACTTCTTGAACCTTGATAACTTCTGACTTTTGAACGGAATCAAAAAGAGCGTATTTTTTGAGTACCGAGTGACAAAAGAAAGAAAAAATAACAATAGCTAGGGTTGAAAAAATTTGCGAACCTTCAGCGCCATGCCAATAATCAAATTTAGCCTTTTCTGATATTAGCAAGGTGAGAATACAGACACGAATAACCCCCAATCCAAATCCAATCCCTAAAGATACTAAAGGTACTAAAATACGTTCCTTTTTTGGTAAAGGGAAAAAAGCAACTAATAACAGAGATATTCTCAGCATCAAAACAATCATTGGTATTCCTGCACAAGGATAATCTACTAAGGCAGTAAACTTACCCAACTCGGGCAATTCCAGAACTACGTGATTGCTATAGCTACTAACATTAAATCCCACATAGTGCAGCACAAAACTCGCTAATTTAGCATTGATAACTGTAATACGAATGAACTTATCTATTAAGGTACCGATAACTCCTTCAGGGAAAAATAAAAACCAAGTAAAAAATAGTTCTCGCCAATATTGCCGTAATCCTTTAAACCCAGAAGCAATTAAAGCTAAACCGAAACTAAGAAAAATCGGCATTAAAGGAATTAAAGTAGATTCAAACCAAAAAAGAGAGAAGCTTTTAGCTAGTACCAAAAAAATTAAGACTAAACCAAAGCAAGTAGAAAAAAGATTGCTGTTAAAGTTGAGTTTATCTCGCCGTCGCCATAGCAACCAGAGAATAGCAATCCAAAATAGAGATTCTGTCGTCAGCTTATCTATATCCGCCGTAGTTTTCCAACTTAAATTAAGATATAAAACAGCAGAACTGACTAGACTGGAAAATAACCAGAATTTGTCACTTTTTTGCCCTAGTTTCATTACTGGTTTAACTTGCAGAATAAATATTGTGTGTACTTGAATTTTTCAGTTTCGAGAAAAAGCTGCATCCGATTTTCTGAATGCAGCCTATTGTAATGCTTTATATCTACATGACAAGTAAATTTCCCACTATCAATTTAAGCCATTAATTAACTAACGCTGGTGCTTAGTGGCTAGAGATTTTCAATTGTTTTATAATAGTTACAAGTTATGACACAATTAAACTAGTAGGCGAAGCGAACATTGTTCGCTTTGACTATGCAACTATTAGAACAAATTTTAATTTATTTTAAATCTTTAGCCATAGCTTTAGCGTTAGCTACGAACTTAGTCCTTTATACATATATATCTAGAAATTAATCTCTTCTTTTTGGCTAAACTTGCTACGAAATTTAAGCGCACCGAAAAGAGTTCCAGATAAGATAAGACCTAAGCCAGGAGAGAACTCAAAAGGAACAGCAGCCGGTCCATCGATAGAAGCAAAAGTAGTATTAGCTACACCAGTGGCGTTTGTACTCCATAAAATAGCATTTGTAACTACAGGAGTGCTAGATAGAAAAGTTAACGATCCTGCATTAAAAGAGGCAGGAAATGTCAAATTACTTTGGGCTGTAAGTTGAATAAAATTATTACCCGAGCTAGTCACATCAAAAATGTTAAGAGTGGCATCGGAAAAAGAGGGCAATGAAACGTCATCCAGATTATTAAAAGTAACAGTTGTAACGCCTGCCGTGATGTTTTCGTTTGCTTCAACAGTAATGTCATAGGTAAAAAAAGGAGCATTATCAGTGAAACTAATATTGAGAGCATTAGCAGACTGCCCAACAGTAGCTAGACCGCAGGCAGCGATGCCAGCAGCCATAAATAAACCTTTTGTAGGTAAAAATGTGTGCTTAGAAAGCATCTTCATCTATCCTTAATAGTTTGGACTATCACATTATATTTCATCTCAAAAAAACGGCAAGTATTTTAATATTAATTGTGCAGTATTTATATAAATAAAATTAAAACTAGGAGAAGATATTTACGAAGATATACTGACGACAAAGAAAACAATATACAGATATAAATATTATGTATTTTAGCTAGCATATCTGCAGTCTAGTTACAAGACAATATGCAGAAATATTGTTGATTTAAAAGTATCGACATCAATTAATCCGTAAAAATTGGTATTAATAAATGACATTAAGTAAATCATCTTCAAAGAAACGTAATTCTAAAAATCGAAATCGTAAGCCTAAAAGATCTAGAACTCCTCGAATAATCCAAGTAGCTACAGAAAAACTAGAACGTTCTGGTAAAATGCTTCCTTCGATTGGTTATTTTATTCTTGTCTTAACATTTCTTGATTATGTATTTTTACTAATACCACCTCGTTTTCTAAATCCTACTTGGGAATTGAATATTATCGGTCATTTAGTAGAAAATGTATGGGCTCCATTATTGGGATTTGCACTAGTATTCATACGCCAACAAAATGGCTTTAGAGAGTCAGAATTAAAACTATTGTCCTGGTTATCTCGCCTAATGTTGTTAATGGCAATAATTTATTTCTTATCTGCACCCTTAATTATCTCTAATACCATTAAAATTCAGCAAAAAAGCTTCTCTGAGTTAAAAAATCAATTAGAGACTCAAAAAAAACAGGTAGCCCAGTTCAAAAAACAATTGAGTCAAATTCCCGATCGACAATTGGCAAATTATCTCAGACAGAGACAATCTCAACAATCTTCTTCCACAAAAAGCAGTTCTTCTAATACACTCTTGCAACAAGCATTCGAGCGAGTAGAGCAAGAACAAATAAAGAGTGCAAATCAAATACGCTCGGCTTATCAAAAGCAAAAATTCAGTTTAATCAAGAAAAGTCTTAAATGGTGTATAGGAGCACTCTTTTCTGGAGGTATTTTTCTTGTTTTTTGGAGACATACTGAGTGGTCGAGAAAAACATCTCCTAATTAACACTCCACCTAATTAAATTTCAAATACAATTTTAGGAGTTCAGGAGTCAGGAGTTCAGCAGTTCAGAGTGATTCAGATTTAAGCTATGCGACTATGAAAAATTTGTCTTAATAATTAGGTTGAACTACTTAGTAATATCCGTTGGTTGATAAAGTTTAAATTGAAAAAGCTCCTAATTATTAGGTATTAGGCAGGGCTATTTCATTCTGACTGCGATCGACCAAGAAATGAATTTCTTGGCTTAAAGTCAAAGTCCGTCTTATAGGACTTTATATGCAAAGATGCGAGAATTTATTCTC
>JAAUYH010015355.1_pt1 | contig 39964 bp, 41 predicted proteins | sample 7278061 | NCBI WGS metagenome assembly JAAUYH01 (sample SAMN14350203, study PRJNA611818) | marine sediment metagenome | isolation source: surface marine sediment (0.6m) | place: French Polynesia: Moorea | collected 2018-08
ATGAAGCTGTATCAAGACACTGCCGAAATTCAATACTTCTTATTTGCTCTAAAGGGAACAAAGTCTTTTTTGACAAGTAAAGAAAACATAGACATAGATTACCTTAACAAATGCATAAATAGCTTAATATCAGGTCAAAAAGGAAGGACTGGTAACGATAGGCTAACTAACTTAAGGATTGAATTAGAGGAGGAGTTAGAACTTCTAAAGCTACGCTTTGATCTAAAATAAGTAACATGGCCAGAATGAATAAATTTTATAGGTATCATGTCAAGTTTCAAAAGCTGGCTTTTAAAGGTAAAAGTCAATCAAAATGGTTTTTAACAAGCTTGATATTGCTGTTGCTTCTGCCTTTTCCTATGTTGCTATTCGCAGACCAAAAACAATTGGTTTTTGAGGTGGTGTTAACCATGGTGGTTTTCTTTGGGGTGCAGTTAGTATCAGATACCCTAAAGCATTTTATTGTTGGATTAATACTCGGTGGACTTTCTATAATTTTAATCTGGATCGATTTTTTTTACGGAACAGGGCATGTAACCAAAGTGCTTAAACCTGTAGCAATCATTTCTTTTTTAATTTATTTGGGGTATTACCTTTTCAATTTTGTAGCCCTAAGAAAAACAGTTGATCAAAATATGATATTGGTATCTATTGCAGGCTATTTATTGATTGGTATTTTCGGTGGGCAATTGTTTTACGCTTTGAGCCTTGCTGTTCCAGATTCGTTTAATATAGCGTCTGAAAAACCCTTATTTACACTTACCTATTACTCTTTTACCACATTAACTTCTTTAGGTTTTGGCGATATTCTTCCACAAACACAAACCGCTCAATCACTTTCATTAATCATTGCCTTAGCTGGCGAATTATACATCACCATTTTAGTAGCAATACTTGTAGGTAAGTACCTTATCCAAAGGCCAGCTTAATAGCTAATACGTTCGGAAATCGAAAGCTCTCTTTGGGAAATTCTAAGATGTTTACCACCATCTACGGCAGTAATTTGGCTCAAAAATTATATTCATCATGAAAACTACAACAACTTTTTTTATTGTAAGCCTGGTGCTGTTCTTCTCCTTAGATTCTAATGCACAGCTTACTGAAGAGGATTTGGCAAAAATTGCACAAGACCCTATTGCTAATATCATAAGCGTGCCTTTTCAAAATAGTACTGCCTTTGGTATTGGCTCTTTTGACAGAACACAAAACATCACCAACATTCAGCCGGTAATTCCATTGGCTGAGGGCAAGATTATTACGCGGGTTATCTTCCCTATTATAAACCAACCCAATATTTTTTCTGAATCAGAAAACTTTAATGGTATTGGTGATATTAATCTCTCCGTGTTTTATACCAAAAAAGGAAAGATCAGTTGGGGTGCCGGACCAGTTTTTAATCTTCCAACTGCCGGTGAAAACTTAGGAATTAAAGAATGGGGTGTTGGGCCTTCATTCGTTGCTGTTATTAAACCAAGCAACTGGGTTATTGGTATGCTAATCAACAATGTTTGGTCGCTAGAAAGTGATCAGTCTGCATTTACCCTGCAACCCTTTATCAATTACAACCTTCCCAATGGATATTATTTAAGCTCATCGCCTAAAGTTACTGCTAATTGGCAAGCCAGTTCAGGTAATAAATGGAATGTGCCAGTTGGAATGGCATTTGGGAAGCTTATAAAACCAAAAGGATTTTTGCCCTTTAATATTCAGGCAGGAGCATATTACAATTTAGAAAAACCTGAACTCTCAGGATCAGATTGGGAATTACGTGTTGCAGTAACTGCCCTTATCCCAAAAGCAATTTTTAAGAAAAAAACAACAATTAATTAAATCATTAAAATTTAAAATTATGAAAACACAAAATTATTTAAGTTGGATAGCCATAGTACTCGTTGGTGCGCTATCTATAAATCTAACAGCACAATCTAAAAAGAAGCCCAATTTTTTGGTCATCGTGGCTGATGATATGGGATATTCAGATATGGGTTCTTTTGGTGGTGAAATTAACACACCTAACCTCGATAAGTTGGCTAAGGAAGGCACTCGTTATACGAATTATTATGTAGCTCCAACATGCTCGCCAACAAGATCAATGCTACTTACTGGCATAGATAATCATTTAGTGGGTCTAGGTAATATGTACGAATATCCTGCCCCAAATCAATTAAATGAAAAGGGCTATGAAGGTTACTTAACGAATGATGTTCCTACAATTGCGGAAATTCTTAAGGATAATGGTTACCACACCTATATGGCTGGTAAATGGCATTTAGGTAAAGATCACGATCATATTCCGGCTGCGCAGGGGTTTGAACGCTCATTTTCAATGTTATCAGGCTCGGGAAGCTACTTTTCTTTTAATGGCCCCGATGAAGATGCCACCCCAAATCATTTTGTTGAAGACGACAAATATCTAGATAAGCTTCCTAAGAATTACTATGCGACAAAAACATTTACTGATAAGATTATCTCTTACATAGATGAAAACAAGAACGATGGTAAGCCATTTTTTGCCTATTTGGCGCATCAAGCACCCCATGATCCGTTAATGGCTCCAGATAAATTTCTTAGAAAATACAAGGGAGTTTTTGATAAAGGATGGGACATATTAAGAGATGAAAGATTAGAGCGTATGGTAGAATTAGGGATACTTTCTGAAAAAACTGAGATGGGTGAACGTCTTTGGTATGTTCCTGGTTTTGACAAGTTAAAACCACTATCTCAAGTTGTCACTGCTCGAAAAATGGAGGTTTACGCCGCTGTGCTGGATTATATGGATATGGAAATTGGTCGATTAATGAAGTATTTGGAGGATAATAATTTACGTGAAAACACCTATATCGTATTCTTTTCAGATAACGGGCCAGATGTTAATGATAAATCATCAACCTATAAAAAGTATCCTGCCACGGCTGCCGCCAACTGGATGGCAAAAACTTATAAGCATGGGTTTCAAAATTGGGGAAGAGCAGAATCATTTACGGCTTATGGCCCATCTTGGGCACAGGTATCCTGTGCACCTTTCTATGGATTTAAATATACTACATATGATGGTGGAATTCGATCACCACTTATAGTTGTAGCTCCTAATCAGAAAGACAAGGGTACTGTTAATACAAAAGCCATTTTGCATGTAAAAGACATAGCTCCCACATTTTTAGAATTAGCAGGGGTTGGTAACAAAGATTATAAATCGACCATGGTAATGCAAGGCAAATCATGGAAAGACATGCTAGAAGGAAGCACCATATCTCCGAGAACAGATGATGATTACATCGGTACAGAATTATGGAATGCAAAGTCAATAAGAAAGGGAGATTGGAAAATTGTAAGTGTTCCTAAACCTATTGGTACAGGTGGATGGCAATTGTTTAATGTAAAGAATGATCCTGGTGAACGCTTTGACCTCGCTAAAAAATATCCCGAAAAATTAAATGAAATGAAAAAAGATTGGGAAGAGTATAGAACGCAAAATAATATCATACTTCCTAACAGAACTACCTATGATGGTATGGAAGACAAATTACCTCCAAGACCATCGGTCTATGACCCAGATTTTGGCAGAGGAAGCGAAAAAGTAGAAACCACTAATAACAACTAGTCATGAAAAATCTAATATCATACTTTATTTTACTGTTGGTAACAAGTAGCATTTATGCGCAACTTGACGGGCCAAGAACCTACTGGGATGCCCCTAAGAACTTAAATATTCTTAGTGCGCATGTAATAAATGGTAATGCAAATGCATCACTAAATAATATCACATTTATTAATCCCAATGTCAATGTAGAAAATAATCTATACATGCTAACGTATACGAGAAGTCAACCAATCTTTGGACGAACGTTTTATTCAACACTAATACTTCCTGCCGGGAACATCAAAGGAACTGTAAATCTTGACCCTCAGGGCCCTGGCGCTTCTTCTGAAGCATTTTTCCAACATGGGTTTGGTGATATAGTTTGGCAAAACACCATCAACTTAGTAGGTGCAAAAGGATTAATGATCAAAGATTTTGTTCGCCAAGAAAATAAAACACTAATCTATTTTCAGTCTGCAATTACCTTTCCAACGGGTCAATACGAAGAAGGGAATCCGATTAATATCGGAGGTAATCAATTTAAGTTCAAATTTGGCCTACCAATGGTTCAACGCTTAGGTAAGATTGTTGACGGACAACGAATGTCATTAGAAGTATTTCCATCATATACTATACTGGGTAATAACAAAGAGTTTCAAGGGCAAGAGGTAAAACAAAAAGGTATGTTCGCTCTAGAAACGCATTTTACGAAAGATGTAACTGAAAAAGGATACTTGTCGTTAGATTATACTTTTATGAATGGAGGAAGTTCTGAGTTCCTCTCAAAAGAAACAGGCATGCTTATTAAAGAGCAAGAAGCCCAAAATGTACATTTAATTGGTGCTACTGTAGGTTTCAATATAAATGATCGGTTAAACTTATCCTTAACCCACAACCAATCATTTTCCTCGGGTAATGATAATATCTCATTAGATGGAACAATTACCAAACTAACTTTAAGTTGGACTTTCCATGATTTTCAAGAGAAATTTAAAAGTTATATAAATAGTAACTAAAAGAGCTTAAACGAATCATTAAACCACTCAATACAGAGTGGTTTTTTTATGTTGGTACGTTCGGAAGTTATAACAGAACGTTGGGAAGTTCTAACGTGTTTACCTCCTATTGCCATCCTACTTTTGGTGTGTAAATAATTAAAAACATTAGATCATGAAAACATTAAATCTTTTACTAGCTGTTTTAGCATTAGTAGTAGTAAGCAGCTGTAGCAGTGTAAGAAGTACAACTCAAGAAGGTGTAAACCTAGACAAGTACATATCATTTACCCTTGCAGAAAATGACAAAGGGTATTTACCTCAATTGAGCGTTGTTCAAAAAGAACAAATTGAAAATGCGATCTCTAAAGAAATTGACGCTATTTCCCCAGATAACTTAGGGGTTGCCGGAGCTGATATTAAAGTAAACTACTTCGTTGTTATAGACACAAAACAAGATGTACAAACCTATACCAATTATTATGGTAGAAGATATAGAAACCGCATTATAGAAGTAGATGTGAATGAATATAAAGAAGGCACATTGATACTTGATTTTATTGATACCAAAACAAATCAGGTGGTGTGGAATGCTTCTACTTCTGGTACAGTTACCAAAAACTCTATAGAGTTGGAAGAGAAAATTGACAATGCGGTTAAATCTCTATTTGAGCAATTTAAGAAAGACCGAACTCCTAAAAACTAATAACCATGAAAGCTTTATTGAAAATAGCGGTAGTCTTATTGTTCGCCATAAGTATAGCAAATGCGCAAGAAAAAGTAGATCTTTTCGGAATTAGCTTTATGCACAATACCAAAGTTGGCTTAAAAGACCCTGCGAATGCACAATTAGACAATTTAGATTTAAATGTAACTGAACTGGATGCCTTTGTAAGGTATCCAATTCAGCTAAACAATGACAAAACTGTATTGGTAAATACACTTAAATATCACTTTGTAAGAGCCCCTTTTGATGATCTTCCTGGTGAAAATAGCTTTGAGGCTAATTTACACTCAATTCAATACGATTTAACAGTTAGACACAAACTTTCAGATTCTTGGTTAGTCTTAGCTAGTTTAAGACCAACATTAGCATCAAACTTCAAAGATGGCATTAGCGATGACGATTTCTTCTTTCAAGGTATGGCAGGGTTTAAATATCTAGCCAATCAAGCTATGGCTTATGGACTGGGTGTTTCATACATCAATGGTTTTGGAGAACCGAAAACAGTACCGGTTTTATTGTTTGATTATAGAACTAATAAACTTGATATAGAAGTTAAGGCGCCGGTTTCGTTAACCGTTGATTATAACACCAAACGTGTAACATATGGTTTAGAAGCAAAACTTGAAGGTGGCCAGTATAACTTGGCAAGTAATGACGAATCTGGTCCAGTTGTGGTGAATAATGAAACTGTTAAATTTTCAAGATATAATGTTGGTCCCACTTTAGGTTGGAAATTTGATGATCATTCACGTTTTGTAGTCTCTGCTGGTATTTCATTAAAAAGAACCCTAAAAGCAATTGATAATGCGGGTGTAGAAACTGATTATGATTTAGAAAACGGCTTGTTCTTTAAGACAGCTTTTTATTTCGGTAAATAAAAATAGTAATGATGAAATATTTAAAATTTAGTTGGGTTTTAGCTTCTATCTGTGTAGTTCTTGTATTAGTAACTTTAACTTCTTCGTTTACTCCCTCAAAAACTACTTCTTCAATACCAGATGGCATGGTATATATTCCCTCAGGTACTACACAGATAGGATCTAGCTATACATTTGCCCAAGAAACTCCTGTGACTCAGCAAGAGATAAAGGGCTTTTATATGGATAAGCATCCAGTGACTGTAGCCCAGTTCAGAAAATTTGTGAAAGCTACCAATTACAAAACAGAAGCAGATCGATTTGGAAATGCAGGTGTGCTGAACTACAAAACAGGTCAATGGCAATTAAAAGAAGGAGCTAATTGGGAATATCCTCAGGGTAGAGATATGCCTAAGGCTAAATTTAATCACCCTGTCACACAAGTTTCATGGAACGATGCAATGGCCTACTGTAAATGGTCAGGGAAGAGACTACCAACAGAATATGAGTGGGAACATGCTGCAAGAAATGCAGGCCAACTCACAGACGCCATGTATCCTTGGGGAACCAACTCTGTTAAAAACGAAGGCAAATATCTTGGTAATGTTTGGCAAGGAGCTTTTCCGATGTACAATAGTAACAAAGACGGATATTTATACACTTCACCAGTAGGTGCATTTGGTGAAAGTCCTTTAGGATTACAAGACATGGCAGGCAATGTGTGGGAATGGTGTAGTGATTGGAAATTACCATACACCATGAATCCCAACAATTTCACTCCCAGCGAAGAAAGTCAAAAAGTACAGCGTGGAGGATCATATTTATGTGATGTAAATGTTTGCCACGGATATAGGGTATCTGGCAGAAGTGGTTCATCACCAAATACAGCCCTTATGCATGTTGGATTTAGATGTGTAAAAGATATAAACTAAAAACTATGATACTAGCGAATATATTTGGAAATAAGTGTCCGAACTGCAAACAAGGAAAAATCTTTAAAGAGAAAAACTTAGTCTTTAATTTTAGGAAGCCAAAGATGTATGCAAAATGTGAGAACTGTCGCTTTGAATATTCAAGAGAACCAGGATTCTTTTTTGGGGCTATGTATGTTAGCTATGCTTTAACAATTATTGAAGCCCTTATTGTATTTATTTTATCGAAGATATTACTCGGAGAGAATCAACTAATCTTAAAATTCGCAATAATTGTTGGAACAATAGTGCTCTTGTCCTTTTTCAATTTGAGGCTTTCTAGAATCATTTGGATTTATATATTTTCTAAACTTGATAATTCACGTTAACCTTCTTATCTTCGTGAATGAATGTCAAATAACATCATTTGCAATCAAATTGACCGTCAACAATTCGGTCAACAGACTTTGTAAGGTTTTTAAAAATAACGATGAAACTTGGGAAACCAGCACTATTGTTGGAAACCCTGCCGTGGTCACTGAAGGCGGTTTAAATCCTGCCGAGGTCACTTAAGAATGAAAAGCTCACCTGTAAGGTGGGCTTTTTTTATGAGCCTAATCGTGAGCTTGCTCCCAAGATGAAGGATTATGAAAAAAGAACACCAATCCGAAGGATTCCTGAGCTTTTTATTTCCACTACGGAGCTCAAAGGAACACCGAAGGTAATCCTGCATGGCATTATTGGCCAACGCACCACCTGGCCCCTCATTACCAAAGATCCGCAGGATCTTTAGCAACCATTCGGTCCTCTGCCGAGGTCACTTAAGAATGAAAAGCTCACCTGTAAGGTGGGCTTTTTTTATGAGCCGAATCGTGAGCTTGCTCCCAAGATGAAGGATTATGAAAAAAGAACACCAATCCGAAGGATTCCTGAGTTTTTTATTTCCACTACGGAGCTCAAAGGAACACCGAAGGTAATCCTGCATGGCATTATTGGCCAACGCACCACCTGGCCTCTCACTATCAAAGGTCTACAAGACCTTCGACTACCGTTCGATCCCCTGCCGTGGTGATATGAGCAAAGAATATCTAATAACTAGCTATTGATCTGGTGCAGCTGATTTTCCTAAAAGCAACGGCCTTTTCTTGATGGACGTACTCGGCTACCCATTTATAGCTATTTTCTTGAATATCATAAAACCTGTAAATCACTTGATGCGATTTTCTGTCAATAAACTTTTTATCTCCATACACTATGATTTCATTCCCTTTTCTTTGTCCTTGCAACGTTGTAGCCCTATATCCGCGTGTTGGGTACCAGGAAAAAGATGTTATGAACCAGGTTTTCTTTAGGTCGTCGTATACCCTAATACTATATATTGTATTCCCAATAATAGGATTCCAGTTTTCGTCTTGTATGGTATGGCCATCTTGGGCGTATCTCGCATTCCACGTCCCTTTAAATACCTCCCAGATAGCGTCCTCATTTCTTATAGAATCTATCTTCATAAAGTTTCCAACCATGAAGTCAAATTGTCGTAGCTCGATTAGTGCTTCAGGACTGGGCGCTCCAAAAGAAATAGTAGTATTGTTTTTATTGACACAACCGCATAGCAGCAGAACTACTGCGGCTCTTAGAGCAAGAGAGAATAATTTCATATTTCTAAAATATCCAATGAAACTAGTAAGGAGGTTAAAAAATGTGGGCATACGTAGTTCTCATCATTTAGAATCAAAGACCTCAAGATTCGAAAGTCAAACCAATTTCATCTCGCATCATCAGTTAGATCTATATCATCACATAAGTATTTCTTATTCCTATTTAAAAAAAAACTATTACGAGTTTTAATTTTGTTAGGATTCCTTACTTATATTTGTATAGCAATAATGCAAATCATATAAAACATATTTAAAAATGAGTACATCAATTTTTTATCATGCTGGTTGTCCAGTATGCGTTAGTGCAGAACATGAAATCATCGAATTAATTGGAGCCGATAACCTCGAAATTATTCATCTTGGTGAAGACAAATCCCGTATTGTTGAGGCCGAAAACACCGGCGTAAAATCAGTTCCGGCATTAGTAACCCCTAGTGGCCATGTATTGCACATCAATTTTGGCGCTTCAATAGCTGAAGTACGAGGATAATTTTTTTATTATTAATAGTTAGGATTCCTTTCTTTTATAATGAAAGGATCCTTCTTAAAAACAAATTAAAATGAAAACGTTAATTATTAGTTTATTATTCATTTCAATGAGTACCGAACTATGGACTCAAGGAAACAATGAAGATCCATCATTTGCAAGCTCTTCAGACCTGCAAATTGAAAGTACAACGGTTGTTTATTCTCAAGAATTAGAACAACTAGTATTTACCATCACAGTACAAGGTAGCGCGGGAACTAGCATACCTAAAGCTGCCGGACAAATGAATGGTGCACCAGTTCTTGGCTATGTATTTCCTACCACTTTATCGCCAACTGATGTAGGTTTTAGTCATACTGATGGCATCGTAGCCATGGCCTTGACATCGCATCCTGATTTTGATGATACACCTCTTTGGGATGAAAATTTAGATAACAACTATGAAAATGATGGTGGCGTTTGGCATGCGCACTGGGTTGTACTTACAGAAAATACTGTGGTGCCTGGTGGGCTGGCCGTTAAGCAATTTGACCCCGATGAAACTTCTGTTACCTTGCCTCCCACAAATCCTGGAATGCCTATGTATATGGATTCCCCCGGGTTCTCAGTAATTACCAAAGGAATTAAGATTAGAGTAATCATCCCTGCATACAGAATACATAATAAAACAAGCTTCAATTTTGATGCAGTCACGGCTTATATGGAAGTAAATACCAGTAATCCAGACTATCCGTTGCTCGGTGTTTATGCTGTTTATAGCGTTGCGTCAGGGGATCTGTCATTACCTTATACCGTAAACTAAAATTCCGAAGCATGGAAAACTGGTTAAATAGCTTGTTTACAGAAACCCCTCAAGATGGATTTGAATTGGCAATAAAATTGTCCAGAATGGGTGTTAAGTACACGCAGCCAACTAAAGAAATACTGAAAAAAGGACGTGAACAATATGGAGAAGACGCTCAATTTTTAATCACAGCTTCTCATGTAATCGCTACAAACTTTCGGACCATAGCAGACACGAACAATTATTGGCTCACTGCATAATCGGGCCAATTCTTAAAAAAAATAAAGTAAAATTAAAACATTATGATTATGAAAGTAGCAGTTTGGGATACTTATGTACAACGACTTGATGGTGAAATAATGCATTTTGACATTTTAGTACCAGACACATTGAAAGATGAAAAGGAAATCTTTGAGTATGGAGAGAAATACCTTAGTAAAAAACCGATAGAAACAGAGGGTATTACTATGAGTCATTGTAATTTCTGCCATATTGAAAAAGCACCAATGGACGTAGAGAATTCTGTAAAAGAGAATGGCTATCATATTATAGAAATGGAAAATTGCGATTAAGAAATTTAATCCACTGCTATACTCAGAATTTATTTTATTAGGATTACTAACTTTGTGAAAAATTGATAGTTTAAATGAGCAGTATGGATTTGAATTCTAAAATAATAGCTGGCTTGGGAAGAATTTCAGAAGTATTTAAAGTTCTTTTATGGGATCAGGCGAAACAATTTAAGCTGAGTCCTATACAAATACAGATTCTGAACTTCGTAGCGCATCATAATACCGATCTTAACAATGTTAGTTGTTTGGCCAAAGAGTTCAATGTAACCAAACCAACAATTAGTGATGCAATTCGGGTATTAGTCAATAAAAATTTACTGATTAAAGATTTTTCTTCAGAAGACAATAGAAGCTATTCTTTGCTATTGTCTTCTAAAGGAAAAGAGATTGTTGGGCATACTGAAAACTTTACAGAACCTATACATCGGCAATTGAACGGCATCGATAACGTAGACTTGAAGTCGCTGTATGCCACGCTAACTGAACTGATTTATAAACTCAACCGCTCAGGAATCCTAACGGTTCAACGAACTTGTTTTGGATGTCGTTTTTATGATACATCGAAAAATGGGCACTATTGCAATTTATTACAGATTAAATTATTAGACACAGATATCAGATTGGATTGTCCTGAATTTGAAGAAAAATAGGTGCTTACTTGCATATTAATAGGCGACATGGACTATGATTCCCTAACGAGAGAAACTATAATAACGCGTAGAGGGTATAGAACCGATGTAAAAGGGGATAAATTCTCACTATATATTTCGAACTATCCCGTTAACGCAACTTATCTAAAAGAACGTATCGGAAATACCGAATTAGTTCTGGCAGAATTGTGCTGTAGCATTGGTATTACATTAGAATATCTTGCTTCTGGATTCAAAAAAATTATCGGTGTTGATATAGATGAAACAGCTTTGGCGCATTGCATGGCTAACTTAAAGACTTCAAACAAGTCTCGAAATACAGCGTTGATACATGGGGATGTGTTCAATGATACCATCTTAAAGAAGATAAAGGCAGACATTGTCATTTATGACGTCCCGTATTGGAACAGTTTTCTAAGCGAGAATAAAGGAAATTTTCTTGACAAGAACCCTCCTCTTGATAAATTAGTTGACAAAATCAGGAAGTACATTACTAAGGAGATTGTCATTTTCGTTCCACCAAATTATGAGTATGAAAAGTTAGCCGAAATTTTAGATGCTTTTGAATATGAAAAAGTCTTCATTAATAATAAACATAACCGCACGCAGGTTTATTTAGGTAATCTTAAAAGAATAAATGGTATTACAGAAATTAAATTCGAGGTTTAATGAAAACTAAAGCTGAGCAATTAATAATCGATTTTTTTAATGAAGTATGGCATGAACCACACAACCTCGATGCCATCGATAGATTAATGACCGAAAATTACAAAATCACATCTGCGGGTAAGATTATAGAAGGCCGTGATTCTTTTAAACGATGGGTTCAGGAGTTTCAGAATAAGTTACTACATGCCAAAACCGAAAGTGTAGACTTATTTTCAAATAGTAATCAGACTAAAGTCATTTCCAGATGGGTCTGCTCAGGGTTAAACAATGGTATTTTCGACTTACCTGCCGATTTAGAACCGGTCTCATTTACTGGTATCGCTATTTGGACAGTCAGTGATAACAGATTGGCGGAATGCTGGGTAGAAAGAAGTGCTTACGAGCTTTATCAAAAACTTATAGCAGAATAGCGAAACCATAAGATCAGGTGCCCATAAAAAAACGCCTGCCAAAAGGCAAGCGTTTTTTACTTATCACGAATTGAAAAATGTATTCAAAATAATCAGGGAAGAAAGGAGTTTTTATTCGACTAATTTCTCGAGAAAATTTAGTTAAACAAACTGCCTAATGAAAGGCAGTTTGTAACCAAAATTAATTCACAGCAATTTTCCCTTCATCAAAATGAAACTAACAGAAACTAATTTTAAAGTTTTTATATGTTTTTGTTTAGTGGTTTTAAAGTGTTTTGCAAATCGTTTTAATAAATGTTTCTTTTTAGGGACTTAGCTTGTAAGTTTACTTTATGTTTCACTTATTAAATTCGCTAGTAATTTTAAAAATAAGTTGTTGTCAAAATGTTAGTCAGAACGTTTTAAAAATCGTCATCTTAATTTAGCTTTTCAATGTTGCTATTAACGACTTTCACTAATTAAACAACCGGTAGTAAAAAACTCCCCCCCTAAAATTCGCTTTTTTTTTATTTTGTCTTTAAAGTACTGATTATCAATGAATTATTTTTCATACTTTTAATAATATCTTGTTACTAATAGACACTTAAAAACTGTAAAAAAGAAAAAGCTCTGTGTTGCAACACAGAGCTTTTATATTCCAAGATATATCAATTTAATTAATTACTGCTTTCTTCACATTCTCCTAAGGTATCGCCATGCTCTAAATGAGCATTGATGGCGTTAATGCTTACACATAAAGTATTCCCGTTATGACATATATAGACCTTTTTATTGTTTTCATGACAATAGTCGTATTCTCCATTACCCGAACATGCGTCTATCACGACCTGCAGTGTTTCTTTAAACTGTTCGAGCGTATTTACTTCGGTCACTTCACCATCTACGTCTAACAAATTTATTGGAAAATCAATTCTCACCTGATCTGAACTTGATAGTTCATCGAAAAAGTCGAATAATTCATCGTCAGAATCAATAGCCACTGCCTCGATTGAGGATATTGTGTTGAATTGAGCATAAAAAGTAATAGGATATTGATAATATATACATTGCTCGCCATTATCTACGCCCACGGCCGTTTTCATGAGTGTGGTAATCTCTGAATACTTTGTGAACATCAATTCATCATCGGTATCAACTATTTCTTCACCATGTTCCTGACAAAAAGTAAATAAAAATATAGAGAGAACTAAAAATACTTTAAATAACAGCGTTTTGGCTCTGGTAATTTTTGCTTCCATAGTGCGTATTTATTGTTTTAAACGAATAATACGACGTCTTTACCTTAGTAATAAGGCTTTTACGCGTAACAATTATAAAACAATTCATCCCCGGGAAATTCCTACCTAAATGTGCCCATTTTTTTATTTTCAAAGCAAAAAACTACCTAAAAAGGGCAATAAAACACCCTAAAATGTAGTTAATTAGGTCAATATTTTAGGATTTTAAATAATTTTTGCAAAAATTTTAGTTTCTTGCAATTTATTACAGAACCCAAGAATAAGCAGACCACCGAAATCTAACCAAATTCACTGATGATCAAAACACTTGAAAATAGTGTATGCGAAGAGCAGATCTTCTCTAAAATGTTTCAAAGTCATTCGAATGACTTGTATAACTTTTTACGTTATAAGTTTGGAGACAATCTAAATCCTAGAGATAAAGTACAGGAAGCCTTTATCAAATTATGGGATAATTGCAAGAAAGTTACTCCCGAAAAAGTAAAATCTTTTTTATTTACAACTGCCAATAACATGATGCTCAATGAAGTCAAGCATCAAAAGGTGGTGCTAAAGCATCAACAATCAAAACCCACCAAGGACTACACCCATGAGAATCCCGAATATATTATGGAGGAGTCTGAATTTATGCAAAAATACCAACGTGCCCTTGCAAAATTATCGGAAGCCCAGCGTGTTGCATTTTTAATGAATAAAACTGAAGGTAAAAGACATAAGGAAATAGCCGAAATTTTAGGCATCTCCAGAAAGGCAGTTGAGAAAAGGATATATGGAGCTTTAGAAAAATTACGAAAAGAAATAGACGGAATATAAAGTAGGAATAACACCTTTTTAATTGTTATAGAAATGAATCAAATATTTCAACTGATTAAAAATAAGTACCTTTAGGGTAGGAAAATTTAACATATAGTTGTTGTATTTATATAGCATTAACATATGGAAAAGGAAATTTTAATACAAAAATGGTTAAGTAATGAACTCAGTAGTTCAGAACTAGACATGTTTAAAAAGTTGCCAGAAGCAGCCTCTTATCAGAGGATAGCTGATGCCGCCAAACTTTTTAAAGATGAGTCTTTTGACGTCAATACTGAGTACAATAGACTTAATGCCGTCATAGCAAAAAAGAGAATGACAACAAACAATCAAACGACCGAAAGGGATGCGATCCCATTATTCAACAAATTAAAGCCATTCATGCAGATTGCGGCGATATTAGTGCTTGGTTTGGCTATTTATTATGGTCCTTTTTATGACAATATGAAAACCATAAAAACAGCTGAAAACCAGAAGACGGTAACTTTACCAGATGCTTCTTTGGTAGCGCTAAACAGTACTTCTCAAATACGATACAAGAAGTCTGATTTTAAAAACAAAAGAGTCGTGAACCTGGTAGGAGAAGCTGAATTTGATGTAAAAGAGGGTTCTGTGTTTGAAGTAGTGACCTGGTCTGGAGTTATTAGTGACTTAAAAGGAACGAAGTTCAATGTAAAACAGCGCTCAAATTCTTTTGAGATTTTTGCTAAAGAAGGCGAAGTAAGCTTTACGTACAAAGGAAAAGTGGTAAGACTACCCGCCGGTAAGAAATTAAATATTATCGATGGTAAACTTATAGAATCAAAGCCGAAACTTGCTTAATTAAAAGTTTCACCCTACATGCCAAAAAAACTCCTGAATTGCTTCAGGAGTTTTTGTTTTTTATGGTTATTTGAACATGCTACTACCTTCTAAGCAGCATTTTGCTTCTTAATTAAGTTCAGCGCAGAACCATTTTTAAACCATTCAATCTGACCTTCATTATAGGTATGGTTCGCTAAAATCGTGTCTTCTGAGCCATCGGCGTGCTTGACTACGATCGTTAATGGTTTACCAGCAGTAAATTCGCTTAGATCTACGAAGTCAAACGAATCATCTTCTTGTATCTTATCGTAATCGGCTTCATTGGCAAAGGTCAACCCGAGCATTCCTTGCTTCTTGAGGTTAGTTTCATGAATTCTGGCAAATGATTTCACTAATACGGCAACGACTCCCAAATGACGTGGTTGCATCGCAGCATGCTCGCGAGAAGAACCTTCACCATAGTTATGATCTCCCACGACAATGGTTGGCACTCCCGCAGCTTTATAAGCCCGCTGTGTAGCCGGAACTGCACCATATTCACCCGTCAACTGGTTCTTTACATTGTCAGTTTTATCATTGAATGCATTTACCGCTCCCGTTAAAGTATTATCGGCTATATTATCTAAATGCCCCCTGAATCGTAGCCAAGGGCCAGCCATAGAAATATGATCTGTGGTACACTTACCTTTTGCTTTAATTAATAGCTTCGCTCCCTTTACATTATCACCGATGGGGCTAAAAGGCGTTAATAATTGCAGGCGTTTCGAATCGGGATTAACAATTACATCGATATCAGAGCCATCCTCGGGTGGCGCAATAAATCCAGCGTCCTCAACATCAAATCCTTTAGGAGGTAATTCCCATCCGGTGGGTTCATCCAGCTTTACTTCTTCGCCATTCTTATTTATCAAAGTGTCAGTAACAGGATTGAAATCCAATCTTCCTGAAATAGCAATAGCAGCAACTAACTCGGGAGATGTTACAAACGCGTGTGTATTCGGGTTACCATCAGCTCGCTTCGCAAAGTTCCTATTAAACGAATGCACAATGCTATTTTTTGGAGCATTTTTAGGATCACTATAACGTGCCCACTGACCAATACAAGGCCCACAGGCATTTGTAAAGATAGTGGCATCCAAATCTTCAAACTTTTGTAGCAAGCCATCTCTCTCCGCTGTAAAGCGCACCTGTTCTGAACCCGGATTAATACCAAACTGTGCTTTTGTTTCCAATCCTTTATCAATTGCCTGTTGTGCAATTGAGGCCGCCCGAGACAAATCTTCATAGGAAGAGTTTGTACAAGAACCTATTAAGCCCCATTCAACATCTAAAGGCCAGTTATTTTCAGTTGCCTTTTTGGTCATATCACTTCCTGCCTCGGTAGCTAAATCGGGTGTGAAAGGCCCGTTCAAATGTGGTTTCAATTCCGATAAGTTGATCTCAATAACCTGGTCGAAATACTGTTCAGGATTTACATATACCTCAGCATCACCAGTGAGATGTTCTTTAACGGCATTTGCAGCATCCGCAACATCACTTCTATCAGTAGCTCTTAAGTAGCGTTCCATGGATTCGTCGTATCCAAACGTAGACGTTGTCGCTCCTATCTCAGCACCCATATTGCAAATGGTACCTTTACCAGTACATGACATGCTCTTTGCTCCTTCACCGAAATACTCCAAGATCGCTCCGGTACCTCCTTTTACGGTCAGAATTCCCGCTACCTTTAAAATAACATCCTTTGGTGCTGTCCATCCACTTAGCTTACCTGTTAATTTAACACCAATAAGTTTCGGGAATTTTAATTCCCAAGGCATTCCGGCCATTACATCAACGGCATCTGCACCCCCAACTCCAACGGCCACCATTCCTAATCCACCCGCGTTCACTGTATGCGAGTCGGTACCGATCATCATTCCACCAGGAAATGCATAATTTTCCAAAACCACCTGGTGAATAATACCGGCTCCCGGTTTCCAAAAACCGAGACCATATTTCTTTGAAACTGATTCAAGAAAATTAAAAACCTCATTACTCGTATTTAAGGCATTTTGCAAATCTGCTTTTGCACCTATTTTAGCTTGTATTAAGTGATCACAATGTGTAGTGGTAGGCACTGCGACTTTCTTTTTACCGGCTTGCATGAATTGTAACAAGGCCATTTGCGCAGTGGCATCTTGCAATGCGATTCTGTCGGGAGCAAAGTCAACATATGATTTCCCTCGTTCAAAAACCTGTGATGGCATGCCTTCTGTAAGATGAGAATATAAAATTTTCTCGGCTAATGTTAAGGGTTTTCCCGTTAGTTCTCTCGCTTTGTTAATGCGCTCACCCATGTTTTTGTAAACGCCTTTTATCATGTCAATATCGAATGCCATATTTAAAAAATATTTTGTTAAATCAACGAATGCAAAGCTACTTTTTTTTAAAGACTTTTTTAAATAATCCTAAAATAAAATCCTAAGAATGTTACATAATTATGAAGTCTGCAAAAAACGAAAATAATTATTGAATTTTTAGCAAATCGAAATCCGGGTTTTTAGCAACCTAAAAACCTAATTTTTCTAAAAAATGTTGACTTCAAACGATTTCGGCAGATAGCCCCAGGTTCAAAAGACGTGTGCAGCGTGGTTTCAGTTCGTCATATTCGCCAGTTTTCACAGTGCATTTTCCCTTATAATGGACTAAATAAGTACACTGCTCTGCCTGCTCGGGAGTATGGTCGCAGACATCGATTAAAGAATCGATTACAAAATCAAACGTATGCACATCATCATTAAACAAAATGATCTCATGCTGATGTACTTCCTGTTCCAGCACATCGAAGTCTTCTTGTAACTTTTCACGTGTACTCATGGATACGAATTTCATACAAAAATACTAAATAATAAGACATAAAAAAAGAGGCGCTTACTATACACCTCTTTTCTTTTTAAGGAATGCTAAACTAATCCTTAAATGGTTTATGGTTTTGAAATACAGATACTAGTACGAATATATGGAACAGAACTTTTTAAGACAATAGCGGAAACCGTGATTTTTAAAATTCACGGAAAACCACTACATATATCTATACTTCAGCGATACCCAATTATTTTTTTCTAATGCCTTCTCTAGTATTAACCCATATTTTGAAGCCTCTTTATCAATGGTTGTGATGTCCTCTTTATAGAATCCACTTAGCAGTACCATTCCATTGGTGTTCAAGCAGTTCACATAGGTTTTTATATCTTCAAGTAAGATATTTCTATTGATATTTGCGATAATGAGATCGTAGTGTTTATTAACAAGTAAGGAAGCATCGCCCTGATAGACCGAAATATGGTTGCAATTGTTTCTTTCGCAGTTTTCAAGTGAGTTTTTATAACACCACTCATCGATATCTATGGCTTCAATGGATTCAGCACCTTTTAGCGCTGCGAAAATAGCCAGTATGCCAGTACCACAGCCCATATCCAGTACTTTTTTGTTCTGTAGGTCCAAGTCGATAAGATGCTGGACCATCATATGTGTAGTTTCATGATGCCCGGTACCAAAACTCATTTTGGGTTCAATAACAATATCGTACCGCAAACCGGGATTCTCATGAAAAGGCGCTCGGATACTGACCAGGTTATTCACTTGAATCGGTTGGAAATTTTTTTCCCATTCGGCATTCCAGTTGACCTGAGCTATTTCTTCTTTCTCGTAGGAGATGCTGAACTCATTATTCTGAAGTACAAAAATACCTTCTAGAATATCCGAGCGATCATCTACTTTCTGAATATACGCGGTTACACCGGACTCATTCTCTACGAAACTTTCGAATCCGGCCAGACCCAATTCAGCAATCAGTATTTCAGTTGCGGGTTCTTTTGGGGTAACGGTAAAGTCGTATGCGACGTATGTATTTGACATTGCAATAAAAACACTTCGACAGGCTCGGTGTGACAATTAAGTCATGAAGATCTCATCACCTCCGGAAGTCAGTCTGAGCTTGTCGAAGACTTCATTAATCAAGAGTTTCCTATTAAATCGAGTTAATTATCGCCAAAAAATCCTCGGTTTTTAACGAAGCTCCTCCAATGAGTCCGCCATCAACATCAGGCTTAGAAAAAATTTCTTTGGCATTTGCCGGTTTTACACTGCCTCCATACAAGATAGAAACACGATCGGCTACCTCATCATCATAGTGCTGCTCTATCAAATTTCTAATAAAGGCGTGCATTTCTTGCGCCTGCTCCGGTGATGCAGTTTCACCGGTTCCGATGGCCCAAACAGGTTCATAAGCCAAAATAATGTTATCCCAATCAACATCGTTTAAATGAAATAATGAATCACTTAGCTGTTCTCTGACAATGTCAAAATGGTTACCGCCTTGGCGATCTTCCAATTTTTCACCAAAGCAAAAAATTACTTCCATTTTATGCTCCAACGCTTGCTCAACCTTCTTGGTAAGGAGATGCGCATCTTCTTTGAAATATTCACGTCGCTCTGAGTGTCCTAAAATAACGGTATTGATACCTATGGCCTGCAACATATCAGCCGCAACTTCTCCTGTATAGGCCCCGCTTTCGGCAAAATGCATGTTTTGTGCAGCAACTTCTACCCTCGCATTTCTGTTAGAAGCATCCTGTATATATGGAATATTTACAAATGGCGGTGCCACTATCACCCTTACCATATCAGAAAGGCCTGGCAATCCATCACTTATACCGTTAACTAATGCTAAGGAAGCTTCCTTATTTAAATTCATTTTCCAGTTACCTGCAACAATTTTTTTTCGCATCTTATTAAATTTTGAGTTTGTTGTTAGTTTAGTTTTACACGTGGGTCCAGCCATCCGTAGATAACATCCACAAAAATATTGATAATAATAAACATGGTAGCGATCACTAACACGCTTCCCATAATAATGGGCAAATCTAAAGTATTTAGTGCATTTACTATTTCTTTGCCTAAGCCATTCCAGTTAAAAATATACTCAACGAAAACCGCTCCTGCCAACATAGAGGCGAACCAACCCGAAATTGCTGTAACAACAGGATTCAATGCATTTTTTAGCGCATGTTTACGAATGACCTTATACATAGTTAGCCCTTTTGCTTTTGCAGTACGAATATAGTCTTGACTCATCACTTCTAATAAAGAATTACGCATTAATTGAATCACGACAGCTAGTGGTCGAATACCTAAAACGATTGCCGGTAAAACCAGGTTTTTCCAGACAATGTATTTTCCTTCACCAAAATCATCAACTTCATATAAGCTTCCCGTCATATTTAAGTTCGTATACTTATGCAACACAAAACCGAAAAACCATGCAAAAATTATCGCCGAAAAAAAGGAGGGTACACTCATACCCAGGGTACTGATTACCGAGATAAACCGATCAAAAAAAGTGTCCTTAAAAATTGCAGAAAGCACTCCGAATAAAACCCCGATTAATATAGCGATGGTAATTGCTGAAACCGCTAAAACAAACGTATTCGGTAAGGTTTCTCCTATGACCGAACTCACGCTCTTACCATTTTTCTGAAAAGACTCACGTAAATAGGGCCATTTTAGAACCACTACTTTATTGCCCAACGAAAATAACTTTAGAAAGCTATATTTATTCGCATTCAAATACGTATAATGTTCTTCATGCTTTGAGTGGATTGATACGGGTGATAAATCATTCAGGTAATATGAATATTGTATCAAGATGGGCTTGTCAAACCCATATTTTTTCTTAACCGCTAATAATTGCTCGCTGTCTTCACGCTGATCCAGCATCATTCGAGCCGGGTCGCCGGGCAACACAGTAAATAAAAAGAAAATAACGGTAATCACCCCTAAAAGTGTTAGTATTCCATAGAATGACCTGTTTAAAATATATGTGAACAAGGGTGTAATTTTGAATATCAAATATAGGTAATTTTAGTACCTTTGGCCAATCGTATTTTATAGCATGACCAAACAGCAGCTCGTCGAGCAGATTCGGGAAAAGAAATCATTTTTATGTATTGGATTGGATACAGATTTAGAAAAAGTTCCTCCGCATTTACTAGATTATGAAGACCCTATTTTTGAGTTCAACAAGCAACTGATCGATGCTACACACCACTTGGCTGTCGCTTACAAGCCCAATAGCGCCTTTTATGAAGCCTATGGCATTCATGGATGGACAGCTTTACAGAAAACTATAAACTACTTAAATCAAGAATATCCTGAAATCTTTACCATAGCAGATGCGAAACGCGGCGATATTGGCAATACCTCAACACGCTACGCCAAAGCTTTTTACGAGGATTTGAATTTTGATTCCATTACTGTTGCCCCTTATATGGGACGCGATTCGGTCGAACCTTTTTTAGAATTTAAAGACAAGTTTACCATACTGCTTGCCTTGACTTCAAATATTGGCGGACTTGATTTTCAAACATTGAAAATTGAACACGAAGAACTCTATAAAAAAGTTCTCAAGACTTCCCTTACCTGGAAAAACGCTGATCATTTGATGTATGTAGTCGGTGCCACTCGCCCCGAGTATTTTGCCGAAATACGAAAGATAGTACCTGATCACTTTTTATTGGTTCCGGGTGTCGGTGCCCAGGGTGGAAAACTGGAAGACGTCTGTAAATACGGACTCAACGATGATATTGGTTTACTCGTGAATTCCTCCAGGGGGGTTATTTACGCTTCAGAGGGTGAAGATTTTGCAGCAAAAGCACGGCAAAAGGCTTCTGAGTTGCAGCTGGAAATGGCTACGTATCTTTAAGCTCTAAAATATCGTTCATAACATTGTATAGTGCCACCATCTGCTGATGCCCCTTCTTTTTTCCCCACCGTCCAAACAAATAAAATAAGATCCACACTATCGGCATAGCGATCGTCATAATCATAGAGAAAGTAGCATCCTGCCCCAAACTTATATCGGTATACAGCATGGTTGCAAAAACAGCGAAAGCCAGAGCCACTCCAAAATGTATGAACATAAATAAGGACCATAATGTTGGTTTTGGCCCAAACAAGCCCTTAATAGCTAACCCTTCCTCGCTTTCCTCCAATTCAAGCTGAAGTTGAGGCGACCATAAATGCTCATCATCTTTAGTGACGTCAATGACTATATGATCCCCGACTATTTTACCTCTAAAACCTTCAGTTGCATTACTAAAGGCATTCTTAAATTTTTCAATAACAACGCCCCTATTTTCATTGTACTGCAATTTGAACCGCGGTTTTAGCAGTATTTTATTTAGTTTACTGTCAAAAGAGGAAGCTTCCATTACAAAAGTCATATTCTTAACATCATTAAATGTATAAAATCTATAGCTAAAAAGTTATCTTTGCAGCCAATTATAAAACACCATGGGAAATATCGTTGCCATTGTGGGCAGGCCAAATGTCGGTAAATCCACTTTTTTTAACCGCCTGATACAACGTCGTGAAGCTATTGTAGACGCTGTTAGCGGTGTTACCCGCGATCGCCATTATGGAAAATCTGAATGGAATGGCAAAGAGTTTACGGTAATTGATACTGGTGGATATGTGGTCGGTTCCGATGATATTTTTGAAGCCGAAATTGATAAACAAGTGGAATTGGCCATTGATGAAGCCGACGCCATCATTTTTATGGTCGATGTGGAATCTGGTGTTACCGGAATGGATGAAGAGGTTGCTGATTTATTGCGCAGATCGGAAAAACCAGTATTAGTGGCGGTCAATAAAGTCGACAATAACAAGCGTAGAGGCGATGCTGTAGAATTTTATTCATTAGGATTGGGGGAGTATTACCCGATTGCCAGCATCAATGGAAGTGGCACTGGTGAACTGCTGGATGCATTGATAGAGGCACTACCCGAGAAAGAAGAAGAAATTACAGATGAACTTCCTCGCTTTGCCGTTGTAGGACGTCCAAATGCCGGAAAATCTTCTTTTATAAATGCCCTCATCGGAGAAGAGCGCTATATTGTCACTGATATTGCAGGTACAACACGTGACGCCATAGATACCAAATACAATCGATTCGGATTTGAATTCAACCTGGTGGATACCGCAGGGATTCGGCGAAAATCGAAAGTCAAAGAAGATCTGGAGTTCTATTCGGTGATGCGTTCTGTGCGCGCAATTGAACATTGCGATGTGGCCATTCTTGTTTTGGATGCTACACGAGGATTCGAAGGACAGGATCAGAACATCTTCTGGCTAGCCGAAAAGAATAAAAAGGGAATCGTTATACTCGTCAATAAGTGGGACCTTATCGAAAAAGACAATCACACCACTAAAGCGTTTGAAGCAAAAATCCGAAAAGAAATCGAACCGTTTACAGATGTACCTATTTTGTTTATCTCTGCCCTGACGAAACAACGTATTTTTAAGGCGATTGAAACCGCCGTAGAAGTTCATAAAAACCGAACAAATAGAATTTCCACCAGCAAATTGAATGATACCATGCTGGACATCATTAAACAAAATCCACCTCCGGCTTATAAAGGGAAATACGTAAAGATAAAGTTTTGCACACAGTTACCGACACCAACCCCGCAATTTGCTTTTTTCTGTAACCTGCCACAGTACGTTAAAGACCCTTATAAGCGCTTTATTGAAAATAAGCTCCGTGAACATTTTAATTTTCACGGTGTACCTATCGTAATCTATTTTAGGAAGAAATAATCGCATTTACCAAGGCTACTCCTTTTTATTAAATGTCTATCTTTAAGGCTTTAGTTCCTAAAATGAGCCTAAAGAGACCACTAGCTATTTTTATTATGGGCGTTTCTGGCGTTGGCAAGTCGACCATCGGGAGCCTATTAGCGCAGCAATTAACTGTCCCTTTTTTTGATGGCGACGACTATCACCCCGAGACAAATATTACAAAAATGAAAGCGGGATCGCCTTTGAATGATGACGATCGTCATCCATGGTTAACTGCATTAAATAAGCTAGCTAAAGAACAGCTACAGAAAAATTCTTGCATTATTGCTTGTTCTGCATTAAAAGAAAGTTACAGAACTACCCTTCATAAAGATATAGAAGCAAACGTAAAATGGGTGCTACTCGATGGCGATTACGAACTGATCCATAAGCGTCTCAAGAAAAGAAGTGCGCATTTTATGCCTGATTCGCTGCTAAGGTCTCAATTCGATACATTAGAAGATCCCATCGAAGCATTGAAAATAGACATTACCCTACGTCCCGAAGAAATTGTCAGGGTAATTGAAGAAGAACTCTTCGAAAAATCGGAAATTGGTGTGATCGGTATGGGTGTTATGGGGAAAAGCTTGGCCAGGAATTTAGCCTCTAATGGATTTTCGATCTCCCTATTTAACAGACATCTTCCCGGTAAGGAAGAAAATATAGCTGCCAAAGCCGTTCAAGAATTCAAGGAACTTAGTGATGCAAAACCTTTTGACAGTTTACAGGCTTTTGTAAATTCTTTGCAGCGGCCAAAAAAGCTTTTAGTAATGATCAGCGCGGGAAATGCCATCGACAGCATTATTCACGAACTTGTACCCTTACTTTCTCAAAATGATGTGTTTATCGATGGAGGGAATTCACATTATGACGATACCCAAAGGCGTATACATCTCTTAAGTGAAAGTGACCTCCATTTTATAGGTGCGGGTATTTCAGGAGGTGAAGAAGGTGCTTTGAAAGGGCCTTCTATAATGCCATCGGGTAATAAAGAAGCCTATAAATTGATCCGACCTTTTCTAGAATCCATTGCAGCAATAGACCAAAATAATGACCCTTGCTGTTCATATATTGGACCAGATGGCAGCGGCCATTTTGTGAAAATGGTACATAATGGTATTGAATATGCTGAAATGCAATTGTTGGCTGAGGTTTTCGAAGTATTCAGAAGATCAGGCGAAAATAACGATGAAATCGCCACTAGTTTAGAGGCCTGGAAAGCTACAGTTAATAGCTATCTACTAGAAATTACAATCGACATCCTTAGAAAAAAAGAAGGTAATGACTGGTTACTTAATAAAATCTTAGATAAGTCCGGGAATAAAGGTACCGGCAATTGGGCCACAATGGCTTCATCTCGATTAGGTGTGCCATCGACTATGATATCGGCAGCACTATTTGCAAGATACATCGCTTCTTTCAAAGATGAACGAATAACGACGAGTGAACTATATGCCACTAAAATAGCACCATATCGTGTGGATACAGATGAACTTCGGAAAGCGTACGAATTTGCCAGAATTATCAACCATGTCCAGGGATTCAAACTACTTTATGAAGCCTCAAAGGCCTACAATTGGAGCTTAAATTTAAGTGATATTGCCAGAATCTGGACAAATGGTTGCATCATTCGATCAGACCTTATGGAAACACTGGTTCAAGTACTACAGATTTCGAAGGATATATTGCTTGAAGCATCTTTCATTTCAAAAATAAAAAGTCTTTACCCAAGCACAACCAAAGTGGTTTCTGAATGTATACTACATGAAGTACCTATACCCTGCCTTAGTGAGGCCCTAAACTATTTTAACGGGTATAAGACGAAAAATTCATCTGCCAATTTAATTCAGGCGCAGCGTGACTATTTTGGCGCACATACATATCAACGCCTTCATGATCCCTCAGGTAAGGCATACCATACCATTTGGAAAAATAGTTCTACCCATGATTGAATATAAATTACTCATCGCTGTCATTATTGGTATCGCTGTACTGCTCTTTTTAATTCTCAAGTTAAAACTACATGCTTTTGTCTCTTTACTTATTTCGAGTATTATCGTAGGGCTCATTGCAGGGATGGCACCATTGGATATTATGAATACGGTAAAGGAAGGGATGGCCAGTACCCTTGGGTTTGTAGCCACGGTAATCGGATTAGGTGCTATGTTCGGAGCTATTTTAGAACAGTCAGGTGGTGCTAAAGTAATTGCCAACTATTTGGTCGATAAATTCGGAATTAAAAAAGCTCCCTATGCGATGGCGTTGGCGGGATTCATCATTGCCATTCCCGTATTTTTTGAAGTGGCATTTATACTGTTGGTACCCATAATTTATGCACTGCAAAAAAGTACAAAAAAATCATTGTTACTCTATGCCTTACCGCTATTAGCGGGTTTAGCGGTTACACATGCATTTATCCCCCCTACACCCGGACCCATAGCAGTTGCAGATATCATAGGCGTTGATCTCGGTTGGGTTATTCTGATAGGCGCCATCGTGGGCTTTCCCACTGCGGTCGTTGGTGGCATATTATACGGAAGGTATATCAGCAGTAAAATATTTGTCGAGACTCCTTTTTCTCTAGATACCTCTAACGAGGCACCTCAAAACGATCGAAAACCTTTAATTGGTACTATCTTTAGTATTATAGCCATACCAATTATTTTGATATTGCTTAACACTTTCGTCACAAGTGGTTTACTTGATGTATCAAATAAAAGTATCGTATATATCATTTCTTTATTGGGACATCCCTTTTCGGCGCTCATTATTGCGAACATCATTGCCTGGTACGTTTTAGGAATCAGGCAAGGATTCACGAAACAACAGCTTTTAAAAATTACCGCGAAATCTATGGGGCCGGCCGGAATGATCATTTTAATTACCGGGGCCGGCGGGGTTTTCAAACAATTTCTGGTGAACACAGGAGCCGGCGAGATGATTGCCAAATCGTTAGCCGATGCAGATTTCCCAATCTTGCTTTTTGCATTCTTAGTTGCCTTATTGATCAGAGTTATTCAGGGCTCAGCAACTGTCGCTATGATCACAGCAGCAGGATTGGTGTCACCTATTTTATCAGTTGGTAATTTTAGTAATTTTGAATTAGCGTCTATTGTGATCTGCATTGCTGCAGGTGCTACCGCTCTTTCACATGTAAATGATAGTGGTTTTTGGCTGGTAAGTCAGTATCTTGGAATCACTGAAAAGCAAACATTTAAAACATGGACGGTCATGACCGGAATTTTAGCTTTAACAGGATTTATCCTTGTAGCAACGATTAACCTTATCTTTTAATTATGAAAAAAATACTTGCAATCTGTTTCATCGCAACTTTGATTTCCTGCAAACAGGATAAAAACGAGCGCACCAAAAATATCCCTCAACAATCAGATTATGAAACCATTGGTAACATCGAACGACTAAGCTCAAAACTCGATAACTTAATAGATACCGATGCTCAGATTGAAATTTTGACCAGTGGTTATCTTTGGTCTGAAGGACCCTTATGGCTCGAAGATCAGCAAATGCTCATTTGGTCAGATGTACCTCAGAATACCATTTATGGTTGGAAAGATGGCGAAGAGGCCAAATTGTTTCTTAAACCTTCCGGGTTTACCGGACAAAACCCTTCATCAAGTACTGAAGAAGGTTCAAATGGTTTATTATTAGATAACAATGATAACCTCATTCTCTGTCAGCACGGTGATCGAAGAGTAGCGAAAATGACCGCTCCATTAGATATGCCTGGACCCGAATTCAGTACTTTAATCGACAATTACCAGGGAAAGAAATTAAATAGTCCGAATGATGCAGCATATGATGCCGACGGTAATCTATACTTCACCGACCCTCCGTACGGACTCAAAGGCATCGATCAATCAAAAGAGAAAGAGCTCAATTTTAATGGCGTTTATAAATTAGATACCCAAGGAAAATTGACCATGCTGGTTGACAGTCTGACAAAACCTAATGGTATTGCATTTAATCCTGATTTCACGAAGTGCTATGTCGCCAATTCCGATCCAGAAAAAGCGTTTTGGGCGGTATACGACATTACACCAGAAAAAACATTTTCGAACGGAAAACTGTTCTTTGATGCCACATCTATGGTGGCTTCAAAAAAAGGACTGCCGGATGGACTTAAAGTTGATAATTCAGGAAATGTATTTGCTACCGGGCCAGGAGGAGTCTTAGTCTTTTCACCCCAAGGCGAACATCTGGGAACCATTGCCACTGAACAAGCAACAGCCAACTGTGCTTTTAATCAGGATAAGTCGATGCTTTTTATGACTGCACATAGTTATATACTTAGATTATCATTAAAAACTAATTAAATTTTAAGACCATTTCTTGCCTGGCGATATTAAATCCTTTCTCTCTCACCTCTTTCTGAGCTTCACTGGAATCAATGAGCAACGGATTTGTATGATTAAAATGAATAAAATAAACTTTCTGCTTATCCTTCTCAGATAAATCTTTGAATAAATCCATGCTTTCTTCTACAAAAGGATGTGGCACTTCAGTCATGTCTCTATTGATCTCTCCATCTTTAAAAAAAGTGGCATCGAGTAGTGCTATATCCACCTCTATTAAATAATCAATAATGTCCCTTTTCCACATATCCCATTTATCAATATCCGGAATAAACAGGGCCTTTCTATCTCGATTCTTAATGATAAAGCCCACGGTTTCGGTGAACTCGTCACGATGAGGAACTTCTATAGGCGTAACAGAAATTCTTTTATTCAAAACTATTGTCGAATCTGATCTTAACTCATTAAGTTTAATATTCTTAAGTTCGGCTAATTGACTCCAGGGGCCATTATTTGAAAGAAAAGCTTTCATTCTTGGCATTACAAATACCGGCATACTCTGAGAACCTAAGGCTTCTCTACCTAAATACATTAGTCCGGTATAATGGCCCATATGCCCATGCGTCAAGAAAATGCCATCCGGCAATTCCTTAGCTCCTAAATGTTCAGACAGCATCTTTGTTTGTTGCGTAAAATCAGGGGTCGCATCGAAAATCCAACTTTCATTTGAAACCGGGTCTATTACGGCGATTGAACTCACGAATCGTTTAAGCTGAGGATTCTTATAAACGTGTTGGCAACATTGCTGGGTACAGGCTATCTGAGGGTAACCGGCATCTTGGGCAATACCAAGAATTAAGAGGTAAGGCTCATCTTTATGGATTTCACTTTCTTGCTTTTGCATACAAGAGACCACAAATAATACACCAAAAAAATAATAAAGAGATCTCATATACTAATTACCAACTGCCTCCGGCACCACCGCCGCCAAAACCACCGCCGCCGAAGCCGCCACCAAATCCGCCGCCGCCGAAACTTCCTCCACCGGAGCTACCGCCAAAACCTCCACCACCGCCGAAGCCCCCGCGGCCTGATTTGCTTAAAATAATAGCCTCTAATATCGAACGCGCTGCATCGTCATTTCTATAACGTCTTCTTCGACCTCCACCTCCCCGCTTGATGTTTGACAGTACAATAATGATGATAATAAAAAAGAATATAATGAAAATTATGGGAATACCATTGTCACCAGTGCGGTAAAAATTCCGTGTTTCTTGATATTCACCGCTCAAAATCTGAATGATCGCCGATGTCCCTCGGTCTAAACCACCATAAAAATTCCCTTTCTTAAATTCAGGCGTGATAATATTGGTTATTATTCTTTTCGTTAAATTATCAGTTAATAGGTGTTCAACCCCGTATCCTGTGGTTATCCAAAGCTTTCGATCATCTTTAGCGACTAATACCAAGACGCCATTATCTTCATCTTTTTGCCCAATACCCCACTCATGTGCCCACTTTGTAGCAAACAAAGCAATATTTTCGCCCTTAACTGTATTTATGGTAGCCACAACTATTTGTGTTGAGGTACTGTCAGCATAATTGATAAGTTTTCGTTCTAAGGTAATTTCTTCGTTTCGGCTCAACATCTTAGCATCATCATAAACGCTTGTTTGCTGTTTTGGTTTTGGTGGAATTTCAGCCTGAGCATAAACTGCACAACTTGAACAAACCAGAAAGAACGTTAAAAATAGGGTTATGAAGCAATTAACTGATTGTTTTCTCATAGGTATATGAACGCTCAATTTTGAAATTGCAATATACTAAAAAATGCTGCTGGCGCTTCTGCGTTGTTCAATTCAAAAATTTATCGCACAGCACGTTAAAAAGTTGTATTTCAATAAAAATCAAATTACTTTAGAGGCTCTTTTTAACTAACCCTATTCGTATGAAAAAGTTACTTCTTCTATTCATTTTTATTAGTACTTGTGTATTTTCTCAACAACTTGATATCAAGAAACTAAAAGGGATGAAACCCCGTGCTGTCGGACCTGCGGGAATGAGTGGCCGTATTACAGCCATAGATGTTGTGCACAAGAATCCCGACATTATTTACGTAGGAGCTGCTTCGGGCGGTGTTTGGAAGTCTGAAAGTGGTGGTATCGACTGGAAACCAATTTTTGATGACCAACCACTTCAGGGAATTGGAGCTATTGCCATTCAACAAAATAACCCGGATGTGATCTGGGTAGGAACAGGAGAAGGAAATCCAAGGAACAGTTTAAATGGCGGCTATGGCATCTATAAGAGTTTAGATGGAGGTAAAACCTGGAGGGCAATGGGTCTTGAAAAAACACGTAATATCCATAGGATAATTATTGACCGTGACAACCCCAATACGGTTTATGTAGGAGCTATAGGATCTCCCTGGGGTGAACATCCTGAACGCGGAATTTTTAAAACTACTGATGGCGGTAAAACCTGGACTAAAATACTATTTGTCAATAACAAAACGGGTGCAGCTGATTTAGTGGTTGACCCCACAAACCCAAATAAATTGATCGCCGCCATGTGGGAGCACCGCCGCAAACCCTGGACATTTAATTCAGGGGGTGAAGGCTCAGGCCTCTATATTTCATACGATGCCGGTGAAACGTGGAAAAAGAAAACTGATAAAGATGGCTTACCAAAAGGCAATTTAGGGCGCATAGGGCTTGCCGTAGCTCCCAGTAGTCCAAACATTGTATATGCCTTGGTAGAAGCTAAAAAAAATGCCCTCTACAAATCTGAAGATGGAGGTAGCAAATGGAAAAAAGTAAATGATAAACCTGGTATTGGTAACCGGCCTTTTTATTACTCAGACATTTTTGTTGACCCGGTAAATGAAAACAGAATCTACAGTGTATTTACCTATGTAAACGTCAGTGAAGATGGTGGAAAATCATTCAAACAATTAATGCCTGCATACGGAACGAATGTCGGTGTACACCCTGATCATCATGCCTGGTGGATACATCCCGAAAATCCTGATTTTATGATCGATGGAAATGACGGCGGACTTAATATCACGAAAGACCGTGGAAAGACTTGGCGTTTTATAGAGAACTTACCCGTTGGGCAGTTCTACCATATCGCCTACGATATGGAATATCCGTATAATCTGTATGGCGGTATGCAAGACAATGGCTCCTGGGCAGGGCCGGCATATGTATTAAAAGCACAAGGAATTAGAAACGCTTACTGGCAGGAAATTTCTTTTGGTGATGGTTTCGACGTAGTACCCGATCCTAAAAATTCACGCTATGGCTATAGTATGTCACAACAAGGATTTGTTGTTCGATACGACCGAGAAACGGGCAATGGAAAGATCATTAGACCTACGCACCCAGACCCCACCGTGAAATTGCGCTTTAACTGGAATTCGGCAATTGCCTTGGATCCGCATGACAATGAAACCCTTTATTTCGGCAGCCAGTTTGTGCATAAATCTTCGAACAAAGGTCATGAATGGGAAATCATCTCGCCCGATTTGACCACGAATGATCCGTCAAAACAAAAGCAACATGAAAGTGGCGGTATTACCATGGATGCGACCGGTGCAGAGAACCATACTACGATTCTTGCTATTACACCTACAAAATTGGAAAAAGGATTGTTATGGGTGGGTACCGATGACGGATTGATACAGCTTTCGCGGAATGGCGGTCAGACCTGGACGAACGTGACCCCAAAAAATAAATCATTCCCGAAAGGAAGCTGGATTGCCCAAATAAAAGCTTCACCATTTAATGCCGGTGAAGCCTACGCCGTTATAAATAATTACCGAAATTTCGATTTCAGACCTTATTTGTTTCGAACCAGAGACTATGGAAAAACCTGGGAAAGCCTTCTAGATAAGAAAGACGAAACATTCGGTTATTCGCTAGCATTGATCCAAGACCCTGTTGAAAAGAACTTACTGTTCTTGGGAACAGAAAACGGACTATATGTCACCATTGACGAAGGAAAGACCTGGACAAAATGGACAGAAGACTACCCTTCCGTTCCTACTATGGACTTAGGTATTCACCCTCGTGAACACGACTTAGTAATCGGTACTTTTGGTCGCTCCTTTTATGTCTTGGATGATATTCGTCCTTTACGGGATTTAGCAAAAAATGGTTCGGGTGAATTGAATAAAACCCTGAAAGTTTTTGAGGCTCCCAATGCGTTCATTAATGAAATCCAGCAACCAACAGGTACGCGATTTGGTGGCAATGCGATGTTCAACGGTGAAAATCGACGCCGTGGTGCAATGATTAGCTACAGCATTACTAAACCTGAAGTTAAGAAAGAAGCAAGTGATAAAAAGGGCGAAAAGAAAAACGATGCTAAAAAAGGCGCAAAAAAGAAAAGTGATTCACTTGTTGTGAACATTTATAATTCTTCGAATGAATTGATCAGAACCTTAAAACAAAAAGCGCCTGAAGAAAATGGCATACATCGTATGTATTGGGGTCTGGGTGAAAAAGGTGTCAGAGGGCCGTCGCGCAGAGCTGCCAGGAAAAATGCCCCCGAACCCCGTGGTAGTACTGTTTTACCGGGAGACTATAAAGTTGTGGTTCATTTCGGTAAAGCAAAGGATTCTACATCAGTGAGCGTCGCCTATGACCCAAGAGTTGCTATGCCAATGACTACCTTAAAAACAAAGTACGACCTATTGAAACAATTGGAGAAAAAAACTGCCTTGGCAGGAAAAGCCGTGGAGCAATTAAAAGAATCGAAAAAAATAGCTGATTCCTACAAGAAGCAGTTAAAAGAAAAGAAAGACGATACTTATAAAGACGCAATAAAAGCTACTGATTCAATCACAAAATCTATAGGCAAATTAATTGATGGCATGATTGGTAAAGAGGATAAACGTCAAGGCATTACTCGCAATCCTGATCCAACACCTATGACGTTCTTGTTTACAGCCAGACGCTACGTCGGCTCCCTTCTACAAATGCCTGGAAAAACGGAAAAAGATGCTATTAAAAATGCAAATGATAAGGTCAATGCTGCGATGTCACCAATTAATGAGTTCTATAAAACTGATTGGCCGAAGTATAGAAAACAGATTGAGGAATTGAACCTTACTTTATTTAAAGATTATAATGAACTTAAGGAATAGATTAAAAGGTCATTCTGAACCCTGTGCTCAACTTGATTCAGTACTGTTTCGGCATCTCATTCAAATGGTGCGACCCTGAAATGAATTCAGGGTGATGTCCGATCAGAAGGCACCAGGCACTTTTTAGTATTCCACTTGCCTTTTAAGGAGTCAAGTGGAATTCTTTTTTTAGCGCAATCCAGAAAATTACCATTTAAATCCTTCATCAGAATACGCATCTTTCCTGTTTCAACGGCATCAATTACTTCATGAATTAGCTTATTTTTTGAAGTAGTATCAAGTTGCTTACCTAATGAAATTCCTACTTGATTGTTATGCAAATCCATTTCTGTTGCGGGCTTATCCGGTAAAAATCCCTCTTCGAGTTGACGCTTTTTGAAGCTTTGATAGTTTCCTTTTTCGTGAGCCTTTCCAAGGCTATTCGCTGCTCGTTTTCCAATTCCTTGGGTTAACCGTGCCATCCAAAAACTATGTTTGAAAGCATCGAGTTGTCCACCATTGTTGTCAGTACCAATAATTCCGGTATCGCCAATAGAATCTTTGACCCGTTCCGCTTCCAGCGAAATCTGATAGGCTCTCTTTGCCTTAAACGGATGAAATACTACCCAGGTTTTTTCGGCCGATGACAATTTTTTATAGGACGTTTTTAAGGTAGAAGCACAACTGCTGAACACCAAAAACCCGGCAAGTAACGCGATGTATTTCAAGAGAAATGAGAATTAGTCTTCACAAATTTATAAATTTGGAATCCATTAAAACTGATTCAGATGAAATACCTTCCGATAGATCGTGAACTCTTCATTAAAAATCGTAAAAATTTTACGGCGCAGATGAAGCCCAATAGTTTAGCAGTGTTTAATTCAAATGATGTTTATCCGATCAGTGCTGATAGTACGATTCCTTTTGAACAACATCGTGATATTTTTTACCTGAGTGGTGTTGATCAAGAAGAAAGCATTTTGGTATTGTTCCCTGATTGTCCTAAGGAAAAGCACCGTGAAATTTTATTCCTACGTGAGACCAATGAACATATTGCGATATGGGAAGGTGAAAAGTTGACCCAAGAAAAAGCATTTGAGACTAGTGGTATTAAAACGGTCTATTGGTTGCAGGATATGGAAAAAATCATGTTTGAGCTAATGACTCAGTGCGATACGGTGTATATCAACACCAATGAACATTATCGAGCTAAAGTAGAAACCGAAACCCGCGAAGATCGTTACACAAGATGGTTAAAGGACAAATATCCTGCACATTCGGTGGCGAAAAGTAATCCGATTTTACAGCGGCTGCGATCTGTAAAAGATCAGGTTGAATTAGACTTGATGCAAAAAGCTTGTACTATTACTGAAAAAGGGTTTAGGCGCGTACTCAATTTTGTAAAACCGGGGGTCATGGAATATGAAATCGAAGCAGAATATATGCATGAATTCCTTAGAAATCGCTCTAAAGGTTTTGCGTATACACCTATTGTGGCTTCAGGAAACAATTCGAATGTATTACATTACATAGAGAATAATCAAGAATGCAAACCAGGCGACCTCATTTTAATGGACGTGGGTGCCGAATATGCCAATTATAGTAGTGATATGACGCGTACAATTCCTGTTTCAGGGAAGTTTACCAAACGACAGCGAGAAGTTTATGATGCCGTATTACGTGTGAAAAATGAAGCGACAAAAATGCTTGTTCCGGGTACTGATTGGACTGAATACCATGTCGAGGTTGGCAAACTAATGACTTCAGAATTGTTAGTACTAAAGTTGCTTGATAAAACAGCTGTGAAAAATGAAAATCCTGACTGGCCCGCTTATAAAAAATACTTCATGCATGGTACTTCGCATCACATTGGTTTAGACACACATGATTATGGCATCTTGACCGAACCTATGCAGGCTAATATGGTCTTTACCGTTGAACCCGGTATTTACATTCCTGAAGAAGGTTTTGGCATCCGCTTAGAAGATGATGTTGTCATTCAGTCTAAAGGTGCGCCTTTCAATTTGATGCAAAATATTCCTATTGAAGCCCAAGAAATTGAAGAAATCATGAACCGATCTTAATTCGGATCTTTTATTGGCTTAGGGAAAACTTTGGTTTTGACTGCCAAACAATATTCACACTTTTCCAACCATCTTCTGTTTTTACCATATTGAGGTAATCAATACCCCATTCGGCGGTTACTTTCACCACAGCTATTTTATCTGATACTTCAAGTACCTTTACCAGACGAGGGCTATCAGGTTTTACCCGATCCCCTTTCGCATTCCACCGCTTTGCAAGACTAATAAGGCTTTCAAAAGTCATTTCAGACTTATCTGAATAAGCTTCTTTCTTTTTATCATACCACCAGCCAACTTTTCTTAAGTTCTTATGAACACTCTTATAGGCCAATGTCGTATCTGCTTTATAAAAAGTATCAATGTAATTGTAAGCTGCCTGGGTAACGTCTTCCAGCTCTTGCTTCTGGTCTTGTGCTATTAATTGAATAGAAAAAAGTGCTGCAAATAGTAAGGTTAGTGCTTTCATTTTGAATGGTTTTGTTCAAAGTTAAGTAATTTCTGTTCGTATAGTTGTTAAGAAAATGGTAAACTAAAAAAGCGAGCCAAGGCTCGCTTTCACAGTAATGTATATTATATAGACTACGCCGTCACAGAAAATTTACCTGCCTCGACTTTAGGAAAATCAACTTCTGTTTGAGCGATGTGATTCACATAATTTGTTAAGGTATTTGAAACTACATTCAATACAATTTCTAAAACATCGCCATCAGAATAACCGGCATCTTTAACTGTCTGTAATTCTTCATTACTCACTACCCCTCTATTCTTAGTTACTAATTGTGCAAATTGCAGTCCAGCCGCTACCTTGGCATCGTCAGACAGGCCTTGTCTGTTTTGTTCAGTTTGCTCAGTGGTTAATCCACTCATTTTTCCGACTGTAGTATGCGCTGATAAGCAATAATCACAGCTGTTTTCTTCAGCAACGGCTAATGCCAATTGTTCTCTGAATTTTGCATTGAAGTTACCGCTGCCAGCGATTTCTCCTAAAGACAAGTACGCCTTTAAAGTTGCGGGTGAATTACCAAATACTTTAATTAAGTTGGGTATAAAACCTAATTTTTTATTGACTGCATCAAATAATTCTTTTGACGTTCCTGTGGTTGTTTCTGGGTTTAATGTTTCAATTCTTGTACTCATTAGTTCTAAATTTTAAATGTTATTATTTTTTTAATTTGTTTTTTGTTCGCAACTGTTGGTATCATACTCTTGGTAACCCCAGCAGTTCGGACATTGTTTATAGTTGTTCATCGCTAGGCCGATTTTAGTTCTTTGATCTTAGTTCTAAGATCTGATTCAGAAATCAACCCTACAATGCGTCCAACTTCTTTTCCATCAGATAACTGGACCAAAGTAGGAATGCTCCTTACTCCGAATCTCGATGCTAATTCCTGATTCTGATCTACATTTACCTTTTTAATGGTTACGTCTCCTTCAAACTCTTCTGCCAATCTGTGAACAGTCGGCAATAAGGTTTGACATGGCCCACACCAATCTGCATAAAAATCGATGAGGACATTCTTATTATTTTCTACTGTTGTTTGAAAATCTTTTTGATCTAATTGTATGTCCATAATGCTTCGTTTTAAATTCTGGTACAAAGTTGCAGCAGAAATCAAGGCAAGAAAATGGACAAAAGTTCCTAAGGTTTGGACACCCTTAGTTTTTGAGTTCTTTTTTAAACTGTAAAGGTGATTTTTCTTCTGATTTTGTGAAAAACCGGGTGAAGTAGGCGGGATCATTAAATCCCAGGTCATAAGCAATTTGTTTTACGGAATCGTCGGTATACAATAGTTTGCGTTTGGTTTCGAGTAGGATCCTGTTTTTTATAAAATCGCTTGGCGTGCTGGCACCAATCTTTTGAAAATGCTTGGTCAATGATTTTGGAGATAAGCCTAAACGTTCTGCATAGTAAGTCACCGAATGTTCCTTTCTAAAATTCATGTCTACAAGTGTACTGAAGTCTTTGAAAAGTTTGGTTTCGACATCCTCTTTCAATACATCACGTTCTTTCTTCATACGAACGGATTGAATTATGAACTGTTTAAGATACGCTTGTAGCATATCATATTGAGCCGTGTTGGTTTGTTCAAACTCTTCCAAAAGATTATTCAGAATACCTTTTAGTCTTTCACTTTCTTTTGAATCTGGTTTTACAAATGGCGTTTCATAGATGTTGTTAAACAATACACCATTACATGAAACCTCTTTGTCGTGCGTTTGTATGCAATAAAAATCACGAACAAAAGAAATTTGGTAAGCGTCTTTTATTCTTTCAGAGTTCACAGAAAAAACCTGACCAGGCGATAAAAAGAACAACACCTCGCCATCAAAATCATAGGAATTGAAATCAATGTTATAGGACCCTTTTCCATCTTTAATCCAGTATATCCGATAGGAGTTCACCTGCTCGGGTTGATTTATAACGCAAGCTTCCTCAAAATCAACAATGCTAAGTGAAAATAGGTCTTTATACGAATAGGTTTGAATGTCTTGTACTGCCATAAAACAAATTTACGATGTCTTAGTCGAAATAGTTGTTAATACTTAAACTTCAAAATTTACAAGCTTGAAAAATTAAGCATTCGTACCTTTAAAACTAAGAAAATCTAAGAAGTTAAGTGTGAAAGTGTTACTCTTTTGGTAGCACTTTCTTTTTTGTTACATGTTAAGATTTGAGTTACTACCGAAATGCTAAAAATTAAATCGTAAATTCCCAGAAAATTAGAAGCTCGCGACCATCGAAAAAACAAAATTTTCTAGATATACTTTTATTGTTCTTCTCGTCTTAGCTGGTGAAGCTGTGTTTATTCTACCTTTCGTCTTAGCACGTATCTTCAGACCGACATTTTTAACCACTTTTGATGTTACTAACTTTGAATTAGGGCTCTGCTTTTCTGGCTATGGTATCGTGGCATTTATTTCTTATTTCTTTGGTGGCCTGTTGGCCGATAAATTTAAACCTAACGTCCTTATGGCCATTGCGCTCTGGTTGACTGCTTTGGGCGGATTTTACATGACCACAGTGCCTAATTTATTCTTGTTGAAAATACTATATGGCTATTGGGGCTTTACGACGATTTTCTTGTTTTGGGCGGCGATGATCAAAGCCACGCGTATTTGGGGTGGAATCGATTCCCAAGGCAAAGCCTTTGGATTTCTGGATGGCGGCCGGGGGCTCGTAGGAGCGCTCTTTGGGACTTTAGGTGTTGTTATTTTCTCCATTTTTATTCCTTCCGGCAAGGAATTAGCTGCCGGAGCGCAAAGTAGTGAAGCTTTTATCCGTGTGATTTTTATCTCATCTATTCTGGTAGCGCTGGTTGGCGTATTGACTTTTTTCTTCTTAAAACTCCCGGACAAAGATATTAACAACTATCAGGTCAAAACCATTACCACGGCCAATGTAAAAACTGTTTTAAGACTACCCGCCGTATGGCTCTTAATGATCATTATTTTGTGTGCTTATGTGGGATATAAGTTTACCGATGTATTTTCCCTCTATGCAAGAGAAGTCATGTTATACAACGAGGTAGATGCTGCTAAAACAGGTACCTATCTATTATACATTAGGCCAATTGTTGGTGTTTTAGTTGGCTTTTTAGCCGATAGAAGTAAGGCTTCAATTTACTTAGTGGCAGGTTTTTCTGTCGCTATTGTGGGTTCTTTATTATTCGCTTCTGATTTCATTGACCCTTCCATGGATATCTTTTTCTTATTTTCTGTGTTCTTAGTGGCTTTAGGCGTCTATGCCGCCCGTGTATTGTATTTTGCGGTTATGCAAGAAGGGCATATACCCTTGACCTTAACAGGTACGGCAGTAGGTGCAATCTCAGTAGTAGGTTATACACCTGATATTTTCGCTGGCCCGCTTATGGGATATTTACTTGATCACTCGCCAGGCAGAACAGGACATCAGCATGTCTTTATCACCTTAGCCCTATTTTCTCTTGCGGGATTCGTTGCTTCGGTGATATTTTTAAAATTACATGCTGTAAAAGGTAGTATGCGGTCATAAGAGTGAGAAATTTTTACGAACTTAGCTTGAAAAGCTTGCTCTAAAGAAATCATTATGACCCATCTAATGAGAAAAATCTCTTATTTATTAATACTTAGTGCTACTTTTTTTTGTTGCAGTGAAGATGATGGTGACCCTACCAACCCCAATGGTAAAATACCGGACGCTAATTTTGAACAAAAATTAATAGAACTTGGTTATGATGATGAATTAGATGGTGAACTTCTCATTACCAACGTTACTAATGTTTTGAACCTAAACATTCGAGATGGTGATTTTGGCAATACAAGTAACGATATTAAGGATCTTACCGGTATCGAGTATTTCACCAGTCTAGAAACTTTAGATTGTTCGGGTCAAGATCTAACTTCTCTGGACTTAAGTAAAAATCCTAATTTAAAGCAATTGGAGATTACTGACATGCGATCTAAAAACCTCACAGAAATTGATCTAAGCCAAAATGTTAATCTGGAAATAGTTGAATGCTATAGAAGTGGTATTACCACTATTGATTTGAGTGGTAATGCTAATTTAAAAGAGCTTTATATTTATGAGAACCAACTTACCAGTTTGGATGTAAGTAATAATACTGCTTTAAGAACATTATGGTG
>JAAUYH010096828.1_pt1 | contig 39766 bp, 34 predicted proteins | sample 7278061 | NCBI WGS metagenome assembly JAAUYH01 (sample SAMN14350203, study PRJNA611818) | marine sediment metagenome | isolation source: surface marine sediment (0.6m) | place: French Polynesia: Moorea | collected 2018-08
CAGTGACTTTTCGGACGAGCCTTCGTTGATGAGGTGGGTCAGGTCGTCGTTTGTCTTGCCGAGGCTGCGGACGAAGGCTTCGCCGCCCGAGACGATTTCGTTCCAATAGGGGTTGGTGCGGTTCCGATAGCTCCAGGCGATGGTCGGGTCGCTATAGTTCATGGCCATGGCGGGCGATGGCCCGAACATGCGCATCGCGGCTGCGCCCGAGATGCCATAGGCCCCTGCAAGCAGGAAATTCCGGCGCGAAACGGTTTCCGCTTCAATGAACTTCTTGATGAATGACATTGGGGTCTCCTCCCTTTTCCACAAATCCCGACGTCGGGATCGCGTCCCCTGCTGTTCCTTTCCGGCCTTTTCTTTGGGCCGAAATGCTCCGTGCGGCACGGTCGATTCGACATGTAACGCACTAGTTAGTTACTTATACTTCCGCAAGCCTGTCAAGTCGTCTATAGAGGGAATGGAATCTATCGGGACGGGCGGTTTTGCGACCTTTCACCGAAGACGTGAGGACGGCGACAGATGCAGGACACGAAAACGCGCACACGCGATGCCGAGGCTACGAAAGCGCGCATTCTGGACGCGGCCAAGGCCGAGTTCGCGCGGCTTGGCTTGGGCGGTGCCCGCGTGGATGAAATTGCCGAGAAAGCCAAGGCCAACAAGCGGATGATCTATCACTACTTCGGCAGCAAGGAGGACTTGTTCCGAACGGTGCTGGAGGAGGCGTATCTGGACATTCGCGAAGCCGAGCAAGCGCTGAACCTGGACGCGGTGCCCCCGCGCGAGGCGCTGGAGACTCTGGTGCGGTTCACGTGGGACTATTACCTGGAGAACCCCGAGTTCATTCGTCTGGTGAACAGCGCCAATCTGCACCAGGGCCGTCATCTGGAAGGCTCCGAGCGCCTCAGGACCGCCAGCCGCCAGTATGTCGATCTGGTTCGGACCATTCTGGACCGCGGTGTGGCGGAAGGCGTGTTCCGCAAGGGCGTCGATCCGGTTCAGTTGAACATCACGATCGCGGCGATCGGGTATTACTACCTGACCAACAGGCACACGGGCGAGATCCTGTTCGAGCGGGACTATATGACGCCAGAGGCCCTGAAAGATCGGTTGGATTTCAACATCGACACGGTGCTGAGCATCGTCGCGGCCTGATCACACGCCTTTGCACGCGCTGCCGCGCGGTCGATTGGCGGTGGCAGTTCCCAGGCGTTGTTGCGCCTTGGTCCCGATCGCCAAGGCACGTGCCCACCACCGCCGATGAGATGCTCGTCTGCGTTCGACGGCTCACCTCACGGTTGTCAGTCGGCCAGATCTGGTGCGTTTTGCCAACCTATCCTTTTGTCGCAATGCGGGTGACGAAATCTGCGGTCGTGGTACCTTGATGCCATGCGGGTTCTTTTCCAATTCCTTGCAGGCATATGCGCCGTTTGGCCGTTCGTTGGGCTGGCGGACACGGGCCGGGTGCTTGATCTGTGTTTGGATACTTCGCTGACACCGGAAGCGCGGCTTGAGGTTCTGTCCGGCGACGGGTGGCGCGAGGCCGACGGAACGGTCGCCTTTGCCGTTGCACTGACATTGACCCGGGTGAATTCCGGTGCGCCCGAAGGCTGGGCCGATGTGTTGGCGGACAGTCTGAACACTGCGCCCCGCGCGATTGACGGCGGCGACGCGACATATATTGCGGCTCTTGATGACAGCGCGGGCGTTTTCATCGGTCGGAACCGCACCGGCTTGCAGATCTGCCTGTACCTGGGCGACGACCCGGACATGTCGCCCCTAGCAGGCGCTTTGGACGGCTCGATCGTTCGCACGATTGGCGAGGTCTCGCGGATACGGGGCGACGGGGTGAAATCCCTGATCAGCGCCCATGCCATGACGGATCAGGGACGCGCCGTTTTTGAGCCCGCCCTACCCTTCGGACTGACCTTCACGGTCGTGCTGGACCGGCAGCCCGGCGACCTTCCGTGACACCGGGCGTTGCTATTCGGCAGCCGCCAACCCCGCAGCAGGTTCGATCCGGACGGCCGAGAACTTGAACTCGGGGATCTTGCCGTAGGGATCGAGCGCGGAGTTGGTCAGGATGTTGGCCGCTGCCTCGACATAGGCAAATGGCAGGAACACCTGGCCTTCCGCGACCGCCCTGTCCGCGCGCGCCATGACCGAGAGCGAGCCGCGCCGGGTGGTCAGTTGCACGTATTCGCCGGGCTGGACCCCGAGGGCACGGAGCGTCTTGGGGTGCAGCGAGCAGTTCGCCTCTGGTTCGACCGCGTCCAGTACGCTGGCACGGCGCGTCATGGAGCCGGTGTGCCAGTGTTCCAACTGGCGACCCGTAATCAGGATGTGGGGGTATTCGGCATCGGGCAGCTCATCGGGCGGTACGACGTTGGCAGGTGTGAAGCGCGCACGGCCCTGGGGCCGCGGGAAGCCGTCGCCGAAGACGATCGGTTGGCCCGGGTCCTCGGGGCTGAGCGAGGGATAGGTAACCGCCGTTTGTTCGAGCCGGTCCCACGTGATGTTGTCGAGCGACCCCATGTTGAGCTTCATCTCGGCAAAGACCTCGCGCGGGTGGGTATAGGTCCAGCCCAGCCCAAGCCGGTTCGCCAGTTCCGTGATGATCCACCAGTCTTCCTTGGCCTCGCCCGGCGGGGCCTTCACCGGCCGACCCATCTGGACCTGACGGTTGGTGTTGGTCACCGTCCCGGTCTTTTCGATCCAGGCGCTGGAGGGCAGGATGACATCGGCGTAATTCGCTGTTTCCGTTAGGAAAATGTCCTGAACCACAAGGTGGTCCAGCTTGGCGAGCGCGTCACGCGCGTGGTCCACGTCCGGGTCCGACATGGCCGGGTTTTCGCCGAGGATGTACATCGACTTGATGTCGCCCGCGTGGATGGCGTGCATGATCTCGACGACCGTCAGGCCTTTTTCGTTCGAGAAATCCTCGCTGCCCCAGACATCCGTGAAGGCGGAGCGGACGCCGTCGTCCGTCACGCTTTGGTAGTCGGGCAGGAACATCGGGATGAGGCCCGCGTCAGAGGCGCCTTGCACGTTGTTCTGTCCGCGAAGCGGGTGCAGACCGGTGCCCGGACGGCCCACCTGCCCCGTCATCAGTGCGAGCGAGATGAGGCAGCGGGAGTTGTCCGTCCCGTGGATGTGCTGCGAGACGCCCATGCCCCAGAAGATCATCGCGGATTGCGCGCCTGCGAAGGTGCGGGCGACGTCGCGCAGGGTGTCCGCATCGATGCCGCAAAGCTCGGCCATCTTTTCCGGTGGGAAGTCCTTCAGGTGGTCCTTCATCGCGGGCCAGTTTTCGGTGAAGGCCTCGATGTATTGCTGGTCGTAAAGCCCCTCTTCGACGATCACATGCATGATCGCGTTCAGCATCGAGACGTCGCCGCCAGGCTTGAATTGCAGCATGTGGGACGCGTGGCGTTTCAGGCCCTGCCCGCGCGGGTCCATCACGATGAGCTTGCCGCCGCGCTTGGCGAATTGCTTGAAATAGGTCGCGGCGACCGGGTGGTTTTCGGTCGGGTTGGCGCCGATGACGATGGCGACGTCGGCGTTTTCGATTTCGTTGAAGGTGGCCGTCACCGCGCCGGAGCCGACGTTTTCCAAGAGCGCCGAGACCGAGGAAGCATGGCAAAGCCGGGTGCAATGATCGACGTTGTTGTGGGCAAAGGCCTGGCGGATGAGTTTCTGGAAAAGGTAGGCTTCCTCGTTCGAGCATTTGGCGGAACCGAAGCCGGCGACCTCGCGTCCGCGGCCCTTCATCCCGTTCGCGGCGAAGTCCAGCGCCTCGTCCCAGGTCGCTTCGCGGAAATGGGTGTGGATGTTGGCGGGGTCCACGTTCAGCCCCTTGGCCGGGGCATCGTCCCGGCGGATGAGCGGCTTGGTCAGGCGGTGCGGGTGGTCGACATAGTCGAACCCGAAGCGGCCTTTGACGCAGAGCCGGTTTTCGTTGGCCGGGCCGTCGATGCCGTCGACGTAGAGGATCTTGTCGTCCTTCACCTTGAACGAAAGCTGGCACCCGACGCCGCAATAGGGGCAGACCGATTTGACCTCGCGGTCATAGTCCTTGCTGTCGCCTTGTTGCATTTCGTCAAGAACGGTTGCGGGCATGAGCGCGCCGGTCGGGCAGGCCTGAACGCATTCGCCGCAGGCGACGCAGGATGAAGCTCCCATCGGATCATCCTGATCGAACACGATTTTTGCATCATGGCCGCGACCGGCGAAGCCTATGACGTCGTTCACCTGAACCTCGCGGCAGGCGCGGACACAAAGGTTGCAATGGATACAGGCATCAAGGTTCACGCGCATGGCGACATGGCTGTCATCCAGAAGCGGGACGCGCGTTTCCTCGATGACCGGGAAGCGACTTTCGGAGACGTCGTTGGCCGCGGCCATGTCCCAGAAATGCGAGGACGCGTCGTGCTTGGTCTCCGGCTGATCGGTGACCAGCAGTTCGGCGACAAGTTTCCGTGACTTCTCAGCGCGTTCCGAGGCGGTCTTCACTACCATGCCCTCGGCGACAGGCCGGATGCAGGAAGCGACAAGAGTGCGTTCGCCTTCGACTTCCACCATGCAGGCCCGGCAGTTGCCGTCTGGTCGATAGCCCGGGGAAGGCTTGTGGCAAAGGTGCGGGATGGTCAGGCCCCGGCCATGGGCCGCTTCCCAGATGGTGGAGCCTTCGGAGACGGTCACGTCTTCGCCGTCAAGCGAGAAGGTCACGGTGGTTTCGATCAGGTCTTTCATTTTACTCTCCCAAAGCCACCAGAAGGCTTCCGATCAGGAATCCCAGCGAAACAGGAACGCCGAAGTATCGTTCGCGATGACTTGGCGTAACGGTGTTTGCAAAAAGCGATACCGACGAGACGGCCACGACCACCCAGATCATCCAGGACGATCCCGTCATGAAGGGCACGCGCCCCGCCGCCTCCCATACGATCAAGATGAAGCATGCCAATATCACCGCTTGTGCCAGCGACGACTTGCGGGCGGCGGGCGGCAAAACGCCCGGATTGCGTCCGCCCATGGTCATGAACCCGATGGGTGCGCCGAACACCAGCGCCAGGTGCAGACAGATGGCCAGCCCGGCGGCACCGCTGAATATGGCCGCGCCCCATTCGACCGGCGTCATAGCTGCCACCGCGGGGCCAGGACCAGTTCGCGCAGCGCGTGGAAAAGCGGGGCTGGCAAATCCCGGCCCTGCGCCATTTCCCAGACCGAGGTGGCTTCGGGCCTGGGCACGCGATCGACATCGAGCGAGAAGGTCACAGTGGTTTCGATAGGGCCTTTCATCTGCAGTACTCCGCAATCACTGCACGATAGGATTCGCACAAAGCCGAACGGTGCCACCAAACATCCGTGGCTCCGATCGAGTAATCTTCGACATACCAATGGCCCTCGATCTGGCGCAGAAAGGCATGGACCGTGTAGCCGTCATACCAATCCTGACTGTCGCCGCGATCCGCCATGTTTGTGTTTGCCCACGCAATCGGACGACCGCCCGGGCGCTGCGGCAGAAGGCTGGCAAAGGCCACGCCTTGTTCATGGCGAAGGTCATTCACGACAAATTCGATAGGGGCGTTCAGTTCCAGCGCGACGACAGTGCGCAGGGCATTGAGCAACTCGGACCGCAACTCGCTGCCGCGTGCCGGTTCTTGCCACGCATTTGCGACCGTTGCCGCCAAACCGGTAATGAGGGCGAGTGCCAAGGCTTTCATTGCTGCCACCGCCGGGTCAGGACCAGTTCGCGCAGCGCGTGAAAGAGCGGCGCTTGCGCTTGCAGGGCGTCGGGGTTCACGGTGCCGTTTTCGGCAACCGCGATGCTCAGGTCGATCCGCTCGACGATGGCACAGTAGCGGTCGAAGTCCTCATCCGTTCTCAGATCGGTGCGCCGAACGGCGAAGACGTAGTTCTGGTTTTCTGCCAGATAGGCGCCGAAGAATTGGCCATAGGCGGCACTGTCGCCGCAGGATACCTGCGAACGGACGGCCTCGAAATAGCGGCGGTCGCTGTCGTCGCGCAGCCCGCAGCTTTTGCGGTATTCGATCGGCGCGTGGGCGACCATGAGCGCGCGCATACGCGCGTCATAGGCCTCCGACTGGCCGGGCGCGGGCAGGTTTTCGACGAAGCACTGCGCCGATGCGGCCTCGGCAAAACTGCACAAGGCCAGAAACGCCGGGACCAGGGTGGCGAAAATGCGCATTTTCGCCTGCCTCATATCTCGTCGCCGAAATGCTTCATCACCAGCCGGATCGGGTTGGGCGCCGCCTGCCCCAGCCCGCAGATCGAGGCGTCGGCCATGACGGTGCAGAGGTCTTCGAGCAGGTCCTGATCCCAGGTGTCGGCCTGCATCAGCTTCACAGCCTTTTCGCAGCCGACGCGGCAGGGCGTGCATTGGCCGCAGCTTTCGTCTTCGAAGAATTTCAGCATGTTGAGCGCCGCGTCGCGGGCCTTGTCGTGGTCCGACAGAACGACGACGGCCGCCGAGCCGATGAAGGTGCCGTGTGGTTGCAGCGTGTCGAAGTCGAGCGGAATATCATCCATCGAGGCGGGCAGCAGTCCCGACGAGGGACCGCCCGGCTGATACGCCTTGAAGACATGGCCGTTCTCCATGCCGCCTGCCGCCTCGGTGATGTCGCGGATCGTCGATCCCGCGGGCAAAAGGTAAACTCCTGGCTTCGCGACGCGGCCGGAGACGGAATAGCTGCGGAGGCCGACGCGCCCGTTCTTTTCCGTGGCGTTCAGGCACTCGGGGCCGTCGCGGCAGACCTTGGCGACCCAGTAGAGCGTTTCGACATTGTGGACGAGCGTCGGACGGTTGAAGACGCCCACCTGGGCCACGAAGGGCGGGCGATGGCGTGGCAACCCGCGCTTGCCCTCGATGCTCTCGATCATCGCGCTTTCTTCGCCGCAAATATAGGCGCCAGCCCCGCGGCGGAGGTCGATATAGCCTTCTGGCACGATGCCCGCGGTTTCGAGCGCGGCGATTTCGCGGCGGAGGATCTCCAGCACGGCGGGGTATTCGTCTCGCATGTAGATGAAGCAGGTTTCGGCCTCGACCGCCCATGCGGCGATCAGCATACCTTCGAGGAAGACATGCGGTTCGCGTTCCAAATAGTAGCGGTCCTTGAAGGTGCCGGGCTCGCCTTCGTCGCCGTTCACGGCCAGATAGCGCGGTCCGGGGTTGGCGCGGACGAAGCCCCATTTCTTGCCCGACGGGAAGCCGGCACCGCCGAGACCGCGAAGGCCGGAGGCGAGGATGTCTTCCTGTACGTCTTCCCAGTTTCCGTTGGCGCGGAGGTTGGCGAGTGCCTGGTAGCCACCACCCGCTTGGTAGTCGTCAAGGGCCTGATAGTCGGGGATGTCTGCGTGCGTGTGACACGCGGCAATGGCGGCCTGCACCTTTTCAGGCGTGGCATGGTCGATGTGGTGGTGGCCCAGTTCCAGTACCGGGGCGGTGTCGCAGCGGCCCATGCAGGGCGCGCGGAGCACCCGCACATCGGCGGGGTCGAGGCCATCCTTCAGCGCCTTTTGCAGAGCCTCGGCGCCCGCCATTTCGCACGAGAGCGAGTCGCAGACCCGGATGGTCAGGGAGGGCGGCGGCGCTTCACCTTCGGCGATGACGTCGAAATGGGCATAGAAGGTGGCGACTTCGTAGACCTCGGCCTGCGCCAGTCGCATTTCGTCCGCGAGGGCTGCGATGTGGTCGGCAGAGAGATGTCCAAATTCGTCTTGAATGAGGTGCAGGAATTCGATCAACAGATCGCGGCGGCGGGGCTGGTCCCCCAGAAGCGCGCGAACCTGTTCCAACGCCGTATCGTCGACCTGGCGTCCTTTCGGCGTGACGCGGGATTTCCCCGTGCCTTTTTTCTTCCAGACACCTTTTTGATCGTCGAGTGGGGCCATGTTCGTCTCCCTGCTTTCGTGCGAAAGTGCCATCAGGGAAACGTATCGTCAATTTTGGATTATCGATATAACGATAATCATAGCTTATCGAGATTGGTGGTGCAGAACCGTCTCGCGCAACGCTTCGATGGCCGGGATGACCTGGCCACGGTCCGGCAGGACGAGGCCCACGGATTTCTCGACGACCGGGTCCACCAGCGGCAAGAGCGAGACGTCGACGAAGACGCCCAGCCGGTCGGTCAGGACGTGCGGCACGACCGCGGCGCCGAGGCCATCGACGGCCATGGCGACCATGGCGGTGAAGCCATCGGTTTCCGCCACGACGCGGGTTTCCACACCGACCTCGTCGAATATCTGATCCAGAATGCGGCGGTTCTGCATTTCTGGTTCCAGAAGAATGAGCGGCAGTTCGGCAGCTTCGGCCCAGGATATTTCGCCGCGATCGGTGTGGCGAAGTGTGTTCGGTACCATCAGGACATAGCGCTCGCCATAGAGCGGTTCGACGCGCAGAAGGCTGGTGGCGACGCCCTCGGTATAAGTGATGGCCGCGTCGAAGCGCCCGTCTTCCAAGCCCTGGAGCAGGGCTATGGAACTCGTCGTGTCGATCCGAAGCGTTATGCCAGGGTGGCGCTCCAGCAGCCAGGAGGCGATGCGCGCCGCGTAGGTATTGGCGGTCGGGATCGAGCCCAGGTTGAGGGTGCCGATCACTTCGCCTTTGGCAGCGCGGATCTGGTCTTCAAGCGCGCGGGTCTGGTCGAGGATGGCGCGCCCGTGCTGAAGGACAATTTCACCTTCGGCGGTCAGACCCTGAAAGCGGTTGCCGCGGCGGACGATCTGGGTGTCGAGCCGTTCTTCGAGGTTCCGGATGCGCATGGAAAAGGCCGGTTGCGACATGCCGCAGTCTTCGGCGGCGCGGGCGAAATGGCGGTGCCGCGCCAGCGCCGAGAGGCATTCGAGGTCCTTGAGGTCCAGCATCCTCGTCTTTGTCGGCGCATGCGGGCCGGTTTTCAAGGCCTCGCCTTCGCGGGCGCGCTCGACTATCAGCTTGGGCCATGAGTTTTGCACGCTATCCCTCGCTTGATGACGTGCCCGTGCTGGTCACGGGCGGCGCGACGGGCATCGGGGCCGAGATCGTTCGGGCCTTTGCCGGTCAGGGTGCGAAGGTTGGATTCGTGGATTTGCAGGCCGATGCAGGCCAGGCCTTGGCGGATGAGACGGGTGCCCGGTTTGCGATGGCGGATATCACCGATGTCCCGGCGCTCAAGGCGGCGATTTCGGAGTTGGAAGGCGACTTGGGCACATTTTGGGTACTGGTGAACAATGCCGCGAACGACAAGCGCGAGGCGGTGGACGAGGTCACGAGCGAGGATTGGGACGCCAGCCAGAACGTGAATTTGCGCGCCCAGTTTTTTGCGGCGCAAGCCGTCCGCGCTGGCATGGCGGCAGCAGGTGGCGGGTCGATCATCAATGTCTCGTCCATCGTCTGGCGGTTGGCGGGCGGCGATATGGTGCCTTATGCCACCGCCAAGGCGGGCGTTCTGGGGCTGACGTTATCGCTGGCCGATGCGTTTGGGGCGGACAACATCCGGGTGAATGCGATCGAGCCCGGCGCGATCTTTACCGAAAAGCAGCGCGCGCTTTGGTACCCGACCGAGGCGGATGTGCAGGCGCTGGTGGACAAGCAACTGCTGAAGCGCGCCATGGACGGTGGAGAGATCGCGCGCATGGCGCTTTTCCTGGCCTCTGACGACGCACGGATGATCACCAAGCAAAGCTTCGTCGTGGATGCGGGGCTGCTTTAGGCGGTCGGCGCAAAGAGTTCCGGGTGCGTTTTTTGCCATTCGGCAAGTCCCGCGATGTCGTCCGTCAGGTGGGCGCGCATGGCCTGCACCGCGCCGTCCGGATCGCGGGCCTCGATCCGGGCCAGGATGTCCTTGTGAAACGCAATTGCCCGCGCGATGTCATCCGGTGAAGGCGAGGCGAGCGCGTGGCAGCGATCGAGCGCGCCATAGAGCGCGGCGGTTTTGGACCAGAGGAGGCTGAGCCCGGCGGCCTCGAAGAGCGCCTGGTGGTAGGCGTCATCGCGGGCCGGAAAGTCTTTCGGGACTTGCACATCGCCCGTGCAGGCCGCCCGCGCCGCGCCGAGATCGGGCGGCGTTCGTCGTCGGGCCAGACGAGTCACGACTTCGCTTTCGAGCGCCGTGCGGAGGACGTGCATCTGGTGCACCTCGGCGACGTCGATGTGGGTGACGACGGTGCGTGATTGGGGGAAGACGGCAATGAAACCTTCGCGCTCCAGACGCAGCATGGCCTCTCGCAACGGTGTGGGACTGACGCCGTGTTCCCGGGCGAGGTCGCTCCGTGACAGCGTTTGCCCGGGCAACAGCGAACGCGTCACGATCGCCGCACGAAGCGCTTCATAGACCCGTTCGGTGGCAGAGGTGTGGGCGTCGGTCAAATGGGTGTCCGGGTGATCCTTCGAATGACAAAGGGTTTCGCCCGTCGCCTTTAGGTGGTCAAGTGGGGGGACCGCGAAGGACAACTGGTTGGGGGGCAGCATGACAGGCGACAGAAGAGCCAAGAAACCCGAGGACCTGCGTTCGGCCCGCTGGTTTGCGCCTGACGATTTGCGGTCAATGGGGCACCGAAGCCGAGCCATGCAGATGGGGTTGGACGAACACGATTGGGACGGCAAGCCGATCATCGCCATTCTGAACACCTGGTCGGATTTGTCGCCCTGCCATCACCATTTGCGCGACCGGGCCGAGTGGGTGAAGCGCGGCGTGCTGCAGGCCGGGGGGACGCCGGTGGAACTGCCGGTGCCGGATTTTGCCGAGCAGTTTCTCAAGCCGACTTCGATGCTTTACCGCAACCTTGGTGCGATGGAGGTTGAGGAGGTTCTGCGGTCTCACCCCGTCGATGGCGCGGTGCTGATGGGGGGCTGCGACAAGTCCACACCTGCGCTGGTGATGGGGGCGATCAGCATGGGGCTGCCGTTCATCTTCCTGCCCGCGGGCGCGATGTTGCGTGGGAATTTCGCCGGCGAGAAGCTGGGTTCGGGCACCGACGTCTGGAAGTATTGGGACGAGCGGCGTGCGGGCAATATCACCAAAGATCAATGGCTTGGCGTGCAAGGCGGCATTGCGAGGAGCTATGGGACCTGCATGACGATGGGCACGGCATCGACCATGATGTCGATTGCCGAGGCGTTTGGCCTGACCCTGCCCGGCGCTTCGTCGATCCCGGCGCCCGATGCCGCGCACAAGCGTATGTCGGCTGCTTGCGGTCGCCGGATCGTCGACATGGTTTGGGAGGATCTGACGCCCGACAAGATCATCACGCCAACCGCGACGCGGAACGCGACAACGGTCGCCATGGCCACCGGATGTTCGACCAATGCCATCATCCATCTGATCGCCATGGCACGGCGCGCAGGCGTCGACTGGGGTCTGGACGATCTGGACGCGGTGGGCCACGAGACACCGGTGATCGCGAATATCCGACCGTCGGGGTCCGAATACCTGATGGAGGATTTCTTTTACGCGGGAGGATTGCCTGCGCTGATGGTTGAACTGGGCGACAAGCTGGACCTGAGCGCGCTGACCGTGACGGGAGAGACGCTGGGCGACGGGATCAAGGGGGCGGAGAACCACAACCCGGATGTCATTCGGTCGCTGTCGAACCCCGTCTATCACGAGGGCTCGCTTGCGGTGTTGCGGGGCAATCTGGCGCCGGACGGTGCGGTCATCAAACCCGCCGCCTGCGATCCGAAATTCCATGTGCACGAAGGCCCCGCCATCGTCGCCGACAGCTATGCCGAGATGAAGGCGATCATAGACGATGAGGACTATCCGATGGGGCCCGACCACGTGCTGGTCCTGCGGAACGCGGGGCCCCAGGGGGGTCCGGGCATGCCCGAGTGGGGGATGATCCCGATGCCGAAGGCGCTTTTGAAGGCCGGACATCGCGACATGGTTCGGCTGTCGGATGCGCGCATGTCCGGGACATCCTACGGGGCCTGCGTGCTGCATGTGGCGCCCGAGGCGTTCGTGGGCGGACCGCTGGCCCTGATCCGAACGGGCGACCGGATCCGGCTGGATGTGCCGAACCGGGTGCTGGAAGTCGATCTGAGTGCCGAGGAACTGGACGCGCGGCGCGCGGCCTGGGTCAAGCCGGAGCCGCGGTATGAACGGGGATATGGCTGGATGTTCACGCGCCATATCGAACAGGCGGACAAGGGCTGTGATTTCGATTTCCTGCGCACCGAATTCGGTGCTCCGGTGCCCGAGCCTGAAATCAACTGAGAATCGCGTGTCCCACGCGGCAAGGGGCTTCAACCGGATGATATCAGATCAGTCCGGAAAACCTAGCCGTTTCAAAGCCTTGCGCGCCCTCTCTGACCCGGAATGGTCCTTGGACAGCGCCGCTTCATTCAGGTTCGCCACAACTTGGTGCAAGTCACGGCGGCGCAAATGATTGCGGAAAAAGGTGTCGAGCTCATCGGCCTGAAGGTCGGCGATCTTGGCCGCGATGTCGGCACCATTGGCGATTGCGGAATCCCACTCCATAGCTCAGCTACGCGTGGACTGATCGATTCTGCAAGCCTTTCGTAACGGTCCCCAGCCTTTCCACAAAAGTTATCAACAGAGCTGCCAATTTTTTGCGAATTCAGCGGGAACCGTGTCAAATACCGCCCATATTTGTTGCGGTCCTTGCGGTGGGGGGAGACTTATGAAGCGGATCAGAATCAAGAACACGCCGGTCGAGGTCACGCCGATCTGCTTCGGGACTTCCGGCCTTGGGCACATGCCGGGTACCTATGGCTACGATGTGAGCGAGACGCAGGCCCACGATACGTTTCAGGCGATCTTCGAAAGCGACGTCAATTTCATCGATACATCCAACAATTACGGGTTCGGCCGCAGCGAGGCCCGGATCGGCGAGGCGCTGAAAGCGTTTGGCGGTTTGCCGGAGGGATTCGTCATATCGACCAAGCTGGACCGGGATACGGAGACCGGGCGCTTCGACGCGGACCGCGCGCGCCGCTCGCTGGAGGAAAGCCTGACGCGGTTGGGGCTGGACCGGGTGCAGGTGCTTCATCTGCACGACCCCGAGCATGCGGCGGATCTGTCGGAAATCACGCGCGACGGCGGCGCGATGGACGAGCTTTTCAAGATCAAGGAAGAGGGGCTGGCAGATGCCGTCGGCCTGGCGATGGGCAAGAACGATCTGATGCTAAAGCTTTTACAGGATTGGCCGTTTGACACGCTCATCAGCCACAATCGCTGGACGCTGATCAATCGTTCGGCAGAGGACATCTTTGCCTATGCCGAAAGCCAGGGCATGGCGATCCTGAACGCTGCGCCCTATGCGGGCGGTGTGTTAGCCAAGGGGGCAAGCGTGATGCCGCGGATCAGCTATTCGCCTGCGGATGAGGACGCCCTGGCGCCTGTGCGCCGGATCGAGGCGCTTTGCGCGGTATATGGCGTGGCCCCGGGGGCTGCCGCATTGCAGTTCTCGATGCGGGACAGCCGCATTGCATCGACCATCTGCGGCGTCTCAAGGCCCGAGCGTATTCGCGAAACGTTGGACTGGGCCAGCGCGGAATTGCCGGACGCGCTTTGGGCCGCTCTTGACGCCCTGCCCTTCGACACCTCTGATCCGGAAGCGCATCGCGTGTATCGCCTCGGCTAGGCAGATTGGCGAAGGTTGGCATCGCGCCATTGCCGCATCTGATCAATGATCGGCAGGACCGCATGACCCTTGTCGGTCATCGGCGCGCGGCGACACCTCGGCAATGACCGTGCGGCTGATAAGTTCGCTGGCTTCCAACTCTCGCAACTGCTTCGTCAGCATCTGTTTCCTGATGCCCCGCCGATTTGGCAGTGCCGGTTGCCCAGCAGATGAACCAACCGCCCGACGGTCAGCCTGCACCAACCGCTGATCCGCGTGGGTGGCTGAGGCGCTGGCGGCCTGCGCTACTCGGCGGCAAGCGGTCCGTTGGCGACGCGTTCCAGCGCGGCAGCCACGACGTCGATGCCAGCATCCGCAATGTGTGACCCTTCAGAGAGGTCCCGCCGCCAGGCGCGCGCGCCGGGGCGACCTGCGAAAAGGCCCAGCATGTGGCGGGTCACGGCGTGGAGCCGCCCACCTTCGTCCAGGTGGCGCTGGATGTACGGCAGCATGGCCTGGACGACCTCTTGCGGGTCTGCAAATGGCGGTTCTTCGTCCCAGATGCGGCGGTCGGCCTCGCCCAGAATGGCCCAGGGTTTCTGATATGCGGCACGCCCGATCATGACGCCTTCGACCCCGGCGGCGAGGTGCTGCTCGGCCTCGTCGAGCGATCCGATGCCGCCGTTGATGGAGATCGAAAGCTCTGGAAAGGCCTCGACCATGCGGTGGACGAGCGGGTAATCGAGCGGCGGGATATCCCGGTTTTCCTTGGGGCTCAGGCCCTGAAGCCACGCCTTGCGGGCATGAATGGCAACCCGCGTCACACCCGCATCGCGCATCCGCGCCAGGAAATCCGGCAGCACGACTTCGGGGTCCTGGTCGTCAACGCCGATCCGGCATTTGACCGTAACAGGCACATCGACCGCATCCAACATTGCACGCACACAGCTTGCCACCAGATCCGGGGTTTTCATAAGGATCGCCCCGAACGTGCCGGATTGTACGCGGTCGGACGGGCAGCCAACGTTGAGGTTAATCTCGTCATAGCCTTCCTTCGCACCGAGGCGTGCGGCATCCGCGAGTTCGGCAGGGTCCGAGCCGCCGAGTTGGAGCGCGACCGGATGCTCGGCCGGGTCGAACCGCAGCAGATGTACCGCGCCACCCCGCACCAGCGCGGGCGCCGTCACCATTTCGGTGTAAAGAAGCGCCTGACGCGACATCAGACGGTGCAGATAGCGGCAATGGCGGTCGGTCCAATCCATCATGGGCGCGACTGAGAAACGCGCGGCCTTGGTGGCTGCGTTGAAGGGCATTCTTGGCTCTCCTATGATCCGCAATTTGGTTTCCGGGACCGTGTTTCACACATACCGTACACGAATTGAGGCAGTCTACCTCCGGGGAGCGAAGACAGGTAGACAGCGGTGAATGGATAGCTTTGTGATTTAGACCGCCTGGCTGAACGCCGGAATGCGTCGCAAACGAGGGTTCAGGAAAGCTCCGACCAGTCGGTCAACACTATGTGCTCTTTATGTTGAAACCAGCTCCCAGTTTATGGTTGCGAGGCCAGTTTCGGTCAGAACCTCATGAAGCCACTCGTCCCTTCGAAGTCAATTCAAGCAGATCGCTGTCTAGCCCCCTGTTTCTGGGCCAGTGATTTGGCGCTTCTCTAATAGTGTTTCCGGGACTGGCGGACGCATGTTGAGCGCTGTGTTTGTCGGGTGCACTGCAGGTATCGGCCGAGTTCGCATTGTCTTGATGGCGGAGGCATGTGTCCCGGCCCTTGGAAGCCAGGTTTTCACGGCGGCGTATTCGACGGCCCAGTCAAGGCAGCAACATCCCGCGGATCATGTAGAAGAACATTGCAGCAAGAACCGCTGCCAGCGGAACCGTGATGATCCAGGCCGCAGCGATGCGCAGAAGGAGGTTGCGCTTCACGAGTTCTACCCGATGGACACGCCCTAGCGCCCGGCGCTCTTGCTTTGCGAGCAGTCGGTCTTCGGCTGCTTGCGCCTTCATCCGGCGCAACATATCGCCCTTTGCTGTCACGTCTGCTTCTTCGAATTCTGCCAGAAATTTCTCGACGGCCTCGGGGTCGTTCTCGGCGTGGTGGTCCCGGATTTCGTCGAGCATGCGCGCATAGTTCGACTTGATGTATTCGCGCAGGAAGCCGACACCGAAGACACCACCGACCGCGATGTGCGTCGAACTGACGGGCAGCCCGAGCTGCGAGGCGATGATTACGGTGATCGCTGCCGCCATGGCGATACAAAACGCACGCATCTTGTCGAGTTCCGTGATCTCGCTGCCAACGGTCCGGATCAGCTTCGGTCCGTAAAGTGCCAGCCCCAATGAAATCCCGATTGCACCCACCGCCATGACCCAAAGCGGGATGCCGGCTTTCGTGGAAATTCCGCCCGCGACGATCGCCTCGTTGATCCCGGCAAGCGGGCCCACGGCGTTGGCGACGTCATTCGCACCGTGGGCAAAGCTCAGAAGAGCGGCCGCGAAGATGAGCGGGATGGTAAAGAGTTCGTTGACGCTGGACTTGTGGTTCTCGAGCTTCGTGGTCATGCGCGCGATGTGGGGCCGAATGATCACGTAGACGCCAGCGGCCACCACAATGCCTATAAGCACTGCAACGGGGAAAGACACCGCGACGATCTTCTTGACGCCTTTCAGCATCAGGTACGTGGCAAAGGCCCAGGCCATGATCGCCACCAGAATAGGCACCATGCGGTTGGCCGCGCCTAGCACGTCCCTCTGGTAGGTGATGGTGCGCTTGATGATGTAGAGAAAGCCCGCCGCGATCAGCCCGCCCAAGACCGGTGAGATCACCCAGCTTGCCGCGATCTGACCCACCACGAACCAGTTCGCGATGTTCCAGCCAGCCGCCGCTATCCCCGCGCCAAGCACACCGCCAACGATCGAATGCGTGGTGGACACCGGCGCACCGATCGCGGTGGCAAAGTTGAGCCACACCGCAGCCGCCAGAAGAGCGGCGATCATGAGCCAGATGAAGGTGTCTCGGTCAGCGACCAGATCGGGGTCGATGATGCCGCTTTTGATGGTGCCGACGACATCACCTCCGGCGATCAGCGCGCCGCCTGCCTCGAAGATGGCCGCGATGATGATGGCGCCGGTCAGGGTGATGGCCTGGGACCCCACAGCGGGACCCACGTTGTTCGCCACATCGTTTGCGCCGATGTTCATCGCCATGTAGCCGCCGATCATTGCGGCCACGACCAGAAGCGTTCCGTCGACGCCACCATCGGTACGCACGATGGTGAACAGCATGATGCCGACGATGAAAATCAGCGCCGTCCCAAAGCGGAACAGCTCATCCCGATTTCGTTGTACGGCGGATTCGATATTTTCGGTTCTCAACAAGATGCAGCTCCCCTTTGCCACCCGAACGGCAATGGGATCATCCCCGGCGCGACCAAATCTGAAATGACACAGGTCAAGGACGGCAAAGACAGAGCTCGCTATGTCTCGAAAGGGCAACGAATGACAGGAGCGGAGGCCGCCCGCTGATCGAAGAAGTGGTTCAGATACCCGCATATGCCGAGGGCCGGTCTTTGCCGGTGACGGTGGCGACGCTTCGGGCGGGGCTGCCGGAATGACCCGCTACTATCTTCCGGTTGCCATCGCCGCGCTGTTCTTGGCCTTTTGGTTCAGCCAAGATTTCCAAGAGATCGCAGCCGGCATTGCAATTTTCCTTTTCGGCATGCTGATGCTCGAGGACGGCTTCAAGTTGTTTGGCGGCGGCACGCTCGAGCGGGTCCTGGAACGGGCGACGGGCTCGACGCCCCGGGCGATCACTTTCGGGATCGTCTCGACAACGCTGCTGCAATCGAGTTCGCTAGTCTCGGTCATCACCATTTCGTTTCTGAGCGCCGGGCTGATTTCGTTGATCGGCGGGGTCGGGATCATATTCGGGGCAAATATCGGAACGACCACCGGGGCCTGGCTGGTTGCCGGTCTTGGCCTCAAGGTCAACATCGCGGCCTACGCGATGCCAATGATCGCACTGAGCATCGTTCTGGTGTTCCAGAAATCGAAAGCGTTGCGCGGCATCGGCTATGCGCTGGCCGGTCTCGGTTTCCTGTTCCTTGGCATCCATCACATGAAAGAGGGATTCGACGCCTTCAAGGATCAGATCGATCTGACTAGATTTGCCCTGTCCGGTCTGGTCGGCCTCTTTGTCTATTCACTGATAGGCACTTTCGCGACCGTGGTCATGCAGTCGAGCCACGCCACGATGGTCTTGATCCTCACGGCCCTCGCTGCGGGCCAGATCAGCTATGAGAACGCGCTCGCACTGGCGATCGGCGCCAATATCGGTACCACGATCACGGCAATCATCGGCTCGGTCGGCGCGAACTTCCAGGGCAAGCGGCTGGCGCTTGCTCATCTTATCTTCAACACTCTGACCGCCTTGGTCGCCCTAGTCTTCATCTCACCGCTGCGCGAGGCGGTGGACTGGATCAGTGCGGGCGTCGGGATCGCATCCGGCGATTTTGCGATGAAGCTCGCCGTCTTTCATACGATCTTCAACGTGCTCGGTGTCGCTCTGATGCTACCGCTGCTGACCAGGCTGATCGCGTTTCTCGAACGCCGCATTCTTGAGCCCCTGCCAGACGTGAGCCGTCCGCATTTCCTGAACGAGGCGGTCGACGAATTCCCGCAAACGCTTGAAATCGCGCTCAGAAAGGAAGTCCTTCATCTGTACGAGAACGCCGCAGAGTTGATCCTGCATGGTCTGAACCTGCACCGTGAGCAGGTCTTTTCGACCGATGACATCGCGGGCACAGTGCGCGGAAGCCGGACGCTGATCGATTTGGACATCGACGAGGGCTACGAACACCGGGTGAAAACACTCTATTCGGCGATCGTCGAGTTCGCCACGCGTGCCGGAGACAAGCGCCTTCCTCCCGAAATCGCCAACCGGGTCTATGCCTTGCGTGACATTGCGGGCGATATCGTCAAGGCAGTGAAATCCGTAAAGCACCTGCGCAAGAACATTCTTCGCTACACGACACGGCCGCAAGGGACCGTCACAGAACTGTATGACGGGCTGCGCACCGAGATCGCACGGATCACCGTCGAGGTTCATAAACTGGGCCTTGCCGCGCCCGAGGATCGCAGTGCGCTTTGGCTCGATCAGGAACGCGTGCAGATCGAAGACGCGGCGCGGTCGACGACGGAGCGCGTCGATGCGCTGATCCGGAGCGGCGATCTCAGCCCCACCGCCGCGACATCCTTTCTGAATGACGCCGGATATGCCTACAATGCCATGCGCGACCTGATCGAAGCGGCCCGGAGGTACTACATCGAGCGCGACAGCGCCATTGCCGAGGTCGAACAACTTCTGTCGCTCGAGGAGGAAGAATTGGGCGAGCCGCTGGCCAATCCGTAGCGTGTGGACACGTCGGACGTACGTGACGCGTGTCACGGAGCCGTCATGAAAGAGAGATAGTGGGTAACGTAATTGATGATAGTGGGAGGCTGAGTATGGGTCTGAAAAATCTTGCGGCGAAAGTCGCCGAGTACGACAAGCGGCTTGAGAACGGCAAGGCGAGCAAGATCAAGCCCAGTCATGTGGAAAAGGTCCTGGAGAAACTGCGCAACAAGTCGGACGAGCTTGGGGAAGAGATCGCGTCGGCTAGCTCACCGCAAAAGCGTGCCCGCTTGGAAAGGAAGCTTGAGGTAGCAATGGCTCAGCAAGAGCGGGCAGAATGGCTGCTGAACGAGATCGGTCGGCGCGACGGCGGCTGACAAGCTTGTCGCTTGCCGGTCGGGAAGGACTTGAATATCTTTTTGGGTTTGCCGGGATCAGTCCGCGAATCCACACTCTGGTCGCTCAAGAAACCAAGATGCAGCCATGTGCGCAAACGGCGACGCTAGGGAGTGGTTTTGCTGCATTCGGATGTCGGCAATGGGCCATTCAGATTGATCGGTCTCAGGCTGGCGAAAAGCAACCGCAGACATCGCACCCGCGATCATCAAAAGTTGTCCGACCCGCGTCTTGCCGCCCAACGAACGCACGTTCGAGCCACAGGTTGCTGAAACCAATCGACGGTTCGGCCCAAACGACGGGCAGGTCGAGGTCGTCGCCCGGAGACTCGCGAAGGGGACCATTGCTACCAGTTTCGGCGCGGCAACATGAAACTCTGTTCCACTGCGTTTCGCGGCTGATTTTACAAGGAACGCACAGTTGAAGCTAACCCCGCCTCGATAACCGCTATGCGGTGCAGTCAGGAAGGTGGGTGTTGGATCACTGGCGATCGTCCGAAAAGGGTTTCAGCCAGTCCAGGGACTCCTCCGTCGCCCCGGTTGGCTTGTATTCCGCACCCAAAGGAGCCGTCCAACCCAAGGCATCGATTTCGGCAAACACCGCCCCATAGTCGATTTCGCCACGATCGGGCGGACCCCGGTCCGGGACGGATGCAAACTGAATGTGCCCAATGATTGGGAGAAGCGTCCGAAGACGGGTCATCAGGTCGCCTTCCGTTCTGCCCACATGATAGCAGTCGAACATCAGCTTCAGGTTGGGCGCGCCCACAGCCTGGATGATCTCGGCCGCTTGGTCCGTTGTTTTCAGGAAATATCCCGGCGCGTCATGGCGGTTGAGCGGTTCGATCAGGATGGTCAGCCCGTGCTGCGCGGCCTGGCCGCAAGCGTAAGTCAGGTTGTCGATGAACGTCTTGTTGCCTACCTCACTTTCATCAAAGCCTGCCATGACATGGACGCATCTGGCACCGACCTCGACGGCATAAGCAATGGCCTCGTTGATGGCGGCGCGGGCTTCCTCTACGCGCCCCGGCAGGGCGGCAAGGCCGTTTTCGCCGTTTTCAACGTCGCCTCGCCGCGTATTGAGGCCCAGCATCGGCAATCCCGTTTCGGACAGCGCCGCTTTGATCTCTGACGGCGGGGTGTCATAGGGCCAATGGCATTCGACCGCGTCGAACCCAGCGGCTTTGGCAGCGCGTATCGCGTCCGGCAAGGGCCGGTCCGTGAACAGGAACCCGAGATTGGCGGAAAATGTCGTCATGTGTCCCACTCCACGTCGAATTTCGTGATAACTTGGCGAACCTGGCTTTCCGACAGCTGCCGGGCATCCACACCGCGCAGAAGCATGGCCAGCCGGGCGGTTTCTTCCAGCTCTTCGATGGCATTGCAGGCCGCTTCGACCATCTTGCCCGCCACCACCGGGCCGTGGTTCGCCAGCATGACGGCGCTGCGTTTGCCTGCCAAACCGCGCACGGCGTCTCCCATTGCCGGATCGCCCGGCAAGAAGAACGGCAAGAGCTTAACCCGGCCCAGCTTCATGATGGCGTAAGGCGTGAGCGGCGGCAGGAAGTCGTCCTCGTCGGCCTCCGGCATCATGGACCAGGCGACCGAATGACAGGAGTGCAGATGTACGACCGCCCCGGCGGTGCTTCGCGTGTCGTAAAAGGCCGTGTGAAGCGGCATTTCCTTCGTGGGCTTGTCGCCCGAGATGTGCTTGCCCGTGGCATCGAAGCGGCTGAGGTGCCCGGGGTCCAGCCGCCCAAAACTGGTGCCGGTCGGCGAGACCAGCAAACCGCCATCCTCGGTCCGCGCCGAGATATTGCCCGTGCTGCCGTGGGTAAGTCCCCGGTCGAAAAGTGACTTTGCCAGCAGACAGATTTGCTCGCGTAGGGCGGCGTCGGTCATGCGGTCTCCAACATCTCAAAGGCGTCGGTAAAGAACGCCTCGGAGCCAAAGTTGCCCGACTTCAGCGTCAGTGCAATGTCATGTCCGCCGGATTGGCAGAATGTCCATGGCACGCCCGGCGCGATCTCTTTTCCGATGTTCAGCCGTTCGACGCCTAACGCCTTGGCAACGGCACCCGACGTCTCACCACCGGCGACCACGAACCGCCGGGCCCCGGCGTCGCGGGCGGCAACGGCACAAGCGGCAAGGGCCGCCTCCACAATGGCGCCCGCCTGTGCGACGCCCAGTTTTTCCTGCGATGCCTTGACACTTGCCGGGTCCGCGGTTGCATAAACAAGCGGCGCGAGGGCCAAATCCTGTGCGGCAAGCCACTCAAGCGCCTTGTCCGGTCCGTTTTCCGCAAGCTCGGATGGGTCGAGGCGAAAGGCGGGTTTCCCGCGTGCCATGTAGTCCGCAACCTGGCGGTTGGTCATGGCCGAGCAACTGCCCGAGAGGACCACCGCGTCGCTTTCAAGATTTGGCGCCGGGGTCCCCTTTGCAGCACGAGACAAGACGCCGTCAGACAGGTAGAGCGCCGGCAACGGCATCGCGATGGCCGATCCGCCGGTCATCAGGGACATCTCGCGACAGGCTTCGGCGATGATCGTCAGGTCGTCATTGGCAACAGCATCGACCACCACGTGAGCCACACCCTTTGTCTTCAGAGCCGCGAGTTCGGACCTGACCGCATCCGCGCCACGCGCCACTATCAGCCTGTCGACCAACCCGACCGGGCGTGTCACCTGCGGCTCCAGAAGCCGCATCAGGTTGCTGTCCCGCATGGGTGTCAGCGGATGGTCTTTCATCGGGCTTTCGGCCAGCGGTTGCTGCCCGACGAAAAGGTTTCCCATGAAGATCGAGCGCCCGTTCTCGGGGAAGGCGGGGCAGTAGATCGTCTGGTCCGTCCCGAGGGCTTCCATCAAGGCTTCGGCGACCGGTCCGATGTTGCCCTCTGGCGTTGAGTCGAAGGTCGAGCAGTATTTCCAGAAAAACCGCTGAGCCCCTGCGGCCCGCAGCCACTCCAATGCGGCCAAGGCCTCTGACACGGCCTCGCTGACCGGCGCGGTGCGAGACTTCAGGGCAATGACTTCAAAGGCAGCTGCCTCGCTCGCTTGTACCTTAGGGATGCCAATTCGCAGCGAGACATCCGCGCCGCTTCGCGCCAGCAATCCCGCCAGGTCAGTTGCTCCAGTGAAGTCGTCAGCGATGCAGCCAAGAACGGTCGTCATTCGTCTTCTCCCGGCAGCGTCAGGCCTGCGTTGCGCGCATAGACCTTGGCCACTGCTGCGTCGTCTTCCCAGCCGTGACCCATCCCGGCGGCAGCAACGAATTGCTGAAGGGCCGCGGCGGTGATCGGCGCACTGAACTGCGCGGATTTCGCGATGTCGAGGACGATGCCCAGATCCTTGGGCCAGATATTAATTGAGCTATGCGGTGTATAGTCGCCCGCAACGATATGCGGCGCCCGGTTTTCAAGCATCCAACTTGTACCCGCGCATTTGCTGATGACCTCGACGAATTTTTCGGGGCTCACGCCTTGGGTCATGCCGAACGTCAGCGCCTCGGCCATCGTCGCGATATGCACACCGGCCAGAAGCTGATTGACGGCCTTCATCGCGCTGCCCGCACCAGCGGTGTCACCGAGTTCAAAGACGGTCTCGGCGATTGAGTCCAGCACCGGTCTTGCAGCTGCAAAGGCCTCCGCCGTGCCCGAGGCCATGATCGAAAGCTGTCCGTTTGCGGCCTTGACTGCGCCACCTGAAATCGGCGCATCCAGATAGTGAACCCCGCTCTCACCACAGCGCGCCGCCATTTCCTTGGCAAACGCAGGAGGAACGGTCGCGCAGGACAGCACGACGGCGCCGGGTTTCAGTTTAGGCACGATCCCGTCTTCGCCAAACAGGACCGCCTCGGTCTGCTGGGCGTTCAGCACGACGACCGCAACGGCGTCGAGGGTGGCCGCGGCAGCGCTTAGGTCGCTTGTCTGGCCGCCCCCGCTGCGGAATTTCTCGACATGTGCAGCATTGATGTCCTGCCCCCAGACATCGTGCCCGCCACGCAAGGCAGAGGCGGCAATCCCGTATCCCATCGATCCAAGCCCGATAACAGCGACGTTCTTCGACATTTCCTGTTTCCTTAGTTTGCCGATGTGCGGATCGGCTGGAGTTGAAGGATGATTTCCGCTCTCGTTTCCTTCACGTGCGGCGTGCCTCGAATTCGGCCCAGGCCGCTTCCAGCTTCTCGATGGTGAAACCGGACGCCCGGGCAGGTCCGAGGATTATATCTTCATTCGCGATGACGGTGTCGATTGCGTCTTCGAGACTGGCAATGACAGTTTCAGGAATGACAATTGCGCCATGGCGGTCGGCGTGGATGAGATCGTCTTCTTCGACCTGCATCCCCATCACGGAAACCTGTTTGCCCAGTTCCTTGACGTGAACGAATCCGTGGCTGGGCCCGATGGACCCCGCCAGTATCGGGAACCCCTCATCAATCACATCGAGGTCACGCATGACACCATTGGTGACAGCGCCCTTCATGCCGAGCCCTTTGTGGACGGCGACATGCACCTCACCCCACCATCCGGCTATGCAGTTCGGGTAGTCCAAATCCTCGACGACAGCCACGGTTGGATCCGGGCCACGGGCCATGGATCGGAAATACTCCAGTCGCCGCGCCTTGATCGTGGCTTCATCCTCGGTGGGGGGCGCAAGTCCGGCAATCCTGGCCGTTCGGGCCCGTCCGACCATCGCGGGCATCCCCGGTTTGCAGTGGAACATCGTGCCTTTGGTGAAGCGATTGAACCCGCGCTTGCCTTGCGCGACCTCAATGGCATTGCATACGGTTGGCGTATCGACACCGCACAGCTTTTCAAGAAGTGACGCTGGAATGCTCTCGCGTGACATGGGCGTGACCCTCTATTGCTGCTTTCAGACCGACTGCCTCGAAGCCTTCTCGAATGGCGTCGGCGACCCGGTCGGGCGCTTCAATCAATGCGAAATGCCCAAGGTCCTCCACCACCGAAAGATGGGCAGATGTCGCATTATCGACGATCTCTCTTATGGAGGCCGAGGGAGTCAACCGATCTTCGGAACCGGTCACAAAGATCAGCGGTAGATCGGTGTTCAGAAGCTGATCTTCCGCACCGGGTCGGGATGCCGCCAATTCGGTCTGAGCCGTGATGAGGTGCGATGTGTCTTCGGCCATGGAGGCGACAAACTGCCTGAGTTCCTCGCCCTCAGTTGCCGACATCGCCGCCCAGTTCTCGGCAATCCAGCCCCGCGCATCGCCTGCCAGCACCCGGTCGCGCACGGCTTCCCGGTTGGCGCGGTTGCCAGGCGGATCGGGGAACGGGTTGGACGCCAGAAGCACCACCGCCCGCGCCGCCTTAAGCGCATCAAGATTGTGGGCCAAAACCAGGGCGCCCAGGCTGAAACCGCAGACGATATCTCCGCCTTTCAAGCTTGTCTCGAACCGGGCTTTGTAGTCTCGCACGTCGGGCGCATCCACGGACACGAAGTGCCGGTCGCATTTCTGTACCCCGAGTTGGTCGAGGAGAGGGGCGAAGACGCGGTCGGTACAGAGGGTGCCAGGAACCAGAACCCACTTTTCCGCCTTTCTCGTTTCGATGCGCGTCACGGCCTACTCTGCCACCATGCCGTAATTAGGGATCAGATGCGCCTCGGCGACATAGCCCTGCGCGTCGAGCGTCGCGCCTTTCGCGAAGGCCGTCTCGATAACGTGACCCCGGAACTGCGGACGTTTCTGATGATCACCCGACACCACGATCAGAACCTCGATGACCGCGTCGCCTGTGTTCTCGAGCGAGCGCACAACGTCGGCCGGGATCGAGAAGGTATCCCACCCACCCAGATCGACGACCGCGTCCTGTTCGTCGTTCATCGAAATCCGAAGACCGTCGTCGCGCGGGATCACGACCATCTTGTCGATCAAACTGAATGGCGAGACCTTCTGGCCCGGCCCAAGGCGCAGCCATTCCATCGAGAAGCCATGCGGATTACGGATTTTTGCAACGTGATCCCGGTTTTGCGTGATACCATGGCCAATGACGGGCGCGATTTCGGCTCCACAGCCTTCAAGCGCCGCATCGATGAACGCAGGGCGGAAGTCACGGTCTTCCCTGGCCACCACGCGCTGGCGCATCTCTTCCGGGCTGTAGCTGCGCAGCTTGGCGACGTCCTGATCGGCCATCGGTGCCATGCGTTGGTCTTCGCCGGGCACAGGATCGCCGTTGGAGGTGTCGATCAACTGGTTGTCCTTGGAAAGGTACAATCCATAGTCGGCCGCCTCGCGCAAAATCTCGGGGTGGAAGATGACCCCGCCCGTGTTGTCGCCACCCAGGGTCGTGAACACCCATCCTTCCCCTTCGCCGGTGTTGGTGAAGCCGCGGAAGATCCACGTTGGCACGGACAGGACATCGCCCGGGCGACCGACGATTTCGTTTTCGCCGTTTGAGCCCCAGCGGAACGTGTATTCGCCGTCATAGACCATGAAAACCTCGGCGGTGAAATGGATGTGAAGGTTATTGGTGATGCCCGTGGGCATGGCCGCCGCGCCTATGTTGAAGCCATGCGCTTCGGGCAGGTTGATCACCTGTTCGGAGGACGAGGTGACCCCGGGTCCGATGATCGAATAGTTCTGTTTCAGATGCGATCCCGGCTTCTTGCAGTCGATGAAGGCGACGGTACAGGATTGGTAGTCACTTCGCTTGACGTGGCGGGCATTGGCTTCTGTCTGGGTAATCCGGGTCATGTCCAAACTCCTCATTAATCTTCAATCCTGTGCGTCGACCGACGCGCTGAGGGCACTGCGTATTTGTCCTTCGGGCAACCGGGCAGAACCCCGAACAATCAGTTCGCCTGGTATTTCGATTTTTTCATGCGGCCTTTCGTTGTCCTGGATTTCGTTCAGCAGCAACGTTGCAGTCGCCTCGATCATCCGGTGGAGCGGTTGCCTGACAGTGGTCAGATCGAAGGTCTTCCAGTTTGCCATTGGGGCATCGTCGTATCCGATGACAGAGACGTCTTCGGGGACGCGCAGAGCAAGCTCCTCTCGAAGCACTTCGAGCACGCCGAAGGCCATGTGATCGTTGGCGACGAAAATCGCGTCGGGCGGCTTGGGCGATGCGAACAAGCGGCGCGTTTCATCCATCGCCACGTTCCGCCGGAAGTGACAGTCGATACAGGCGACCGGTTTGAGGTTCGCCGCCTCCATCGCGGCAAGAAATCCGTTCTTGCGATCCACTCCGTTCAGGGCTTCGCGCCACCCCGCAAGATGCGCTATGCGGCGGTGGCCGGCCTTGATTAGGAAGTCTGTCGCCAGTCTGCCGCCTTCGAAGTTCGAGGCGGTGACCATGGACACATCGGGATCGCTTTGGCCGCGATTGAACAGGACGCAGGGAATTCCCGATTTCCGGACGCGCGTCACAAGTTCATTCGACAGGCTGATGCTGGCAAGAACGATGCCATCGACCTGGTCAGCAAGCAGGTCTTCGACAATGGCATTGACCTCGTCCGAACGGTTGCCGGCAAAATAGACAGTGACCGAATAGCCCCGAGCATTCAGCGCCTTGGACAGCCGCTGCAAAGCTTCACCGAAGAACCCGTTCTTCAAGTATGCCAGGACAATTCCGATCCGGAACGAGTTCCCGGAATTGAGCGACCGTGCGACGAGGTTGGGGATGTACCCAAGTTCCTTGGCAACTGCACGCACGCGCTCGGCCTTCACCGGATCGACAGCGGTAGAGCGATTGAAGACGCGGCTGACTGTCGGCTGGCTGACTCCAGCCGCCTTTGCCACATCGCTTGCTGTTACCCTTGCCGATCCCATGCGTTTAAATCCTGATGCGGTCCTCGGTTTCGGGGTCGAAAAGATACAGATGGTCGGGGTCCAGGCTGATCCCGACCACTTCATCCTGATCCTTGCGTAGGTGCCGGTCGCCGCGAGCTATGACCCTTTGCTTGCCCCATTGAACTGTCAGCAAAGTGCTTTCACCTGTGTTCTCAAAGGCATAGATCGTGACGTCGATGTCGCCTTGTCCGGCGTCGTGCACCTGCATGTCATCCGCACGCACGCCCAGAATAGCCTTGGCGCGGTCTGCCGCATCCAGTTTGACCAGCTGCGTCCCGCCGGTGGTGACGAACATGCCGTTCCTTACCGAGCCGTTGATAAGGTTCATTGCGGGCGAGCCGATGAACCCGGCAACAAAGAGGTTGGCGGGGTCGTTATAAATCTCGTCAGGAGTACCCAGCTGCTGGATGACGCCGTGCTTCATGACCGCCACTCGGTCGGCGAGCGTCATCGCTTCGATCTGGTCGTGGGTGACGTAGACCGTCGTAATCTGCAATTCGCGGCTAAGGTGCTTCAACTCTGCCCGCATGGTGACGCGCAGCTTGGCGTCGAGGTTCGACAAGGGCTCGTCCATCAGGAAGACCTTGGGCGTTCTGACAATGGCCCGCGCCAGCGCCACCCGTTGCCGCTGACCGCCAGAAAGCGCCTTGGGCTTCCGGTCGAGGAACTGGGTCAGCTCAACCTGCTCCGCGGCCTTCTCGACGCGCGGCTTGACTTCGGACTTGTCAACGCCACGAACGCGAAGGGGGTAGGCGATGTTCTCGAAGATCGTCATGTGCGGGTAGAGGCCGTAGTTCTGGAATACCATGGCGACGTCGCGGTCCTTTGGAAGGTCGTCATTGACCATCCGGTCGCCGATCCAGATTTCTCCGGCGGTCGGGTCTTCAAGCCCCGCGATCATCCTCATCGTCGTGGTCTTGCCGCAGCCAGATGGTCCAAGCAGCACCAGGAACTCGCGGTCCTTGATGTGCAAGGACTGGTCATCGACGCCGACGAAATCGCCCCATCGTTTTGTCAGGTTGTTGAGCTTGATCTCGGCCATTAGCGGACTGCTCCCATGGTCATGCCTTGCACGAAGTACTTCCGGATCATCAGTGCCAAGACGAACATCGGTGCCATGATGATGATCCCCGCCGCTGAAAGAAGGTTCCAAAGGTCGCCCTCCTCGCCTTTGAAAAGCGCCAGTCCGATGGGCAGTGTCACGGCTTCCTTGTTGGTCAGGATCAGCGCGAAGAGGAACTCGTTCCACGCGATGATGAAACAGAAGATCCCGCTGGTCAGAAGGCCCGGGGCCGCCATGGGCAGGACGATGTTCCGGATCACTTGCAGGCGGGATGAGCCATCGACCATCGCCGCTTCCTCTGTGTCCATCGGGATGCCGTCGATGAAGCCTTTGATCATCCAGATCGCGAAAGGCATCACGATGGCGAGGTTCACAAGGATCAGTCCGACCCGTGTGTCCAATAGGCCGATGTCTCGAAACATGACGAAGAAGGGCAGAATGATCACCACCGCCGGGACGAATTGCGTGGCAAGGATGATGACCAGCATCATAGTCTCGCCCCGCATGCTGAACCGGCTGAATGAATAGGCCGCAAGCGTCGCAATCGGGATCGCGATCACCACCGTAACCAGGGCGACAATCGTCGAGTTGAAGAGCTTCTGACCCAAACGGTACGGATCATCGAAGACGATGCCGAAGTTCTCCAGCGTCGGCGTGAAGAAGAGTTTCAACTGATAGACGTCCACATGGGTTTTGAACGCCGCCAGGAAGATCCAGACGATCGGCACCAGCATGACGAACATGGCCACCAGGATGAGTGCCGCGTGAACGGCCCTCCAGAACTGCTTTCTTTGTCTACCTGTCATGGATCAGTTCTTTCGGAAGACGAATTTGGCATAGGCGTAGGTGAGGAAGATCATCGGGATGACCATCAGCCACGCGACGGCGGCCGAATAGCCGATCTGCCCGTACTTCATGCCGTTGAAATAGATGTAATGGCTCAGGGTCTGTGTCGCGGTGCCCGGCCCCCCGTTTGTCAGCATGAACACTTGGTCGAACGTCTTCAGGCTGAAGATCGACTTCAGGATGATGACGACCGCTAGCACCGGGCCAAGCTGCGGCAGAGTTATGTCTCGAAACACGCGCCACCCCGATGCCCCATCCACCTGTGCGGCCTCGACGGTGTCGCGTGGCACCGAGGCCAAGCCACCGATCAGAACAAGCGTCAGGAAGGGGATCCAGCCCCAGACATCGGCCATCACCACGACGGCGAAGGCAAGGTTCGGATCGGCCAGCCAACTGACATCCGCCAAAGGCGGGATCAGAACGCCGAAGAAGGCGTCGAAAAGCCCGAACTCCGGGTTGAACATGAAGCGGAATGACACGCCGATCAGGGCGGGCGACATGGCGAAGGGCAGGATCAGAAGCGTTTGTGCAGAGCTTCTAAGGCGTCCGCCAGGCGCCAATAACAACGCCAACCCAAGGGCCATGATCGTCGTCAGCCCGACCGTCAGGATGGTATAGACGGCGGTCACCCAGACCGAGTTCCAGAAGGCGGGTTCTTCCAGGAAAGCCCAGGTGTAGTTCTCCCAGCCGAGATATTGCTCGAGTGACCCCGGGCGGTTCAGACGACCTACGGTGAATGACAGGCGCGCTGCCTCGATCAGGGGCCAGATGGCTGTTGCAAACACCACCACGACCGCAGGCAGAACCAGAAGGTATTTCAGTGTGTTGTCACGCATGGGCGCTACCTTTCGCCGGCGGTACGCTCAAGCGCGTAGCCTGCCGGCAAGGTGGTCGGGTGCGTGAGGTCACGCACCCTCCATTGGTATGGTCAGAGACGGCCCGCGCGGCGCAGCACCTTGTCTGCACGTTCGGCCGCGTCCTTCATCAACTGCTCGACATCGCCCCCTGCAGCGGCTTCGGCGATGGCTGCCGACAGAATGTCACCTATTTCGGGCCATTCTGCGATTTGCGGCATGATGTCGGATTCCTTCAGGCTGTCCCACGCGGCGGCCTGAATGCCATCGTTGGCGGCGTTCACGTCCGGGTCCTGCAAAGACGAGATATGCGTCACCACGTTGTTGACTATGGACTTCCCGCCGACCTCACGCTCGATGGCGTTGGCCTTGTCCATCTCGGGGTTCGAGAGCCACTTCAGGAATTCCCAAGCCGCGTCCTGGTTCTTCGAGTACTCGGAAATCGAGAACGGCATGGAAATCGCGTAGGTCTTGGTCGTGCCTTGATAGGATGGCATGCCGGTGAAGCCGACTTGATCCTTGGTCAACGTCGAGCTGTCAGGGTTGTAGAAACCCGAATAGGCCCACCACCAGACAGGGATCATCGCGGATTTGCCCTGCATGAAGGACTGACGCGCGTCCTGTTCGACAAAGGCAAGGCTATTCGGATTGGTCACCTGATGCTCGGTATGGAGCGCGATGTAATCCTTCGTCGCCTGAATACCCTCCGGCGACGCCCAGGCCGCACTGCCGTCATCGTTGAAGATGTCGGCGCCGGCGGCCCAGAGGAAGTTGATCCAGATGAACAGGTTCTGACGGTTGCCGTCATTGTTGTAATACAGCGCAAGCGGCGCGATGTCGGGATTGCTCTCCTTCAGTTCCTTGCCGATCCTGACAACATCCTCCCATGTCTTGGGCGGCTCAGGGATCAGGTCCTTGCGATAGAACATCAACTGCGGATGCGCCCGCAGTGGGAAGCCCATCGTCTCGCCCTCATATTGTGCCGAGCGCGCGAATGCTGCCGGGTAGCGATCCATGCTGATGCCGTCGCGTTCCATCAATTCGTCGATACGCTTCAGCCAATGCGCGTTCGGCGGGCCCCAGCTGTCCAGGTAGTTCACGACGTCAAATGTGCCGTTGGCGGCGACGCCCTCGGCGTTGATCTTTTCCTGAAGCGAGCCGAAAGGGATGAACGTCCATTCCAACTCGATGCCGGTCATTTCGGTGAACTCCTCATCGCGCAGCATCAGCCCGTCGAACTGAGGCGTGACAACGCTGAGGATGTTCAACTTCGTGCCCTCGAAGGGTTTGCCGGGCAGCAGGTTGTACTTTTCAAGATGCCCCTCTGCCAAGGACATGATCGGCGACAAGGCCATCGCGGCGCCCACGGCGACCGAGGCCAGGAATGTTCTCTTGCGCATGCTTTCCTCCCATTGCGGCGTTTTATTCCGCTGTCTATAAGGTATCGTGAATGCGTATTCAACAGTTATGAATTCGTATTCTCGCACTATCCGAGCACGAACCTGTGGACCGAACTGGAAGGCCTTGAAATGAGAGAGAATAAGCTCCGTGGCATGCTTCGCGGCGGAGAGCCGATCATCAACGCATGGCTGTCCATTCCGTCGGGCTACCTTGCCGAGGGTGCGGGCCACCAGGGGTTTCACAGCGTCACTGTCGATCTGCAACATGGGCTGATCGGCTTTGAAACGGCAGTCTCGATGCTTCAGGCGATCTCGGCGACGCCCGCGACCCCCTTGGTTCGAGCACCATCGCGCGATCCGGAGGCGATCATGCATCTTCTGGATGCGGGGGCCTATGGTGTGGTTTGCCCGATGATCTCGACCGGAACACAGGCGGAAGAATTCGTCGCCGCGTGCCGCTATCCGCCACAGGGCACACGATCCTTCGGACCGGCGCGGGGCAAGCTTTATGGCGGTCCGGACTATTTCGACGCTGCCAACGGCGAAATCCTTGCCATTCCAATGATTGAAACGGTAGAGGCGCTGAAGAATATCGACAATATCCTCGCCGTTCCCGGCGTTGATATGGTCTACGTCGGTCCTAACGATCTTGCCCTCGACCTCGGCGACAAGCCCGGCGCCGAACTGCTGGACAGTGCCACGTCTAAGGCCGTCGCCCATATTCTGGAGCGGGCCAAATCCGCCAAGGTGCCGACTGGGATCTTTTGCGGCGACGGCGATCTTTCGAAGCGCCGTCTTGAAGAAGGCTTCGACCTCGTCACACCGGGCAACGACTTCAACACCTTGATGGCAGCCATGCAGCGGGAGATCATCAAGTGCGGTTCGTGAGAAACGTTGGATTAGCGCGATGTAGAGAATTGATGCCGAGCTCGAGCCCATCGGTGGGTCCTGCCCAAGTGGAGACCCGGGTGGATCAGGGCTGGCGCTTAGAAGCAAGTTCGTTTTCCCGCCTCAAGTCAATTGGCGGCCTCGTCGGCAAGAACGCTGAGCGGGATCGACGCCCGAGCACGGATGCGTTGAACCCCCTCCTCCGCTGCCTGGGAGAAAACTGCGGCTAGACCTGCCCATGACACGGATCGTGAAGTTTGCGGCGGCCACGGCCGTGTGGCTTGATGAGATCTGCCGTGTCGCATGGACCTATCCGCAGGGAGATGTAGATGGCCAACGCTTGGGTGTAGACCCAAGCCGCCAACACAACCGATTGCGCCCGTTTCATCGTGCGCCAGCGGAAAAAGTAACGCGCGCGTGCTCAAACCGCTCGCACCCTTCGTCAGGTGTCCGACGCGTTCTGGAGTTGGAAGAACAGCGTCGTATTGCCCGGCAGATCGAAGCAGATCGACTGCGATTGGCCGCTCCACGCGGTGCCTTCTGTGTCACAGACTGTCGGACCGTGGCCGGATCCGCCGAACTCGGCCGCATTACTGTTCAGGACAACGTCCCAACGTTCGTTTTGCGGGACGCCAACGCGATAGCCATCACGCGGCGTCGGTGTCATGTTGGACACTACGACCACCGGGTTTTTCCCTTCGGTACCCTGCCGGACCCAGGCATAGACGGAGAGGTCGGACTGATTGACCTCGAGCCAGTAGAAACCAGATGGATCACAGTCAGTCGCAAAGAGCGTCGGCGTGGTGGCATAGAACCCGTTCAGAGCCCGGACCCATTCCTGCATGCCACGGTGCCAGTCGTGATCCAGCAAGTGCCAATCCAGCGACGCGGTGTGATCCCATTCCGCGCCCTGCGCGAATTCCTGCCCCATGAAGAGAAGTTTCTTGCCGGGATGGCCCCACATGAATCCGTAGTAGGCCCGTAGACCGGCGAACTTGTCGAAACCATCGCCGGGCATCTTCGCAAGCATCGAGCCTTTACCGTGCACGACTTCGTCATGGCTGATCGGCAGGATGAAGTTTTCGGAAAACGCGTATGTGAGGCCGAAGGTCATCTCGTGATGGTGGTGCGACCGGTGAATCGGATCACGTGCCATGTATTGCAGCGTGTCGTTCATCCAGCCCATATTCCACTTGAAGCCGAAGCCAAGCCCCCCTTGATCGACGGGTTTGCTGACCCCGGGGAATGACGTGCTTTCCTCGGCGGCCATGATAACGCCCGCATCCGCGTCGTAAACCAGCGCATTGGTGCGTTGCAGAAAGGCGATCGCTTCCAGGTTTTCGCGCCCGCCTTGTTCGTTGGGCACCCATTCGCCCTCGGCGCGCGAATAGTCACGGTAAAGCATCGAGGCCACCGCATCCACACGCAGCCCATCGACGTGGAATTCCTGGATCCAGTAGAGCGCGTTGGCACAGAGGAAATTCTGCACCTCGCGGCGACCATAGTTGTAGATCAGGGTATTCCAGTCCTGATGGAACCCTTCTTTCGGATCGGCGTGTTCATAAAGGGCCGAGCCATCGAATTTTCCCAGCCCATGCGCGTCGGTGGGGAAATGTCCCGGCACCCAATCCAGCAGCACCCCGAGACCGGCCCGGTGGCAGGCGTTGACGAAGGTGCGGAACTCATCGGGCGTGCCATACCGAATTGTGGGGGCGAATAGCCGGATCGGCTGGTACCCCCAGGACCCGTCGAAGGGAAATTCCGAGATCGGCATCAGCTCGATATGCGTGAAGCCCATGTCGCGTACGTAGTCGACCAGTTCGGACGCGAATTCCAGATAGCTCAGGGGACGATTGCCGTCTTCGACCTTGCGACGCCATGACCCAAGGTGCACCTCGTAGATCGAAATCGGTTTGTCGTGGCGGTTGTGGGCCGCACGCGCCGCCATCCAATCGTCATCGGTCCACGCAAACCCGGTCAGGTCGCGCACGACCGAGGCGGTCGCCGGCGGATGTTCGGCACCGAAACCGACCGGGTCCGCCTTCAGCGGTAGCACGGTGCCGGCTCCATCCCGGATCTCGTACTTGTAGACAGTGCCCGCGCCTAGGTCGGGAATGAAAATTTCCCAAATACCGGTTGTTCCGCGTGCCCGCATCACGTGGCGTCGGCCATCCCAGTGATTGAATTCACCGACCACCGAAACGCGGCTCGCCGACGGTGCCCAGACGGCGAAATGCACACCTGTTGCACCCTGATGTGTCATCGGATGCGCGCCAAGTCGCTTCCAGAGCTGCAAATGCGCGCCCTCTGCGATCAGGTACTCGTCAAGTTCCCCCAGAACCGGGCCAAACCTGTAGGCGTCGTTCAGTTCCCACGTGATTTCGCCTTGACGTGCCCGCAGGCGATACGCCCCTGTTGCCACCGGTTTACGCACGTGGCCGGAAAACAGCCCACGATCGTCGAGACAGTCCAAGGCCGCGTCAACCTTGCCGGTCTTGCCGTCCAGAACGTCCACGCTTGTCGCCCCCGGCACCAGCGCCGTTACACTCCAACGCCGACCGCTCTTGTGCGGGCCGAGTACAGAGAACGGGTCCGCCATGGATCCGTCAAGCAGCGCTGTGGCAGTGGCCTTGTCGAATGCCGGTTTGTATGCGGCTTTGGTCATGCGTCATCTCCCGAAAGCGAGGAAACATTCCAGATTTCGTTTGCGTAGCCCTGAATGGTGCGGTCGGATGAGAACCAGCCGGAACGCGCGGTGTTCAGGACGGCCATGCGGGCCCATCCATCGCGATCGGCAAAGCCGCGATCCGCTTCGCGTTGCGCCTTCCAATAAGCATCGAAGTCTGCGGCGACCATGAAGAAGTCGTCGCGCAGGAGCTTTTCGAGCACGGGCAAGTGGCGCGTCGGATCGCTTGGTGAAAAGAAACCTGTCCGGATCTGGTCGATCACCTCGCTCAGGACCGGGCTTTGATCGATGTAATCCTGCGTCACGTACCCGTTACGTGCGGCCTGCACCTGATCCGCGGTCATGCCGAAGATATAGATGTTTTCGTCCCCCACATGGTCGCGGATTTCCACGTTCGCCCCGTCTAGAGTGCCGATGGTGACCGCGCCATTCAGCGCAAATTTCATGTTGCCGGTTCCCGAGGCCTCTTTGCCCGCGGTGGAGATCTGCTCGGACAGATCCGCTGCCGGGATCAGGATCTCGGCCATCGAGACATTGTAGTTGGGCGGGTAGACGACCTTCAGCCGGTCACCGATAACCGGATCATCGTTGATCGATTTGGCGATGTCGTTGATCAACCGAATGATGTTCTTGGCGTCGATATAGGCGGGCGCCGCCTTGCCGCCGAAGAACTTGACGCGCGGCGTCCATGCAGCATCCGGGTCACGGCGGATGGCATTGGCCAATGCGGCCGTTTCCAGAGCGTTCATCAGCTGGCGCTTGTATTCGTGGATGCGTTTGATCTGAACATCGAACATGGCGTCGGGCGAGATTCTCAATCCCATGGTCTCGAACACCCAATCGACCAACCGTTCCTTGTTCCGCTGCTTTACCACCATGAATTTATTGCGAAATTCTGCCTGCTCAGCCAAAGGCGCAAGCTGTTCAATCTGCTGCAGATCGTTGACCCAGCCGGTGCCGATCGTATCGTTGAGCAGATGGCGCAGGCCGGGGTTGCATCCATAGACCCAGCGGCGCGGCGTCACGCCATTGGTCTGGTTGAGGATACGATCGGGGTAGACGGCGTGCAGGTCCTTGAAGACGGTCTGTTTCATCAGAACCGTGTGCAACGCCGACACACCGTTGACCTTTCGGGCGCAAGTAAAGGCGAGCGTTCCCATGTTCACCTCTCCGTCCTTGACGATCCGGGTATTTGCATCGGTCCGGGACGCCTTTACGTCGCGCGCCAGCCGGTCATCTATCCGCTCGATCAATTGCATGTGCCGCGGCAGCACTTCGCCCATCAAGGCCACGTCCCACGCTTCAAGCGCCTCGGGCAAAAGCGTGTGGTTGGTGTAGTGCAAGGTGCTTTGGGCGATGTCGAACGCCTCGTCAAAGTCCAGACCGTGCAGGTCGGTCAGTTGTCGGACCAACTCTGGCCCGGCAATGGCGGGGTGCGTGTCGTTCATCTGGATTGCGACCTTGGACGGCAAGGCACGCAGATCCCCGTTATGTGCAAGAAACCGGCGCATCAGGTCCTGCAGCGAGGCGGAGGTGAAGAAGAACTCCTGCTTCAGGCGCAACTGTTTTCCGATGTCGGTGCTGTCGTCGGGGTACAGAACGCGGGAAATCGTTTCGGCCAGCACCTCGGGGGCAGCGGCCTGCATGAAATCACCGCGATTGAACGGATCGAGGTCGAAGACGAGCTTGGGCTTGGCGGACCAGAGCCGCAACGTGTTGGTCCAACGCGCCCGCCATCCGGGGATCGGTGTGTCATAGGCCTGCGCCATCACCACATCGGCGGGCGTCCAAACCGCACGGTTCCCGGTTTCGGTAACGTCCCCGCCAAAGCCGATGTCGTAGACACACTCTGCCCGCTCGAACTCCCAATTGTGCTGATGACGCAGCCATTCTTCCGCCATTTCGACCTGGCGGCCATCGTCGAACGATTGCCGGAAGAGCCCATGGTCATAGCGGATACCGTAACCGTAGGCCGGGATGCCCATGCAGGACAGACTGTCGAGGAAACAGGCGGCCAGGCGGCCCAATCCGCCGTTTCCAAGCGCAGCGTCAGGCTCATCGCCGACGACATCCACAAGGCTGACGCCATAGGCCGCCAGTGCCTCGATTGCCTGATCCTCGAGCCCCAGATTGTTGATGGCGTCTTCAAGGATCCGGCCCAGAAGAAACTCCATCGACAGATAGTAGACCCGTTTGCGGTCCTTGGCGTAGGTTCGATGTGTTGCGTCAAACCAGGGTTCAACCACCCGGTCCCGCACCGCACGCGACAGAGCCAGGCGAAAATCCGTGATTGACGCGGCTTCCGCGGTCTTGCCAACCGTGTGGGCAAGGTGAAATTCGATGGCCTCCGCGAGCGCGCCTGTTTGTGTGATGTCTTTCATGATGCTGTCCGCCAAGGTTGTTGTCCTGCGAGTTTTGGCAAACGCCTAGGTGATAACGTCCGCCGTGCTCCGGCCTGTGTGCTTTGCAATCTGTGCCAGTTGCTCCGCCGCTTCGATCACCGGAGCCAGCGCTGCCTGCACGTCCTGAGCGTGATCGCCGCCGCTGTCAACGAACCGTTCCAGATAGACCCGCAAAGTGGCTCCTTGCGTGCCCGTACCTGACAATCGCAGCACCACGCGCGATCCGTCCGTGAAGGTGATGCGCACGCCCTGTGCTTCTGTCAGGCTCTGGTCAACCGGATCGAGGTAGGCGAAGTCGTCTGCCGCGCTAACCTGCAGTCCTGCAACCGTCGTGCCCGGAAGCTGTGGCAGCTTTGCCCTGAGGCCGCTCATCAGGGCGTTCGCGTCCTCGGTCGGGATTTCCTCGTAGTCGTGTCGCGAATAGTAGTTCCGTCCGAAACTCCGCCAATGATCTGCGCGCAACTGCACGATATCGCGCCCATCCCTTGCGAGGATATTCAGCCAAAGCAGAACCGCCCAAAGCCCATCTTTCTCTCGGATATGGTCCGAACCTGTGCCCGCGCTTTCTTCGCCGCAAAGCGTGGCCATTCCCGCATCCAGCAGGTTACCGAAGAACTTCCAGCCGGTCGGCGTCTCGAAACAGGGGATTCCCAGCCGTTCGGCGACCAGATCGACCGCACGGCTTGTGGGCATGGACCGGGCGACGCCGGACAGTTTGCCCGAATAAGCCGGGGCCAGATGTGCATAGGCCGTCAGCAAGGCGAGGCTGTCGGAGGGCGAGACGAATGCGCTCCGGCCCATGATCATGTTCCGGTCGCCATCACCATCGGAGGCCGCGCCGAAGTCCGGCGCATCGGGGCCTTCCATTGTCTCGACCACTTCCTTGGCCCAGACCGGGTTCGGATCGGGATGCCCACCGCCGAAATCGGGCGACGGGACGGCGTTGATAACCGAGCCTTCAGACGCCCCGAGGCTGCCTTCGAGAATGCGCTTGGCATAAGGCCCGGTAACCGCGTGCATTGCGTCAAAGCACATGCGGAAACCGCCGGCGAAAAGGGCGCGGATGGCGTCGAAATCGAACAGATCCTGCATCAACGCTTCGTAGTCATCCACGGGATCCACCACGTCGACCTGAGTAGACCCGACCGTGAAGCTACCGATTTTGCCGATATCGCCGATATCGTCTTCGGCTATCTTGTACTGAGCGATCCTTGTCGTCTCTTTGTGGATCGCGTCGGTCAGCTTTTCCGGGGCCGGGCCACCGTTCGCGGCGTTGAACTTGACGCCGAAATCCCCGTTCTCGCCGCCGGGGTTGTGGCTTGCCGACAGGATGATGCCGCCGTCGGTCCCATACTTGCGGATCAGGTTGGATGCCGCCGGTGTCGACAGGATGCCACCTTGCCCGACGATCAGCCTCGCGGCGCCGTTCGCCGCGGCCATACGGATGATGATCCCGATCGCGTCGGTGTTGAAGAACCGGCCATCACCACCCAGAACATAGGTCTTTCCGGCAGCGCCGCCGGTACCGTCAAAAATGCTCTGCACGAAGTTTTCCAGATACCCCGGCTGGCGAAAGACGGACGTTTTCTTGCGCAAGCCGGACGTGCCAGGCTTTTGCCCGTCAATGGGTTTGGTCTGAACAGTCTTGAAGTTCATTTTCCGTTTCCATGTGGTTCGAGTTTGACCGGCCCTGCGCCCGCATGTCGGATGCCAGTGATGCGAAGGCTTGAGACCGTTCGATCTCGTTAAAGGTGAATGGCGCTTTTCGGCGCCAGTTCGGATAAGTGTCGACTGTGCCAGGCAGGTTCTGTTGCGAGACGCGCTTCGCAAGATCATCGAGCTGAATCGCGACCATGCTGGCGTTGGATTTGGCGAGGCGACGGTGAATGTCGGTGACTGGGTCCGGCGAAGCCAGGCTGTGCTTTGCGCGCTGACGATCCGCGATCGCCAAGCGCAGCGTTTCAGCATCAATTTCCCCGAGTTGATGCCGGGTGCGCACGTCTTCGGCTGCGAAATAGCCGGCGATCGTCGGCGTGTCGTGCGTCGCAAAAGTGCCGACGGCGAGTTGACGCATTTCTGTTGGATCGACGAAGGCACCCGTGTCGGTTCGCATGAATTGTAGCACGTCCAGACCGTAGATGCCCGATGCCGAAAGCTTTTCGCGCAGGCCTGCGGGCACAAGTCCCAGATCTTCGCCGACAACGATGGTGCCGCTGCGTGCACTTTCGATCGCGACGACGGCCAGAAGTGCATCAAACGGATAGCTCACATAAGCACCTTCGGAACAGCCGTCCGGAAGCCAGAAGCTGCGCATAAGGCCAAGAATATGATCCACGCGCAGCATGCCCGCGTGGCGCATGTTCGCGCGCAAGAGACGCGCGAACCCCGCATACCCGTCCGCACGCATCTTGAGCGGCGATTGCGGCGCAAGCCCC
>JAAUYH010207856.1_pt1 | contig 39685 bp, 35 predicted proteins | sample 7278061 | NCBI WGS metagenome assembly JAAUYH01 (sample SAMN14350203, study PRJNA611818) | marine sediment metagenome | isolation source: surface marine sediment (0.6m) | place: French Polynesia: Moorea | collected 2018-08
CGCTGCAGCGATGAAATCATCAAATACATTTTGTTTGTTCAGCTTAGTTCCCGCCTGGTGCCAATCTTCACCATACTCTCCACCGCCGCGCAGGTTGGGAACGGCATAGACACCCCCCATCTCCATCCACACCAGAGTGCTGACGGAAAAAGCGGGGGTGAGGGAAATATTGAACCCGCCATAGCCATAGAGCAAAGTAGGATTATCTCCGTTTAGAGCTAATCCTTTCTTATGGGTGATAAACATGGGGACTCGGGTCCCATCTTTGCTGGCGTAGAAAACCTGTTGGGTTTCATACGCATCTGGCTGAAAGTTCACCTGAGGTTGGCGGAATAGGGTGCTTTCGCCACTCACCATGTTGTAGTGATAAATCGTGTTTGGTGTCGTGTAGCTGGTGAAACTGTAGAAAGTTTCGGTATCTTGGCGTTTACCGTCGAAACCTCCCGCAGAACCAATTCCCGGTAGCTCTACCGAACGGATAAACGCGCCGTCTAGGGCAAAAATTTTGATGTCGGTGTGGGCGTCTTTGAGGTAGTCGGTGATGAATTGATGGTTGAGAATGCCGACTGCGCTTAAGGTCTCCTCTGCCTGGGGAATAATTTCCCGCCAATTTTCCTGGCTTGGATGGGTGATATCGATCGCAATTACCCGACCTCTAGGCGCATCCAGATCCGTGCGGAACCAAAAGAGAGAGCCTTCATTGTCGATTAAGCGAAACTCCGCCTCAAATTTGCTAATCAGTTCGACAACTTCGGCGTTCGGATCTTGGAGATCTTTGTAAAACACCAAGTTTTTAGGATCCGTGCCCCGCCAAACATAGATGATTAGATAGCGGCCATCTTCGGTGACAGAGCCGTTAAAGCCCCACTCTTTCTGATCCGGACGCTCGTAAATCAGTTCGTCTTCGGACTGGGGGGCTCCGATGCGATGGTAGTAGAGTTTTTGATAGTAGTTAACGTCTTCTAGTTTCGACGATTCATTCGGTTCATCGTAGCGACTGTAGAAAAAGCCTTGATGATCGTGGGTCCAGGAAGCGCCTGAGAATTTAACCCATTTGAGGTGATCTGCCAAGTCCTGGCCCGTTGAGATGTCTCTCACCTTCCATTCAACCCAGTCAGACCCAGAACTGGAGAGGCCATAGGCCAGGTAAGCTCCGTTCTCACTCACAGCGGCGCCGCTCAGCGCCACTGTTCCATCTTCCGACAAGGTGTTGGGGTCCAGCAGGACTGTCGGGTCAGCCTCTAATGTCGGCAAGGTGTACAAAACGCTCTGATTTTGCAGGCCGTCGTTTTTGTAAAAAAAGTAGCGTCCGCCGCGTTTGAAGGGGGTGCTGTAGCGCTCATAGTTCCAGATTTGAGTCAGGCGCGCTTTGAGGGTTGCCCGTTGGGGAATCTGCGCCAGATAGCCAAAGGTGACGTCATTCTGAGCCTCAATCCAAGTGCGAGAATCGTCTGAGCTGGGGTCTTCTAACCAACGATAGGGATCCGATACAGAGACGCCATGGTAGACATCGACTTGGTTGGCTTTGGGGCTATCGGGGTAATTCAGCGGATTCTTGGCTTGAGGATTTTGGACTTGAGGCTTCTGTGTTGGAGACATAAGACGACGGTTTAGATATCCCACTTGGGTAGTCTAATGCGTCTTGCACAATTTCAGCCAGTCTAGCGGAGGCTCCAGTTTCCCCCCGAACCTGGCGTAAGGCATGGCTCATGGCGGTCAGCTTCTCCGGATGGGTGAGGTAATCCAGCGCTTCGTCCGCGATCTGCTGAGGAGTAATTTTGCCTAACAATTCTGGGACGATTTTCTTGCCCGCCCAAATATTGGGCCAGGCGAACAGCCGTCCCTGTTTCAGGATATGGCGCAGAACAATCCGATTAATGAGCTTGGCGAAGAGAGAGCCGACTATGGGCAAGTTGGCCAGGAGGCCTGGAATGCCGTCCCAGAATCGCAGAGCGTCCAGATTTTGAGTGGGTAGTAGGACTAACATGGGTACGGCGAGGGCGCCTAGCTCGGCGGTGTTGGCGCCCACGGTTGTCAGGCACAGGCGGCACCGAGCCAACAAATCATATGCGGGAGAATCGGTCCAAAGATCGATTTCTAGGCCAGAAGGCGTTTTCAGCTTGGGTAGTGCTTGAGTCGTTGGATGATCTGATGGCGTCTGATTGGATGCAGCGGGTAGGACTAAATCGGCGGTGACCCCGTCTACCAGTGAAATGAAGGGGTTATGACTGGGGTCAAGATACTTCGCTAATGTCTCTAGCGTTAGCATCGGGGCGACGGGGATGACGAAGCGAGTTTGAGGCCGTTGGGCGTGGATATGTTCAGCAATGGCTAGCGCTAGGGGAGCCCCGAGGCGCAATTTGTCTCCTTTGGAACCGGGTAGGAGGCCAATCAACTCAGTGTCGGGGGTAAGCGACAGGTCAGTCTCCACCCTTTGGGCGGATTCGGCGGCAAGGCTAACATCCGCCATCAAGTCTCCGACGACGGTGAATTTATGGCGATGTTTTGGAGCGACGCCGTCGATGACTGCTGGCTTCATCACGCCAAAATAGTCAATCCATCGCGGCCACCGGGCTTCCCACTCTGCATAGATAAGGGTGCAATAGTTCAAGCGTCTGCCGATGACGACGGGGTAGAACTGGTCGCCGCCTAAGAAAATGACAACGCCGCGATCGCGCCAATCCCACCCCTCAACCGTCTTGCCCCAGAGCAGAAAGGGAAAGAAGCGCTCAGCCGCCTGCACCCGATCCACCTCTGGATAACTGCGGGCGATCGCCGCTTCTCGACCACTGGCGTTCGGACAAGGAGACAACACCACCGAGATCCGCACATGGCCATGATCGGGCATTCGTTCCCGCAAAGTCCGAACCACGGGTTTAACCCAGGTGGCCATCTCTCCGGGGCCATTGGAGAGAATGAGAATATCAATGGGTTCCATAAGGGGGTTGCCTGATATAGCTTAATGGGCGGCATTTTTCTAAAGCCCTTGCACGCATAGGTTACCATTCCAGACTGGTTAAAAATCGGTTCATCTTCCTGCCTACCGTCTACTTCCTACCGTCTATCTGAATTCCAATGCAGAATGGGTAGTCAATGCCTAAACGCATGATGCGCCATCGCAGCTTTCCCGGAATTCACTTTTTATAATGAAAGGCAGTGTTTACAAAAGTTGCTACTTTAAACCCTCCTGTGAGTCAATCTGAAGCCCTTCGCCATCTACTGAATGCGGTCGCCCAGGGGCAAGTCAACCCGGATACCGCCTTTGAGAAGCTCAAGCATTTCGATTTTGAGCCCGTTGCAGAATTTGCAAAAATTGATCATCATCGCGCCCTTAGAACGGGATTTCCAGAGGTGATTTGGGGCCCGGGCAAGACCCCCGCCCAAATTATTGACATCATGCGAGCGATGCAGGCCCGCAATCCGGTTGTAATGGCCACTCGGATTGAGCCAGACATTTATCGCGAGTTGCGGGTTGAACTCCCCGAATTGCACTACTATCCCGCAGCCCGCATCTGCGCGCTGACCCCCTCGATAATCACCCCCCAATATCCTGGAAATCTAAGTATTGTGACAGCGGGCACGGCTGATTTGCCTGTAGCGGAAGAGGCGGCAATTACGGCTGAACTTTCTGGCTTTCAGGTGAGTCGTTTGTGGGATGTGGGGGTAGCTGGCATTCACCGCCTACTGAGTAATCGCCAGGTTATTCATGACGCCGATGTGCTGATTGTAGCGGCGGGGATGGAAGGCGCTCTGCCGAGTGTCGTTGCTGGACTGGCCGATTGTCCTGTGATTGCGGTTCCCACTAGTGTCGGCTATGGCGCCAGTTTTAATGGTCTCGCGCCCCTCCTGACAATGCTCAACTCCTGTGCTGCGGGTATTGGCGTCGTGAATATTGATAATGGGTTTGGCGCCGCTATTCTGGCAGGACAGATTCTTCGCACTGCAGGTCGATTGCAGGAACGGGAGAAGCACTGAAATATGCTTACGTGACTATTGAAACGGGCATCAACTTTTAGCCAGGACATTCTGGCAGGGCAAGAATTCAGAATTCTTTATTCCTTCTCTGCTGGATTGTCCCGCTTTAAGTTGTTAACCCTGAATACAAAAAGAACCTGCTCCAGATGTTACGGTTGCTCCATTTATGGGACGAAACGTAAGTCATCCAGGTTTATTAAGCGAAGCCGAATAATCCCTGAAGGCTCACGGGAATGGGAAGGGTTTATCCGGAATCCACTGGAGCCAGAGTTTGACTAAAGTTCCTTCTTTTAGCAATTGATTCAGAGTATCATTCAGGGCCTGCAGAAGTTCTCGATTGCCTGGAATGACGCCAATGCCGGAGGGTAGTTGGGTGGGAATAGGAAACGCGATTCGCAAGGTTGGATCGCTGGCTGCTACCGCCTTTAGTAACAATTCGTCATCTACGAGCGCGTCTATTTTCCCCTGCCGGAGTGCGACTAACATTTCAGGCAGAATCGGCTGATTGCTGTTAAATTCGATAATCTCGGGATCTGGAAAATCTGCAGCGGTTTCCAGGTTAGTGCTGCCGACAAGTCCCCCTAACTTTAGACCCTTTAAGTCTTTGGGGGATTGAACAGGACTTTCTTTCTGCACCAAGACGGCTTTGTCAAAGAGTCCGTAAGGTCGGGTAAAGTCTGCCCAAGCTCGTCGCTCTTGGGTAATGACTTGATGAAAACAGACGACATCATATTTGCCGTTACTGAGGTTGGTGTAAAAAGTTGAGAGCGGCAAATCATACCAGATGGGTTCTAACCCTAGGCGATCGCAGATAGCTCGCATCACCTCCGGTTCGTAACCTAGACGATCGGTCCCTTCGAGGTAGCTAATCGGTCGAGCGTCAAAGTCACTAGCGATAATGGATAGGCGACCTGATTCAACAGTGGTGAAGCTCATTTTTATGTCTACGCTTGGAAGTACACAATGAGGATTGTGGAAGATTACGCCATCGTTAGAACTTACGTAAATAAGCGGCTAAATCGGGAGAGTTTGTTGGTTTAATTGCCAACGGCCCGCCCCAATTTACGCGATGATACGTGGGTTCTTAGGGCCTCGCACGGTGGGGGTGCGATCGCGGCTTCAATTTTGCTTGTCTGTCAAATATCAGCTCATAAAGTTGCAAACATCCCAGCGCTCTAATTTATATAAAGCAAACTTAGCGTGATGATTGTGTTCCAAAGTGACGACAAAACTACCCTATAACACTGCCGCCAGCAATTAAACCTAAATTTTTATTCAAAGCACTTTCTGTGTATAGCAAGTTGCGCCTTATAGTAGGTTGCCCCAAGCAACGGATCCATTTCAAATCCACTTCAAATCTCTGGCGAACCTGTCCTGCTGTCAGGGGGCTGCTAGCGATCGCCCCCGAGGCGCTAGGTAAATTCAATAGGCTGAAAATAATCTGTGAAAGGGTATTCAGGAGCCAGAATTGGCGGGGTGGGCGGTTGCTGACTCCCAGCGGCAGCGTATCTTTTCGTAAAGTATCTTGACTAACTCGTAAAATATTCCTTCCAAGCCCGTGAGTCATCAATTCAGACGGCTTGCTCTTAAAGCCGAAAAATGTTTGGCATCGGTGAAACAGCCAGAGTGATCGCGCTCACAGCCGCTTCCTAGCCCTTAGCACCAGTCATTAGAGAAATTACTTACTGAAGTTTGAAGGGGCGCCCAACCCGAGTATGGGCGCTTTGTTTAATTCAGCCGAGAGAGTTATGCTTCGAAATGATCAGGCATTAATAGCTCCTCAGCTGGCTGAATGGGAACAGCAAGAGTTTTGTCAGGAATATCAGCTTTTTTTTCCACGCAATCTCTGTTTTCCACATTCCCATCCGGCATCGTCGTATCGCACAACAGAGCCTGTTTCAAATTGTCTCCCCCGAGCGCCGTTCTCCATAGATTCGCTCTATGAAGATTGGCTTTACAGAAACTTGTATTCAGCAAATTAGTGACCGTTAAATTGGCGTCTACTAAATTGGCGTTATCCAGATTAGCGCCATTGAGATCAGAGCCATGAAGATTGGCTCTATTCAGATTAGCCCCACAGAAATTAGATTTGTTGAGTTGGGCCCGAATCAATTCAGCCTGACTCAAATTTGCCCCTTGGAGTTGGGCGCTGCTCAGGTCCGCGCCGTCAAGCTTAGCTGATCTTAGGTCAACACGCTCTAGAATTGCCTCACTCAACTTGGCTCCACTTAAGTCAGTTTGGTTAAGGATAGCCCCCTCCAAGTTCGCCCCATCCAAATTGGCTCCGGCCAAGTTAGCCTGACTCAAATTTGCCCGACTCAGGTTAGCGTTTGTCAAATTAGCGCCATTAAAATCAGTCTGACTCAGATCGGTTCCACTAAAATCGACACCGCTTAAATCAAAGTCACAAAATTTAGCATTAACAAAACTAACGCCCCCCAGATTAAGACCATTTAGGGGTAGAGCGCCCAACTTCTTACTGCGATGGATTAGTTTTCGGAGCAGCAAAATTCCGATTTGATGCTTAAACTCACTGGTACTGGAGAGTAGCGCTACAACATAGCTGGTATCAATATTATCGTCTTCACTCGTATCTTCTTCGTGGGCGAGGACTTCCCAGGCGCGAAACATCGCATCTTCATTTTCGTCATCCAGCGGAATCTCTCGCTTGAGCAAGTTTCGCAATGACTGCAAACTCAACAAACTGCTAAGACCGGCCCAGAAAAAAGCGGTATTGCGAATCGTTTCACTGGGAGTGAACTGGTCTGCCAAAAAGATGGCCACACACACACATAGAAGTATCAGAGCAAGAGAAGAAATGAACCAAATCAATTTGTATTGAGACGATTTGGGTGCTGCTAGGTCACTCATAATGACTGATTTCCGTCAAGGTTTGAGAGGAATCTGATTGACGGCCAATCCCTTCATGCTGCATCTAGCGGCTGAGGTGCGCATGAGCAATCTACATGTCAGGAAAAGCACGTGGTTATCTTGGCCGAAGCTTTGCCCACCTTTAAGAATGAACCCTAAAGCCGACCCTAAAGCCGACCCTGAAAGTTGGACTTGGCCAGGTAGCGCTCCTGAATTTTCTGTTCAGACTTCACTGGAATGTTTGGATTTCCCGGACTGTGAGGCTCACCTCACAGTGAGTTCATTCCTGATTCTTGAAAAGAAGTCTGAAAACTGGATTGATATAAATTGCCGACTTCCTGCTCTGCATGCTTGGTTCAAGAACCCCTAACGACTTGCTTACCTCGATGATAGGAATAATTCTAACCATATGGTTAGAATTAGCGTGATCTCACAGATTTCTTAGTTAGTTAAGGGGTTTGATTTGAAGATTTTAAGAAGCTTACGAATTTCTTTAACCAAAACTAACCAAAATGTTTCTAGAATGTGAGCGTAGCGTTCTCCTCATTGCTCATGACTCAGACAAATACAGCCAATCCGCTCATTTATCTGGCTGGCGATTTAGGGACATCTGGCTCCAAATTCTTTTATAAAGTTCGAGAAGGTCAACAGGAGCCTCTATGGATGGGGTCAGGAGTGGCGGATGGGTTAACCACCTTATCGTTATCCAACCTCAATGCAGGGGGACGACCTCAAGACCATGCATGGCTGCAAATCGGCGATGAAGTCATTCTCGTCGGCGATGCTGCAAAAACGTTTGTAGATGGCAATAGTTTGGCGGAAAACAAGTCCAACCAAGCTGTTTATAGAATTCTGGCCACCTTAGGGGTGATCGCTCAGCAGGAACGGTTGCCGAGTCAATATGACGCGGTGGTGTGGTTGCCATTGCCCCTAACCGAGATGTCCACCAAGGATGAAATTGCCGCTAAGCTGACTCAGACTGCCCAGAATTTTAGGTTCCGGGGGACACCTCAGCAAGTGCGCCTCAATCTCAAGTTCTGTCCAGAAGGATTTGGTCTTTATCTAAATCGCAAGCGTCAGTTGGATGCTGAGGCCGTTTCAATTGACCAGCGGCGGACCATCATTCTCATGCTCGGCCATCGTAACCTGTCGATTCTTTGTTTTGAGCAGGGCAGTCTCAAGAACGCTCGCTCTAATTCTGATGGACCGGGTTTCTGGCAAGTATTTGAGCGGGCCGCTCGCAGCTGTGGCGTCACTCCCGCAGATTATCCCGCTTTGATGGCGGCTTTGGCGACCGGTCGCACCCAACAAATCTCTCAAGCTAGAGCAGAAGTTTATAATTTTGCAGCTCCCTATGAAGCGGTGAGACGGGCATATTGGAAAGCCGCCAAAATTTATCTCCAAGATAATCTCCTAGGCCAGCTCTCCGGTACGCCGACGGATGTGATTGTCAGTGGCGGCGGCGCATTTGTCATGCGTCACGATATCAAGGACTACTTCGATGATTTGCGCATTACTGAGCAGGTTATCTTTGCAGATGGACAGCAAGAAAATTTAGAGGAAATTGTAAAGAAACTCCCAGAAGCTGCTGAAAATCCGTCTCTGGTGATGCGTATGACCGATTGCTACGGCTTGTTTCAAGGACTCGTGGGCAAATATAGCGAAGTTCCCAGCATAGTATAGATTGGCGCTATGGCTACCCCAGACAAGGCAGGTCGTCAGCGAATTCAGTTTGCATTCAATGCCGATCTAGATTCAGTTGTCGGCCATGTCTTTCAATACTTAACTAAAAATCGTTGCTTCAGCAGCCGGGAGGGAAAAAAGAAGGGCGTCGACGCCATGGTCATGTTCTACAAACCGTTCGCCTATCAAGGGCAAGAAACGGTTGATGCAGAAGAACTTCAAGCCATGGCGCGCGACTCAGTTGCAGCGCTTTCTCGACAAATTGAGTATATCTGCAGCACCTTTGAAATTGAACGACCTTCGGTTGTGTGCCCTGACTTCGGCGCTGAAGTGGAGCAGGCATTGAAAAATGTGCTCACCACAGAGACTGCCAGGATAACTCAGGAAACCCCTGAATCATCCCCGACAGCGTTCGACCCTGATCCATCCGTCTTAGTTGAAATTGAGATGGATAAAGAAAGTGGGTTTGAAGAAGACGATCTGCTCTGTGATGTGCGCAGCAATGCTGAAGCAGTCGCGTAGCAGCTGAGTGACCATGACGCTTCAACCAAAGGAGCCCGCAAAGGAGTTGGGGCGCCAGATGCGGCGGCAATATCTAGCCCAAGCAAGTCAAGTGATTGGGGAGGTGGATTTAGATTACCTCACACTGTATCGGCGTTTTGCTGAAAATGACTGGGCTGCTAATAAGCTAGATGACGCCGTCGCTGTCGCCTCACTCAGAGTCGGCATAGCGCCTAGAGAAGTTATAACGATGTTGCATCAGGGGCCCTACATTCAATATCAGGTTCATGTAAAGCAGTCCCCAGTCCTAGTGATGAGTCAGTATGCTAAAGGAACAGTTATTCAGGTTATGCATCGACTGCAAATCAGACAGCAGTGGATGGCGTTAAGCAGGGCGCGCCCATTTAACCTAAAACTTGAATCATGACGGCAATTTCAGAAGGCAACAGCAAAGCTGGCGGGCTAGTGACATGACAAATGGGGAACATTCGGCTCTGCTCAAGCAGGGGGTAGATGCTTGGAATACTTGGAGAAAAGATAATCCCTGGATCAGGCCTGAACTCAGCTCGGTTAATTTTAGCTTGGCTAACCTTAACCACATCAACCTCAGGTGGGCTAACTTTAGCAAAGCCAATCTGAGATGGGCCAATCTCAAATCGGCGGACCTTAGGTGGGCTAACCTTTTCCAGGTTAATCTCAGTCGCGCTAACCTGAGTCTGGCTAATCTAAGCCGGATTGACCTCCGCTGGGCTGAAATTAAGCATGCAGATCTCAGTCAAGCCATACTCAGGTGGGCCAACATTAGTTGCGCCAATCTTAGTCAGGCCAATTTAATTGAAGCTGATCTGAGGGACACTGACCTCAGTTTGGTTAATCTGAGTGGAGCGAATCTCAGTGGGGCTGACCTGAGGTCTGCTGATTTAAGCGGCGCCAATTTGAGCGGCGCCAACTTGAGCGGCGCCAATTTAGCTGAAGTCAAATTGTTTAAAACCCAAGCACTGGGAACTAACTTTAATCAGGCGATACTTGCTGGCGCTTGTCTACAAGATTGGACAACAGACAGTGAGACTAATCTTGACCAAGTAATTTATGATGCCCCCTATTTATACATGAGGCAACACGAAGATCCTGCCGATGAAGGCGATTTTACGATTGAAGAATTTGTCAGATCGTATAAGCAGTCTTTGGAAACGATTGACTTGATTTTCAGCGATGGCATCGATTGGGCGGCGTTTTTGCACTCCTTCCAAGAGTTACAAGATGAATATGGTCCAAACAACCTATCCATCCGGGCAATGGAAGACAGAGAAGATAATACTTTTCTGATTCGATTAAGTGTTGGGCCTGATGTAGACAAAACAAACATTGAGAGTCAGGCGAAGGAATTCTATGAGGCTCGACTGAGCCAAATAGAATCCCGTTATCGCGAGGAATTGGATATCAAAGATGAGGATATCGCAATCCATTGGAAGCAAAGTGCAGATTTGGTTGAGATTGTTAAGCTTCAGGCTAAGCAAACCCTGGGATATCCTGCGCATCAAACTAATGGGCATGATATCGAAGCGTCCTCTCCTGAAGAGCCCCAACCCAAATCTGAAGTCAAGGCGTCTGGTTTAGACGCCTATTTGCCGCCAGAAATGCCTGCCTGGAGTTAACTAATGGGTATCAACTTAATCCGGGACGTTCTAATGGGGCAAGAATACAGGAGACAGGAGTCAGAATCTAGTACCTGCATGACTTCTGACTTCTGACTTCTGTATTCCTGCTCTGCTGGATTGTCCCGCTTTAAGTTGGAGCCCTTAATTAGTGAGTTGCAGCCGCTGTCGCCTCAGTTGGCGCAGGCTGCAGCAAACTCACTAAATGACCATCCGGTGTTCTGACTGCGGCGACTTTGCCAAAGGAAGGTTCTCGGACTCGCCCCTCTAGCTTGCCGCCTAGCTCTTCTAGTTTAGAGATCGCGCCATACACGTCTTCCACATGGAAGCTCAAAATCGGTGAGCTGCCGACTTGCGGGGCTCCCTCGGCAAAATGCATAGCGATGGTTGTTCCATTGGCGTCCAATTCAGCCCAGCCGGGACTCGACATCTTCACTTCCAAGCCGAGGCCCTCGCTGTAAAACTTCACTGCAGCTTGAATATTCGGAACCATCAGCATAATGTGCTTGAACTCTGCAGCCATTTCCTTTCTCCTGGAATGAACGTTCCACTCCCCAGTATAGGAACATTACAAAATAAAGCGCTTAGCTACGCCATCCGCTCCCAACTACCGGGGCCAAATTCCTTTTCGAACTCCCGTGTAATCCAATCCGCTCGTTTCCCTATGCGTTTGGCGCTCTTCTTTAGATAGTCCAGAAAAGCGATCTGTTGGTCTCGGTTGGCGTAGGTCCCGAACAGCGACCCCTGACACCAGTCGTCTTTAGGCCAGCGATCGCAGTGTTCATAGAATGACCGCTCCGCCCAAGTGGGGGCGTATCCTCGCCGAAAGGCGCGCCGCCGATGGCTGTGGAACAGCTCGATCAAGATGGAAATGTCGGTAATTTGCTTCGCTTGATCTTTGGAATAAACCTCCACCAAGTCTTCCAAGTGCAAGGGCCGATCCGTGTTCCACTGATGCCCGCAGTCAGGGCAGCGGACGATAAAGGCGTACACGATACGGCCACAGCCGGGGCAGGGTTTTGTCGGCGGCGGTCCCGCGCCTGCCCCCCCTTCTTTCCGCATGGGCAGGCGATATTCTTTAATGTCTTCTGGAAAGCCCAGCCGCTGTAGATTACCTGCTTGATCGAGAATGAGCCCATGGGTTTTGCCCGTCTGCGGCGAAATTCGCATCACTCGCCCAATCTGCTGGAAGTGGAGGGCGCTGGATTGGGTAGGACGCAGCATTAACCCAACTTCTACACTGGGCTCATCGAACCCGATACTAATTACATTGCAGGAGGTTAAGACCATTAACCGACCCGCCCCCAGGTCATCGTACATGCGCCGCCGCTCTTTAATCGGGGTGGAGCCATCTACAGTCTCGGCTGAGATCCCGGCTTGCCGAAAAGCGTCGGCGACGTGTTTGGCATGATCGACATCGACGCAAAACGCAATTGTGCGTTTGTCAGGCGTCAGACGGCTCCATTCGCCGACAATTTTTTGCACCAGTTCGGGGCGATCGCAGGCCACTTTGAGCCCCTGTTCGTCGTAGTCTCCCCCGACTGTCTTGACATTCTCCAGGTTCGCTAAGCCATCCATCGGCATGCTGTAGTACTTCATCTGGGCCAGGAATCCCATCTGTTGCAGTTCGCTGGGACTAGGGGAGGCCACTAAGGTTTCTAGGTGTTCGCCCAATTGATCTTTGCCCAGACGTAGGGGGGTCGCAGTCATAACCAGATGGATGGCGTTGGGATGAGTTTTGTACAGCACCTGCTTACCAATCCGGCTAAACAAGGTGGTGTGGCCCTCATCGTAGAACACCGCATCCGCTGCCCAGGTGCGCCACCATTTGCGCTTCGCCATAGTTTGCACACTGGCGATCTGAATCGGCGCATCTCGGTTTTCTTTCCAGCCCGCCTTAATGAACCCACAATTTAATCCAAAGGCTTGCATTTTTTCATAGGTTTGCTCCACTAGAACGTCCAAATGAACTAAAAACATCAGCCGCTTGCCCGCCGCCTCGGCATCGGCGCATATACGACCGCTAATGACGGTCTTACCGGCTCCCGTCCCAGCGATGATGGCGACGCGTTTGTACCCCTCATTCAACTTACGGTAGAGATCGTTGATCAACTCAACCTGATAAGGCCGTAATTTGGGTGGCTTAGAAGGCGCCTGGGGCATAACGGATGATAGTGTTCTAGAGGGTTAGCCTGAAGTGAGACACAGTAGGAACATCTGAACCGACCGCTGTAATAATATATCGGTACTAGTATAGGCGCATCATGGAGCTGAGAAAACTAGGCGACACAGACATTCAAATATCCACCGTGATTATGGGCGCTTGGCAAGCGGGGAAGCGCGGCTGGGTTGGGATTGAGGATGACCAGATCGTCGAAGCCCTGCGGTCGGCTTTTGAGGCGGGCGTCACCACCTTTGACACGGCGGAGAGCTATGGGGATGGATATTCCGAACGGTTGGTGGGGGAGGCGTTGGCGGATGTACGCGATCGCGTTGTCTACGCCACTAAGGTATTCCCCACCCATCTCAAGCCCCAGCAGGTGATTAAGGCCTGCGAGGGCTCCCTCAAAAACTTGCAAACCGACTACATTGACCTGTACCAGATTCATTGGCCAGCTGGCTCGTTCGACAGTGAGGAAGTACCCATTGAAGAAACCATGGGCGCCCTGAATCAACTGAAACAGCAAGGTAAAATTCGGGCGATTGGGGTTTCCAACTTCTCCCAGGCTGAACTAGAAGCGGCGATGCAATACGGCAAAATTGAGAGTCTGCAACCGCCCTATTCACTCTTTTGGCGTCATGTTGAAACAGACGCCATGCCGTTTTGCATTGAAAACGATCTCTCTATCCTGGCCTACTCTTCCCTCGCCCAAGGACTACTCACCGGTAAGTTTGACCTGGACCATGACTTTCCCAAAGGAGATGTCCGAGCCAGTAATCGCCTGTTTCAGGGAGACCTCTATCAGCGGGCTCAAGCAGCATTAGCGGAACTCCGCCCCATCGCCGAACGGTATCAAACGACGCTGGGTAATCTGTGTTTAGCGTGGTTAATCGCCCAACCCCAAACCTGCGCCATTGTCGGAGCCCGAAATGCCGCTCAGTCTATCGAGAATGCGCTGGCGGCAGATCTGTCTCTGGACCCTGAGGATATTGCAGAAATGGATGCGATCGCCTTCTCCGTCACCGATCACATTGATGAGAATCCCGTCATGTGGAACTTGGACAAGTAGACGCCTAAATAGCGAGAAGTCATTTAGGATCTGCAAATAAACATTATCCCATCCACCCATCCACTGCCTTTTCCCAAGACTTCATGTCGCCACAAATCCCTCTCTAGTAAGCCACGATGCCCCAATGGTTTAACACAGCTGGCCCTTGCAAAGCCGATATTCACTATATGCTGCCCCCCCTGGCGCGACTGCCTCAGCTAGACCGGCTGATTGAGCAGCAGGGATATTTTGTTATCCATGCTCCCCGTCAAACGGGTAAAACCACTGCGATGATGGCCCTGGCCCAGCAACTCACCGCCAGCGGCAAGTATGCCGCTGTGATGGTGTCCGCCGAAGTGGGAGCCCCCTTCCCCCATGATCCAGGGGCGGCGGAAGCCGCCATGCTGGGAAGTTGGCGCGATATCGCCGAGGATCGGTTACCGAAAGATCTTCAACCTCCCGCCTGGCCCAATGCTGAACCCGGACAGCGCCTGCAAGCCGCTTTGCGAGTTTGGGCTAAAGCGTCTCGCCGACCTCTGGTGATTTTCATCGACGAAATTGATGCATTGCAGGATGAAACTCTGATTTCTTTACTCCGGCAATTGCGCTCTGGCTATCCTAATCGGCCTGAAGGATTTCCCCATGCTCTGGCGCTGATTGGGGTAAGGGATGTGCGAGATTATAAGGTGGCTTCTGGGGGGAGTCGTCGTCTAAACACATCGAGTCCATTCAACATCAAAATTAAATCCCTGACGCTGAGGAATTTCACCCCAGCCGAAGTGTCGCAACTCTACCAGCAACATACGGATAAAACCGGCCAAGTGTTTGAGGATGACGCCATTCAGCGGGCGTTTGACTTAACCCAAGGCCAACCCTGGTTAGTGAACGCCTTAGCCAAAGAAATTGTGGAGGAGTTGGTGAATGATCCAACTCAACCCATTTCTTTAGGTCATATTGAGACTGCAAAAGAAATCTTGATTCAACGGCGGGATACTCACCTCGATAGTCTGGCTAACTTATTACAAGCAGACCGGGTCAGGGCCATCATTGAGCCGTTGCTATCGGGACGGGAGCTAGGGGACATTCCTAACGATGACCGACAGTTTTTGGTGGATTTGGGCTTGGTCGTCCGTCATCCAGCAGGTGGACTGACCCCAGCGAATCCAATTTACCGGGAAGTCTTACCCAGAGTATTGGCCAGTGGACCGCAGGATAGTTTGCCTGTTATCCGACCTGATTGGTGAACTCCGACAGGGAAACTCGCTCCAGAAAAACTTCTGCAGGCCTTTCTCAGTTTTTGGCGGCAGCATGGACAACCCTTACTCAAAAGTGCGCCGTATCATGAGATTGCTCCCCATCTGGTGTTGATGGCGTTTTTGCATCGGGTGGCGAACGGCGGCGGTGTGTTGGAACGGGAATATGCGATTGGGTCTGACCGCATGGATCTCTGTCTGCGCTATGGGGAGGTGACGTTGGGGATGGAGTTGAAAGTATGGCGTGAAGGCCGTCCCGATCCCCTTAAAGCTGGCCTTGATCAGTTGGATCGCTACTTGGCTGGGTTAGGGCTTGATAAGGGATGGCTGGTGATTTTCGACCAACGCCCGGGATTGCCGCCGATTGCAGAGCGGATGACGACAGAGCAGGCGAAGACGGTGAGCGATCGCGCCATTGTCGTCATTCGTGGATGAGAAAGTAGGGATTTGATCCAATCGGAGTACATCCACGCAGTTGACGTCGGCAGGTCGCTGGCTACGCTCATCACAACCGATAACATCTAGCCTGATTAATTAAGCAAGCTGAGCTTTTTGAGCAACCGTTGGCGCAGGTTGGGCGGCTTCGGTTGGGTGCTGATTAGAGGGCCTTTGTATTGCGGACGCGCTGCGGGAGATCTGAGGTAACGATAGTGTAAAAAGACATCTCGATAGGGGATATCAACATTTTCTCCCTCACACAGCCGCTGAAACAGCTTGGATGAAACGCCAATGTAGTGTAAATAAATCAGCCGTCTCCCTTTGTCATACACCAAACCATCCCGAGTCTCAAAATGCTGAGAGGTGACAGAATTGCCCGTGCGTTGTTCTGGAGGCAAGGTCAGGGCTAGATTGATAGATGGAAGCTTTCGTTTCAGCACCATATAATTCAGGATCGTCTGATCTGGCGCCATGGGGTATAGAATTTCAGCTTCCCCCTGACTTAACGCCGATAAGATGTCATCTAGAGCATCAGCTTGAAAAATGCCTCGCTTCGAGCCATAAAAACCAGAGCAAAATATTTGCTCATGGAGCTGGTTGTCAGAAAAGATCGGAAGCTGATTAGAAGACTGGTGTTCCCTAAAGACGTGGCTTAAATCTTTAAATTGAAAGTCATAGGTTACCCAGTCCATAGTTTCTAGGGCTGCAAAGACTGGATCCAAAGGGCTGATCAGCAGGGTGTCAGCATCCATATACACGAACCGATCAAAGGGACCGTCAAAGGCGCAGTAGCGACGATGAGTGCCCATCCGATGGATTCCTTGATCGCTCACCGTAGGCCACTCTTGTTTTGCTGTGGGATGGGTCGCCCAGATCTTGCATACCGTTTTATCCCAGCGCTGGATAGCAGCCTGATCGTCATAAACCTGCACTTGGGGCCGTTCCGCCGCTAGCTGCTGTAGCCGAACAATCCGGTTATCGTAGGGAAATATGCACACGGGCATATCAGCGCCGGAGACGGCTTCAATGCTATTCAGCAAAGCCACGACTTGGTCGTAAACATAGTCATTCGCCAACGTGCAAATTCCGTCAGTCATCGCTCCCGGTTTCCTGTATTACGCTTCTGTAAAACCTGGCTATCAACTTAAAGGGGGACATTGTCCTGGGGTTAGAAGACAGGGGGCAGGCGACAGAATCCAGTGCTTGAACCAATGTTTGACTGATTTCTGGATTCTATCTGCTTTATTCTTTCTCTGCTGGTTTGTTCCGGCTTAAATCGCACGCCAAACATCTTGCTTTCGTGTTGCAAATTGCATGTTTCCCTAACTTATGGGGCAACATTGATGGGCATTCACCAAACTTCAAATAAAGCGAAGGAGGTGATATCAAGGGCTTCAACCTAAGGCGGGACAATCCAGTCGGGAAGGAATCAGAAGTCAGGAGACAGAAGTCAGGAAGGAAGTGGATTCTGTCTCCTGTATTCTCAATTCTTGCCCCATTAGAGAGTCCCGGATTAAGTTGATATCCGAAATCCAGAATACTTTGGCTGTCAAGGACTGGTATAGTCTTCGGTTTGAGATCTTAGCGAAAAGAACACAAAGATGAAGGGAATCAATTTGCCTACATGATTTCAATGCCCTAGAAGCCGATGAGTCGCTAACGATCGAAGGTAGTGGACGAAGTCGCGACATTGGCTGATGCAAGATTATGTCGGGACTGTTAGGCCTTTGAGGGGGCGCGCTTTTTCCTCCACTGTTAACCCCTTGTTCTGGATCAAGACTCCAAAATTTCCTAATCCCATGGGATCGATCAATCGATGTAGGGCGTCTCGACGACGAAGCGCCTTTTGCATAGCTACCGGGTCGTTTACAGTCATGTGGGAAATGGCGGCGATGCGATCGCCCAATCCCAAAGCCATCAAAAACATCCCCTGCTGAGTAAATCCCAACGTTTCTAAATCCCACATTTCCCCCCAACGCTCCAACGCAGTGAAATTCACGTGAGCGGTTAAATCTTGATGACCAATATGCTCATAAGGATCATCATGATGGGCGTGGCGATAATAGCACTGGAGCGTGCCCTGAGACCGCGCCGGGCTGTAATAGCGCCGGGCTGGATAGCCGTAGTCAATGGTCAGTAAATACCCCCGCTGCAGCAGTTGAATCACTTGCTTGATCCAATCAAACGCCGCCAGGTTCACCTCGGTTCGGTAGCCTTGGGGATAAGCGCCGATTTCCAACGTAATCCCCAAGCACTCAAAATATTCAGCCAACTTAGGGGTTGACAGCTCCCCCACGACTTCCCTAAACCGTAAGGACTCTTCCTTCCCCGCATCGCTTTCTCCCGCTTGCCCAGCTGGGCAGGCCACATAAATCTCCTGCAACCCAGCTTCAGTTAGAACGACTTGATGGACCGGAAAGGCGTCCACAAGCTCATTGGAAAAGCAGCAGCCGACAATCGAATTGGGGGGAATTTCATCCAGCGATCGCCACTGCACCGGTATCCCTTGCGCTAACCAGGGCTGCAGCCGTTGCTGCTGTTCCGCCGCCAAAGCCGCTGACTTTTCGACAATGGTGTACTCCACCGCCTGCAAACAGTTCGGATGCTGCTCCTGTAAATATTGCAAAACATCAGCCGCCACCAGCCCCTGGCCCGCCCCCATTTCCACCAGGGCAAACGGAGTAGGCCGCCCCAGGGCGACCCACATATCCGCCAACTGCTCCGCCAGCAACTCACCAAAATCATGGCCTAAATGAGGAGAAGTGATGAAATCTCCCCGAGGGCCGATGACGGTGTCTCGGGTGGCGTAGTACCCGTGCTGGGGTTGATACAGCACCCAATCCATATATTCAGAAAAGGTGATCTGCTGCTGGGGGCGCTGACTAATTTGCTGAGCAATTAATTGATAGAGTTGCGAATTGCTGGTCATGGGTGAACAGGGGAAGGGGAAAAGGGGAAAGGGAGTGAATGAGTGGATAGTTTTAGTGTTGAATTTGTAGAGCTTTGCTCTAATCAAAGAGTATTGAGGTTCACTACACATTAATCACACTCATACTTATTCCCTAAAAGCTAACAGCTAATCAGGAATGGCTCATTCTTTTACCCCTTAACCTTTACCCCTTACCCCTTCTCCACCTATGCTTCATCCAACGCCGCAATACCCGGTAGCTCTTTGCCTTCTAACAGTTCCAAACTGGCGCCGCCGCCGGTTGAAATATGGCTCATTTGGCTGGCGACGCCGACTTTTTCAACGGCCGCCACTGAGTCGCCGCCGCCGATGATGGTATCAGCGCCTTTGCCGGTTAACCCCGCTAGAGTATGGGCGATCGCTTCAGTACCTTGGGCGAACTTATCAAATTCAAACACGCCCATAGGACCATTCCAAATCACCGACTTGCAGTCACCCAGAGCCTCTTGGAAGACCTTGACGGAATCTGGGCCGATGTCCAAGCCCATCCAACCATCGGGAATCGCATCAATGCTGACGGTTTGAGCATTGGCGTCGGCTGCGAAGTTGTCAGCTACCACAACATCCGTCGGCAGTAAGAGATCGACTCCTTTTTCTTTAGCTTTCGCTTCTAGCGCCTTGGCCAACTCCAGTTTGTCATCTTCCACCAGAGACTTACCGACGCTCAGACCCCGAGCTTTGTAAAAGGTGAAGATCATGCCGCCGCCGATCAGCAGTTTATCTACCTTCTCCAAGAGGGTTTCGATAACGCCGATCTTGCTGGAAACTTTGGAGCCGCCGATGATCGCAGCCAGAGGACGCTGTGGACTCTCAATCGCACTTTGGAGGTACTTCAGCTCCTTTTCAATCAAGAACCCCGCGACAGAAGGCTTGAGGTATTTAGTCACCCCTTCAGTAGAAGCATGGGCGCGGTGAGCCGTTCCAAAGGCGTCATTGACAAAAACGTCTGCGACAGAAGCCAGTTTCTTGGCGAATTCAGGATCGTTTTTTTCCTCCTCGGCGTAGAAGCGGACATTTTCCAGCAGAGCAACCTGGCCGTTTTGGAGGGCTCCCACAGCCGCCGCCACCTGATCGCCAATGCAGTCGTCGCACTTAACAACCTCCTGACCCAGCGCTTCGGAAAGCCGCTTAGCCACAGGCGTCAACCGCATACTCTCGACAACTTTTCCCTTAGGACGACCAAAGTGGCTAGTCAAAACGACTTTAGCGCCCTTACTGGTCAGATCTTGAATTGTCGGCAGCGCAGCGCGAATCCGAGTATCGTCCGTAATGGCTCCCTTATCATCCAGGGGAACATTAAAATCAGCCCGCACCAGCACACACTTGCCAGATAGATCAGACGCCGATAAGCTTGCTAGAGTTTTCTTCGCCACTGTACTAAAACCTCCAAACTGCGTTTATACATTTTGTTTCCAGCTCGCCTAGACCCTGTCTACTCCTCCCTGGGTGCTCTAGACTAAAGGTCTAGGAGGTGAAACGGAAAAGGGGATTTTGCTAGGTTAATATACCTAGTCGTCAATATTCTACCGGAGTCTGAGTTCCTAAACAGATAAGGCATGTTTAAGACGGTTCTATTTCCCATTGATATGAGTCCCGAGGCGCAGCAGGCTGCTGCTGTCGCCGTCAAAATGGTCAAAACCTTTGACAGTCGGTTGATTCTTCTGTCGGTAATCGAGACAACTGAGGACGAAAGCTCCGCCGCCCATCCGGGGCAAACCTCGCCAGATGTGGTCGCCAACCTGCTGACGAAAGCGCAATCCCTGTTCTCGGAACAGGGGATTGAGAGTGAGGTGATGGAAAGGCAGGGGCAACCCGCTTTTGTGATCTGCGATGTCGCCGACGAAATTGGCGCCGATCTGATTGTGATGGGGTGCAGGGGCTTAGGTTTGATTGAAGATAGCCGAGCCGACAGTGTGAGTAATCGCGTAATCAACCTGGCTCCCTGTCCCGTGTTGGTTGTGCCCTAACCCCACTATGGCTCCATCCATCCAATGGTATCCCGGTCATATCGCCAAGGCTGAAAAGTCTCTGGTTGAGCAGCTTAAGCGGGTTGACGCCGTCCTGGAAGTGCGGGACGCTCGCATTCCCCTAGCTACCCATCACCCCCGAATGGGGCAGTGGATTGGGAATAAAGGTCGGATTTTAGTGCTGAACCGAGTAGATATGATTTCGTCTCGGGTTAAGGAACAGTGGCAATCCTGGTTCCAGGGGCAGGAAGAAATCCCCTATTTTACGAATGCTCAGAAAGGCCAGGGCGTTATCGCGGTGGCGAAGGCGGCGCAAGCGGTGGGTGAGGCGATGAATCAGCGTCGGTGCGATCGCGGCATGCGGCCTCGACCTGTTAGATTAGTCGTTTTGGGCTTTCCGAATGTGGGCAAGTCAGCCCTGATTAATCGGTTGCTCAAGCGTAAGGTTGTCGCCAGTGCGCGGCGACCTGGCGTGACTCGGCAGCTCCGCTGGGTGCGAATATCTGATCAGCTAGAGTTGCTGGATGCGCCAGGGGTTTTGCCCTCTCAATTGACGGATCAAGACGCCGCCCTCAAATTAGCCATTTGTGACGATATTGGCCAAGCCGCCTATGACAATCAGCGGGTAGCGGCTGCTTTTCTAGACCTGCTCAAAACACTCGACGGCAATCAGAGGGAGAAGACCTCATCGAGAGTTTTGAGCGATCGCTATCGCCTTAACCCCCAGGCGCTAACCGGTGAATCCTACCTCGTCCAGTTAGCAGAGCAGCATCACCAGGGAGATATTGAGCGGATGGCTCGGCGAATTCTAACTGACTTCCGTAAAGGAGATTTGGGTGAATTGGCCTTAGAATTCCCCCCTTGCCTAGGCTAATTGCACAGCAAGATGCGTCGGTAATTTTCGCCAGTCACCGTATTCTCTGTAGGATGGGCGCATCGATTCTTTGTAAGGGTTCGAAGAAGTTGCTGCGGCAAAGCTTGGATCAAGTTTGAAGAAATCATGAAGGGCTTGGGAGTGAACAGCCCCTGATGATTTGAATAACTGTAACAATATTCAGGATGAATAGATTTGAAGGGGTTCGGCGCTGTGGAGATTATTTCCTGTTCGCCTATTGAACTCTGCCATTGAAGTGGGAATTATCAGTATATATACGTTGCTCCTCCTTGATTGAATCGGAAATCAAGTATGAATGAATGGTGTGAAAGATAACCGCAAAATTTCTATCATTGCCAGTGACCTGTCAAAAAGCGGCGCAGGGAGATGGGGGGGAGCTGTTCGTCCTTTTTTACTGGCGCAGGCTCTAACCAAACTGGGTCATCCGGTAGAGATTTTGGGCTTTAGTCGTGATCAGTTCCCCCAGACTGCCTCCTTTGACTTTCCGGTCAAAGTATTGCCGGGGGGGAACTATCCAAAATTCTTTCGGGCCGCTCAACAGCTGTTATCTAGGATTGAAGGAGATATTATCTACGCCTATAAGCTGAAGCCCAGCAGCTTTGGGATTGCCTTATTGGATAAGCTGAGAACCCGACGACCTCTCCTCTTAGATATTGATGATTGGGAATTGAGTTGGCACGGCGGCGATCGCTGGCGTTACCGTCCATCTCTACCGCAACTGGCCAGAGACCTACTAGGGCGCGATGGCGTTTTACGGGATCCCGATTTTCCGCTTTATCTGGCATGGATGGAAAAGTGGGTTCCCCGAGCAGATTGCACCACCCTGCACACCCAGTTTCTACAAAAGCGATTCGGCGGGGTTTATGTGCCGAATGGAAAGGACACCGCTCTATTTGACCCCAGTCAATATGACCCAGTGGAGAGTAGACATCGATACAATCTCACTGACTATCGGGTGTTGATGTTTCCAGGCGCGCCTCGCCCTTACAAAGGGTTAGAAGATGTTTTAACGGCGCTGGATCAATTGAATCAACCTGACCTCAAATTGGTGATTGTTGGGGGCAGTCCCTATGATGACTATGATGATAGATTGATGCGCAAATGGGGGCGCTGGATCATCCAGCTGCCAAAGCTTCCCTACTCCGTCATGCCTGACGTGATTGCTGCAGCCCACATCATCGTCGTTCCTCAGCAAAATGTTCCTGCAGCTCAAGCCCAATTTCCCTTAAAGCTGACGGATGGTATGGCAATGGCTAAGCCCATCCTGGCGACTAGAGTGGGAGATATTCCCGAAATTTTGGGGGAGACTGGTTTTCTGGTTGACCCCAGTGCACCGGATCAGCTTGCGACAGAAATTCAAAGAATTTTTCAAAATTTAGATGAAGCCAACGCCCGTGGGTTAGACGCCAGAAAAAGATGTATAAAGTGCTATAGCATTGATACGATGGCGTCTCTTCTTTCAACCATTATTCATAGGATTTAAAGATCGTAGATGAGAATTAATTCTTGTAATAGATATGCTCAATGTATACACCGAAAGCATCGATTATAAAGGATCTAGAGTTTTTATTTTCTCATATTTAAATCTTTCTTTTCTATGAAAAAAATTGCTTCGCTTTGACTATCTCTGGCTAGGTAATCGCGTTTCTTCATCAAACCCTTAAATGTATTCTAATCAGCTACTGATTCGCTCCCTTCTGAAATATCCTATTTGGGTTTCTCTGACAATCCTGCTTGGTTTTTCAGGAGCGTTATTTAATGGGGTAAGCACAGCGCTTATTGTCCCCATTTTATTGGAATTTTTGGGTCAGGATATTCAAGGTTCGTCTGGGACTCCAGTGATTCTGCAGAAATTTCTGAGTTTATTTGATGGCGTTCCAGATGACTACCGAACCATGGCGATGGCAGGGGTGGTTGTACTCACGATCGCCCTCAAAAATTTAGCGACTTACTCCAGTGCTTTGACCTCTAGCACCTTGAGTCGGCGGTTTACAGCGAATCTGCGGAAAGACGGGCTGAGGTTATTATTAGACGTTGACTTGGATTATTACTCAAAGGTTAAAGTTGGCGACTTAATTAATCATTTGAATGTTGAAGCGAATCGAACAACCATTGCGATTAGAACGCTGACCCGAATTGCTATCTCTGCCATTACAATTCTGGTTTTTCTGGGCATTCTGGTGTCTATTTCATGGCAATTGACCATTGTTTCAACGGGGTTGTTGGGGGTGGTTGCATTAGTCAATCAATTCGCCGTTAGACAAGCCAGGTCCTTTGGTGAGTTGTTGTCTAAACTTTCTAGAGCCTACTCCTCAAGAATTGTAGAAATTCTCAGCGGCATCCGCTTGGTGAAAGCGACGGGCAATGAGAATTTCGAATTTAATATTGTGGAGGGTTTGATTCGCGATCGCGAAAAGGCTGAGTTTAAATCCCAGGCCGTTTTCGCCAGTATTGCCCCTTTAAATGAAATGTTAAGCATTCTCTCCTTAATTGGGATTGTGCTAATGGGCCGGCTTCTCTTTGCCAATCAATTGCAGGAACTGGCGTCAAGTATGCTGCTTTACTTGGTGTTTTTGTTCCGAATGTTGCCCCATATTGGTCAGCTCAACACGAATCGGAGTCAGTTCGCCAACACCGCCGCCAGTGTTCGAATTATTAGTGATTTCCTCAGATATGAGAATAAGCCGTTTATGTCGCCTGGCAGTCATTCTTTTAGTGAGTTAAAGGAAGGCATTCGGTTTAAACAGATTTCTTTCAACTATCCTGGCAATGGGCAAAAGGTGCTTGAAAATGTTGATCTGTATTTACCCAAGGGCACAACGTTAGCCCTTGTCGGGGCTTCTGGCGCAGGCAAATCGACAATGGCGGATTTATTGCCTCGCTTTTATGATCCGGTCGAAGGCTGCATAGAAATTGACGGAATTGACCTGCGTCAGTTTAACATCATCAGCTTTAGGAAGCGATTGGGGGTTGTCAGCCAAGATACTTTTTTGTTTAACGCTTCAATCCGCGACAATCTCAAATATGGCCGATCCAACGCCACGGATGAAGAGGTGATCGATGCGGCTAAACGCGCCAACGCTCACGAATTTATCACGCGTTTGCCTGATGGGTTTGAAACCCAGATTGGCGATCGCGGCGTCTTGCTTTCGGGGGGACAACGTCAGCGTCTCGCCATTGCCCGAGCCCTATTGCAAGACCCCGAAATTCTGATTTTAGATGAGGCGACCAGTGCGCTGGATACGATTTCAGAACGGTTGGTGCAAAAGGCGATTGATGATTTGAGCCGCGATCGCACCACCCTAGTCATCGCCCATCGACTTTCAACCATTCAAAAGGCTGATCAAATCGCTGTCCTTGAGCGGGGTAAGGTGGTTGAAATCGGGACGCATTTGGAATTGTTGAAAAAGGGTGAATATTACGCTCGGCTCTATGCAATGCAGTTTTCTGACACGCTCAAGGAAAACCGAGCCATAACCGAAAGCAAACACTTCCGAGACAAAGCCATCATCAGGACTTCCTATGAAGCGCGTTCTTATCTAAACACCATGATTGGATTCCTCGGCTTTCTGACTGACGGCACCTTTGATACAACCGGAGAGCAAGAGGAACTCGCTAAATTAGCCTACGAGTCCGCCCTGGATCTATTAAGGGTGTTAGAGAGTCTTGAGCAGGCGGCTCAAGACCGTGCGAGATTGAAGTCATAAGGTATTTTTTAAGATGAATCGCGGAATTTATATTGTCGCCAATGACAAGGTTGCTGAAAATGCGATCGCACTACTCAGTAGCCTCAGACTGCACGATCCCGAGATACCGGTTGTCTTAATTCCCTTCAATGACGACTATCAGACCGTTGCCTCCACCTTGGCTGAGCTATACCAGGTTACATGCTTCCCGGATTTAGCTTTTTTGGAAGTGTTCACCCAAACTATCAGTGAAATTTTTCCCCGTGATTTCCTGGCCCTTCCCAATAAAATGCGAAAATTAGCGGCTTGGTTTGGGCCGTTGGAGGATTTTCTCTACATCGATACCGACATTCTAGTTTTTGAACCCATTTCCAAAACCCTGGATTATCTCTTACAAGCAGACTTTATCTGTTGCGACTTTCACCATAAAGGTCGGGGGCTAAAGGATGTTTTCTCCTCCACAATCCAAGCACAAGGGATTTTTAGCGAAGATGATTTAACGGATGTGTTCAATAGCGGCTTCTGGGGGGCTAAAAAGGGGACGATTTCCCTAGAGCAAATGTACGAGTTATTGCGGGAGTGCGCCCAACACCGAGAGTACTTCGACTTTTCCAGCGGCACCACCGATCAGCCGATCATGAACTTTTTGGTGCTGAAGTCTATTGCGAAGCGCCTCAACATTACAAACACCAATCCCCATGAACCCGGAAGCTGGGCGGGTTCATCCCATTTTAGAGAAGAGAATCATATCCTGTACGATGGCGATCGCCCCTTGCGGTATCTTCACTGGGCCGGCACACCGATGAGAGCGGGCGGACCCTATCGCTCCCTTTGGGAGTATTATCGCTATCTCAAGCAGCCGAGGCCCATTTCCGTCTCTGAGGCAACGCCTAACGCCCCGATTTGGAAAAAGGTGATCAAACTTATTAAGAGCTAGATGTGGCTCGAGTCATCATTCGTACGCGTGTCGCAACCCTCAGCGTGTCACACTCCTAGTATGACCATCCCAATTATTGGGATATGGCCCCTTATAGGGATCTGCAAAGAAATAACATCTCATCCACCCATCCACCCATCCACTGCCTTTAGTAGGGACTTTATTTTGACGAAAATTCCTTAAGGCGGCTCTCATCCTAAGCCCGTTCGACTGGGATAGGTATGCAGCAGATTTAGGAAAAGTTGGCCGTCGAACGTGCGCGGATCGATCCGAGAGCCGGACCGATCGACGCCTCGATGGGTGGTAATGCGGCTATCCGGTACATTTGTACGAGCGAGTAGCCAGGCTAAGGACTGGTATTGGGCGTTGGTGTACCCGCTGTGCCATTGGCCATTGCCTCGTCCATCCGCAGGGGTTTCTAGGGAGACGTGGTAAGCAAAATTATTCACTGACGCAGGAAAATCCGGGTTAGTCGAAACGGCTTCTGGCCCATTGGGGCCGTTGAATACCGAATTACCTGCTCCAAATGCCCGTTTCTCAGGGGGGACAATGTACACAATCGTGCCATCTTGGGTAATTAAGGTGTGGTAACTCACCTGGTCTTCATCTCTAGGATGGGGCGTTTGAAACAGGTTGATGGCGCTGCGAGCTGACCCCACGGTTTCGTGAATGACGACGATAAAGTCATTATGGACAGGCCGTCCATAAACATCGGTTAGGTAGCGATCGCCATAGTTCGTCGGATCCGCCAGCGCAATTTCCTCCCGGGGGCTGTAATGGCCAGTTGTATGGCCAAAATCCGTCGCCAGATCTTGAGTCGCCGTTGAATCTTCTGGCGCAGTGGGAATCAGCGCCGCCGCTGCTGATTGCCCCATCGGAGGTAAGCCATTAACGGTTGAGAGGGTTTCAAGAGAATGCAATGGGGGAAATAGGGAGATCGCTAGAAACACCAAGCAAACCAAGCCTACTTGGGTTAGCCATGTCAATAATTTCCGCTTCATCTTTTGAGTTCCCGCTCGCTCTATATGGGGTATTGAGAATATTATGAATTGTCAAGGCCATCGAAACTGTAGGCTGAGTTGCAACACAGGGGGAGAAAGTTTGTCTCGATAGAAGGCTGCAAATGATTGGATAGGTAGACGGGGTGGTGCTTTAAGCGTCCTAAATCTCTAGGGCTCTGGCAGAAGCGATTAGATGTCTTTACGGGTTACTACTTTAGTGGAGACAACCAAGGGCCTCCCTGGAAGCCCGGTTACAGGAAAGAAATCTCCAGCAGGAATTTTAACTCACTGGGGACCGTGGTTAATTCGGAGTTAGGTAAGGGTAGTTATGGGTTGGCCTCTAATCATGAGCATGAAACCGTAGACGGTAAGCAGAAATAAAGAACTGGCTATCGTCTTCCTACCTTGAATTCCAAACCGGTAGATTTGGCTGAGATGCTAAAGTCCCAAATTCAAATTAGACTATTGAATGCTGGACCTCTTCTGTTGACTCATTTTTGCTTAATCAGAAAATTCCCGCTTAAGTAGATCCCCTTAAATTTACCCATAAAACCACTCAACATTTAAGGGCCGACCTCGAACGACTCTCTCGCCCAACTCCAATACATCGCCCATGGCCATACACCGCCAGCCCCCGGACTAAGGCTTTTGTCGCCTAACACCGCTTGAGTGTTGCTTAAAGGGCAAGTGTTGGGCATTTCTAGAAAAGAAGTGATTTCCCCTTCACACAGGCGCAACTGGCTATAGATAAGTCTTCCTTATCATCAGGTCCGTTTCCCTAAAATGAACCTGCGGATCAATGACCCCAGGCAACAAAATCAGTCCTATTGCGTCAATCACTTGCAGATCAGGGGAATCCCAAGGAGCAATTAGAGGGTCCACAGCCGAAATGGTTGCCCCTATATCCCGACATCTCCCTCAAGGAACTGCCAGATGACGTCAGAATGTGAGCATTACGGATAACGACCGACCCAGTCATGTCAATTTTTTCTCCACTTTGCGACATTGCCCCTGGAAGTTTACCTATTCAAGCTCTAAATTTACTATGATCTGTTGATTGAATGGTTCATCACTAGGATTCTTTCCGCCTGTGTCAGATAATCCCAACCAACCTCAAGTGTCCAATTCATCCAATTCAGAGGAGTCCGAATCCCAAGCAGTTGATCGGGCCAAACCCGCGACGCCCACCCAAAATACTCAGAATCCTTGGATTGAAGGTTTGCAAACCATCGGTCTCAGTGTTGTTTTAGCGCTAGGGATTCGACATTTTGTGGCGGAAGCGCGCTACATCCCGTCTGGCTCTATGGAGCCAACCTTGCAAATTAATGACCGCTTAGTGGTTGAAAAGGTTAGTTACCATTTCAATGAACCGGCGCGGGGCGATATTATCGTATTTTGGCCGCCCGATGAATTATTTCCGAATGAAGGAAGACGCGACGCCTTCATTAAGCGAGTCATTGGTTTACCGGGGGAAACGGTTCAGGTTGCCGCTGGGAGAGTGATTGTTGATGGCCAGTCGCTGCAGGAGGAGTATATTAAAGCGCCGCCTGAGTACCAGTGGGGACCTGAAACGGTTCCTCCCTCCTCCTATTTAGTCCTGGGCGATAATCGCAATAGTAGCTACGACAGCCATTCTTGGGGCTTTGTACCACAGGAAAATATTATTGGTCGGGCAGTGGTCCGTTTCTGGCCGCCTGATCGGGTGGGGGGGTTGAATTAGCCGTAATTGACTACTGTGGGAATCTCACCTTCAAGACTAGACTGCTCCCGTCTGGAATAGATTTTATAGATTTTCTGGAAGACGGTTATCCGCCTCATGTTCCTCCTCCTCCCTTCTTTCTGAAACGGTAGAATCAAGAGAAGCGATAGGAAGAAGATAGACTCCATGATTCCAACTGTTATTGAGCAATCTGGTCGAGGTGAACGGGCTTTCGACATTTATTCTCGGCTTCTGCGAGAACGCATTGTCTTCTTAGGACAGGAAGTTACGTCGGAGTCAGCCAATTTGATTGTGGCTCAGATGTTGTTCTTAGAAGCTGAAGACCCTGATAAGGATATCTATCTATATATCAACTCTCCTGGTGGTTCAGTATCAGCGGGTTTAGGCATTTACGATACGATGAATCATATTCGCCCGGATGTTTGCACAATTTGTGTTGGATTAGCTGCAAGCATGGGCGCATTTCTACTGAGCGCCGGCAAAAAAGGGAAACGCATGAGTTTGCCGAATTCTCGGGTGATGATCCATCAACCCTTAGGAGGCGCCCAAGGACAGGCGACTGATATCGAAATCCAAGCTAAAGAGATTCTCTATCTGAAGCAGCAGCTCAATCAAGCGTTAGCTGAACATACAGGCCAGCCCTTAGAAAGAATCCAAGACGACACCGAGCGTGACTTTTTTATGTCTCCGGCTGAAGCTGTGGAGTATGGGTTGATCGATGAAGTGATTTCTCGTCAATCAGTTGGGAGCCGACCGCAGGTAGTTTAGGCGGGGCAGTAACGCTTCAAGTTCTCATCCATCCCTTTATATTTGAGATTCTCTGGGAGAGGGTTGGGATTCAAGGTATAGCAGGAAGGCCAACAATTCTTCATCGCTGAGTTGTTGGCGGGATCGCTTTTGATACGTTTGCTCCAAATACTCTCGTCCTTGATTGCTTGTCCAGCCAAGTCGTCTCAGTTCGACGTCAGTTTGGGCAATGATATCTGATAGATCGATGGGCCCTTGAGAGTTATCTAAGGGGTTTGGCTGAGTGAGGTTGAGTTTCGCCGTCTTACTTGAAGAAGAGTCTTTTGTGGGAGCCTTCGAGGGCTCCGCCTGGGGCTTCGAAGCATCTGTTTGAGATTTGGAGGCGTCTGATGCAGAGGGTTTCACTGCTTTCTCGGGACTGATGGGCAAAAGGGTCTCAAAATGATCACCGGAAGGGAAGTCAGATTCTAATTGGAGAGGTTGAGAGTTTGCAATGGGGGCGTCATCAGTGGTGGGCGCGGCCTGACTAACCGATATGGGCGCAGCCTGATTAATAATCGATTCGCTGATTGCGGTCGGTGGAGTGGGATGAATGTCGATGTCTATTTCTAGCCCAATAGCTTGTATTGCTCGCGTCCTTGCTTGATCTTCCGCCGTTTCGATGCTGGAAGCAGCCGCCAGCCCTGTCGCAAGGGTTTCGCCATCGACTTGAATCTGCGCCCGTACGACGTATTGGTCATTGTGCAGTGTGAGTAAATCCGCTGTCAGGCTACCGGTTGGGTAACGCTTACGGAATTGGTTCAAGAGAGAAAAAATCACTCGCTAATTTCTGATAAAGGGAGGGTAGGGTAAAAGATGGGTAATATGCTCAGTCTAAAGGAAGAGTGTTTGTCAAAAATTTGACTATTCCGAGTAGAGCGATTATTAAGTTATTTAATGCCTGCTATCATTTTCTCTATTGACAGAGACCTGAAGGGGATTTATCCACAAGTTATTTCAGGCCTATCAAAGGTAAATCAGAAATGGATCCTGACTTCAATATCAAATCTTAAAAAGATCATCCCGAAAGTATTAAACTTCTCCTTTACATTGCTTAAGATAAAACAAGGTCGTTACGATAAAACATTGTTTTGATGCTGGATAGTCTGTTTGACTTGTCTCCCTCACTGGGGTTACATACTTTGATTTTGCTGCCGGTGTTAGTGGCGCTAGAAGCTGTTCTGTCAGCAGATAATGCGATCGCGCTTGCAGCCATTGCTCAGGGGTTAGAGTCCGATGAAATGCAGCATCGCGCCCTGAATTTGGGTTTGGTGGTCGCTTTTGTGCTGAGGATGGTGCTGATTCTAACCGCGAGTTGGGTTCTGAAATTTTGGCAGTTCGAAGTATTAGGGGCCGCTTATTTACTCTGGTTAGTGTTCCAATATTTCACCTCGGATGAAGAAGATGAAACGCATCATCACCATGGACCTAGATTTTCCTCCCTTTGGCAAGCGATCCCGGTGATTGCGCTGACGGATCTCGCCTTTTCTCTGGATAGCGTGACGACTGCGATCGCCATTTCCGGTGGGGAAGTCTGGCTAGTTTTGACAGGCGGACTTATTGGCATTCTTACCTTACGGTTTATGGCGGAGTTATTTATTCGCTGGCTGAGTGAATATGAATATCTAGAGGACGCTGGATATGTTACTGTCGCCTTGGTGGGAACCCGTCTGCTGATTCGAGTGATTAATTCTGAATGGGTTCCTCCAGAATGGATTATGGTGTCAATCATTGCCATTGTCTTTGTTTGGGGCTTCTCAAAGCGTAAAGAAGAAGCAGGATTGGTGGACATCGGCCAAATTAGCGACGATGGTCAGACGCTGACGAAATCGGCCAATGGCTCTGAGGCGAATCCATATTCGGACAACGGTTTTAAAATCGATAGCATTACTGATATCAATCTTGTCTCTGAGGATGATATTGAGACAGCATCAAAGTCTCAGGATGGCCCAGAGGTGAAATTTCCTGAGAAAATTGAGAAATAAACTTGCCGGAGAGCAGGAAATTTTATCGTTAGAACATTTACCGTTAGAACACTCTAAAGTTTTTCTTTTTTGTCTCTCACAGGAGAGAAGTGCAGTTTTTAGGCTGCACATTGGATAAGCTACTTCTAATCACGGATGAAAATTTATCGCCGAATTTTCTGCTGTGGAAAATCTACGATGGCGTCCAGGCAATAAACCTTTTCAAGCAATTGATTACCTGGACGCCACAGGCGCACTTCTTTTTTAGTCAATGAGGCTATTGACGCTACTCATACAACCAGCCTTTTAGAGAAGAATCCCAGTTTGCCAGTTCTTCTTCGTTGAACCAAAGTGCGATCTCGGTATGAGCGGTTTCGATGGCGTCAGAACCATGGATTATATTGCGGCCAATGGTAATGCCATAGTCGCCTCGAATAGTTCCGGGATCGGCGGTTAGGGGGTTAGTCGCGCCGATCAGTTTGCGAGCGGATGCAACCACGCCTTCTCCTTCCCACACCATGGCGACAACGGGTCCAGATGTGATGAAATCCACCAAACCTTTAAAGAAAGGTTTGTCGCTGTGGACAGCGTAGTGTTTTTCAGCCAGTTCTTTAGGTACAGCCATCATCTTGAGGCCGACCAGAGAAAATCCTTTAGCCTCATACCGACTAATAATCGAGCCGATCAAGCCGCGTTGAACGCCATCAGGCTTGATCATTAAAAAAGTCCGTTCCACAGATACCTGCTCCTAACACAACACAGTTATTGACCTTCTCTATGCTCATTAAACAAGTCCCCTTTGTAAAGGTTTTGCAGTAAAGTTCTTGACAAATTTCTTAGGGGACTAGGGAAAATCGAGGTTGAGAACCTCTGATTTAGGAATTTGCGCGAAAATAGCGCTCTGTTTGATTGAAGGCCGTGGATGCGTGGCCAGAAAAATTTAATATAGAGCCTCAGAGTGCTTGCCACAGGCAGGGCCTGGGAAGCGCGGCGGATGAACTTGACCGCATTGAATACAAAATTAGGCCAGCAGCAAAATAATCATTAGCAAAAAACCAAGGGTTAAGATAATAGACTCCCGAAAAACTTGAGTGGCAAGATCGTCATTGACGGGGAGTTTGGTCTTCATTGTGGATACCTCCCTGATACGTGTAAGGGATTGTTATTGAATTAGGTCTAACACTATATTGATGCACCTTGAGGTTGACTGACATCGCCCATGAGGGTACCTGTGGGCGCGTCATCTGGATGGGCCGCCAGGCATTAAAGGGAACGGTTTTGTTAGGCGCTGCGCTAGGTTTGGAGAGAGGTTTACTGTTTCTTTAAGCCACTTTCTTCCCCATGAAATGGCTATTGAATACGTAGAGCATATCGCCTTTTTCAGTGACCTCGAAATTTGCCAGAAATTCTTCAGCTCTATGGTCCAAAAAAACTTTGGATTCATGGGCGCTGAGATTCGCTGCGATCGCGAAATCCAAAACGCTGACTCGCCCCTGATGGGTTTGTAGGAGGCCATAGAAAACTTGCTGCCGACGACGTATCTCTAGTTGACGGCGTCGCCATAACCACCATCCGAGCGCTACTACGCCGCCCAGCATTAGCCAAGGCAGGAGAATTTTGATAATCTCCAGCAGGAAAAATATCAGGACAACCAAAACGCAGATGAGAAAAAACTTCGTGGCTACATCTGATTGTGGCGGTCTATTTCTTCCTCTAACCATCATCACCTTTGACGCACAAGGGTCAGAGACAAGTCTGTTTGGACTATATTTCTGACGTCCCACTATCTTAGTACAAATAAACTATTATTTTGGGTATGCTCTATCCCATCGATGCTCTATAGCAATCTTAGTCAATTCATCCGGTCAAGCATGGCTGTGTCAGGTTTGTAAACAAGACCTTTATACTCAACCCTATCTGCATGAACTTGGAATCCGCCTCAGTAAGGATTCGGGGACTCTAGCCGATTCGCTGAAGAGTAATCAGCGCCTCTTTACGATACGCTGACCTAATCTCCAATTCCGGATTAAATTCGCCAACGTTTATTTTGCTGGCGTCTTCAGTTCATTTCCCTGTCAATAGCTATACAGACTTTTTTCGGAAAGTTGCGCGCAGCAGCAGCGAATTTAGCACCACACTGACCGAGCTGATGGCCATTAAGCCGCCCGCCGCCGCGGGGCTGAGAATAATGCCGAAGGAAGGCAATAGAACGCCAGCGGCCAGGGGGATGCCGATCAGGTTATAGGTAAAGGCCCAAACCAGATTCTGACGAATTTTATTGAATGTGGCGCGACTTAAGTGGATGGCTTCCACCACATCGGTCAAGCGATCGCGCATCAGCACAATTCCGGCGGTTTCAATGGCGACATCGGAACCAGAGGTAAGGGCGACGCCCACATCGGCTTGAGCCAGAGCGGGAGCATCATTGACCCCGTCTCCCACCATAGCTACCCGATAGCCTTGAGCTTGTAGCTTGACAATTTCATTGACTTTGTCTGCAGGTTTCACTTCCGCTAAAACTTGGTCTGGAGTCAACCCCAGGTTCTTGGCGACGGCGACGGCGGCGGCGGTCTGATCGCCACTCAAGAGTTTCACGGTTAACCCCATGGACTGCAAGGCGTCTAGCGTGGTCTGCGCATCGGGCCTCACAGTGTCCGCAACGGCGATCAGTCCCACCAGTCGACCGCCTAGCGCCACATAAACAGCGGTATTCCCATCGGCTGCGATGATGGCGGATTGGGCGGCCGCCCCGTCGGAAATTGGAATGTCCTGCTGGGTTAACCAGCCAAGATTCCCCAATAGGACGATTTCCGTCTTATCCTGCCAGATCACCTTAGCAGAGACCCCTAAGCCAGATTCTGTATAGAAGTCTTCGGCGGCCAGAAGCGGAATTTCTTGGGTTTGGGCGGCCTGCTGAATCGCTGCCGATAAGGGATGCCGAGCGCCACTTTCGACCGTAGCGGCCAGTTGCAGCAGTTGGCGGTCGCTCAAGTCTGCGGAAAAGGTTAAGCAGGCGGTGACTTGCGGTTGTCCTGTCGTTAAGGTGCCCGTTTTATCAAATACGGCCATGTCAAGGTGATGGACGGTCTCCAGTACATCGCCGCCTCGGATCAATAACCCCCTTTCCGCCCCCAGTCCAGATCCCACCAGAATGGCGGTGGGAGTCGCTAAACCCAGGGCGCAAGGACAAGCAATCACCAGCACCGCGATCGCCAGCTTCAGACTGACTAAGAGCGCAGAGGGTTCGGCGGTCATAGCGGCCATGGCGGCCATATCATGGCCCATGTCCATCGTGTGATGCAGAACTTCCGGCCAAAGGGGCAGGCCGATTAAATACCAGAAAAGGAATGTCAGGGTTGCGATCGCTAACACCCCGTAGGTGAAATAGCCGGAGACAATATCCGCTAAACGCTGAATCGGCGCTTTGCGAGTTTGGGCGGTTTCCACCAATTCGATCAAACGAGCCAGAACCGTTTCTTTACCCGTATTCACGACCTGAAGCGCAATAGCCCCAGACTGGTTGAGAGCGCCCGTATACACCTGATCCCCTAGTTTCTTTAGGACCGGCATTGACTCACCCGTCAACATAGACTCATCCACCGTGGTCTGACCCAACACGACTAAGCCGTCTGCCGGAATCCTTTCCCCAGGCAGAACCTGTAGCCATTCGCCCACATGGACTTGATCAACGGGAATTTCCACCCCAGTTTGAACTGTATTTGATTTATGAGGATTCGGGACTAGCCGCGCCACCGTCGGCTTCAGGGCGATCAGGGCGTGTAGGGCGTCAGCGGCGCGATACCTTGCCTGTTGCTCCAAAGTTCGGCCTAGCAGGATAAAGCTGACCAACATCACCGGTTCATCAAAGAAGCATTCCCAATGCAATTGGGGTAGGAGCAAGGCAATCACACTGGCGGTATAAGCGCTAAAGGCGCCTAAGCCCACCAGGGTGTTCATGTTGGGCGCGCCCCGTTGCAAGCCTCGCCAACCATCTATCAAAATCCCCCGGCCAGGTCCCAATAACGCCAGCGTCGCCAGCCCCCAATGGAGGTGAATGTCACTGAGAATGGGAACTGTCAACCAACCAAAATGATTCAAATGCCCAATGGCGGAGAGGAGAAGGAGAATTGCGGCGATCGCGACTCGCCATATCTGCTGACGGCTCTCCCGCCGTTTACGGTCAGTCCAGTTAAACTGAGTCGTCTGTTCGGCGTCAGACTCATTGTTCCACCCCCCTCTTGGCTGGGTGGGAAATCCACCATCTGTTAGGGTGTCCGCCAGTCTTTGAGGACTCGCCTGACCGATTTGGCATTCCACCGCCGCTACCTCAGTCGCCAAGTTGACGGTGGCTGAGATGACGCCCTCGCAGCTAAGAAGCTGTCGCTCTACCGCTTTGACGCAGCCTGCACATTTCATCCCGCAGACGTCAAGCACAATGGTTTCATAGGCGACAGGGTCGTTCATATCGTCTATTGGAAGATCTGGCTGGGATAACGGGACGGCTAAAGGAGACATATGGGCGCTCAACAAGTGGAATTCCTATCTCGAGCGTAAGCGAAATCAACCCGAAATGGCCCCTTGTCAGCCGAGGCTTAGGATTTTACTCAGATTTACTGCAGATTCTATTTCGAATTAGACGTTATTGTCGATCAATCAGCCAATGAGTTCGAAATATAGGGTTTTTTCCTATGATCGCTACCGGTTAATTTGAACCGCTGCCTAATAGAAATAAACCCATCATAGTGACGCTATTCCAGGCGCTATGGAGCAGCATCGGAGCCAGGAGATTGCGCGATCGCGTGTAAACAAATCCCAAGACAGACCCCAAGGCGGTCAGAGGCAGCACCTCGGAGAGACTCAAGTGGGCGGCGGCGAAAATAAAACTACTGGCGGCGATGGCCCCCCAAACTGGGATATAGCGGGTAAGGGAAGGCAATAGAAATCCGCGAAATAAGACCTCTTCAAACAGAGGCGCTGCGATCGCGGCGGTCAAGAAAAAAATTGTAAAGGCAATTGTGTCATGCTCTTCTAGAACTGTTTGCAGCAGCGGATTACTCCCCCCTTGTCCTTGCCAAAACTGCTGATTTAGGAAAGAAATGCCCAGCATTAGCGGCAGCGCCGCCAGATAACCGCCTAACCCCCACCAGGGCCAGTCGCCCCAGAATTTAAACCGAAACCACCCAGATGGCAGAGGGCGAAATAACCGAATGGACCAGTAGAGCACCAGAATGCCGCCGGACGCCATCAGCACGTAGTAAAGCAGGGCGTATAGGGCTCTTCCCCGACTGCTAAAAGTGGAAAACCCGACGCCCAAAGCGCCCAGCAGCAGCGGCAAGAAAATTTGTCCAATGAAGAAGAATCCCACGACCAGCACCTGCCAGATGATTTCGCCTGTCCAAGGCGTATCCCAACCGGTTTCGGCATTCTGCATGAGCAAAGATTTCTGACCGCGAACGAATCGTTGAATCACCAGAAACCCAATCAGTCCTATTCCGAGGACGCAACCCAGCGTCGGTAAGAAGCCAATGAATACTAGCTTCAAGAGGGTTTTCTCGGCGATTCCCTGTTCTTTGACCGCCAGTGCGGTCAAGTCTTCATCTCGTTGCTGGCTTTGGTAAAGTTGATTTAAGGCGCGATAGCGAAACCAGCCCGTTAGCGTTTGCTGAATCCGCATACTTGCCTCTGGATCCACCGTTGACGGTGATTCCCAAAGCCCAGTCAATACCCTAGCTGTCTGGGCGATTTCACCTGCTTTGTCTTGACTTGCGGCCAAATTCCGCCAAGTTTCCAGAGCTTGGGCGGTTTCTCCTTTTTCAGCCTGCAGAATCCCTAGGCGCAAATCCAACTGCTCAATCAATTGAGCTTGCTGTTGAACCATCCCCTTCAATTTCAGCGTTGTTGGATCTGTCTCTATCCGATTACTGACCGGCGCCGTTTCAGGTAAACGCTGGGTTAATTGCTCTTGGGATCGGGTCAAATTGGTCTCAGCTTCTTCGCGCACCTCTTCATATTCCTTAAGGGCGCTCGCCACTGGATCATCCCCTAACAATGCGCTGCGGACCTGCTTCGCTTGGACGTCCGAAAACCCATCTCCTTGCCATGATGCGGCTTGTAGGAGCAAGTCAGTTTGATAAAGCTGCAAACGGTTTGTAACCTGAGGTTCATTCCAGCTACTGATCAGGGATTGACCAATGATGAGGCTAACGGCGAGGGTAAGAAATCCAAGTATAATGCGTTTGACGGTCATGTCCTCTGTGTCTAAGTGGGTTAACCTCGAGCGGTTAGGGGAGTAGCGAGCGACGCCAAAATGAAGTTTTTAGCATGACTAACTCGTTCGTCTTAAGTGATCCGTAAGCAACTCAACTTCGCGATCAGCTCAAGGACTAGCAGCAATTTACAAGCAGCTGACGGCTGAAAGTAAATCAGATTAACCAATCTCAATTAGATCCCAATTATTGCACTGAATCATCAGTCCTCACTGCCAAGGGTGTGATCCAGAAAGCGCCATCGTAGGGTCGACTCAGGTTAATATTGTCTCTGGCTGAGTGCATGAGAAGAGGAGAGACCCCTGAAAACGCGTATTATTCTTGTCCGTCACGGTCAGAGCAGCTTTAATTTGAAAGGCATTATTCAAGGCCACTGTGACGAGTCTATGCTAACGCAAGCGGGCCGAGATCAGGCGCTGAAAGTCGCCTCCGCCCTGGATGGAATGGCGTTCGACGCGATCTACTCTAGCCCGCTAAAACGGGCGAGTGAGACGGCGACACTGATCGCTAAGGCGCTTAAGGCGAACTCCCCGGATAGCCCAGATCCCCAACTGACCGATAGCCTTAAGGAAATTAACCTGCCGCTATGGGAAGGCATTTCTTTTGCAGAGGCTCAGGCGAAGTTTCCTAAGGAAACCGAAGATTGGCGCAATCGGCCCCAGGACTTTTGCATGCAGGTTCCCAAAGGAGATGAGTTTGAGCCATTTTATCCGGTGCGATCGCTCTACCAGCAAGCTAAGGACTTTTGGCAAACCCTCCTTTCCGCCCACCCGGGACAGACCGTTTTGTTGGTGGCCCACAGCGCCATCAACCGAGCCTTGATCAGCACCGCCATTGGTCTAGGGCCTGAGAAATTCACCAGTCTTCACCAGTCAAATTGCGCCATCAGTGTTCTCAATTTCAACAACGGTTGGGAAACCCCTGCGCAAATCGAGTCGATGAACTTAACGGATCATCTCGGGGATCCGGTGCCGCCGATGCGGAGCCACTATAAGGGGCCTAGACTTTTACTGGTGCGCCATGGGGAAACTGAGTGGAACCGGCAGAAACGCTTTCAGGGGCAGATTGATGTGCCGCTAAATGAAAATGGAAAACTGCAGGGGTCTAAAGCTGCAGCGTTTCTAAAACCCATCCCCATCGACGCGGCGGTCAGCAGTCCACTCCTTAGACCTAAGGAAACGGCGGAAATGATTCTGCAACATCACCCCCATGTGTCTTTAACCCTAGAGGGCGATCTTCAGGAAATTGGCCACGGTGAATGGGAAGGCAAGTACGAGAACGAAATTGAGGCGGGCTATCCTGGCATGCTGCAGCAATGGCAGCAAACGCCTGAGACGGTGCAGATGCCAGGGGGCGAAAATTTGCAGCAAGTATGGGATCGTACGATCTCAGCTTGGGATGGCATCGTCTCTGCCAATAACGGAGTTGAAACCCCCCAAACGGTTTTGGTCGCCGCTCACGACGCGGTGAATAAGGCGATTCTCTGCTACATCGCAGGGTTGGGGCCAGACAAGTTCTGGTGTTTCAAGCAAGGCAATGGCGCTGTCAGCGTTATTGATTATCCTGACGGTCTTCAGAGCGCCCCGGTTCTGACAGCGATGAACATCACCACTCATCTGTCCGAAGGGATTTTGGATAAAACGGCGGCAGGGGCTTTATAGGTTAGATGTGCAGATGACTTTGCAGTGTAGGAGTGCTGTAGGGGCGCTAGCGCAGCCATGCCCCTTGGGCTATAGCATTTGGAGCGAAATTAACAGAAATGTCTGAAGACTAACAGCCAAATGCTTCGCCCCTACCGGCGTGTCCTCAGCCCAACGAGTTAATTTGATTTTCGGCCAAAAATCTATCACAGGTAATGAGAATGCCCTTGGACTAGTCCTTTTGAAAGTTCTTCATCTGCTTAAAGAACC
>JAAUYH010001257.1_pt1 | contig 39645 bp, 42 predicted proteins | sample 7278061 | NCBI WGS metagenome assembly JAAUYH01 (sample SAMN14350203, study PRJNA611818) | marine sediment metagenome | isolation source: surface marine sediment (0.6m) | place: French Polynesia: Moorea | collected 2018-08
ACTGGGTATAGTGCGTCCTACTTCAGGCAAAGCTGAGTTACTCGGACATCCCATCGGCGATCGCCGTGTTAAACAAAGAATTGGCTATTTGCCAGAAAATGCTTATCTTTATGACTATCTCACTGCCTGGGAATTTTTAGAATTTACGGCGGGATTATTGCAAATTCCTGGTGCTAAAAGAAAGCAAAAAATCAATCAATTGTTAGATTTAGTTGGTTTGGCTAAGTCTACTGCTCGTAAGAAGAAATTAAAACAATACTCTAAGGGAATGTTGCAAAGAGTGGGTATGGCTCAAGCTTTGATTAACGATCCTGAAATAGTCTTTCTCGATGAACCGATGTCTGGGTTAGATCCGATGGGACGTTATCGTATGCGGGAGATTATTCTTTCTTTGAAGCAACAGGGAAAGACAATTTTTTTTAATTCTCATATCCTAGCTGATGTCGAACAAATATGCGATCGCATTGCGGTTCTAGCTTTGGGTGAATTAATTTGTGAAGGCTCTCTTTTCCAACTTCTAGGGGACGATCATGACTATCAGGTAATTGTCAAAGGAGGCGACTCTCAAACCCTCAATCCCTGGATCGCTCACTTAACTTGGGATCATAATTGCTGGCACGGACAATTAAAAGGAGAACCAGAAAAATTTTTAGCTCATTTAAGAGAAATTGATGCTCGACTAATCAGCATACATTTGGCTCGTCCTTCTCTAGAAGAATTTTTTATGCAGCAACTGAGGGAAAGAGGGATTGAGTTTAGTCGCTAGCCATACTTAAAATACATAAAAATACAAGTTTTTACTTAACAATCAAGTAATTACGAGGGGGCAAAGTTATTTCCAAATGATTTTTTTCTGCCTCAGTTTGCCAAGCAAATCTGCCACTACCAAGCAAAACTTGATTAGGTTGAGATGCCAATTTAGTTATAGGGAAATTAACTGTAGCAGATTCAGTCCCAGTATTAACAGCAACAATAATTTCTTCTTGGTCTAAAACACGAGCAAATACATAAACTGATTCTTGAGCATATAAAATTTCATAACTTCCTGTACAAAGGGCAGGATATTGATGGCGTAAAGCAATCATATCTTTATGATACTTAAGCACAGAAATATCCCAGTTTTCTGTGGCAGGAAAGCCTCTACGACTATCAGGGTCTTTTCCACCTACTAACCCTACTTCATCTCCATAGTATATACTAGGCGCACCAGGAAAAGTTAAGAGTAAAACTGTAGCCAATTCCATACTGGCTCTATCTTCTCCTACAGTAGTAATTAATCTAGGGGTATCGTGACTATTAAGTAAGTTGAGTTGGGCGAGTTTAATTTCTTCTGGATATAAACTAAGTAAGTCTTTAATTCTATTGGCATATTCTTGAGCCGAGATAGCAGGATAGGGACTGTAGTAGGGTTGGGCGTATTCTTTATTAAATCGATCGCCTGCGGTAAAAGCAATAGTCGGTACGGTAAATAAATAGTTCATTACCCCATCAAATTGCTCTCCATCTAGCCACTTACTAGCATCTGACCAAATTTCCCCGACAATATAAGCATCTGGATTAACGGCTTTAACTCGATCGCGAAATTCCGACCAAAAACCAGTAGTTTCTATTTCATTGGGAACATCCAACCGCCAGCCATCTATGCCTTTATTGAGCCAATATTCAGCAACTTGCATAATATATTCTTTTACTTGCGGATTATCATGATTAAACTGGGGTAATGCCCGATTATCAACCCAAGAGACATAATTAGCGGGTTTGCTACCATCATAAGCAGACAGAGGCCAATCCAAAATTTTAAACCAGTCTAACCAAGGAGAATGGGGGCCATTTTCTAAAATATCGTTAAAAAAGAAAAAGCCTCGACTAGCATGATTAAATACTCCATCTAACACTACTTTAATCTTTCTTCTGTGTGCTGCTTCAATTAGACTTTCAAAAGCGACGTTGCCTCCCAAAAGAGGATCGACTAAATAATAATCATGAGTATGATAACGATGATTGGATGCCGACTGAAAAATAGGCGTAAAGTAAATAGCATTAATACCCAAATCTTGAAGATAATCTAGCTTATCGATTACACCCCACAAATTTCCGCCTTTATATCCTTGCATAGTAGGGGTAGCATCCCAACCTTCCAGACTAGAAGCTTGCCATTGTCCTTTAATAGTTGGTTGACTACGAGCAAATCTATCAGGGAAAATCTGGTAAAAAACCGCGTTTTTGACCCAATCTGGTGTTTTCATTATTATGACTATTTTAAATTCACTTACTTATTTATAGCGTCTATCTGATTATTATCCTTCATCCAATAGTACGAGCTTTTTGAGGTGTACTTACAATAGTTTGAATATTTTTTGGCACCGATAAAGTGATTCTCTTGTAACTGTAGTTACAAGGCGATTGGGCGAAGACTGGCACTGCGCGACCACGAAGTAGCAACAAAGTGATCGCTTTGTTGATTTCTTGCCAAGAATAATCTTCAACTCAATCTATAATGTAAAGTAAAAAAAGAATTACCTCAATGAAAGTGACCGTTCAAGCTATTTGGGATGCAGATGCTAGAGTTTGGGTAGCCACCAGCAAAAATGTTCCAGGATTAGCAACTGAAGCAGATACCATCGAAGCTTTAACTGCTAAATTGCGAAATATGATTCCTGAGTTGATGATAATCAATAACTTAATCTCAGAGGATTATTCAGGCTCGATTAGCTTTGAATTGAGCACTTTACGCCAAGAATTAATTCAAGTTGGATAATAAACTAAGTGGCAAAATCCTTAACTCCTCGTTTAAAAAAGTTGTTGACAGAGGCAAGGTGTTGTTTTGAAAGACAGGGTAAAGGAGATCATGAAATTTGGTTTAGTCCAATCACCAAACGTAGGTTTGTTGTTGATAATGCTATCAAATCAAGGCATACTGCCAATGCAGTTTTGAAACAAGCGGGATTACCTAAAGCTTTTTAAATGGATGATTCCGAACTGAAACGAAGGGATTCCCCTGTATTCTCGGCAAAAAGATGAATTTTATTCAGATCGATCGCCAGATGTAAAGATTCTCCCCTAGCAATAGCTTTATCCCCTGGAATTTTAACTTGTAAAGTAGTGTTTTTCTCTTCAGCTAAATGGACAGAAAGATAAGTTTCATTACCCAAGGCTTCAACTAAATTTACTACTACTGCTAGGTTTTGTTCACTAACAGTACTCAGACTAAAATGTTCGGGGCGAATTCCCAGTAATAATTGTTTTTCCTTATATCCTTGTAATGGTTCAATCCAAGTTTCTGGAAGAGTAAGACAAAATTGAGGATGAATTAGAGTCAAAGGTGCAACATAAGTTACAGGGATAAAATTCATTGGTGGTGAACCAATAAATTCGGCTACAAAACGATTAACTGGGTGATGGTAAATTTCTAAAGGTGGGGCAATTTGTTGAATTTTTCCTTCATTCATCACCGCAATACGATCGCCCATAGTCATAGCTTCAATTTGATCGTGGGTAACATAAATAGTTGTTGTTCCTAGTTGTCTTTGTAATTGGACTATTTGGGCGCGAGTACTAGTTCTTAATTTTGCATCCAAATTTGATAAAGGTTCATCCATTAAAAACACTTGGGGATTACGAGCGATCGCTCTACCTAATGCTACCCTCTGTTTTTGTCCTCCAGATAGTTCTTTCGGTAATCTAGTTAATAAAGATTCTATTTGCAATAAACTCGCAACGTATTTTACTCGTTTGGCAATCTCCTTTTCCTTAGCAGAATGATAACGTAAACCTTTAGGTAAAGAGCGAGTTAATCCTGTTAATATGTCTTCTATTGAATTAGATTTTAATGACTGATTTACGGTTCTACGTAAACCAAAAGCAATATTGTCATAAACATTCAGATGGGGATAGAGAGCATAATTTTGAAACACCATAGCGATGTCTCTTGCTTTAGGAGGTAACGAGTTAATTAAGCGATCGCCCACATAAATATTACCCCCAGTCAATTCTTCTAAACCCGCCAGCATCCGTAATAGGGTGCTTTTCCCACACCCAGAAGGACCTACTAGCACCATAAATTCTCCGTCTTCTACCGTAAAATCGATATTTCGGAGAACACTAACGCTATGATTGCTAGATTTTTGCTTGGGATGATTTTGATTCCCCTCAATCTTCGGAATTCTAATATCTGAGGCAACCGATACATCCTCTGCCCTACTTCTTGGGTAACTTTTGTAAACGTTCTCGAAGACAACCTTTGCCACAATGAGAATCTAACTCGCTCTAATATTTTTTTTGTCATACTATCATTTAGTTATAGTTATTAGCCATTAGCTATATATCCTTGATTGTTAATGGATTATCAGATTGTGAAGAAATTAGCAAAATTCACTTATAGTCAAAAGTATTTTGCGACACTATAGTTTGAGTAATCAGGGTATAAATTCAACAAAGTCTCAAATTTTAGCTCAATGAAACTAGCAGGAAGAGTCAGTCAAGTATCCCCTTCACTAACTTTAGCGATCGCCGCTAAAGCTAAAGCTATGAAAGCGGAAGGAATTGATGTTTGTAGCTTTAGTGCAGGGGAACCAGATTTCCCTACTCCAGAGCATATTTGTGCTGCTGCTAAACAAGCTCTTGATGAAGGTAAAACTAGATATGGCCCTGCTGCGGGTGAACCTCAATTAAGAAAAGCGATCGCGAAAAAGTTACAAATTCACAATAATTTGGACTATCAAGCCGAAAATATCATCGTTACGAATGGTGGTAAGTATTCTTTATATAATTTTATCCAGGCATTTATTGAAACTGGAGATGAAGTGATCATTCCTGCCCCCTACTGGCTTAGCTATCCTGAAATGGTTAAGTTAGCTGATGGGAAACCAGTTATTGTTAATACTTGGGCGGAGAATAATTATCGAATTACTCCAGAGCAATTAAAACAAGCAATTACACCTCAAACCAAACTCTTTATTCTTAATTCTCCTTCTAATCCCACAGGTACAGTTTATACTCCAGAAGAAATACGCACCCTTGCCAAAATAATTATAGATCATGATTTATGGGTTGTTTCTGATGAGATTTACGAAAATATTCTCTACGATGATATGAAACATCTCAGTATTGGTGCAGTTTCTCCAGAAATATTTGAGCGGACTGTTACTTGTAATGGTTTTGCTAAAAGTTATTCTATGACTGGTTGGAGAATTGGTTATGCTGCTGCACCTGTAGAAATAATTAAAGCTATGACTAAAATACAGGGTCATAGTACTTCTAATGTCTGTACTTTTGCTCAATATGGGGCAATTGCTGCGTTAGAAAGTTCTCAAGCTTGTGTTAAAGAGATGCTAGCTGCTTTTGCGCAAAGAAGAGAAGTAATTTACCAGGGAATTCAAGGTATTCCTAAACTTAATTGTCCTAAACCCGATGGTGCCTTTTATGTGTTTGTAGATATAAGTGCTACAGGTCTAAAATCTCTAGAATTTTGCGATCGCTTGTTAGAATCTCAGCAAGTGGCTGCCATTCCTGGTATTGCTTTCGGTGCAGACAATTGTATTCGTCTATCTTATGCTACAGATATGCAGACTATTAAAAAAGGATTAGAACGCTTAGACAAATTTGTTAATTATCTTAGTTAATAATTTCAAGTCCGTTTAACTAGTGGAAATAAAAAATCTCCGTGTCAACCTTATTTATAACTATTCAAGCGGATTTAATCTAATTTCTCCGTCTTCTCCCAAAGAAGGATAAACTTCCCCTCGCTGACGATGTAGAGCAGCAATTTTAGGATAACCCCATTCAAAAATTGTTTGTTGATACGTCACTCTATCGATCCTGACTCGATCATATAAACCCGCTTCTAGTCTTTGTCGTTGTGCTTCAAATAAAATAACAGCAGCAGCAACCGATACATTTAGCGACTCTACCATTCCCAACATCGGAATAATAATGTGTCCATCTACTAGTTTGGCTGCTTCTGGGCTAACTCCCCATTTTTCTGCTCCTAAGAGAATGGCGGTAGGTTGAGTATAATCAATCTGGCGATAGTCTACTGCTTCTTCACTTAAATGAGCAGCATAAATTTTGTAACCTTCCTGGTGTAGTTGCTTAATAGCTGTCGTAATATCGGGATGAGTGTGGAGATAAACCCATTTTTCACTACCTTGGGCAACTTGACTGTAGGTAGGTACTTCCTGACTATGACTATTTACAGCATGAATAGAAAATACCCCTACCGCATCACAAGTACGCATAATTGCTGAAAGATTATGGGGTTTATGAACATCTTCAGTTAAAACGGTTAAATCTGGTTGTCTTCGATCGAGAACTTGTCTTAATTTTTTATATCTTCTAGGAAGCACAATTTTTTATTTACTAACAACTAATAGCTAATAGCTAATAACTAATAGCTTAATTATTACCAAGTAACTAAATTTTTACGGGGATTAAAAGTTGCAACTTCTTGCAGTTTTTTATATAGTTCTTTTTCTTCTGCGGATAATTCTTTGGCAACAACAATCTGAATTTCTACTAATTGATCGCCTCGATCGCCTTTAGCATCAGGATAACCTTTATTTGCCAACCGCAACCTCTGTCCAGAACGCACTCCTGCGGGTACTGTCATCTTGACTAAACCATCAATAGTGGGTACTTCGATCAAACCACCCAAAGCTGCTTCTGAAGGAGTGACAGGAATTTGACAGTAAATATCTGACCCTTGTACCCTAAAAAAGGGATGGCGAGCCACAGTAATTTTTAAATATAAGTCACCACCTTCAAGACCTTGACCTTTTAAGCGGATACGTTGACCGTCCATCATAGCAGGAGGCATATCAACTTCGAGCGAGCGTCCATCTTCTAAGCGGATACGTTCTTGTCCTCCTCGATAAGCTTTGAGCAAGGGTAAAGTTAACTTAGCTTCAATATCTCGACGACTAGGGCGAGGAGGTACGACTCTTTCTCTTTTTGTTGTTCCTGGACGAAAATCAGTCGTACTTACTCGACTACGATAACGCTCAGCAGTAGCCGTTCTCCCTACAGTCTGTTCATTACGAGCAAAATTACCAAAATTATTAACCGCAGTAGATTTGCCGTTTTTGCCACCAATACCCCTTCTCGACCAAACTTTATTAAACTGGTCGTATTGCGATCGCTTACTCAGATCGGAAAGAACTTCGTAAGCTTCGTTAATATCTTTAAATTTTTCCTCGGCAGCTTTATTACCAGGATTGCGATCGGGATGATATTTTCTGGCTAGGGTTCGATAGGCTTTTTTGATTTCTTCACTAGAAGCAGTTTTAGTAACACCTAAAATTTCATAATAGTTCCGCAAGTTTTGCATATGGCAATTCTCAGTTATCTGTTATTAGTTATAGTTATGAACCTTCTGACGAAATATTTAGAAAGTTATTAAAAGTTATTAAGATATAGAGTTACTAATCATCAATTATCGCCCATTGGTTGCTCAAAAAATATCCTTTATAGTTTATTAGTCAAATTTTACTGCTTACTGCTTATTGGTTTAGAACCATTCATCATCATCCTCATCCCAATTATTTTCATAAGGGATAGTTTGGGAACGATTACTACTGTAGTAACGACGATTTGATGGATTTTCAGAATCTCTGTATCTAGGGCGCGAATTATCGCGTTCAGGGGAATCTCTTCTTTCCTTGCGATCGCGACTGTCATCCTGGTAGTTATTGCTATAACCTCGGCTGCGACTATCTTCTTGATAGTTGTTATAGGTGCGATCGCGACTATCACTGCGATAATCATTTTGGTAGTTGCTATAACCCCGACTCCGACTATCTTCTTGGTAGTTGTCATAGGTGCGATCGCGACTATCACTGCGATAATCATTTTGGTAGTTATTGTTGTAACCACCCGCAGTGGGATAGCGATAGTCATCGTTGTAGCTAGAACGACGAGGATCGTAAGAATAATCTTCGTCCATCATGCTTGTTTCTCCCGTAAAAGTTCGCCGAATTGCGCCGAAAAAGTCATCGTCTTCTTCGTCTTCATATTGCAAACGTATTTCTCGATTCAATTCATACAAAGCATCTTGAAGATCGGCTTGCGCTCGATCTAAAGCTCTTTCGTCATCTTGTTTGAGACTATCGAGGATTTCTTCACACAAAATATCGATGCGACGACGATAATAACCAGCAAATTGGCTACCAAAGTCGAGAGTAACTTCTTTTAATTTCCTTTGGGCTTGATCGGTTAACGCCTTAGCTTTGTTACGTTTTTCAACTCGTTCTTTTTTAGCTCGATCTTCGTCAGCAAACTGTTCCGCTTCTTTCATCATCCGATTGATTTCTGCATCACTCAGATTAGAAGCTCCTTGAACTGTAATTCCTTGCTCTCTTCCTGTAGTCTTATCTCTGGCAGTTACTTGCAAAATTCCATTGGCATCAATATCAAAAGATACCTGAATTTGCGGTATACCTCTGGGGGCAGGAGGAATACCCGTTAACTTAAATTTCCCTAGGGATTTATTGCCTGCTGCCATTTCTCTTTCCCCCTGGAGGACGTGAACCTCTACCATCGTTTGGTTATTTTCTCCAGTGGAAAAGACATCGGAACGACGCACAGGAATAGTCGTATTACGGGGTAATAATTTTTTCATTACACCGCCGATAGTTTCTAAGCCCATGGATAGAGGGGTTACATCCAACAGCAGAATATCTTTAACTTCGTTAGTCAAAATACCCCCCTGAATTGCTGCTCCAACTGCTACTACTTCATCAGGGTTAACATTTTGATTGGGTTCAAGATCGATAAAACTACGAACTAAATCTTGTACCAGCGGTATACGAGTAGAACCTCCTACCAATACCACTTCATTAATTTGAACAGGACTAATACCCGCGTCAGAAATTGCCCTTTTGAGGGGACGACGCAAACGACTCACTAAATCACCACATAATTCTTCAAATTTAGGGCGAGTTAGCTTAGTTTCAATGTGTTTAGGACCATCTGCCGTAGCAGTAATAAAGGGTAAATTAATTTCGGTTACGGTAACTCCAGAGAGTTCAATTTTGGCTTTTTCTGCTGCTTCTGTTAGCCTTTGTAGAGATTGACGATCTTTCCGTAAATCGACTCCTTCTTTGGCTAGAAATTCTTCTGCTAACCAGTCTACTATCCTGCGATCGAAATCATTACCTCCTAGTTGGGTATCTCCACTAGTCGCTCTAACTTCAAAAACGCCCTCTCCTACATCGAGAATAGAAACATCAAAAGTACCTCCACCCAAGTCAAATACCATAATGGTTTGACTACGCTGTTTGTCTAAACCATAAGCTAACGAAGCTGCTGTAGGTTCATTGAGGATACGTAAAACTTCTAATCCCGCAATTTTGCCAGCATCTCTAGTGGCTTGTCTTTGAGCATCATTAAAATAAGCAGGTACGGTAATTACTGCCTGAGTAATGGGTTCCCCTAAATAACGGCTAGCCTCTTCTACCAACTTCCGCAAGATCATTGCCGAAATTTCTTCGGGGACAAATTCTTTTTTGAGCCGAGGACAGCGAATTCTAATATTTCCGCTTTCATCAGGGCGAATAGTGTAAGGAACTCGCATTGATTCTGGTTGGAGTTCAGCGTATTTACGACCCATAAACCGCTTAATTCCGTAAAATGTATTTTGTGGATTTAAGACGGCTTGTCGCCTCGCTAGTTGTCCAACAACCAATTCTCCGTCTTTATTAAAGCCAGCTACTGAAGGGGTTGTACGCATCCCTTCTGCATTAGCAATTACTACTGGCTTACCACCTTCCATTACTGCAACTACAGAATTGGTTGTACCTAAGTCAATGCCGACTACTTTTCCCATTCGTGCAATAATCTCCTAGAATCTTTCCCCGCAAATTAATTATGATTTAATTTACTCCAAATTTGCTAAAATCTAGAGTACCCATTAAAAATGGCTGCCTAAAAACGGCAGATTGAGACTTACCAAACTAGCAAGCTAGATTCAGTATATATTCTCTTGTCTGTTTGTTTATTCATACAAGATAACTTGCTCTGTACATTCTATCCAATCTCTTAAGACTCTTGTTGTTCTTTTCTCGATCTTTGTAAGTTAGATTAGACATAATATTAATAGATTCATAACTGTCAAAAAATAAAAAAAGAGTAGGATTATCCCCACTCTTTATATATTGCCATTTAGAATAATCTAGAGTAAATTACAAGCATGGTTGGTGTTTTAACCCTATTGAGCAGTCCCTACTACGTTGCATCTCTGACCAGATTTATTTTGTGCTACTGAGTTCCCGCTCAAGTACACATGTTCGGTAGTAGTTCCCTCATAGGTACGTTTAGTTAAACGCCAACCTGGATTCAGAAGGATTTTTAAAGAACCAGAACCCACACCATTAGTTTTACCAATTTCTATATCTGGTTTATCTGCATCTCGATGAGTAGCAATTAGTTTCAGTTCTCCATTGCTTTCAACTATATTAACTAGATAATCCATTCCGTAATCTTGACCATCTAAACGCACGGAATAGCCATTACTATCCACGCTACGTTTACAAGCATCGGTAAAATCAAAATTAAGTAGTAGAGGGTCTACAAAAACTGGATTTACTCCGTTTTCACTCCAGCATTTTCTTTCCCCTGGCATTTGTTCTACTATCATCAAATTGTACCCATGACGATAAGGTGCAGCAACTACAACAAAATCGCTTTGATCTACTTCTTTCTCTTCAAAAGAAACTGCCTGAATAGGTCTACAAGATAATAAAGTAGTAACAATTGCAGCAGTCATACCTGCTACTTTTAATACTAATGAAAGTCCCATGAAATCTCCTATCTATAACTTTAACAGCCTAGGAGACATGTATAACCGTTCAATCCTCTCACATTGATGTAAAGATAAAGCTTCAATATTTCCACGTAAATAAACTATTTAAGTAATACTAAAAATAATTTATTTGCAGGTGAAATATTACTGTCAGTACCTACCGAATCAATCGAAACAATAGCAATCATAGTCTCTAAAATTGATATTTGAGTTCAGTATTTTTACTACTTTTTTTGTTTGATTTAACAAGCAGAGATTAAGCATCCTCGAAACCCTCATTAAACACGACGTAGTACTAAGCAAGATATACCTTAGCTGAGTTGGACTGACAAGGAAAAAGGATAAAAGATTTAAGTTACTATAGAGATAATTAATAGCTAGAAAAAATACGTAATTATTAGAAAATAATCTCTAAATAGAATTAGGCTTTACTCAGGAGTTTTTTTGTTGTCAGACAAATTTGAGCAATGGGACGAGTTAGAAACTACGATAATTAATCTTGATGAAATTAGTTCAGAGATAAACTATCGCAAAGCCCAACAAGCTTTAAGAAATATAGTTCGTAATCTCGATCTAACTGCCGAAGAACAAACAGGATTAGAATCAGAAGTCGATCGCTTGACTGCCATGCTCGATAAACTAGAGCAATCGGTGGTTCAAATTGCTGCTTTTGGTATGGTAGGAAGAGGCAAATCATCTCTACTCAATGCCCTTCTTGGTCAACAAATTTTTCAAGCAGGGCCTCTTCATGGGGTGACAAAAGCTATTAACAAGGCTAAGTGGCAACTAACCCCAGAAAAACTAGGAAATAGCCAACAACAAGTCCAACGCCTCACCCTTTCCACTGGCATCGGGAACGGAGAAATACAGCTAATAGATACTCCTGGTATTGATGAAGTTAATGGAGAGACTCGCGAAGTTTTAGCCTGTGAATTAGCTAAACAAGTAGACTTGATTTTATTTGTTATTGCTGGAGATTTAACTAAAGTTGAATATGATGCCTTAGCTAAACTAAGAGAGGCAGGGAAACCGATTCTACTAGTTTTAAATAAAATAGACCAGTATCCAAAAGCAGATCGTCAGGCAATCTACCAGAAAATCTGTGATGAACGGGTAAAACAGTTAATTTCCCCTGAAGAAATTATTATGGTGGCTGCTTCTCCCATCGAAGTACAAGGAGTGCGGGGAAAAGACGGCAAGGTAAGAATACAGCGCACTCAAGGTAAACCTCAAATAGAATCACTAAAATTAAAAATCTTAGAGCTATTACACCGAGAGGGAAAATCTTTAGTTGCTCTCAATACAATGCTCTATGCTGATGAAATTAACGAGCAAATAATACAGCGTAAACTAGCAATTCGCTCAGAAACAGCAGATCGATTAATTCAAAAAGGGGTAATGATTAAAGCTATGGCTGTGGCTGTTAATCCTGTCACGGCGATCGATCTTTTTACGGGTGCAGTGATTGATGTTGCTATTATTATTGCTTTATCTCGTCTTTATGGTATTACCATGACTCAATCGGCAGCGGTTAGTCTGCTCAAAAAAATTGCTTTGAGTATGGGAGGTATTACTGCTAGTGAATTATTGGCTACTTTGGGTCTTAGTTCCCTTAAAGGGATTTTCGGTTTAGCAATCCCGATAACAGGAGGAATATCTCTAGCTCCTTATTTATCGATTGCCATTGCGCAAGGAGGGGTAGCAGGAGTTTCTGCTTATGCGATCGCCCATGTAACTAAAACCTATTTAGCTAATGGTGCATCTTGGGGACCTCAAGGTCCTAAAGCTGTAGTACAAAATATTTTGGACTCTTTGGATGAAGAATCCATTTTGAACCGCATTAAAACTGAGTTAACAGCCAAGTTAAAACCAAAAGTTTAATTTTATAGATCATTCCAATTATTTTGGGCAAGTTTATAAATTTTTAATAACAGTTTTCCCTGATAAATGGTGATCTCATAATAATGTTTATTACAATCAAAACTAGAGGAAACAACTAAGTTGTGATTTTGGTAATGAGACAGCAAGAGCAAGAGATTAATACAGGTATTGCTTATATTTTGTGGGCTTTAGGAATTTTTGGTTTTTGTGGAATTCATCGTCTTTATCTAGGCAGAATTGGAACAGGCATACTTTATTTTTGCACTTTTGGTTTATTTGGTCTTGGTCAAGTAATCGACTTATTTTTAATTCCTGATATGGTCAAAGAAAAAAATTATTATCTTCAAGAAAAAGCAAAAACAAATAATCTTCTACTCTGGACAGATATGGGTGAGGAAATAATTAGAAGTAAAACCAGCAGTTTAATAAAACAGATGAAAACTCGCGTTCAGTCATCGCCAGCCCAAACTAGCCAATCCGATCCTATGTTGAAATTACTCAAAGCTGCTGCTGATAATAATAATGTTCTTTCTCTTGGTCAAGCAGTTATGATTTTGGAACTACCAGTAGAACAAGTAGAACAGTTATTACAAAAAGCACTAAAACAAGGCTTGGCTCATATAGATAATGATTTAGAAACAGGAGCAGTTCGCTATCATTTTGATATCTAAATTTTGCCTAATTTATATCAGGTGCGCTTTAATATGGTGTACAAGACATTTGGATAAACTGGAAAATAAGTTTTTTGAAAAAGTTATTAACCTTTAAGAAAATTTTCAATAATCAATACAGTAATTCAACAACTTTAACTACAATTATAATTGTGTTATAAGACTCGATTTTAAGGTTAGCCATGAGACAACAAGGACAGAAAATTCCTGAACTCAATAAGGGAATTGCTTATCTTTTATGGGCTTTAGCCTGTTTAGGTTGTTTTGGAATTCACCGTTTTTATCTTGGTAAATATGTTAGTGGAGTAATTTATCTTTGTACTTTTGGTTTATTCGGTTTAGGTCAATTGATAGATTTATTCCTGATTTCTTCTATGGTGGAAGAAAGAAACCATTATCTTTGGGCAAAATCACAAATACAAGATAGGTTTTACCCTCCCAATATAGCTCAGCAAAAACAACAATTTAGCGATTATAATTCAGGAGAAAAAAAGGAAACCGATCCTCTCATAACCTTACTTAAAACTGCTGCTGCCCATAATAATATTCTTTCTGTTGGTCAAGCTATTATTGCAATGGAACTACCTGCAGAACAAGTAAAAGCATTATTAGAAAAAGCAGTAAAACAAGAATTAGCTAATATTGAGAATGATCCAGAGACAGGAGCAATTCGCTATCATTTTGATATCTAAATTTTATCGAGAATGTTATTAAACTTATTAAACGCTTTTTTTTCGGCTAACTTATTTATCAATAAATAAATGCCAATTACACTTAACTGAGTAAACATTAAAATTACGTAAATAATCCAAGTAGATTGAAGACTTTCTGCTGAGGATAAAGAAATTACCATTGCACCAAAGCAAGCATAGGGAAGTAAACGAATCCAGGTGCGATGTAAAGGTTTTTGAGGTTTGGTGATTTTTTTCATAATTATCTTATTCAATTAAATACTTTGGTAACTTTATCGATCGCTCTTTGCCAAACAGTTTTCGGTTGGGGAATTGGTAAATCTTCTGGGGGATTTTCCTCGCCAAGATAACGATAATGTTTCCAAATATTCCAATAAGGACAGCCTGGTTGAATTTTAATCCCAGCCCAGTGTAGATATTGTAACTTTTGGTTAGTATTAGGATCGAACAATGTATAGTCTTGTTGTTGAAAATGTTTGCTTCCTGCCCAACTACCAGGGGCTTTTCCTGGTCTACAAACTATATTAAAACGTCGAGGGATACGTTTAAGTAACATATAGTTAATAATAGGTTGATCGGAAGTTTTTTGCGAAAAATCGAAGTATTCTGGATGGGAGACACATTCAGCAAAAATATCGTATAAATCTTGTTCGGTAATTAAGTTTTTTTTAGAAGCCCAAAAACCACCGTTAAAAATATCTTGTAATTCTGTTTCTGTAAAAATACCTTCTTCGATTACTTTAGGGGTAAATATATTTTTGATACCCCCAGAGTGTTGATAATCACAACATAAGAAATCATATTCTTGCAGATAATCAAGATTGTCGATAATTTTTTCAAAAACAACAATATCTGTATCAATATAGAGAAATTCATCAAACTCTCCGAACCAACAAGCTTGCTTACGAAACTGATTGGGACGAGCAAAAAAACCTTTACCAAAAATAGTATAAAGTTTTTGCGAGAGACGCTCAATAAAATCTAAATCTGGATATACTTGGACATTAAAAGAGTTTGCCAAGGTAGTAGCGATCGCTTGATAATTATCATCATAAGGAATCATCATAATTGGTGTATCTCGATCGTGTAACCTAATACTATTTAAAAGTGCGATCGCTTGCTCGCTTACTTTATCATTAGCAGTAATATAAATACCACGACTCATAAAAATATCCCTATAGTAGTTCAGAATTCAGAAGTTCAGAAGTTCAGTTATTTCTATTAGAAAGTTAAACCCAATTTAGACATAACTCGCTTTGCCAAACTTGGAGACTGATTGTATGATTTAGCCTTAGTTGTAAACTGAGGATAGTTATCTGGTTCGTGGAGATAACGATAGTATAAAAATAATTCTCTGTAGGGAAAGTTTATATTTTCTCCTTCACAAACTCGCGCAAATAACTTAGAGGATAAACCAATATAGTGAATATAAGTTAATCGCCTACCTTTGTCATATAAAACCTGGTTTTGGTTTTCAAAATGGCTAGAAGTGACACAACAACCTGTTAGCTCAGATTTAGATAAATTTAAAGCTAAATTGTAAATTGAACAACCAGAGCGCATCATCATATAATTAATTAAAGTTTGATCTGGTGCCATAGGATAGAGAATTTCAGCTTCTCCCGATTTAAGATAACTAATTAGTTTATTTCTGCTTTCTTCTGGGAATAAATCTTGTTTAGAAGCATAAAACCCAGAACAAAAAATTTCTGTCGCAATGCGTTGCTGAGAAAATACGGTTGCTAACTTAGGGGAATCAACTGTATATACATGAGTAGGGTCTTTGTGCTGAAAATCATAGACAACACAATCATTATTTTCTAAGAGAGCAAAAATGTTATCTACAGGGCTCATTAACAGAGTATCTGCATCCATATAGAGAAAGCGATCGAAAGGAGAATCAAAAGCACAATAACGGCGATGAGTACCAAAACGATGATAACCTTGGCTTCCTGCTTTTTGCCAAATTTGGCTAGCAGTAGGATGGGTATCCCAAGCAGCTTGAGCAAAATTATCCCATCTTTCTATAGACTCAGATCGATCGTACAACTGTACGTTAGGTCTTTTGCTAACCTCTAGACTTAGCTTGGCTGTATTATCATCATAGGGGTAAATACAAACAGGCATATCTTTACCTGCCACAGCCTCGATACTATTGAGTAAAGCAACAACCTGATCGTAAACTCTGTCATTAGCTAAGGTACAAATTCCATCCATAGAGATTTTCTCGCTGACAATAGGGTAAATGATCTAGAAGTTTGACTACGCCAAACCCCTACTTTCTCAAAATCGATCGACAAAATTAGAAAGCCATTCGAGTAAATTCAATTTATGTAAAATAATCTGTCTAGCTTCTGCAATCTTATCTTTTGCTTCATACCAAGCGTCAAGACTAGAGGTGACTTCCTGAATATAAGCTAAACCTTTTTCATCTAAGCTAGGTAAACGCAAGAAACTACCAGGAGGTAATAACTTATCCGCAGCAGAACCACCATAATAAATAGGTAAGCACCAACACAAAAGGGAATCCCATAACTTTTCGCTGACATATAATTCATTGTCAGCATAGTTTTCTATGGCTAGATTGTAGTAATAAGGAGCCATAGCATGATATTTATTTTGCACTGTACCTAGACTATTTGCCCACTCTGGCAGACGACGACCATATAAGTCAAACTCTAAATCATTTTCTTGCAATAAGCGTAAAAAAGCTAAACGCTGACGATGGTTAGCTGTGCGAGAAATACCTGAGGTAATCCAACTACAAAGCCTTTGTTTTTCTGGTAGTTTTTCCTCTGCTAATTCAGTAAAAGAATTATTGACATACCAAATAGCAGGCATATAATCAGGTTTAGGGGCAAAGCGATCGGGCCCAGAAACATAGCCACAATATTGACTAGCTAGTTTATAATTAGCTTTATTTCTGGTGATAACTTCTTCGAGAGGAGGCTCTCGCAAGAGAAAAATAATTCTTTCTGGGGGAATATCTTTGAGTAATGAAGGTATCTCTGCTGGAGAATTTGAGCCTTTACCAAGCAACTTTTGCCACCAAGGAATATCAGCTTGTCCTTTGGGAAAATCGAATTGATATAGAAGTAAAAAATCTGGTTTTGTAGCTGTCGCCAACATCTGCATATTGCCCCAAACTCCAAAAGGATTAGGCGTTTGTTTCCATAGCCAATCTCTTTGGTTGAGATTTTTATAGCTGCTCAGCATACCAACGACTTTTTGTGTCATCGTAATTTTTAGGGAGATTTTTCAATACTGGCATAAAAAATAGACTTGCCGTTTCCAGCATAGTCTAAAAAAAGTCAATAGTATTGATAGCCCTCCAATTAATCACTGATGTTACGCACTCAGAACTAAAAAACATTTGTAATCCTCTGTTCCCTGTTCCCTGTTCCCTATTGCCTCAAACCTTGATTTATCGTTTTACTGCGTAACATCAGTTAATCAGCAACTATACTGAGTTTGATTTTAGGTTGGGATAATTAACCAACACAATATTATTTTCAACCGTCGCAACTACTGAAATTGCTTAGGGAACAATCAATTTTGCTCTGGGTGCAACCTCCGCTTCAAACCGAACCCATGAATCGTCTTCACGCACAACAAAATATCCTGTAAAAAGACCGCGTTCGACTGATTCAACAACAATTCCAAAGTCATCTGAAATTTTATATGTCGGCTCCAGATTATGTGGATTATACGACCATGGACTCATCTGAGAAATAGCACTCGATGGCTTGAAGAGAAATAGTAAGAAAAATACTACTGGAATTGCAGCTACTAAAATAATGAATCGTTTAAATCTCATGGATTGCAATTTAACTTTAATAGTTCGCACCTAAAAAAATCATAACAAATCCATGCAAGAATAGAAGTGTACTCTACTAATTCCCTCTGCTGATTAAATCAAGCTTGCCAAGCCTTTTGTAGCTTATCCCAAAAAGTGGTTACAGTTTGTTTAACTTGATTTTGAAAATCCCAACGTTGAAAAGCTCTTTCATATTCTTCCCCTTCAGATTGAAAAGTTTTCCAAGCACTAAGAGCTAAAGCTAACCCCCAAATTAAAACTATATACAAAGACCATGTTATCGCCCCTGCTACAATAAGGTTAAAAGATATTAAAAAAGTGTTAAGAATCAGATATTTAGCAGTTTTTTGCTTTAGTTTATTACGCCTATATAGATTAAAAGCCTGCCGTTTTTTGGTTATTGCTTTTTCTTGTAACCATTCTCTTTCAGCAGCTTGCAAAGTATTTTTATCTATATCTAATTCATCAGCAATTTCCCAAAGTTGCTCACGACTCAACTCTTCTTGATTTCCTTGACGAGCGATCGCTAAATACAGGATTTGCTGAAGATCTTCAGGGCTATAAGATTCTGGAGGTATAGGAGGATAATCAGACATAGTTTTTCAGGATATCTCTAATCCTATTATGCCTAAGTATATCTATTTTTGACCGTACTCTTAGTGTCGGTTTTTACTGTATAAAAGAGATTAGAATTTGTTTTACATTTCGTTACAATTTTCTTAGCAAGAAAGGCGAAAATAAAGATAATTCGCCATAGCAAAAGGAGAAGACAAGATGAAGGGAAGCATTCGCATTGGTAGTTTATTTGGTATTCCTTTCTATATCAATCCTTCCTGGTTTTTTGTCTTAGGATTGGTAACGTTAACTTATGGAGCCGATTTAGGACAATTATTTCCGCAGCTAGGAGTTATTTTTCCCTGGGTTTTAGGATTTTTGGCAGCAATCTTACTATTTTCTTCGGTTTTAGCCCACGAATTAGGTCATAGTTTTGTAGCTATTGCTCAAGGTATTCCTGTCAAATCTATTACCCTCTTTATTTTTGGTGGTTTAGCTACCCTAGAAAAAGAATCGGAAACACCGTTACAGGCTTTTTTAGTAGCGATCGCGGGTCCTGTAGTTAGTTTACTACTATTTGTTTTATTCGCCATAATTAGTACTAGTGTACCTTTATCCGAACCAATCGAAGCGATCGTCTCTTTGCTGGCTACAATTAACCTAGTTTTAGCCCTATTTAACCTTATTCCCGGTTTACCTTTAGATGGTGGTAATGTACTCAAGTCCATTGTCTGGAAAATTACTGGCAACCCCAACAAAGGAGTGATTTTTGCTGGTAGAGTTGGTCAAGCTTTTGGTTGGCTAGCAGTTATTATGGGTGGATTGGCAGTTATTGGCGTTAGTCCTATTGGTAGCGTTTGGACGTTATTTATTGGTTTGTTTTTACTCCAAAATGCTGGTTTTGCTGCCCAGTCGGCTACAGTTAGTGAAAAATTAAGTAGCTATACAGCAGAAGATGCAGTATTAGAAGATAGCCCTATTGTTTCAGCTAATTTAACTCTCAGAGAATTTGTTAATGATTATGTCATTGGTAAAGATAAATGGCGCAAATTTTTAGTTATTAACGAAGAAGGACAACTAATTGGAGAAATAGATACTGAAGATTTAAAACAAATTTCTACTTCTAAATGGACTGAAATTACAGTAAAGGAATTAATTAAAGAATCGATCGATATTACTACAGTAAAATCAGATCAATCTTTGATGGAAGTAATCAAGCTAATTGAAACAGAAAATCTTAGGGAACTAGCTGTGGTTCAAGAAGATGGAGTTTTAGTCGGGTTACTAGAAAAAACCTCTATTATTAATCTACTCCAACAGGAAGCAGAAGCTAAAGCAATCTAAGCACAAGCTGAATTTCTAACTGAACTTAGAGCAAGCATATTTAATCTAGGATAAATTCTCTCTAAGCCTTGCTGGATGAAAAATAAAGTGTGAACTTATAAAAATCTGTTATTTTCTCTTAATTGTTGTGCAGCAAGGCTTTCGGAAATTTTCATTACATCTAATAAAACTAAATCAGGTTGTTGAGATTTCTCTTGCATAGATGCGATTTCCTCTAATGCTTTCTGTCCGTAGTTTTGTAACTGTTCACTTGGGGAAATAAAGCAGCTGGATTGAAGTTAGCTGCTTCGACAGTTTCGGCAACTACCACCTTTACAATCTCGGATTTATGGAACTAAATTATTTATTAAACCTGTCTGGCAAAAATAGCAATCTCCTAAATACTAAAAGCTTTCCAAAATGTGTAAACAGCAATAACCATCATCAAAATATTAAAACACCAGCCAACTATTTTATCGGGTAATTTAGGTAGAAAACGGGTGCTAATCTGCGCCCCTAATAACCCACCTAATCCCAAACCAAATCCTTCTATCCATAAAACATTCCCCTGATAAGCATGACCTATAGACGCAGATAAAGAAGTAAGCACAATTACTCCTAAGCTAGTCCGAATAGCAGTTTTAATATTTTCAGCTAATAAAAGCATTTGCATCGGAACCATAATTACTCCCCCACCAACTCCGAACAAACCGGCTAGTAAACCAGCAGCACTCCCAGTAAAAATTCTTGCCCAGAGAGGATTTATGCTGGGTTGCTTACTATTTATTTCTGTTTTGATTAAACGTTTACGGAGAGTACCTAAAAAGATATTGAATATTAACAGAATTCCAAAAGCAAGAAGTAAGTATCTATCTGATATTTGACTGACAAGAAAAGCACCGATTTGGGCGGTAAATAAAGAGGGTAAACCTAATAGTAAAACTCTTCGCCAACTAAGATTACCCATGTACCAGTTCTGAATACTCCCCGAAAGAGAAGTTAAAAATATTACCAAACTGCTAGTGGCTACGGCTTTAGCAGGAACATGACCAAGGATAACTATCATTGGTACTAAAACAACACCACCTCCTATTCCTAGTAAGCCAGCCAAAGAACCAGAAAATAAACCAAAGCCAACGAGAATTAGCCAACTCATGTGATTTTCTCAATTTGGCGATCGAATTTAAGCATTATGGGAAATTTTAACAAAATTGAAGTTTAGGAACAGGAAAAAGTAGTATTATCGAGGTCAGGTCTTTGGGCTTTTCCTTGAAAAAGAAATTGAAGCCTATATTGACGATTTAAAGCAGGTTCAGATGCCAAATTCCAAAGACTCTCATAGAAAAAGAAAGAAACTCCTGCTAAATTTTTGCTGCGAGTAAAATCCACTTGTTGCTGAATTCTACCCATAGGTACAGGACGACCTTTTAACCCAGACAAGATACCAATACCTACAGGAATATGTTCTTGGGCTTCTTTAATTTCTGGTTGGTTTAATTCACGCACAAAACTATCATGTTCGTGACGATAGACTTGAATAATCAATTCTTCAACTAGTCCTTTTTGTTGCCACTTGCGCCAATCTAATAAAAAAGATTGTAAAGAAAACTTATAGGGATTAGGAGAAAGAGAAATAATTGCTTGAGGGTTAGCATCTTTAATGGCATAGAAAAGTTGCTCTACATACTCAGTTATTTTATCTGCTCGCCACTGAACCCATTCAGGATCTTTAGGATTTTCTGGGGGAGATTTCCCTCCATGCTCTTGTTTATATAGTTCGACAGTAAACTCGTCATAACCAAAATCTGAAGGAAACCCGAAATGATCGTCTAATTGAATACCATCAACATCATAGTTACTAACAATTTCGACAATTAGATCGGTAATAAAATTCTGAACTTCTGGGCGTAGAGGATTAAGCCAAACTCTTTGATGTTTTTTACCTTCCCACCAAATAGTACTACCATCTTTTCTTTTTGTTAACCATTCAGGATGACGTTGAGCCAATTCCGATTCTGCTGGTGCCATAAAACCAAATTCAAACCAGGGAATTACAGTCATTCCCTTTTTTCGTCCTTGTTGAATGGTTTCTGCTAAAATATCCCTTCCTTTTAGTCCTTCAGTCGGATCGACGGCTTTCCCTACCACCGCTTTGGCTACCGAAGACGGATAAAGAGTATAACCCCAATTCCAAACTGTAGGATAAAGAGTATTAAAATTTAAATCAGCTAGAGATGCGATCGCATCTTTGAGATTTCGAGGAGAAAATAAGACCTCGCTATCTATGTTGGTCAGCCAAACTCCCCTTAATTCTCTGGAAATGTCTTTGATTGCACAAGCTCCAGTTTTCTGGGCTAATTGTGTACCTGTTAATTTCTCTTTATTTAAATCAACTACTTCTTGAGTATTACTTATAGACGGAAAGAATATGATTATGGTCAAAGTCAAGCTAAACAGAAAAGTTAACCACCCTTGACGACCATACCGTTGACTAAACAATACTAAACTATTTGCCCAATAGTTAAATAGTTTAGAGACATAGTTTTCCATACTCTTTCTCATTGAGAATGCTCTGTATCATATAAAGAAGTACAGAGATTATAACAGTTACTAGTTAGTAGAGAGTAAAGAGTAGTAGTTAATAATTACGATAAATTTAAAGGGAAATAATATTTAAGCAAGAATCTAAGTTCTATAATTCTGATTCAAACTATATGATTCGCCAAGCAACAGAAGTAGACTTACCAAGCATTGTAGAGATTTATAATAGTACTATTCCCGATCGCCTGGCAACAGCAGACCTCAATCCTGTTTCTGTAGAAAGTCGCAAGTCTTGGTTTGGCGATCGAGATTGGTCAACTCGTCCTCTGTGGGTATTTGAAAAGGATAATACTGTGGCTGGTTGGCTTAGTTTTCAATCTTTTTATGGTCGTCCTGCTTACGGGCATACAGCAGAAGTTAGTGTTTATGTCAGTACTGCCTACCGTCGGCAAGGTATTGGCAACCAGTTTCTAAAACAAGCTATTTTACTAAGTCCCAAGTTGGAAATTAACACTCTGTTAGGATTTATCTTTGCCCACAATCAACCAAGTTTACAATTATTTAAACAAAACCAATTTAGCCAATGGGGCTATCTTCCCCAAATAGCCGAGTTAGATGGAATAGAAAGAGATTTGGTAATTTTGGGTCTTCGTCTTAGTTAGACTACTTTGAGTTCGTAAAAATTGGAAATAAGAAAGAATGAGTATGTTTTTGTCAAGTCACACTTTACATCTATTTGGGTAATCATGTAAAGTAATACTTGACAAAGAACCCAGAAAAAGATGAAAAACCGACTGAAAGAACTCCGACAATTGCAGCAGTGGTCGCAATCTGACCTCGCCAGAAAATTAGCAATTAGTCGCCAAGCAGTTAATGGTTTTGAATCTGGCAAATTCGATCCAAGCTTAGATATGGCTTTCAAAATTGCCAATGTGTTCAATGTCACGCTCGAAGATATTTTCATTCATGAGGCAAAAAATTCCATGCAAGTACTAGCGGAAAGAGTTAAAAACTTCTTTGGTTTCGAGTTTGGTTTTGAGAGGTTTACTGAAAAAGCGATTAATGCCCTCAATTTTGCCCGCAATAAAGCAACACAAGCGCAAACATCTCTAGTTGAACCAGAACATATTTTGGCTGGCTTGTTAGCGGATGCCAACACAACATCTGCTCGTTTACTTAGGTCTAATGGCGTAGTGCTGGACATCGAAACTAATGAACATTCTTTTGAGTACTGGGAAAATATCAAATTTAGTTCAAAAAGTAAGTTTATTTTAGAGCTTGCCTTACAAATTGTTCGGCTTCAAGGTCAAAAGTCGATCGGTACTGAACATCTATTGTGGGGATTAGTCCGACTGGCTGAAACAGACAGCACCATTATGAATGATTTATTGCCAAGATCTGAAATTAATCTCGTATCTTTAAACAAGGAACTAGCAGAAATAGTTTAACTCCTCTGCTCTTCTGCACCCTAAAACCTACAAACCGACTATTCTTGAACTCGAACAGAAATCACACTGCCATTAAAATCGTAGTTTTTCCCTTCTAATTGAATCGACATACCAACTTTAACTTTTTTAGTATTATCTAATACTGCACCATTACCAGTAATTTGGGCTTTTCCCCCCAAAGTCAGAATTAGATCTTTAATCATTGTTACTTCTGGTCTAGGGTCTGGTAAAGCCTTTACTGTTCCATCTGGTTGAGGAACAGGAGTAGTTCGGGGTAAAACCTGAGTTGATTTAATTTCTACTTGACCTGCGGGTTGATTGCGGATAACAATATTGGCTTTTTCTGCGGTAAATTCTTGTTGTAATCCTTCAAAATCAGCTACGCTTAAACCTCTTACCAATACATCCACTTCTATTGGTTTAACCTTGGTTTGAGCAACAATACTTTGAGTAACGGGAGTGCCAGGGAAGAAAAATATCCCCATAATCACCATAAGGATCACACAAGCAGCACCTATGTCCAAGATACTGATTTTGCCAAAAATTCTTCCTTTGGAGTCAATAATTTTCATATAAGAAATTATATCTAGAAATCATAATCTGGAAAATACTCAATTATTTTAGCTTCTCAAAAGGTAGTCTAATATTTTTTGTTTTTTTTGCTAAAGACTTATTCTTCTTGAGAGAAGACTTCCAGGAAGAAATACGGTAGGATGGCGCAGGATTAGAAGAGTCACTGTTACACTGCTGTGAAAGAGAGGTGCGGGGTTCACAAGGGGGCGAGGTTTCCTCGCCCCACGACCCCTTGTCTACGGTGCTTTGTGTTTTCTGGTTAATAGTTTTAGACGTTGATAAGACTGGATTAGGCAAGGATCTTGGTTTTAGAGTTTGTGCCTTAGAAGCAGATGGATAACAGCGTAAGTTTTTGGGGGTGAGCGACAAAGCTCTATGTCTGAATAAATATGCTAAGAGCCAGGGAGTAGCACTACAGCCTAAAATAATAGCAGTGTAAAACCAGGTTAAGAAACTACTAGGGTTTTCGATCGCCAGGGTAGTATTATCCAGAGAATCAGATGATATGGAATTTCCAGAGTAATTACTGGTTGAGCAAAAGCGATTCCAATTAATTGAAGTGATAGTGAGTAGTGATAAAGAAGTAATCCCAAATAACAGAAAAAAATGTTTATTTAATAATTGATGAAGGTTCATTGAGGCAGAAGATTTATGAGACTTGCTTTTAGGAGAGTTTTTCATGGATTCTTACACGCTCGGGCTAGAAAATAACAATTAGTTAATAGAGAAAGAAATGAACAAAACTGGCGAGATCGTAACCGCAAGACTTACAAAAAATTAATTTCTTAAGCTCCATTTAATATTTTTCTAGAACATTATTTATCGCTATAATAAGGACTTTACTTTTCTTGTCTTCAATGGTCAAAAGTAAGCTGGAATATATTCCTCAACAACCACAAAAAGTTGTAGCCTCAGACAATAACCTACTTAATCAACAAAAACAAGACCAACACAATTGGACGATCGAAGATAGTGAAAACCTCTATGGCATTAAGGGATGGGGTGAACCCTATTTCTCAATTAATGCTGCGGGGCATGTCATGGTATCTCCCCAAGGTTCTTCTCGGGGAAGTTCCCTTGATTTATATGAATTAGTTAAGTCTCTTAAGCAACGTAACCTAGGATTACCTCTATTAATTCGTTTTTCTGATATTCTAGGGGATAGAATGGAGAGACTCTATGCCTGTATGAATCGGGCGATCGCTCGTTATAATTATCAGGGAACTTATCAGGGCGTATTCCCGATTAAATGTAACCAGCACCGTCATTTAGTAGAAGCTTTAGTTAAGTACGGTCAACCCTATCAATTTGGTCTAGAAGCAGGTTCAAAACCAGAGTTGATGATTGCCTTAGCCACCCTTGAACCTAATCTCAATTCCCACATTACAACGAAAGAACCACTATTAATTTGTAATGGTTATAAAGATCGGGAATATATCGAAACTGCTCTCCTGGCAATCAGACTAGGACAAAAACCAATTATTGTTATTGAACAACTAGAAGAACTAGATCTAACCTTAGAAATTAGTCGTCAATTAGATATTAAACCCTTGTTAGGAGTAAGAGCTAAATTAGCTAGTAGAGGTTCAGGACGTTGGGGTAGTTCTACAGGAGATCGGGCTAAATTTGGTTTGACTATTCCGCAAATTTTGTCAGTATTTGCAGAATTGCAACAGACAGATATGCTGGATTGTCTGCAATTGCTACATTTTCATATCGGTTCACAAATTTCTTCCATTACCGTAATCAAAGAGGCGATCCGCGAGGCTAGTCAAATTTATGTCCAACTAGTTAAAATGGGCGCAAATTTAACTTATCTCGATGTTGGCGGTGGTTTAGCAGTAGATTACGATGGCTCAAAAACTAATTTCCATGCCTCGAAAAATTATAATATGCAAAATTATGCTAACGACATTGTGGCGCAGGTCAAAGATGCTTGCGAACAAGGTAAAGTAAGAGTACCTACCTTAGTTAGTGAAAGTGGAAGAGCGATCGCAGCCCATCAATCAGTTTTAGTCTTTGATGTGCTTGGTACTAATGATATCTCGGCGGAAGTACCTCCAGCAGCAGCAGAAGATGAACCTCTAGTTATTCGCAATTTTTGGGAGACTTATCAATCAATTGATAGCCATAACTACCAAGAAACCTATCACGATGCCATTCAATTCAAACAAGAAGCTCATAGCTTATTTAACTTGGGTTATCTCAGTTTAGCTCAAAGGGCTAGGGCAGAAGGACTTTACTGGGCTTGTTGTCAGCAAATTATGCAGATTATTAACCAACTAGACTATGTACCAGACGAATTAGAAGACTTGAATAAAATTATGGCATCAATTTACTATGCCAATCTTTCTATTTTCCAATCTGTACCAGATTCTTGGGCGATCGAGCAACTTTTTCCGATTATGCCTATTCATCGTCTCCAAGAAAAACCTACAGCTAAAGCTATTCTTGCTGATCTTACTTGCGATAGTGATGGTATTATCGAGCAATTTATTAACCTCAAGGATGTTAAAGATGTTTTAGAGTTACATTCCCTACAGAATATTCCTAGCGAAGAAAATAGTCAGCCTTTAAAAGTACATCCCTATTATTTGGGCATGTTTTTAGTAGGGGCATATCAAGAAATTATGGGTAACTTACATAACTTATTTGGTGATACTAATGTAGTCCATATCCAGATGAGTCCTACTGGCTATCAAATTGAATATGTGGTAAGAGGGGATACAGTTAACGAAGTGCTAAGTTATGTAGAATATGACGGAGAAAATTTACTGGAAAAGATTCGCTTACAGACAGAAATAGCCCTAGAACAAAATCGCATTACCCTAGAAGAAGCACAAAGATTGTTACAAAACTATGAACGCAGCTTACGTAGCTACACTTATTTGGTAAAAAGTTAACACAAGCTCTTAGTTGTTAGTTGGTTTAAAAGAAGGATTATCAAGTTATTGAAATAGAAAAAAGAATGATCCAAATAGTCATTAGACATCAATACTAACTACTCGCTACTCCCTAATAACTACTCACTACTTATCTTAACCATCAAGCATTCGTAGCAACCATCAAAGCATCCCATAATAAACTTATAATACCATGTCCGATCTAGGCTTACAGAAAGTTTTTAATCGTCTTGCTGATAACTTGGCTAAAGATGCTTTAGTCCAAACTGTAGTGAATAATCTCAGAAATGATTTACAAGTCGATCGCGTAGTCCTATATTACTTTTACAGCCAATGGCAAGGACAGGTTACCTTTGAATCTCTAAGTTCTAATAAATTCTCTATTTTCGGTTCAACAGGGCCAGATGACTGCTTTAATGGAGAATATGCTGCTATGTATCAACAAGGTAGAGTAAGAGCGATCGAGGACATTGAAACAGAGCCTATCAATGATTGCCATCGAGATTTCTTACGCAATCTACAAGTCCGTGCCAATCTAGTTGTGCCCGTTTTACCACCCAAAGGACTATGGGGATTGCTAATTGCTCATCAATGTCTCACTCCTCGCATCTGGACACCAACAGATATTGCAGCTATGGAAAAAGGTGCAAACATTTTAGTAAAAGCCACTACTATTTGTCAAAGTTAGCTTCTGCTTAAATCTGGCTTGCTGAAAAAGTCATAATTCTCAGTGGCGACGGGTGGTAGGTGTTAGGGAAACCTTGGGGCAAGGATAACTCTCAAATATCTTTTCAAAATGCAAGGGTTTTGAGCTTATACATGTTATGCTCTGGCAATTTTTTGACCAAAAAAGGTTTAAAACTCTTATCTGACTTACTAAAAATTTTATTCAGCAAGCTTTATATATCTAACTAAAGCTTGTAAACCCAATAGATAACTGTTAGCACCAAACCCACTAATTTGCCCAATAGCAATTGGTGCAATGTAAGAGTGGTGACGAAACTCTTCTCTTTGATAAATATTACTTAAATGAACCTCTACAGTAGGAACTTTGACTCCGGCTAGAGCATCTCTAATGGCTACGCTTGTATGAGTATATGCTCCTGCATTAATAATTATCCCTTGATGGTTATCCCTAGCTTGATGAATCGCATCTATTAGCACCCCTTCATGATTTGACTGCAAGCAGGATATTCTTACTTGCAGCCTTTTTCCTTCTTCCTTCAGGAGGTTATTAATCTGATCGAGAGTTATCGAACCATATACTTCTGGCTCTCTTAAACCCAACAAATTAAGATTAGGTCCGTGTAAAATGAGTATGCTAGATTGAGACAAAACTTTGAATGATACTCGCTTTGTTAGGGATTAACGACGACGATGACGATCATCCACTGGAATGGGAATTAACTCACCTTCTGGCTCTTGTTCTGGTCCTAAAAGAATTTCAATCAGTTTATCTGCCCACTCTCTTAGTTTTTCAAGTATTTTATCTATATAGTCCATCGAACAGACGGCTCCTGTCAGCGTTTTTTCTGTTTTGTTAAAATGCTAGACAACCTCTGGGGTTTTATACAGCATTTTTTTATCTGGTATCTATAAAGAGGATTGTAAACTAACCTCATTAAAATTGCTATTTTTGTATAACAGCATTATTCTTTTCTTATACTAACCTTAACACAGGTTAACAATCCATACTATCTATTTTGGCAATCTTCTAGATTTAGATTGGCACACTGTAGTAGTAAATACTCAATGCGCAATTAGGTTGTATTGTGAAAACAAGCAGACCCTCAGTGGTGCAGAGATACGGAAGAGAAAAGATCATTCCAACGATACCCAAAACTAGACAAATAAATTTCCCTATTGACTGATTTCGCTAAACGTAATTGCTCGATATCTCCACCTAATTAGTTTTAATTTTTATTTTAGATTTCAGCCTCAAGCTGAAATCTTTGCTCGCTAAAAATTACTATAGGTATCGATCGCCTGTTTTAATTTATCCATCACTTCAACAACAGGTATAGCTCCTAATTCCCCAGAAGCACGGGTACGAATATTTAAAGTATTGGCTTCTACCTCTTTATCCCCGACAACAGACATGACAGGTATTTTTTGTTTTTCTGCGTTGCGAATCATTTTACCCAAACGCTCACCACTAGTATCTGCTTTAGCACGAATACCCATCCTTTGCATTTTGGCTGCTACTTCTTTGACATAATCAACATGAGCATCCCGCACAGGCAATAAACGTACTTGTTCAGGGGCTAACCAAAGAGGGAAATCTCCGGCATATTCTTCAATCAAAATACCAATTAGTCGCTCCAGAGAACCAAAAGGCGCACGGTGAATCATGACTGGACGTTGGCGAGAACCATCTTCAGCAGTATATTCCAAGTCAAATCTTTCTGGCAGATTATAGTCTACCTGGACTGTGCCTAGTTGCCATTCTCTTTCTAAAGCATCACAAACCATAAAATCTAGTTTAGGACCGTAGAAAGCAGCTTCTCCTGGGGCTTCAAAATGATTCATATCCAGAGTTTCAACTGCTCGACGAATAGCATTTTCTGCTTTATTCCATGCTTCTGCTGAACCGATATACTTATCGCTATCTGGGTCACGGAAACTTAAGCGAGCTTTAAAGTTGCGGTCTAAATTTAAGGTCTTAATTACTGACAAGATCAAATCTACAACCTTGAGAAATTCTTCATCTAGTTGTTCTGGTGTCACAAATAAATGAGCATCATCTTGTGTAAAACCCCTTACCCTAGTTAATCCTCCCAATTCTCCTGATTGTTCATAACGATAAACAGTACCGAACTCTGCTAACCGCATCGGTAAATCGCGATAGGAACGCAACTCACTTTTATAAATCTGCACATGGAAAGGACAATTCATCGCTTTGAGCACAAAGCCTTGTTCTTGCTCTGCTGCTTTTTCATCTTCTGCCATCATAGGGAATAAATCTTCCCGATATTTCTGCCAATGTCCAGAAGTTTTAAATAAATCTACTCTACCAATGTGAGGAGTAACCACAGGAAGATAACCCCGCTTGAGTTGTTCTTGTTTAAGAAAATCTTCTAGAGTACTCCGTAAAATTGTTCCTTTCGGAGTCCATAGAGGTAAACCAGGGCCAACTAAATCATTAAAAATAAATAGTCCTAATTCCTTACCTAGTTTGCGATGATCTCGCCTTAAAGCTTCTTCTTTGCGCCGTTTGTATTCAGCTAGCTGTTCTGAGGTTTCCCAGGCAGTCCCGTATATACGTTGCAGTTGGGCGTTATTTTCATCACCACGCCAATAGGCACCAGCTAGACTTTCTAGTTCGATCGCTTTGGGGTTAATATCAGCAGTAGTCTCTACATGAGGTCCAGCACACAAATCCCACCAGGCTTCACCCAAATGATATAAAGTAATGGGTTCTTCTATACTGGCTAAGATTTCGAGTTTATAAGGTTCACCGAGTTCCTCAATTCGTTTTTTTGCTTCTTCTCTACTTACTTCTTCTCGAATTATTGGTAATTTACGGTTGATGATTTTAATCATCTCCTTTTTGATTTGCTTTAAATCTTTTTCTGTAAAAGTTTCAGGACTATCAAAATCGTAATAAAAGCCATTTTCTGTCCAAGGGCCAATCGTAACCTGTGCCTTGGGAAACAGCTTCTGCACCGCCATTGCCATCACATGAGAGGTGGTATGACGAATTTTTTTCAAAGATTCTGACTCACTAGTGCGGGGTAATTTAATTGGTTGTTGTAGTTCTTCAGAAGGCATCGGCTGTTTTACCATGCGAGTTGACTTTTTATTTACTTATAACCAAGATTTCTTCCTTACCATGATACAAAGATTGCTCTCTCTTTTGACTTACGCTCTAAGAATTAAAATATTGTAATTTTTTATTGAGTAATGTAAAAAACGCTAATATTAGAAGTAATGAAATAATAAACTACTTTAAAAATATGTCTTCTAAGCGACCAAGCGAGAAAGAAATATTGAGCACAGTCTTAAAGCCACTGCTGGAAGATTTTAAATACTGGTTTGAGCGTTCTACTTCTCTTTTAGAATCGGAAGATTTGTCATTCTTCTCAACTGATGAGCAAGCAGAATTGTTAGCGAAAATTAAAAAAGCACAACTAGAAGTTGGTACAGCGCAAATGTTGTTTGAGGCGACAGATGGAGAAGTAGGAATTGAGTCAAAGATGCTTGTTCCCTGGCACAAGTTAGTTGCTGAGTGTTGGGATGTAGCTAGAAGATGGCGAGAACTTAAAAACTCTAGTTCTCCGTCCTAAAGATTAGAGATTATGTCAGTTTAAGATTTTTTTTTAGCAGAATTATCAAATTATGTTGCCCTTGGAAAGGAGAGTTTCATGTTACATATAATTTACATTTTGGCTTTTACTATCATCGCTATGATAGCAATTACTAATCTAATTCGTAGCTTAGTTACTCTAAGCGTAGATACTCAGAGAATGTATCCTGCTAACGGTAATTTATCTCAATCAGCACCAATTAACAGGAGAAACTCTTTTTCTAGCCGAAAAGTTCATCCAGAGTTATTAGATGAACAAGGAAAAGTAATCGAAGAACCACTTTTAGTAATGCGTTCTGTATCGGTAGAAGATGCTCGTCAACAATTGGATGCTCTTTATAATTCTTCTCCTAAAAAAGCTGACAGAGAGGAATAGGTGGAGCTTAACTGAATAATATACTGAGTTTTAAAATTCCTATTTTTGGTGTTAGCATTTGCTCTACACTGTTCACTGATAATCGACCCCCAGCAAGGGCGAAAAGATTAAATCAGTAACCTTCTTGAGGTTACTGTTTTTCGTTTTCAGGAGCAATTGTAATTTGCCAGAATCAACTTTCTACTACTTTGCTTATGGTTCTTGTATGTGTCCCGTTGACTTAAAGCGATCGCTGTTAGAAGATACTTACAATTATGTTGTTGGTAAGGCTATTTTATCTGGTTATCGTTTAGGATTTTATCGCAAGTCACGACGGCGTAACTGTGGGGTATTAGATATCATTGCCGATAGTAAATCCTCTGTAGAAGGTGTACTATATTGTCTTCCTTGGCGATTAAGTAATGCCTTAGATGAACGAGAAGAAGTACCTCGCAACGGCTACAAGCAAGAATTTGTCCAAGTTCATAGCAATAATAAACAATATAAAAATGTGCGTACTTATGTGGTAGTTGATAAACTCGATCGAGAAATTCCTCCTAATGATTCATATATGCAAATTGTAATTCGTGGTGCTACTACTTGCGGATTATCAGAGGAATATTGTTGGCAGTTATTTAACCATATGTATAAACTACAAAATAGATAGAACTAGGGAAACGAGGCAAAACACTATACTAGTTATGGGCAGTTTTCGATAAGGATAAGGATTAAATTGTCAGAAGAATACTTTACAACCCCTCAACTACCTACATCCGCTCTTGAAAAAGATGAAGGCATCAAAGCAACGACAGAGAATTGGTTTGAATATCCTGTGAAAGCACAACCTCATCACACAGACTATGGAGGTATTGTCTGGCATGGCACTTATATCACCTGGATGGAAGAAGCTAGGGTAGAGTGTCTGCGTTCAATTGGTATAGATTTCGCTAATTTAGTTGTTTTGGGTTGCGATTTACCTGTAGTTGAACTTTCTATACGATATCATCGCTCTATCTCTTTGGGTACTTCGGCAATCGTCAAAACTCGTTTAAGTGACACTCAAGGAGCAAAAATGCTTTGGGATTATAAAATTCTGACTGTTGATACTCAGACACTTTGTCTTACAGGTAGAGTAACTTTAGTGGGAGTCGATCGCGAAAAAGGAAAAATTATGCGCCAATTACCTCCTAGTTTTAAAGACGCTTTAGTTAAACTAGTTAGGAATTAAATAATTATTAATAAATGTAGTAATAAAAATGTAGTAATAAAAATGTAGTAATAAAGTCTCGTCTGTATCAAATAAGTACAGACGAGACTAATTTTCTTTGTTCGCTCTTTTTTAGTAAAGCTCTTCTTCTTGATGAGTAGAAATAGTACAATCAGAAGTAGGATAAGCTACGCAAGTAAGAACATAGCCAGCTTCGATTTGATCGTCATCTAAGAAAGATTGATCGGATTGATCGATCGAACCAGATTCTAATTTACCAGCACAAGTAGAGCAAGCACCTGCACGGCAAGAATAAGGTAAATCTAAACCTTGCTCTTCAGCGACATCAAGAATGTACTCATCATCAGGTACTTCAATAGTTTGTTCGCCATCAGGCATTTTTAATGTAACGTTGTAAGTTGCCATAGTGTTCTCCTTATCTATAAGAAACGGCAGTTATAATTGATATTGCATACTAATTCTCTTCCTATAAGAGAATCGATCTGGAGCTTTCCGACAAGCTCCATTTCTGATACTAAGGGAAAAATATTGAGAATACACCGAGCATTAGTAATGAGATTCTTAATTTAACTTAAAATAAGTTTTTCTTATCTAATTGGAAAAGTAAAGAATAAGGATAATAAGAAAATATCAATAGCTTGTAACAACGATATAACAATAATTAAAGAAGATTTACTTCGAGTTAATTTTCAAATAGGAAACCGCAAAAATAAATATTAATTATAGTTATAGTTAAGATTGATGACTTGTACTTAGAGTAAGGAAATTTACAATTTTTCTGTTAGAAGTCTTTAACTTCAGCACCAGTAATAATTTTGCACAATTAGCAAGGCGATCGCCTTGGAGGGAATAGGGAATAGAAACAAACTGTTGCCCATTGCCTGTTCCCTATTCCCTTTAAAATCAATAATTTAGTGAGGTAATATTAAGATCTTGAACCTATCCCCTCTTCAAAAGATTATTAAAGTAGGTATTGTTGGTACTGGTTACGCAGCAAAAAAAAGAGCAGAAGCATTACAAGCAGACCCCAGAGCAGAAATACTCCAGGTGGCGGGGAATACGCCTGAGAAAGTAGCAAAATTTTGTCAAACTTTCTCTGTGACAGAGGTTAATTCTTGGCAAGAACTAGTTAGTCAGCCAGAATTAGACTTGATTGTTATCTGTACAATTAACCGCGACCATGGTGCGATCGCTCGTTCGGCGATCGAAAATAACAAACACGTAGTAATAGAATATCCTCTTTCTCTCGATCCACAAGAAGCAGCAGCCATTATTACCCTAGCTCAAGCCAAAAATAAACTAATCCATGTTGAACATATTGAATTAATTGGGGGAATACATCAAACCTTAAGGCAATATTTACCAGAAATAGGTAATATATTCTACGCTCGCTACACTACTATTGCTCCTAAGTATCCTCCTGCCCGTCGTTGGAACTATCATAAGCAAATGTGGGGTTTTCCTTTATCTGCTGCTCTCTCTCGTGTTCATCGTTTAACAGATATATTGGGCAATGTAGCGACAGTATCTTGTCAATCTCGTTATTGGGATGCTCCTGAAGCAGAGTACTTTAATGCTTGTCTTTGTAATGCTCAACTACGCTTTGTTAATGGTGCGATCGCCGAAATTAGTTATGGTAAAGGAGATGTATTTTGGCATGGTTATCGTCATCTAGAAATTTACGGCGATCAAGGTACTATCTCTTTTATGGGGGAAAAAGGTAGTTTAATTAAAGGAGAAGAAACTATTACTCTTCCTGTAAAGAGTCGTCGTGGTTTGTTTGTTCAAGATACAAGTATGGTTTTAGATTATCTCACGGAAGGACAACCCCTTTATGTTAAACCCCAAGCTAGTCTTTATGCTTTACAAGTAGCTGATGCTGCTCGACGATCGGCAGATAGTAATCAGGTAGTACAAGTTTAATAGTCATTAGTTGTTAGTTGTTAGGTGTTGGTTGCTAATTTTGGTGTACATCAAGTAAAAGTAATAATAGAGGGTGGAGAAATTTGAGTAGACCTATTAATTTATTTGAATATGAGACCCTTGCCAAGCAGCATTTACAGTTAATGGCTCTAGATTATTATCGGAGTGGAGCTTTAGATGAAATTACCCTTAAAGAAAATCGCTTGGCAATCAATCGCTATCAACTTCGTCCCAGGATGTTAGTAGATGTGAGCCAGCGCGATCTAACTACTACGATTGCAGGACAATCTCTAGCCATACCCATACTTATCGCACCGATGGCTTTTCAGTGTTTGGCGAATCCAGAGGGGGAAATAGCCACTGCCCAAGCAGCAGGAAGTAGCGGGGTGGGAATGGTGCTAAGTACTATGTCTACTAAAAGTTTAGAAACTGTTGCTGCACAAAGACACAATACGCCTCAATGGTTTCAACTCTACATACATCGCGATCGATCTCTCACTCAAGCTTTAGTCCAAAGAGCAGAAGCTGCTGGCTATAGTGCTTTATGTCTAACGGTAGATGCACCCATGTTAGGCATAAGAGAAAGCGATCGCCGTAATCAGTTTACTTTACCCAAGACTATGGAACTAGCTAATTTAGTCTCTATGGTAGATGTGGCAATTCCTCAGACTAGAGAAGAATCTGGTTTATTTGCCTATTTTGCTCAACAGATAGACCCTAGTGTGACCTGGAAAGATGTAGAGTGGTTACAATCTATCACCAGTTTACCAGTGCTATTGAAAGGGATTTTGCGAGGGGATGATGCACTGAAAGCTCACGAGCATGGTGCAAAAGGAATAATTGTTTCTAATCATGGTGGTAGACAATTAGATGGAGCGATCGCTACTTTTGATGCACTACCTGAAATAGTCGCAACAGTGGGAGACAAACTTGATATCTTGGTCGATGGCGGAGTTCGTCGGGGTACAGATATTCTTAAAGCTTTGGCATTGGGGGCAAAAGCTGTATTGGTGGGTCGCCCCATTTTGTGGGGTTTAGCCGTTGAAGGCACAAAAGGAGTAGCTCATGTGCTGGAATTGTTAAAGGATGAATTCGATTTAGCCATGGCTTTGAGTGGTTGTGCCTCGATTAAAGACATCGATTCTAGTTTGGTCATCAGCGTAAAATAGAGACTGGGGAGGAAACAAAAAGATGAAACTCGATCGCATTACTAGCCATCCTAGCAAGATGAACGGACAACCTTGTATTCGTAACTTGCGCCTGACAGTTCGTCGAGTAATTGATTTACTAGCCACATATCCCAATCGAGAAGAATTGTATCAAGAGTTTCCCGAACTTGAAGAAGAAGATATTCAACAAGCTCTAATTTTTGCTTCTTCTTATTTAGACGATCGCATTATTGAACTTGCTAAAAGTTATGAAACTGTTGCTTGATCAGGGATTACCTCGTTCAGCATCAATGTTACTTAGTGCTCGTGGAATCAATACAATTCATGTTGGTGAGATTGGATTATGGGCAGCCGAAGATGCTGAAATTATTCAGAAGGCTGGGGAAGAAGACCGAATAATAGTTACATTAGACGCTGACTTCCATTCTATACTAGCCGTTAAAAACGCTCGCTCTCCTTCAGTAATTCGGATTCGTATAGAAAGATTACGTGCTAAAGCACTAACAGAATTACTGTTTGATGTAATTAGTGAATGTCAAGAAGAATTAAAACAAGGTGCTGCTGTAACTGTTGAACCAGGAAGAATTCGTATTCGTCGTTTACCATTATTGCCTAATTCTTAATTTTTAAGCGATCGTCTGAGTAAAAAATTAAATTAATCATTTGGCATTCAAGAAATTACTACTTTTAATTAGTAATTTCTTTTCTGGAAGTATCCTTAGTTAAACCCAAAAAATTAATGGAAAAACTGCAACAACGTTTTTGGCGGTTGGCATTGGTGAATGTTATTTCTAACTTGATGGTGCCTTTGGCGAGTTTGATCGATACGGCGTTTTTAGGACACTTGGCAGAAATTCATCATCTGGGAGGGGTTGCGATCGCCACTGTACTATTTAACTATATTTACTGGAGTTTTGGTTTTCTCCGTATGGGGACGACGGGGACTACTGCTCAAGCAACAGGGAAAGGCGATCGAGATGAAGTTATCTTGATTTTATTACGCAATAGTTTAATCGCGATCGCTATTGGCACAATTATCCTAACTTTACAACTGCCTTTAAGAGAGCTAGGTTTTACATTACTAAGTGCCACAACCGAAGTCTTAGAGTCTGGTAGAGCTTACTACAATGCTCTTATTTGGGGTGCGCCAGCTACTTTACTTAATTTTGTTTTACTTGGTTGGTTTCTGGGACGGGAACAAGTCTCTAAGGTATTGTTGATGTCAGTAATTGACAAAAGTACCAATGTTGCTCTTAATTATCTATTCATTGTCCGTTTTGGTTGGGCAAGTGCTGGAGCGGGTTATGCTACGGCAATTAGTCAGTATCTGAACTTGTTGGTAGGATTAATTATTATCGCACGGGAATTGCCGGTTTCTTCTTTACTGAATTTAAGCCCCAAAATTTTTAATAAATCTGCTTGGTATGAGATATTTAGTCTCAACCGCGATATAACCATCCGTACTTTGGCATTATTATCTACTTTTGCCTTGTTTACTAACTTAAGTTCGATGATGGGAACTAAGACTTTAGCTACTAATACCTTACTTTTGCAAGTAGTGACTTTAGGAGCTTATTTTATCGATGGTATTGCTTTTGCTACAGAAAGTTTAGCTGGTAGTCTGCGAGGACAACAAAATAACCATCAGCTTTTACCTCTAATTAAGTTATCTGGAGGAATAAGTCTAGGCGTTGGTTTGGCTATGTCCATACTATTTTGGCTCATCCCACAATCTCTGTTTGGATTATTAACCAATCATGCAGAAGTAATTGAACAGATCGATAATTATGTTGTTTGGCTGTTACCAATCCTGGGTTTTGGCTCTATCGCTTATATGCTAGATGGCTATTTTCTTGGTTTAAGTGAAGGAAGAATTTTACGCCACTCTACCATCATAGCTGCAAGTTTAGGGTTTGCACCTATGGCGATCGCTGCCTGGCATTATCAAAATAGTCATCTACTGTGGTTAGCGTTATCTCTGTTTATGGCAGCAAGAAGTATAACTCTCGGATTTAAAGTTCCCCTATCTCTACGAACTCAGGTTAAATAATACTATTTCTGATGGTATCACTGGGAAATTGCTTTGTTGATTTCTTGAGCAATAACATCATCCATCCAAGCATTAATGCTTTTACCCGCTTTCTTAGCTGCTAAAAAGATTTGATGGTGGCGTTGAGGGGTTGTTCTAAAAGGTAAATTTCCCGAAAATGGTTTATCTGGTTCTTCTTCTAATTCAGCACACCATTCTAAGTAATCATCTACAGAGTTGTGAAATTCTTTCTTTAATTCTGCAACGGTATCAGCTTGAAATGTAATGACATCTTTAACGTCTAGGACTTTGCCAAATAAGATTCCTGCTGTTTCATCTACTTCAATATGAGCCGTATATCCTTTATATTTCATAATTAATAATCTTCTGGCTTAATTCCAGCTTTCTCTAAAAACTCTTTCACAGCTTTTACTGCGCCTTTATTTGTCTCTCTTTCAGGATGAGGTTATAAAATACTGCCTTAACGCCATTTAACGATACTCTAACTCTCGATCCTTTGTCGTCAAAAAAATTGATGCCAATTATTCAAGAAGAAACCCAACAAAGCTATACTAGCATTAGGTTTCTCACTCTTAAAAACAATTAAGTTTTTAACTTATGCGTATTTTCTACTAAACTTTCAGCAAATCGATCGAATCTTTGGGATAGTTTTTGATCTAGAAGTTTTCCTTCTCGATCGAAAGTCTTCCAAGCCTGTCCTACAGCAACTTGTTCGCGAATAAACAGGTAACAATCACTCTCGGTATGTAAAATTTTTACATGTCTTTCGATAGGTCAAATAGCTATGTAGTCTGGATTACATAGCTTTGGGCTTTACAATTAATTCAGATCGCTCTGTTAAATTATTAGATATTCTATATGTAATTAGGATATGTCCGTAGAAGTATATGGCAGATCGAGAGCAGCTTAGAATATTAATTGAAGAAGGTGTAGAGGTTTGGAATGAGTGTAGGAATAATCATCCTGACAGCAACATTCACCTTATTTTCGCCAACCTCTCAGGAGCCTACCTCTCAGAAGCCAACCTCTTCGGAGCCGACCTCTCAGGAGCCTACCTCTTCGGAGCCGACCTCTCAGGAGCCTACCTCACAGGAGCCGACCTCTCAGGAGCCTACCTCTCAGGAGCCTACCTCTCAGAAGCCTACCTCTCAGGAGCCTACCTCTCAGAAGCCAACCTCTCAGAAGCCAACCTCTCAGGAGCCTACCTCTCAGAAGCCAACCTCTCAGGAGCCGACCTCTCAGGAGCCTACCTCACAGGAGCCTACCTCTCAGGAGCCTACCTCTCAGAAGCCAACCTCACAGGAGCCAACCTCACAGGAGCCAACCTCACAGGAGCCAACCTCTTCGGAGCCGACCTCTCAGAAGCCAACCTCACAGGATTCGACCTCACAGGAGTCAACCTCACAGAAGCCAAC
>JAAUYH010117209.1_pt1 | contig 39573 bp, 33 predicted proteins | sample 7278061 | NCBI WGS metagenome assembly JAAUYH01 (sample SAMN14350203, study PRJNA611818) | marine sediment metagenome | isolation source: surface marine sediment (0.6m) | place: French Polynesia: Moorea | collected 2018-08
CCCCCCCCCCCCCCCCCCCCCCCCCCCCCCCCCCCCCCCCCCCCCCCGCCCCCCCCCCCCCCCCCCCCCCCCCCCCCCGCGCCCGGGTGGCCCCCCCCGCATTGTCTTTTTTTGCCCCACAACCCCGCTTGTGTCACTACTTGCCTCCACGCCGCCCCGCGCCTCCCCGGCTTCGGCGTAACCCCCTTCTCCCCCTGCTCCCCCTGCTTCCCCTGCTCCCCCTGCTCCCCCTGCTCCCGCGTCTCCCCCTGCTCCCCCGGCTCCCCCGGCTCCTGCTACACCCTAGCCTCGGCCCGTTTAAATGCCTCATCTAACACCTCTGAGAGAGTGGGATGAGTATGAATATTAAAGGATAACTCTTGGACGCTTTGGCGTTGGGCGATCGCGTTTGCTGCTTCTTGGATCAAGTCAGAGGCGTGAATGCCCATGATATGAACCCCTAATAATTCCCCATTATCCTGACGATACACCACCTTAGCGATGCCATCGGTTTCCCCTTCAGCAAGGGCTTTAGAATTGCCTTTAAAGTAAGTTTTGACGCAAGAAACCTCAAACCCTTCTTTTTCTCCTAATTCGCGGGCTGCCGGTTCACTCAGGCCAACATAACTGATTTCAGGGTGAGTAAAGGCTGCGGCTGGAATACTGCGATAGTCGATGGTGGTTTCTCGTCCACACATATTTTCGACCGCGATCGCCCCCTGGCCCGATGCTGCGTGAGCTAACATCATTTTACCGTTAGCATCTCCCACTGCCCAAAGATGGGGAACGGGTTCACCATCTCGTATCACTTCCATTTTGTCGTTGACGGGGATAAACCCTCGGTTGGTTTCAACGCCAATATTTTCTAGGCCGAGGTTTTTGGTGGCGGGTACTCGTCCGGTGGCCACTAAGCAAGCATCGACTTCTAAAACATCGATGACTTCTTTGCTTTTCGCATCTGTCAATTCAATGGTAACTGGTGCGCCTGGGGTTATTTTGGTGGCAAATACGCCGGCGTAGGTTTCGATGTCACGGGCTTTGATCAGGGTTCTTTCGGCCAGTTTTGAGATTTCGGGGTCAAACCCTGGCATTAAGGTGTCTAAGGCTTCGATCATGGTGACTTCGCAGCCGAGGGCGGTATAGATATCAGAAAATTCTAGACCGATATAACCACTACCAATAATGGCAATCCATTGGGGTAAGGTTTCCAATTTTACGGCTTCATCGCTGGTAAAGACGGTTTTATGGTCAATTTCGATGCCACGGGGAACAAAAGGCACCGATCCCGGACACAACATAATGTCTTTGGCCGTGAGGATTTGTTCCCCCTCATCGCTTAAAACACTGACTTTTTGGGTGTCGACCACTTTTCCCCAACCGTGGATGGTGTCAACTTTGAGGCGTTTTAAACTGTTGGTGAGATCACCGCGTATTTTATTCACTAAATTAGTGGCGTGATCGGCGATCGCCTGTCTTTGAAAATCCACTCCGTCGATATGAATCCCCATATTGTAGAGATGTTGGGCATTTTGGAGTTCTCGAACTTTTCCAGATGCTGCTAAGAGGGCTTTTGAAGGGATACAACCCCGGTTGACGCAGGTTCCCCCCATGTCTTTTGCTTCGATAATAGCGGTTTTTAACCCACATTTAACGGCGTGTAAGGCTGCACCATGGCCGCCAACTCCTGCACCGATAATGATTAAATCATAATCGAATTCTCGCTCGCTCATAATCTTTTTCCTTAATGGTTTGATTTCTTTCTTAGAGAAAGACCTATCTTCCGATCATAAATCTCTAGATACAGCTAAGTCTAGGGATCAATCTTTCTAATTAGGGAAGCGTGGAGAGACTCCGAAGAATGGAAAGATAAGGAACTGTTTTCCAGAAAAAAGTTTACATATCTCCAAAAAACTATATTTTTTTTATTTTTTTGCAATTTTACTTGAGATAGCATGAACAGAGACATTTTAACCAGGTGATTAAAAATGAAAGATTATCTAACTAACCATAAACTACTTTCTCTAATTTTAATGAGTAGTTTTGCTGTGATCAATCCTCAATCCGTTAAGGCTAATGTCTTAGTCGCCCCATCACCGTTTAAGGGTTTGAATGGCCTTAATTTTGATAATGCAGGAGAGCTTTATGTAGGAAGCTTCAGTGAACAAAGGCTATATCAAGTTGACATTAACAATGGTGAATTTGAAACGTTTATTGATGCGCCTGCCGGTCAAGGAGATGATTTCTTCTTTTCTTCTAGCGATCAAGTCTTTTATACGGCATTTTTAAGTGGTCAAATCAGAACGTTTGATGCCACTACAGGTGATCCCCCTAATACGATTGTTTCTGGTTTACCGGGTGTTAATCCTATCATTCAAAGAGATGATGGTCGTATTTTTGCCGCTCAAACCTTTGCGGGAGACGGGTTATACGAAATTGACCCAACGGGGACAGCAGCACCCAGACTAATCGGCAATTATCCAGGATTTTTGAACTCGTTTGATTTTGGTCCCGATGGACTCTTATATAGTCCTCTACAGTTGGCACAGTTGTCTGGAATTGATGTTAACGTGATTAAAATTGATGTTGATACGGGTAACTTTGAACCAGTTACAGGTGGTTTATCCGTTGTGACTTCGGTTAAGTTTAATTCTTCTGGGGAATTATTTGCCATAGATAATATTCAGGGTAACGTGGTACAAATCGATCCTAACGACGGTACAACCAACGTTGTGACCGCCCTTTCCCCAGGTCTTGATACGATGGCCTTTGGTCCCAATGATTTGCTGTACGTCAGCAATAATGTCGACAGCACAATCCATGAAATTAATACGGATACAGGGGAAACGCGCCTAGTTCTTGAAAGTGGAGGCATTACTGCACCCAGTGGCATCACAGCGTTTGGGGACAAACTCTATCTTGCTGATACTTACAGTTATCGGGTGATAGATGCACAGACGGGGGCCATAGAAAATACTGTCATTAATCCGATTCAATTTCCTCTTAACGCTTTTGCCAATGACGATCATCTTTTGGTCAGTAGCTGGTTCAGTGGATTGGTACAACGGCTGGATCGTAATACTGGAGAGGTATTGAATGATTACCGAGGTTTTGGTTTACCTTACGACGCAGTAGAATTGGCTGATGGTAGTATTTTAGTGGCCGATTGTGCGTTGGGACAGGTAACACAAATTCTCAACGCTGCGGGGGATCAACGAGATATCGCCGCTAATAATTTATTCTGTCCCACGGGTTTAGCGGTTGTGGATGAAAATACGGTTTTAGTGAGTGAATCTCTGGGAAATCGACTCTTAAGCATTAATCTCTTAACGGGAGAGGTTACTGTTGTTGCCACAGGTTTATTACAACCTGAAGGAATCGCTTATCATGCTGATGGCCTGGCAGTGGTTGCTGAGATTGGGACTCAAAGTCTCAAGGTGATCGATATTACGACGGGTAAAACCAGAACATTAGCGAGTGATTTGCCCATTGGTATTCAAGGATTCCCGGAAGGACCTCCTCCTTACGGCATCACAGGGGTTACCTTAATTGATGATACGGTTTACTTGGCTGGAGATATTAATAATTCAATTCAGACTTTCTCTCTGCGATCGGTTCCAGAAAATACGTCTCCTTTAAGTTTATTGGCTCTCAGTATTTTTGGTTTGGGTTTATCTACTAAGGTACGTAAGAAATGATTAGAGAACAAGCTGAAAATATAGCACTACAAAGAATATACCAATTTTCAGAAGTAACTGGAGACTTAATTGGTCATTGCGAGGGGTAATATAGCAATTCCCATACTTGTGAGGTACAAAGGTGATCGCTTTGAGGCAGGAGGCTCCAGGGCAGGAGGCAGGAGTTAGGTGTACCTCATGAGTCCGAGAAACGCTATATTCCGAGAAAACGAGGAATCTCTGTAACGTCCTAATCATAATCAGTAGTGCTATAACCCACCAAAAAGAATAAAAATAGCTCAATTTCTGTTTTTTTAAATCCTGACTCCCGAACTTTTAATATTCAATCCCTAACCATCTGGGAGTAGGAAGAACGATTATTTTTACTGTTGTTCATTGTTCCTTTGATAATAAATCTTAAGAAAAGTGTAGGGTGTATTAGCGTAGCGTAATACACCAAAAAACACGATTTTGGTGCGTTACGGCATAAAAAAAAGTATAGGAATCACCCAAAAAATTATAGTTTGCCTAACGCACCCTACTTAATATCTAACTTTTAATATTCAATCCCTAACCATCTGGGAGTAGGAAGAACAATTATTTTTACTGTTGTTCATTGTTCCTTTTTCTTTCTATAGACTTGTGCTAATTTATCAATCCATTCTTGTTCCAAATACCATCCTTCACGATAAAAAGCGACATCAGTAAGATATTGTTTTAAATCACCATTGCGTTTTAAATCAATGAGTACAGCATAAGTAGCATTGATACAGTTTATGAAAGTAGTTTGATTATATTGTTTTGCTAGTCCCCATAAATCTACAATAAGATCATAGCTTCCATCAGAATTACGACTATACCCTAAATCATAGTCTCCTTTGGGTGGGATACAAACCACATCACATCTCGTTCTTTGACCATTATAGCCCCGTATATCATGATCTATTTTAACTTTTAAATTCAAATGAATAAAGGTTAAGATTAACACATCAGGATCACTCGATTTTGTTCTTAGAGTAGAGAAATGTGTCATGTTAGTCTTCCTAATTTTGATGAACTATACTTCTAAGAGCCATCAATGCTTGATGATTAGTAATTGAAAACTTAGCAAGTATTCTATAATCACTTCTTTGTTTTACTAAAGATATCAATTCAGAATCCATACCCCAATAGTCAGCTAATTTTGTTGCTGTCTTTTCATAAATATCTGTTTTTATTCTATATGGTCTAAGTATTTCTTTTAATTTCTTATGTAGTTGACTGGAAATATTATCGAATAAACTAGATTTTTCCAGTTCAGAAAAACAATCAGCAGCTAACAATAAATTGATAAACTCATTATTCTCTCCATTCAAACTCATTAAATATTCAATTATTTTTATTGCGAATTTTGGTTCTATCATACCAGAAATTAACCTTAAAACCTCATGCCAACTTTCATCTTGCCAATGTTGACTAAATACCTCATTTTTTAATCCTTCTAATGATAGCGTTTTATCTTTTTCAAACCGCCACACAAACTCACTTGCACAGAAATATTCTAAAAATGTCCGATGAACAAACCCATAATGTCCCTCTTGTCCAATGACTCCTAAAGAACATAACATAAAATTGCGGTGACGTAACTGATGAATCATTAATTGTGCAATTTCTCTCGAATGATCAAAACATTTAGATTGAAGATAATCAAATAAAATGGTTTCTAAATCTTCCTCACTAATAATATTACCAGCTAACCCTGCTTTATTTGACTGCATAAAATACGCAATTTTACGACACATTGCTGCTTTATGGTTATAAGTTAAGGTTTGATAATTAATTCTTTCATCTTGAGGTAATGATTTTTTATAATCAAATTCATACAATAAAATACGAGAACACTGATAATATAATTCTGCTCTTTCTCTAGGTAATTCTTGGGAACGATTTAAAATTGCCATCATGGTTAATAATAGGGGATTACCTGATAACTGTTTAATGGCAGAAAAATTCTCAATTCCTTGTTTTAATCTGGTCTGGTAATATTGTTTATCTTGTTCGGTATCACTGGTTAATGTATGCCATTTTTCACTAAATTCTTCTATTTGTATTTTATCTAAATCTTGAATCATATAATGGGTAAAATTAGCGTCTCTGAGGGAAGAATGATCGTAACCAATGAGACGAGACGTAACAATAACTTGAATGTTAGGATAATCTTGTGTCAGGTCATGAATTTGTTTAATAATAACCTTTCGTTGTTGTAAATTAAACACTTCATCTAATCCATCAAACATGACTAAAGCATGACCTCTCTTTAAGGTTTCATGTAAATCATGCTTGTTTAAATGTCCTACCCATCCACTGCTTTTATGAATAAAGTCTAAGAAATCTTGACATTCTTGACGACTCCACGCTTGAATATAATCCCGTAATTCAATTAATAAGGGGATGGGTTTAACGGTTAATTCTTTTGTTGGTAATTCTGTCCATCTTATGGCTAAATATTTTAGTAAGGTTGATTTTCCTGAACCGGGATCACCTAAAATCACAAAATAATTATTCTGTTTCTTGTTTGTTTCTGAAATAGTAATTAAAGATGAAGATTTTTCTTCAATTACATCTAATACAGATTGAGCCATTTGACTAGCATAAATTTGCTGTAATCTTTGTAATTTTTCTAAAGTATATTCTTGTTCTAATTGTCCACTTCTTTTTAATTTATCTTGATATTCTTTGGGTATTTCATATATTTTTGGCAAATATTCTTGACATTGCCTCACGTTTTGAATAATAAAAATGTCCCACAGTGGAATACGACGATCTTGAATGGTATGATCAAGTCCATCTAAAGGAAGATGTTTGTATCTCTCTCGTAATGTTTCTCTGTAAGCATCTAAATTATAATCAGGTTGAATGTCTTGATTATTAGCAATTTTTTCTAAGTTCTGAGAGTCTAATATTTCCCTTAATTGATGATTGTCTCTTAATAAAGACTTAAGTTCACGAACATATTTTATAGCTAATCTATTCCAATCAAATTCCTCTGGTAATGACAATAAATTGTTATTTTTCCAAATCTCATCTAACCCTATTGTATTAATTCTCTTGATGTTGTCTTGGAAAGGACTCCCTAAAATTTCTCGAACGCTTTTAAACAATAGAAATTTCTTTAAAGGTTTAATATATTGCTTAACTTTTTGATTAACTTCATTGTCTTCTAACGTACAATCTTCCATTAAATAAGCTTCAATTAATTGATCTTGGAATAAGGTCAAAAACTTGCCTAATGCTTTTTTGACAGCTTTTTCCAAAGGTTCCCGTTGAAATGACTCAACGACACCCGATAACCTCCCTTTAAAAATATCTTTCAACCAATCTCTAATAGTATCTTCTGCAAAGTCTTCAACCACCGGCTTTAAAATCAGTCCCGTAGCTAAACCCCAAGTCACTAAATCAACCATTACATAGGATCTCTTATCAATATAATTATAATAGCAATAAAGTCATTTCAAGAATCATTATATATCATAATTCTTACGCTAAAATATTTCAATTTATTAAAAAATAATCATTTATATCTTAGGAACAATCTCCATTAACGCGGATTTAATTGCAGGATATTGGTATTGAAATCCTAACGCTAAGGTTTCTTTAGGTAAGACTTGTTGACCTTCTAAAACTACTTTTGATCCCTCTCCTAAAAGGACTTCTAAGGCAAAATCTGGCACCGGCAACCAAGAAGGACGATTCATCACTTCCCCTAGGGTTTCACATAATTCATTCATCCGCACAGGATTAGGTGCCGTGGCATTAAATGTGCCTACAATTCCTGTCCGTTTCAAAGACTCTTTAATTAACTGCACCAAATCATCAATATGAATCCAAGAAAACCACTGACGGCCACTTCCTAAAGGTCCACCAGCAAATAGTTTAAAAGGGGGAATCATCTTTGCTAATGCCCCACCTTTGCCTAAAACAATACCGATGCGTAAAATAACTAAACGCACATTGACTTTTCTGACTTCTTGTGCTTCACTTTCCCAAGCTTGACAAACTTCGGCTAAAAAATCATCACCAGGAGGGCTATTTTCATCAAAGGTTTTAGTTTCACTGGTACCATAATAACCAACGGCAGAAGGGTTGATTAAGACGGAAGGTTTATCCTTTGCTTTGGTAATCGCCTCGACAATTTTTCGCGTTCCCAACTGACGACTTTCTAGGATAGCTTTTTTATGTTCAGGACTCCATCTTTCTGCAATGGGTTCTCCTGCTAAATTAACCACAGCATCACACCCTGAAATTTTATCTTGCCATTCCCCTGATTCTGTGGCATTATAAGCAACAATTTCTACATTAGGGAACGTAGAAGCTGGATAAATCGTTTTGGCGCGATTAATATTGCGTGTGAAGACAATAAATTGATGACCTTCATCCTTTAAACTATTGACTAATCGAGTTCCCACAAATCCAGTTGCGCCAGTAATTGCGATTTTCATCGTATAAATCATTATTGTTACATTCCTTAGCATAGCTGATCTATGAGTGCTGATTCAAGATTTAGATTTAGTACACAATTACCTAAATAGTAAAATTACAGTACAATAAAGATGTTGTGTTATTCAGTTGCTTATGGTTGTTAATCAATCCCTTCCTCCCCAAAATATTGAAGCAGAAGAATCGATTTTAGGGGGAATTTTACTTGACCCTGAAGCGATGGGACGAGTGGTAGATTTAATGACCCCAGAAGCGTTTTATGTACAGTCCCATAAAGAAATTTATCAAGCAGCTTTAAAGTTACATGGACAGGGACAACCAACGGATTTTTTAACAGTAAAAAGTACCTTAGAAGACCATCATTTATTAGAACAAGTTGGCGGTTTAAATAAGTTAACTCAATTATTAGATAGAACGGTTTCTGCGGTTAATATTGACCGTTACGCAGCGTTAGTAATGGATAAATATTTACGCCGTCAATTAATTGCTGCGGGTCATGAAATTGTTGATTTAGGGTTTGAAACAACTCAAAACTTAGAGCTTGTTTTAGATGAGTCAGAAAAGAAGATTTTTGCCTTAACTCAAAAGCGTCCTCAAGAGGGGTTAATTCCCATTTCTGATACCATTATTAAAACATTTAATGAGTTAGAAAAACTCCACGAACAAACAGCCCTTCCTGGTATCGAAACGGGTTTTTATGATTTAGATGCAATGACAGGAGGACTGCAACGTTCTGATTTAATTATCATAGCCGGGCGCCCGTCAATGGGCAAGACGGCCTTTGGCTTAGGTGTGGCTGCAAATATTGCTAAAAACTTTGATTTACCGGTGGCAATGTTTAGTTTAGAAATGTCAAAGGAACAGCTTTCAATGCGGTTATTAGCAGCAGAAGCAGGAATTGAAAGTAACCGTTTACGTTCAGGAAGATTTGTTCAAAATGATGTAGAAAAGCTGAGTATTGCCATTGGAACATTATCGAATTTACCCATTTATATTGATGATGCTGCTAACATTACCGTTACTCAAATTCGATCCCAAGTTCGTCGTTTATTAGCTGAAAGAAAGGGAGAGTTTGGTTTAGTGTTAATCGATTATTTACAGTTGATGGAAGGTGCCGGTAGTGAAAATAGAGTCCAAGAATTATCAAAAATAACTCGTTCTTTGAAAGGGTTAGCTCGTGAAATAAAAGCCCCTGTTATTGCTTTATCTCAGTTAAGTCGTGCAGTTGAAGCCAGAAATAATAAACGACCAATGATGTCAGATTTACGAGAAAGTGGTGCCATTGAACAAGATGCAGATTTAATTATGATGTTATATCGGGAGGAATATTATAATCCTGATACGCCAGATAGAGGTGTGGCTGAAATTATTTTGACAAAACATCGTAACGGACCTACGGGAACCGTTAGACTTTTATTTCAACCAGAATTAACTAAATTTTTAAATATGCAAACCAGTTCTAATTATTCATAGCTTTGTTCTGTTTTTTTCGGTTAGGAATTAGTCCCATTACCAAAAAATTAAACATTACAGTAATAGCCAGCTTTAAAGATACTAATTCCCCAGGACTTAATTTTAGTTCTTTGCTTTTCCAGCGTTGAGGATGACTATATAAAAGATAAATAAGTTTTTTGTGTTGTTCTAAGGTTAATTTATTATATTTAATTTTGATTTGGTACTGATGATTATTTCTATTCTCTTCTATTAGATAACTATCAATTTTTAAGCCACTTAATTGTACAATAAATGTTGCAGAGAGATAGTTCTGAGAATCAAGTAAAATAGTTGCTCCTTCTTCAGATATCTCTAAGGTTTGACCTAGAATAATTTGATTAGTTTCAATAATTTTGATTCTCTTTCTAATGGGAAAGCTATCGTATAAACTAGGTTTAGGTTTGTCTCTAAAAGCTAATAAAGCAACACCAATAATCAATAAATTATAACAACTCCAATAAACAGTAAAATTGATACCCATTATTGTTCTTGAACTGTTAAATAAACTAATACTTAAACTGATCAAATTAAATATAAAAAACAACATCAGTGGCCATGCTAATTTAAAATTATAGATATAGTGTTTACGAGAAATTCCTTTGGGAGTTACTCTAAATTGACTATTAAAAGGTTTTAACATTACCTGAATCGTATTATAAGCAATGGGAAAACAACCAATTAAGGTATAAACATCCGAAAAAATAATTGACCTCGTTTTATCACTTAACCAATGAAAAACAATAACCTGGGTGATATAGTAAGGCAAAAAAATAAAAATAAACTCATCATATGTGATTTTGATAAAGATTATATTAGAAACAGCATACAGAAAAGGTAGTATTAAGAAAATGCAACGGGGAATGACATTAAACCAGTTTAATAGCCCTTCTAAATGAGCTAATCTTTGTCTTATATTTAAGTTGGGAATAGTTAAAGGATTCTCTTTAATAAAAAAGGCTTGTAAGGTTCCTCTTCCCCATCTTAACCGTTGAGAAATATGGGATGAAATACTTTCTGCTGCTAACCCGGCACTCAGCTTTTCAGACAAATAAATCACCTCATAACCTTGAGACGATAACCGAATTCCTGTGAAATAATCTTCACTTATTGATTCAGTAACAAATCCCCCAACTTCTTCTAAATAACTACGTCTAATTACAAAAGAAGTTCCTGCACAAAGGACACTTCCTACTCCATCTTTCATGAGTTGAAGTTGACGATAAAATACCTCTTCTTCTGGATTTAAAATATGTTCTAATCCTAGATTTCTTGAGACAGGATCATCATTATAAAAGGTTTGAGGTGTTTGTAATAAGCCAATTTTAGGCTTTTGAAAAAAACCGATTGTCCGTTCTAAAAAGTTAGTGGTTGGAATAAAATCAGCATCAAAAACAACAATTAATTCTCCATTCGTTTTTGTTAAAGCATTATTAAGATTACCTGCTTTTGCATGAGTATTATCTAAACGACTAATATAATGACAACCTAAATCTTCAGCTAATTGCTTAACTTCTTCACGATTAGTATCATCTAAAACATAAATTTTTTTATTATTATAATTTAATAATATACAGCCCATAATAGTCCGCTTTAAGATAAAAATAGATTCATTATAAGTAGGAATTAAAATATCAACAGAAGGACAATATTCTTGATTAATAACTTTCTGGCTATAATAATCAGCTTCTCTTTTGCGGTCTTTAAGATGATACATTAAATATAATTGGAGTAAACTACTAAATATGACGAGTAACTCCATCACAAATAAACTCACACTAAATATCCCATCTATCGGATTAGATAAATTTAAACTAGATAGCGATCGCCAGTATAAATAACGTAAGGTTAACCCAATTAAAACAGTAACAATTAATCCCCGTGACCAAGATTTAGGATTAGGGGATAATTTGATAATAATTTGACTTAAAATAAATAGAATAAGAGTTGGTGAATATAAATAAATTTTTTCTAACGGGATATTTATATATCCTAAACACTCAAATAAAGCAATGGCTATCAAAAAGCCGACTATTGCTAATAATATAAAAATAATAGTTGATTTTTGTTGATCTGTTGGATTCAGGTGACGGTTAATGCTTCTAAACATGAGTGATCAGAAAAAAGACAAGAGTGATATTTCTATTCTAATCATTCAAACGTTAAATTATGGTGAGAAACAAATAAGAATTTCTTTAATCAGTAAATATACAGAAACTGAAATAATAAATTAAATAATTGGTATCTTATTTGACTGAAATTGTAGACATGAAAAAGGTGGGACAATCCCACCCCCAAAAACGCAGGCTATATATTTATTATCCCATGATATTCGTAAAGAAATCAATAGTTTCTTTTAAAACCATGACAAATCGATCAATCTCTTCATAAGTGTTATAAAAATATAAACTAACTCTCGCACTTCCTGAGGCATCAAATAAACGGTGTAATGGTTGAGTACAATGATGTCCAGAACGAATGGCAACTCCTTCCTGATCTAAAAGGGTTGATAAGTCGCTTCCGTGTATTCCTTCTATATTAAAGGCTGCTAGGGCTGCCCTTCCTTTCCCTTCTTGGGTAGGTTTTGGCCCATAAATTTTCATATTAGGAATGTCTGCTAGTTTCCTGAATAAATAGGCAGTTAACTCTTCTTCGTAAGCATGAATTTGATCCATACCAACCTGGGTTAAATAATCAACCGCAGCTCCCAAAGCGATCGCTTCTGCAATAGCAGGGGTTCCCGCTTCAAATTTATGGGGTAATTCCCCACAAGTAAAGCCATCAAAAAAAACTTCGTTAATCATTTCTCCCCCGCCTAAAAAGGGAGGCATGGCTTCTAAAATAGCTTGTTTTCCGTACAAGAAACCAGCCCCAGAAGGTCCGCACATTTTATGACCACTAGCCACTAACCAATCACAGTCCATTTCTTGTACATCAATAGGCATATGGGGGATACTTTGACAAGCATCAATTAATACTTTTATCCCGTTTTCATGGGATAGTTTAATCACTTCTTCAACGGGATTAATACAGCCTAATGTATTAGAAACATGAACAATAGTAACTAATTTCGTTTTTTCTGATAATAGAGATTTAAACCCTTCTAAGTCAAAGTCTTCGTTATCAGTTAAAGGAACATATTTAATAATAGCCCCTGTCTGTTTAGCAATGATTTGCCAAGGAACAATATTACTATGATGTTCCATCACCGAAGTGATAATTTCATCTCCTGGTTTCAGGTTATTTAATCCCCAACTATAAGCGACTAAATTAATGGCTTCCGTTGCATTTCTGGTAAAAATAATTTCTTGGCGAGAAGCAGCATTAATAAACTTAGCTATTTTATCTCTTGCCCCTTCATAAGCTTCTGTTGCCTTTACACTTAAACTATGGGCCCCACGGTGAACATTCGCATTATCTTGTTCATAATAATGGCTTAGGGCTTCTAGTACGGCTATTGGTTTTTGAGAGGTAGCTGCATTATCTAAATAAACTAAAGGTTTACCATGAATTTCCTGGTGTAAGATAGGAAAATCTTTACGGACTTTTACAGCGAGGGTTTTTTCTTGGATAGCAGTCATAATGAAGTCAGGAGTTTGAGGTTAGAAGTCAGAAGTTTACTTAATATTTTCAGGTTAAGTTTATTCCTCAGCAGTACGACAAACCACACATTGAGTTAATCGTTGTTGCAGAGATTTAAGGGGAATTCGTTCTAAAATTTCAGCAGCAAAAGCATCAATTAAAAGATGACGGGCATCGATTTCATTTAAGCCTCGACTTTGTAAATAAAAGAGTTCATCTGCTTCTAATTGACTAATGGTTGCCCCATGGGAACATTTAACATTATCGGCTGTAATTTGTAGTTCTGGCTTAGTATTAATTCGGGCTTTAGGTGAGAGTAATAAGTTACGGTTTAATTGAGTTGCATTCGTTAGTTGGGCAGGTTTAGGGACAAAGATTTTACCATTAAATACCCCGTGTCCATTACCATCAATAATACACTTATGGAGTTGATGAGTTATCCCATAAGGATGATTTAAACAAACGGCAGTATGGGTATCAGCAATTTGCTGATGATCAATCATAGTCAACCCGTTAAGATGGCTTTCGGTTTGTGTGCCATTTTGCCAAATCTGTAGGCTATGACGAGAAACTTTTGCCCCTAAATTCACTTCATTACAAGTGTAGTGACTGTCTTGATTTTGGGTGATCGAACTTCTACCAATATGGAAACTATCTCCTAATTCTCTTTGAATGCGATTATGATTGATTTTAGCGTTATTATCTAACCAAATTTCGGTCGCAGAATTAGTCAAATAAGGATGATTTTGTTCTTCATCTGAACAATGTTCTGTAATTGTTCCATAATATTCAATTAAAGTAGCACTCGATCCAGTTTCTGCTATAACTAATGTGCGGGGTTGGATCAAAGTTGGAGTGTCATTTCCAATAGCAAGAAATAGCACTTGGATAGGGGTTTCAACTGCAATATTTTTATTAACCCAAACAACCGCAGCATCTTTAAACCCTGCTGTATTTAAAGCGGTAAAGGTATCTTTTTCTCCTTCTGATTTTCCTAAATAGTTGCTAATTTTATCTGTTTGTGTGTCAGATAAATAACTTAAGTTCCCAACATAGACATCTTGGGGTAATGCAGATACATTGGATAACTCAGAAACATATTCCCCATTAACGAAGACAACGTAGCTTTGTTTGGCTTCAGGTAATATAAAATTATCAATGACTTTTTGAGTAACTGTCTGGGGTGTTGCTTTCTTAAATTCTAATTGATATAACGCTGAGATATCCGTAAACCGCCATTCTTCGTCTTTTTTGTTAGGAAGGGTTAATTCTTTGACTTGAGAAACAGCATTTTTCCGTAGGGAATGCAAATAATCAGTGTCAATGATGGGAGAACTTTCTTGACACTGTTGTAAGAGATGGTTTAGGTAAGTTTCTGAACTGATGTTAGTGAGGGTTGGGTTATTCATGCAGTTATGGGTCAATAATCGGCAGTTACAGTCTCTCTTGCGTCAGGCATCGCCCGTTGTCAACATTGGCAGATTGGGCTAATTAACCTGAAGCTATACCCATCTTACAATACTTTAGAAACATTTTTGTTGTTAAAGTTGCTTTTTGTGATTGTAGCGTGGAGAAAACAAGACTAGGATTTCTTCTTCACAGGACTAACCTTGGCGCGATACAACAGTTTATGGTCATGATGATAGCCTACATAGCGAATGATCACGGAATCATCGGGTTCAGCCTTTCCTCCCCCTTCCAAAAGTTGATGAAATTGAGGATCATAAGGAACCACCTCCCCTACGGTTCCCTTCATTTCCAGTCCCCATTGTTTTAATAATTCAAAAATCGGTTTTACTAAGGGTAATAATTTTACGGCCGAGATTTCAGGGTTTTTTTGAGCGACAATAGCCGCCGTTGGCCATTGTAATAACCAAGATTCCAAGCTCGCTATACTAGAAGATTGAAATTCTTTTTGTAACTGCTCTTTTTGTTGAGCAAGTTGCTGTTCCAATTGTTGATATTCTTGTCGTAAAGACTCAGCATTCCTATTAATATTATCTGAAATCCCTTGACTGGCACTTTCCCAATCTTCACTCAAAGATTGAGTAATGTCAAACTGTAATAATAACTGTTCTACGGATAGGTTTAAAATCTGAGATAACTTAAGAAGATCCCTAATAGGTAATTTGGGGAGTAACCCTGCTAACAATCGATTTAACTGCCATTGAGATACGCCAGACACTTGACTTAATTCGTCAAAATTAGCAATTTCTGCTTGCTTCATTAACTGGTGTAATTTTTGCTGGTTAGAGAGATATGTGGGAGACTGGTTCATAAAGATTAATATAATGATTTAATAGCAATCATCCTGAGTTTACCGTAAACTGGTGACAGGCATAATAATAATTATATTTTTGTTATTATTACACCGTATCTAATTCTTGATTAAGAGCCATTACTGACCATGAATTCGATTACCTGGATTGGTTTATTAGCAGGAACGTTAACAACTATTTCTTTTTTTCCACAAATGTTAAAAACTTGGAAAACCCGCTCGACTAAAGATATTTCTCTAGAAATGTTTTTGTTGTTTTGTAGTGGTCTATTATTATGGATTGTTTATGGTTTGTTTCTCAGGGATATTCCTGTAATTATGACCAATGTTGCTACTTTTATTTTGGCATTTCCTATTCTTGTTTTGAAACTAAAATATAAGTAATAGGAGGTAGGAGTTAGGAGTTCGGGGTTCGGATTTTAACCAAGGGTTTCCTTGAACTTTTCCTCTATACAGAAGTCAGGTTAATTAAGAAAAAAAGTCCCGCATTTTTTTGATCAAAATTGTAGATCATTCAATCAATAATCTGCGGGACAAAATAACTAAGTCTACGAAACTTTAATCTTCATCAATAGGGGGATAAGCTTCTTCGATTTGCCATAAAGCATCTTTATATTCGATGAACCAACTGCGGGTTTCTGGGGTTAATTGAATCCAGATAATTTCCATGGGAACGTAGGGGGAAGCATATTGATATTTTTCTCCTAATTGTCTCAAATTGTCAATAATATGAGGAGATAATCCAAACACAGACCAATCAACGTGTACCTGTCTGCCAAACACACCCCCTGTCGGATCAAAAACTAATTGGGATGCTCTGACTAAATCGGCAAAATGTCTCGGTTCTAGTCCGGTTAACTTCTGGATTTCCAGCCCTTGGCTACGACTTGGCTTCATAGGGACTTTTCCTTAGCAGAGAATTCTGTAGTTATTGTAACCGATTAAGGTCAAATTTTATCTATTTTTTGTTGATAAATCATAACTTATTAGCGAAATATTAAGATTCTCTGTAAGCTCTAAAGTTTTGATAACAAATATGTTCATATGTTAAGTTTATTCTCCTGCTTAATTAACAAGGTTCAACAATCTACTCAATACTAAAATAATTACTCTTCTTCTCCCCATTTCTTATTAGATGATTCCGCAGCACGTAATGAATTTTTAGGATTGATTTGATAACGAGAGGGTAACAATTCTAACTGTTGCGGTTTAGGGGTTTTACTGCCTTCTTTTCTGCGCTGTGAGATGCGTTCTTCGCTCGTGTCTTCTGCTACAATTTCGTAGAGCGTTGCTAACTTATTTTTTTCTTTTCCTTTCCGTAAAATACGACCTAACCTTTGTACATATTCTCGTGCGGAACTGGTTCCTGATATAATAATAGCAACTTTGACTTCTGGAACATCAACGCCTTCATTCAAAACATGGGAAGTGACTAAACTTTTGTAAATCCCCTCGCGAAACCTTGTTAAAATGTCGTGACGCTCTTTTACTGGGGTTTGATGGGTAATAGCAGGAATTAAAAAGTCTTGAGAAATACGGTAAACTGTCGCATTATCATTGGTAAAAATTAACAATGAATCTTGATGATGTTCACAAACTAATTCCGTTAAAACTCTTAATTTTGCTTCCGTTCCGGCTGCAACTTCTTTCGCTTCTCGATGGGCTAACATTGCCCGTCTTCCTGCGGGAGTTCTGGCACTGGCTTTAACAAAAATTTGCCACCCATTGAGACTCCCTAATGAAATGTTAGACTTCCGTAAAAAATCGTTACGAATATGTATCGCTTGATCGTATTTTTTTCGTTCCGTTTGTGATAATTTAACTTTGATTTCTATTACCTTATGATCCGCTAAAGTTCCCCCTGCTAGTTCTTTGACCCCCTTACGATAAACCACCTCCCCAATTAAACTATCTAAGTCACGATGGCTGCCATCAGCCCTTTCTGGGGTGGCCGTCAACCCTAAACGGTAAGGAGAAATAGCGTATTCTGCAATGACACGGAAAAAATCTGTGGGAAGATGGTGACATTCATCAAATATCTGTAATGCGTAGCGATTTCCCAACGTTTCCGCATGAATCGCTGCACTGTTGTAAGTGGCGATTAAAATGGGGCTGCGATCGCGGGAACCCCCTCCCAATAACCCCACTTCGATGTCAGGAAAAGCTGCACTGATTTGAGCATACCATTGGTGCATTAAATCCAATGTCGGTACGACAATTAAGGTAGTTCGAGGCGTGGCTATCATCGCTAACTGGGCTAAATAAGTCTTTCCCGCGGCCGTGGGTAACACAACCACTCCATTCCGTCCTGAATATTTCCAAGCCTCTAACGCCTCCGTTTGATGAGGATAGGGTTCTCTCTCAAAACTAGGGTCTAACTCCAAAGGAAAAAAGTCCTTAGCATTATCAACAAAGTTGAGATTGTTGGCTTGTAAGATTTCGATTAACCTTCGATAATAAATAGCAGGAACCCGAAACTTTTCGATGCGATCGTCCCAAGTTGCTAAGTCGATCCAAGCTTTACCCCTTGGGGGTGGATGGAGAATTAATGTACCGCGATCGTATTTTAGTTGACTGGGTCGTGCCATGTATTAATTCGTTTTCAGGTGATCGTGTGTTTGATTTTGAATTTGTTTTTTATTGTATTTAAACATTAATAATAAAAAAGGGTTGAGGTTTTTTCAGTTCACCCAACCCAGTCTGAATTAATTTATTTTTTTGGGGATTTCAAGGAAAAACATGATGAGTTTCTTAAGATAGTTTAGTCTTCGTGATCTTCAAAAGGGTCACTTAACTGAGCAGATGGGGGACCAAATGCCGTATAGATAGCAAAACCCGTAATCACGAGCAGAATTGAGCCAATAGCGATACTTAAAACGGTTGCAGGTTCCATAGGATTTTTTTAAGATGATTATCGATTATCTTAATATTATAGTTAAAAAGGGGAATATTATCTATCAATATTTCTCAGAGGGTCAAAAAAAAGGTTACAATAGGGAAATTATATATTAAGCAGTTTGGACTGATTGAATTAAATCGACCCTAGAAATTTATGTCATCATCTGTTATTCCAGTTACCCTACCTCACATAAGTTATAACATTATTATTGAGCCTAATGGTTTAGGAAATTTAGGACAAAAACTCACCTCACTTAATTTAGGTAAAAAAATTCTAGTAATTTCTAATCCAGAAATTTTTAATTACTACGGAAAAACTGTTATTAATGCTTTAACGCAAGGTGGTTTTGAAGTATTTTCTCATTTGATTCCCGCAGGAGAAACACACAAAACCTTAGAAACCATTGCTCAAATTTATGATATTGCATTAAAACACCGTTTGGAACGGTCATCTACTCTGTTAGCTTTAGGGGGTGGAGTTATAGGGGATATGACAGGATTTGCAGCTGCAACTTGGTTGAGAGGTATTAATTTTGTGCAAGTTCCTACCTCTTTATTAGGAATGGTGGACGCATCTATTGGGGGGAAAACAGGGGTTAATCATCCCCAAGGAAAAAACTTAATTGGTGCATTTTATCAACCTCGTTTAGTCTTGATCGATCCCATCGTATTAAAAACATTACCCATCAGAGAATTTAGAGCAGGAATGGCAGAAGTAATTAAATATGGAGTCATTTGGAACTCAAATTTATTTAAGCAGCTAGAAGAAGAAAATAAATTAGATAGTTTAGATAATATTAATTTAGAAACTGTCCAAGAAATTATTACACAGTCTTGTCAGGCAAAAGTAGATGTGGTGAGTCAAGACGAAAAAGAAGCCGGACTCAGAGCCATTTTAAACTACGGCCATACCATTGGCCATGCCATAGAAAGTTTAACAGGCTATAGTAAAATCAATCACGGAGAAGCAGTGGCAATTGGTATGGTCGCAGCAGGAAAAATAGCAGTTAAATTAGGAATGTGGGAAGAAGAAATGACCCAAAGACAAGAAAATTTAATTAGACAAGCTGGTTTACCAGTGAGCATAGATAGTACATTAAACTCTCAAAAGATTGTAGAAAGTTTACACTTAGATAAAAAAGTAAAAGCAGGAAAAGTTCGCTTTATTTTACCCAGCAATATTGGTCAGGTAGAAATTAGTGAGAATATCCCCCCCCAAGTTATTACAACAGTCTTAAAAGAAATCAAAAATAATTGAGAACAAATCTAGGAAACGTGTTACGATCAAAGAAAGTAAAAATAACGAGCAGCATCAAAATCAATAACGTTGTCACAAAAGAGACAAAAATCGAGAATAAGACTTATAATTAGAACAGGTCGGTATGAGAGTCATCACCTCATTGCCGATCAGGGTCAAGCCGACCGACGTTTTGCAACAAACGGACAACATATACATACAATAGAGAATATTATTAACCTGATCTTTAGAGGCTATGATTCAATCGCGATCGCTAGATTACACCCTATCAAGTAAGCGTCCCTCAGAAATTTACGCCACAACCGAGAGTGTGGTGCCAATGGTTGTAGAACAGTCTGGCGTAGGGGAAAGAGCCTTTGATATCTATTCAAGACTATTACGGGAGAGAATCGTCTTCTTAGGAACCCCCGTGGATGATCAAGTAGCCGACTCCATTGTGGCTCAACTCTTATTTTTAGATGCAGAAGACCCTGAAAAAGATATTCAATTGTACATCAACTCTCCAGGCGGGTCTGTCTATGCAGGATTAGCTATTTATGATACGATGCAACAGATACGTCCTGATGTAGTGACCATTTGTTTTGGACTGGCTGCGAGTATGGGTGCTTTCTTGCTGTCAGGGGGAGCCAAAGGAAAACGGATGGCCTTGCCCAGTTCTCGGATCATGATTCACCAGCCCTTAGGGGGCGCACAAGGCCAAGCTGTGGAGATTGAAATTCAAGCCAAAGAAATTCTCTACATCAAGAAACGACTTAACGATATGCTGGCTGAGCATACAGGGCAGCCTTTTGATACGATTGCTGCTGATACAGAACGAGACTTTTTTATGTCTGCCCAAGAAGCAGTGGATTATGGCTTGATAGATAAAGTCATCTCTCGGCCAGATTTATCAGATCCCACCGTCCCTGTAACTTCACTCAACTAACTCAACCGCTTATGTCTAAATACGACTCCCACCTAAAATGTTCATTTTGTGGAAAATCCCAGGAGCAAGTACGAAAGCTAATCGCTGGCCCGGGAGTCTACATCTGCGATGAATGTGTCGAGCTTTGTAACGAAATTCTAGACGAAGAATTAATGGGGACATCCAATCCCGTTACCGATAAAACTTCCCGCCGTCCCACAACGCGTACCACCAAAGACGGAACATCTCTCAAAGAATTACCGAAGCCGAGGGAAATCAAAAACTATCTTGACGAGTACGTTATTGGTCAAGACGAAGCTAAAAAAGTTCTTTCCGTAGCAGTTTATAACCATTACAAACGTCTGAGTTTGGTTCAAGGGAAACAAGAAAACCAAGATGAAGACACCATTGAACTACAAAAATCAAATATTTTACTCATGGGACCGACGGGGTCGGGGAAAACTCTTTTAGCCCAGACCCTAGCCCAAGTGCTAGAAGTCCCCTTTGCTGTAGCTGATGCCACCACCCTAACAGAAGCCGGATACGTAGGGGAAGATGTGGAAAATATCTTACTCAGACTACTGCAAGTAGCCGATCTGGATGTAGAAGAAGCTCAAAGGGGCATCATTTATATCGATGAAATCGATAAAATAGCGAGAAAGAGTGAAAATCCCTCCATTACACGGGATGTGTCGGGGGAAGGGGTGCAGCAAGCCCTTTTGAAAATGCTAGAAGGAACGGTAGCCAATGTTCCCCCTCAAGGTGGCCGCAAACACCCTTACCAAGATTGTATTCAGATCGATACCAGCAACATTTTGTTTATTTGTGGTGGGGCTTTTGTCGGTTTAGATCGGGTCATAGAGCAGCGCATTGGCAAAAAATCGATGGGCTTTATTCGTCCAGGAGAAGGACAGTCCAAAGAAAAACGGACAGCCGATTTAATGCAGAGAGTAGAGCCAGATGATTTAGTAAAATTTGGCATGATTCCTGAATTTGTAGGAAGAATTCCCGTTATGGCCGCCTTGAATCCCTTGACTGAAGAAACCCTCATTGCCATTTTAACCAAGCCTCGCAATGCTTTAGTTAAGCAATATCAAAAGTTATTAAATATGGACAATGTGGAGCTAGAATTTTCTGTAGAAGCCGTCAAAGCGATCGCTCAAGAAGCATATCGGCGAAAAACAGGAGCGAGAGCATTGCGGGGTATTGTTGAGGAATTAATGTTAGATGTTATGTACGAGTTACCCTCTCGTAAAGATGTCCAAAAGTGCATGATTACGAAAGAAATGGTTGAAAAACGCTCAACTTCTGAGTTATTATTACATCCATCTTCTATGGTAACCCCTGAGTCCGCTTAGAAACATTATGGCTTTGACGGACTCCCGGAGACCGAGTCAAGGGATTCTAACAGCATCAGATGCTAGTTTTCTGCTTCTCACCCTGCCAACTAGAATATCGTGACCAATGCTCCCCGTCACTTCGAGTCCACAGACATTGTTCTTTAACCTAATCCTCTAGGGTTACCATGAGACATGAAGACTAGGAACGTCCACATCTAACTGTAGCGACAGCATCACAAAATAACCAGATGCTTTTCTAACTATCCTTGATTCACCACATCGGCTATGCCGAGAGTGTTCTCTCGACATTAAAAATAGCTATGGCTACAACCAGATTAATGAGGAGTATTCCTAGTTTTAATTTTGCTAAAATAGAGACAAGAATAATCAGTGTAATCTGGATAATGAATAATCCTTAACCTGTCAGTAGGGACTTTAGTCCCATTCAAGGATGACAGATTTTTTTCAACAGATTTTCAGCAGAAATCCAAAAGACAGATGGTGAGCTAATAAGTGAGAGTTTCTTCTAGCCAACATCTATATTTTCTAGGAAAACAACCTTCCTAAAATTAATCAAGTGGTTCACACCACGAGGAGAGGATTAACTATGTTAAGACTTAGTAATCTACCAATTCCAACCTTAGTATTTGTCATAGCCGTCGCTACCATAACGCTAGGAATATTTAGGGTTCGTCTCAGGAATTTGACACCGATGGAACATCAAGGAGAAATTACGGAAGAAGTAACTTGGGGACCAGGGAGACATAGGATAATCGAGAATGTGACGATTACTGGTCAACTAACCATAGACCCTTTTGCAACAGTGGAGTTAAACCCAGGAAAATCAATCATTGTCAAGGATAAAGGGCGGTTGAAAGCCGAGGGATTTCTTTTGCTAATTCTATGGCTAATACCAATCTATGAATGGACTCTAAAAATTTTTGGGTTAAGCATCAGAGTTGTCGAATTAGACCAACTTCGCGTCTCATCAGTTTCTAGCACAATCGTACGAGTTTTGCCAGTGTATACCATCGCCTTTGTTCCCTCACCTCCAAAACAGGAAGGAGACAAAGAAGAACCCTGGGGTTGTATTCAAGCCAAATCTTCCCGATCCTCTGACGAAAATCCTGCGATTTCACTAGCAGGAGTCTGGATCGAAAACGCAGGAGACACAGGGCAAGGAAACCAAGCCTCCATCATTGCCCAAGTTGAACAGACAACCAATTCCCTACCTATTCTAAAAGTGAATGAGGTTATTATCAACAACTCGGCAGGTCAGGGAATTTACCTGAGAGAAGGCAGGGCGGGAGAAACAGGTTTGGCTAAATTTGCTGAAGGTTCCGAAGAACTTACTATCCAAAACTGGGGTCAGGCTTTTAGAAGTGAGGAACAAAGATATCCTCTCTCTCTCGCTGCTGCTGCTCTCGGAACACTTCCAAAGGGAAATTATCAAGATAAAAATCCTGATTCCAAGCTCATCTCAAAAATTTATGTGAGCGCATCTCCTAACATTACTGATGATTTGGAAGTGATAGTTGAAAATCGAGGTGTCCCTTACTACATCGATTCCACTCTTAGTGTCAAAGCAGGTATGCTGGCTTTTAAACCGGGATGTGAAGTACAGTTTCCTGAACGTAAAGGACTAACCATTGAAGAGTCAGGGAAATTAAAAGCTGAAGCAACAAGGTTTACCAGTGCTATTGAACAGCCATCTACACTTGATGAGCGCTGGTCTTACATTTTGGTTCAATATCCTGGTGAAGTTTTTCTAACCAATGTTACGCTAAACAATGGAGGCAACGGAACAGATTACGAACGCGCTTCCTTAGCGGCACTAGAAGAAGATACAATTCTCCATCTGCAAAATGTAACTATAGAAAACTCGGCTGGTTGTGGTGTCTACCTAAGAAATTTAGCCAGTTTTACAGATGAGTCCGAGAACCTAACGATACGCAATTGTGGTCAATTCCCTGAAGAGAACCAACTCTGGCAAAAATGTCCCATCTTCATTGACACATCACCTACTTCGATGGGAACCGTTCCCACAGGAAATTATGAAGGCAATGCTCTGGACAAAATTTATGTCTCTACATCAAATGAAATTACCAAAGGCAAGACAGTCACCGTTAACAATCGTGGCGTACCCTACTATGTCGGTCCTGTAAGTAATTTCAAGGTGGCAGCAGGAGCAACCTTACAAGTTAATCCAGGGGTTGAAATACAATTCGATTCAGATTTAATTAGACATCTGAGCTTGAAAATCGAAAGTAATGATGATGGTTTCGGTCAATTGATTATACAAGGCACCCCAAATGACCGTGTACGCCTCACATCAGGAGCATCAGATCAACAAAAAGGTGATTGGGGTGGGGTGATCTTTAACGACTGCTTCTTAACAATGGGAAGCAAGATCGAATACGCTACGATTGAATATGGCGGAGGTAACACTGGTTTTCACGGCTATGGATGTGAAGGTGGCGACAACGACGGCTTACTGGTGTTGATTTCTGATCAATCCTTACCAGAAGATGATGACGATGACATTCTTCAAGTCAAGAACAATATATTTCAGCACAGTGCCATGTATGGGATTGACAGAGGCTGGGAATTGCCTGATGACAGCGACAGCAAAAGGTTTGACTTCCTTAACAATGGGAATAATACCTTTGCAGATTGTAGTGGATGTCAACAAACTGAACCAGATTACAAAGATTGTCAAAAGTGTACCAAAAAGAAAGGAGACAAACAGCCTTAATAGGTATTTCAGCCGAAACCATTATCAAACCTAGCGTCTAGCAATTCGTCTGAGGCCATGCTCTCGGACGTACCCCTTGGGTGATACACAGGAGAGCAAAAAAAAGAATTTAACTCGAAGACTTCCCTTCTGAGCAAAAATCTGTTAAGATACATTAAGAGTACAAGGGGCAAGCCAGTATCCCAAACATTATTCTTAGCCAAAAGGCTGTACTAGAGGATTTGCTTGGTTTTTAGCCCCAGTGGAAGACAAGGGGTAAAACCAAATAATACATGGGCAACAAGCCAACTATTGCTATATCTCACCTCGGTTGTGAGAAGAATCGTATAGATTCAGAACATATGCTAGGCTTACTAGCGCAACAAGGATACAACATCGACGCTAACGAAGAGTTAGCCGACTACGTTATAGTTAACACTTGTAGTTTTATTCAAGAAGCGAGAGAAGAGTCCGTTCGGACTCTAGTTGAACTAGCCGAAGCCAACAAGAAAATTATCATTTCTGGTTGCATGGCTCAACATTTCCAGGAGGAGTTATTAGAAGAGTTACCCGAAGCGGTTGCTTTAGTGGGAACCGGAGACTACCAAAAAATTGCTGATGTGATTCAACGGGTAGAAACAGGGGAAAGAGTCACAGAAGTGTCTCAAAACCCCACCTTTGTTGCTGACGAAACCACTCCCCGTTATCGTACCACCAACGAAGCCGTTGCCTATCTTCGAGTGGCCGAAGGGTGTGATTACCGTTGTGCTTTTTGTATTATCCCCTATTTACGAGGAAAGCAGCGATCGCGTTCCATAGAATCGATTGTAACCGAAGCCCAACAATTAGCCGATCAAGGGGTTAAAGAGATCATCCTCATCTCTCAAATTACGACGAATTACGGTGTAGACCTTTATGGGGAGCCCAAACTCGCCGAACTATTAAGAGCATTAGGCAAGGTTGATGTTCCTTGGATTCGCATTCATTATGCTTATCCCACAGGATTAACTCCCAACGTCATAGATGCCATACGAGAAACCCCTAACATCTTACCCTATTTGGATTTACCCTTACAACATTCTCATCCCGCTATTTTAAAAGCCATGAATCGCCCCTGGCAAGGTGAGGTAAACGACAAGATTATTGAAACCCTCAAAACCTCACTTCCTCATGCCATTTTACGAACGACTTTTATTGTGGGATTTCCTGGAGAAACAGAGGGACAGTTTGATCATTTGCTTAACTTTGTTCAACGACACGAATTCGATCATGTTGGGGTGTTTACCTTTTCCCCTGAAGAAGAAACCCCTGCTTATCAGATGTCTAATCAAGTTCTCCCAGAAGTGGCTCAAGACAGACGTAACTATTTAATGGAAATTCAACAACCGATTTCTGCCCAGAAAAATCAAAATTGTATCGGACAAACAGTCGAGGTATTAATTGAACAAGAAAATCCCAAAACCCAAGAATATATTGGCCGTTCAATCAGATTTGCACCCGAAGTTGATGGAGTTGTTTATGTTCAAGGAGACGGACAATTAAACTCAATTATTCCTGTAAAAATTACCGATGCTGATGTTTATGATCTCTATGGAAAAGCCATCTAAACGGAACCATTAAATTCCGTACAAACCGCAGTGGAAACTAATAACAACTTATGCTAACATAAGTCAAAATAATAAGCAGTTTGAAAGCCACTATAAAAAAATCTAGCTGCACCTTGCTAAAAGTTTACCCATAGTCAAATTACCAACAGAAACGACCTCATGACCATATCTTTTGAAAACTTAGGACTATCCGAAGCTCGCGTTAACAGGCTACAAGACCTTGGATTTGAAAGTCCTACGGAGATTCAAGAAAAAGCAATTCCCTTATTATTAGAAGGCCACGATGTCTTAGGACAATCGCAAACAGGAACAGGAAAAACCGCCGCCTATTCCTTACCTATTCTTGAACAAATTGATACTAAAAATCCCAATGTTCAGGCTTTAATCTTAACCCCAACTCGTGAACTAGCTCAACAAGTAGCTGAAGCATTAAAAGACTTTTCAACGGAACGTCGTCTTTATATTCTAACCGTATATGGGGGTCAATCCATTGAACGGCAAATCCGCAGTTTAGAACGAGGGGTGCAAATTGTGGTGGGAACCCCAGGACGAGTAATTGACCTATTGGAACGGAGAAAATTAGTTTTAGACTCCCTGCGTTGGGCTGTTCTGGATGAAGCCGATGAAATGTTAAGTATGGGCTTTATTGATGATGTTAAAACTATCCTAAGAAAAACCCCCGAAGAACGCAACACAGCTTGTTTCTCAGCTACCATGCCTAGAGAAATACGGGACTTAGTTAATCAGTTCCTCAAGTCTCCTGTAACAGTGACCGTAGAAAGGACTCAAGCAGCCCCAACACACATTGATCAGCATCTTTATATGGTTCCGAGAGGATGGTCAAAACGGAAGGCTCTGCAACCCATTCTAGAAATGGAAGACCCCGAGTCGGCCATTATCTTTGTTCGTACCAAACAAACCGCTTCGGAGTTAACTTCCAAACTTCAAGAAATTGGTCACAGTGTGGATGAGTATCACGGAAACCTTTCCCAGTCCCAACGAGAAAGATTAGTCTATCGTTTCCGAGACGGAAAGATTAAATTAGTGGTGGCCACTGATATTGCTGCGCGGGGCTTAGATGTGGAAAATTTAAGCCACGTCATTAATTATGACTTACCCGATAACAGTGAAACTTATATTCACCGTATTGGTCGTACAGGAAGGGCTGGAAAGACAGGAACCGCTATTTCCCTGATAGAACCCATCGATCGCCGAATGGTTCGACAAATTGAGCGCAGAATACGCCAAAAGTTAGAAACTTGTAAAATTCCTAGTCGTTCTCAAGTTGAAGCCAAACGCTTAGAAAAACTGCAAAATCAGATTAAAGAGTCTTTAGCTGGAGAACGGATGGCCTCCTTTTTACCCTTGGTGCGGGAATTGAGTGATGAATATGACCCCCAGGCGATCGCAGCCGCCGCTTTACAGATGATTTACGATCAAGACTGTCCTGAGTGGATGAAAAAAGATTGGGAAGTACCAGAATCTACTGTACCTAAGCCCGTTATTAAGCGCAAAGGTAAATATAATTCCAATCATTCTAAGCACAATGGTAATTCTAATCGAGGTAATCGTAAGATTATCACTCATCAACAAACTCGTTAAAAACTAACAAAAATTTAATGTTCATTGCCCCTGTCTTACTGACAGGGGCTTTGTTTTGATAGAATTAGAACAATTTAATGATTTTCTTAGTTTTGTGCTAAAAAATTTTAAGAAAAATTGAGTTTTAAAACCTAACATTTTCATCCCTTTATAGAAGTTAGAAAAGCTTATTTTTTGAAAGAGAGAAATTAAATAGACTGGTAATAGGAGCGATTGCTTATTGCTTAAAGTAATTATTTGGAAGTTTTTACAATTATGAAAAAGCTCATACAGTCCTTGTCTATTGGGACAACAGGATTGACCATTGCTATGGTTATAGGAAGTCAACCAGTTAATGCGTTAACGTTTGAATTTTCCCAATTAGGATGGCAAGGTGGGGGAGAAGTTACGGGAATCTTTTCAGGAGACGACAAAAATGGAGATAATACAATATCTTTCCGTAATAATGAAGTCTCTGCTTATGAAATGACTTTTGCGGATAACTTAACTTTCACTGAATTTTCCCATAATCTGAGTGATTTATCAACACTGGAGTATATGCTAGATAATCCTGAGATGATTCGTATCATCTCGAGTGATGGAACTTCAAGTTATGATAATAACTTAATTAATAATACAGGATTTATCAGTCAAGGAGGTTCCGCCATTACCACCAATGAACCAGTTAATACTAGTGTTAAAGAAGTCCCAGAACCTACATCATCGATAGGATTTATGCTTTTCGGGTTAGGTGCCTATCTTAAAAAAAAGATAAGCACAAATTAAAACCTCACCCACACTGATATTAAGGAATTGTCAGTGTGGGTTAATTAACTAATAGAATAGAGGTGTATGTTAGCTTTAGAAAATCTTGTGAGGACCGAAAAAAACCAATCCAGCAACAATTAATAAAGCGGTGGTTAAACTATTTTCAGGGACACTCTGTGACTCTTGTTCTACTGGTTGGAGGGTTGTGCCATCAGTAGGTACGTTAGAATCCCCTAAATTCAAATTAGTGAGATATCTATTCTTGTTTACAGCTTGATTTAAAGCTTGATTAGTAGGGATAGGGGTACTAGCAGCTATCGCACCAGAAGATATGACATCAGAGTCAAAGTCTTTGCTCCAAATGGTAAATCCGTATTGTCCTGTTGGGGTTTCGCTTGATGGATTAGCACCCAAAATCTTTAACTTACCGTTACTAAGATTAAAGTCAAAGTTCTGAAAGAGTGTATTTTTAGCAAACTCAAGATCGTAGTTCATCTCACCATAATCAGTTACATAAAAACTGTTTAAGGAGTTAAAACCTTTTAACATATTATTGGTTACGATACTATCGTCCCAAGTAAATGCTATGCGACCCATTTTATGACCATTAGGATCAACTATTTCTCGATTAAACGAACCAGCATGAACTGGGTTTATAGGAGCAAGACCCAAAACTGCTCCCATACCGATACTTACTCCCAGTAAACTTAGAAATGTCGATTTCATATTCATATTTGCTTTCTCTTAAATAATTAGTTTAGATTCTTTAATTTAGAATAATTTTAAAATCACCTTTTCTCAAGGATTAAAATCACTGTTAACCTATGATTTTGATCATCGACAAATTATGATAAATATGTTAAAAAAATTGTTAAAATGTTCTTATAATCTTTGTAAATTTCCTTAAGTATATCTTCTGAAATCAACAAGAGTGATAGTAAATATTAAGTGATTTTACTATATATAAATCATTGAATAATAATATCTTCTTTTCTTGAATCGGTTTCCGTGAATAACCTTAAATAATTAACCTAATTTCAGAAAATCGTGTTATTGTAGTGATGTATGTGGACACGTAGCTCAGTGGATAGAGCACCAGGTTCCGGTCCTGGGTGTCGGGGGTTCAAATCCCTCCGTGTTCGTTTGTTGTACAGTGACACATTATTTGTCATCAGTGACAGATTAGTGTCGTGAAGACAAATTATAGAAAAATCCCCGCCCTAAAAGTGCGGGGAGTTGTTAATTGGAAGTCATTCATTCCTAACCTCGGTAAGATTAGGGAATTCTGACAACATTCGCTTAAACAGCAACTGGTTTAGCGAGATAACCCATTTCTTCAAGTTTTTGCCAAACCTTGTTAACGCTTTCCTCTAAGGTTTCGAGATCGGTGCGACATTCAACTTCAGGGTTGAGAGGGGGTTCGTAGGGATCATCAATACCTGTGAATGATTTAATCTCACCAGCGCGGGCTCGTTTGTATAATCCTTTAACGTCGCGATCTTCGCAAACATTTAAAGGTGCATTAACAAAGACTTCTACGAAGTCTCCAATTTTACCTTTGAGTTCTTCACGAATTTCACGGTAAGGGGAAATGGCAGAAACCAAAACAATAACACCGTGACGGGTGAGTAACTGAGACACAAAACCGATACGACGAATATTGGTGTCACGATCTTCTTTAGAGAAACCTAGCCCCTTAGTTAAATTCGTTCTGACAATATCCCCATCTAAGATTTCTAGAGGATAACCTGCTTCTCTTAATTTTTTTTCTAAAGCATGGGTGATAGTGGTTTTGCCTGCCCCACTTAATCCTGTAAACCAAACTGTTACGCCGCGTTGTTCCATCTTAATTTTAAAGTGTTGTTAACGGTTATGAATAATTATGGATAGATTACCCTGAACGGGGACGAATGGCAATATTTTTCTCAGAAAGTCTGGCAGAGATTCTAAAAAATAAGTACAAACACCACAATTTTTTGAGACAAGATTGTTTACACTGTATGAGAGAATCAACAATTTTACGTTAACTACGTTATCCATTAGCCGAACTCATCAGGATATTTAATGCTAAGACTTGAAAGAATCAGTAAAATTTACCCTAACGCAGAAGTATTGAAAGATGTGACTTGGGAAGTGAACCCAGGAGAACGTATTGGTTTAGTGGGGGCAAATGGTGCCGGTAAATCTACACAACTTAAAATTATTAAAGGAGAAATTGAACCAACATCAGGGGAAGTGATTCGTCCCAATAGTCTTAAAATTGGCTATTTAACCCAAGAGTTTGAAGTTGAACCGAGTCGTACTGTTAATCAAGAGTTTTGGAGGGTGTTTGCTGAGGCTAATTTTATACAAGATGAATTAGCTAAAGTTACGCAACAAATGGAAACAGCAGATCCCGATCAATTAGATGAGTTAATTCATAAACTTGATAATTTACAACGAAAGTTTGAAGCGTTGGATGGTTACGTTTTAGAAGCTGCTATTGCAAAAATGTTGCCAGAAATGGGCTTTCAGTTAGACGATGGTGAACGTTTAGTCAGCGATTTTAGTTGTGGCTGGCAAATGCGGATGAGTTTAGGAAAAATTCTCCTTCAAGATCCCGATTTATTGCTGTTGGACGAACCAACTAACCATTTAGATTATGAAACCGTTGATTGGTTAGAGGGTTATCTGAAAGGTCTAAATATACCTATGGTAATCGTCTCTCATGAGCGGGAATTTTTGAATAAGATTTGCACAAAAATTGTGGAAACTGAGCGAGGTATTTCTACGACTTATATCGGTAATTATTCGGATTATGTGCAACAAAAAACCTTGAGCCGTGAAATTCAAGAAAATACTTATGAACGACAACAAAAAGAAATAGCTAAACAACAACAATTTATTGATCGATTTCGTGCTAGTGCGACTCGAAGTACCCAAGCCAAAAGTAGGGAAAAACAACTGGAATCGATGGAACGAGTTGAGGCTCCGGTTGCTCAAATGAAAACAGTTACCTTTGAGTTTCCTCCAGCACCGAAAAGTGGAAAGGAAGTGGTTATTATTAAGGATTTAGTCCATACTTATGATGAGCAAATTCTGTTCTTAGATGCTAACTTAACCATTGAAAGAGGCGATCGCATTGCATTTTTGGGACCGAATGGAGCAGGAAAATCTACGTTACTCCGTTTGATTATGGGGATAGAAAAACCCAGTGAAGGACTGGTTACATTGGGTAAACATAATATTATTCCAGGGTATTTTGAACAAAACCAAGCGGAGGCTTTAGATTTAACTAAAACGGTCATGAATACCGTCCATGATGAAGTACCTGACTGGAAAAATGTAGAGGTTAGAAGTCTCTTAGGTCGTTTCTTATTCAGTGGGGATACGGTCTTTAAAAAAGTCGAGGGATTAAGCGGTGGAGAAAAGGCACGTCTGGCTTTGGTGAAAATGCTTTTACAACCAGCTAATTTACTGGTTTTAGATGAGCCTACAAACCACTTAGATATTCCAGCAAAAGAAATGCTAGAACAAGCTCTTTCTAAGTACGATGGAACGGTGTTATTAGTGTCTCACGATCGCTATTTTCTTGCACAAGTTGCCAACAAAATTGTAGAACTTCGTGACGGTGAGTTAGTGGTTTATTCTGGTAATTACTATTACTATTTAGAAAAAAAAGAAGAAGAAAGAGTTAAAGCAGAACAAGCAAGAATTCAGTCTGAAAAAGAGGCAAAAGCTGCTGCAAAACGAGCTAAACAAAGAGAGAAGCAAAAAGCTAAGAAAAATAAAAACTAACTCAATGTAGAGATGTTTTATGAAACGTCTCTACTGTTTTCGTCATTGTTAGAAGCAAAGAATCTCATGAAGATGCCAACTATAATGGGTAATTGTATCCTATCTTTTACGAAATATTTTCACTAAAAATACAGGATTTAATGGGGATAAACGAGTTAAATTAGCTATAGAAAGAGAACGCGATATATTAACATTTAATAGTTGATAACTCCAGCTATTTTTCTCAATCCAATTTAAGCAGATTACTAAATTCTCTAAAGTTGCTAAGGCAACAAGAATAATACCATCCTTAGCTAATTTTTCTTGACAAATATCTAAAATCTTAATTAAATTTCCTCCACTTCCTCCGATAAAAATTCGATTAGGTAATGGTAATTTTGATAATTTTTCTGGGGCTTTTGTTTGAATAGATATTACATTATTAACTTTAAATCTTTGACAATTTTTATTAATTAAATTAATACCCATCGCTGTTTTTTCAATGGCATAAACCTTAGAATTAGGACATAAACGGGCAATTTCAATGGAAACTGAGCCTGTTCCTGCACCAATATCCCAGATAATTTCTTGTGATTTTAAACCTAATTCTCCTAAAATAATCATCCTAATTTCTCGTTTTGTCATCAGTCCAGGACGATCTTTAAAACTCAAAAAATAATGATCTTCAATACCAAAAAGAGGTAAATTGTTAAGCTCATTTTCAGTTAAATCAATATCATTTTGACGCAATAAAATAACAATATTAAGCTCAGAAAACTGATAACTTGTGAGATTAGCTAATAGTTGTGGCGTAAAACAATTAATTTTTTCATCGTTATTTCCTAAATTTTCACCTACCCAAATATCATAATTACTAGCAATATTTAAACTTAAAAAAAGATTAGCGATCGCCTGAGGATTATTTTTCTTATCTGTGAGGATAGCAATTTTTTCTTTACCTTGCTGTAAACTAGAAATCAACTCATCTAAATGACGACCATGACCACTAATTATGGTAGCATCATGCCAAGGTATTTTCACCTTATTAAACCCTAATTGAATAGAACTAACATGGGGATGAAACTCTAATTCTGCTAGGTCAAACTGTTCTAATAATAATCGTCCTAAACCAAAAAATAAAGGATCACCACTAACTAAAATTACAATAGATTGATGATAATCTTTAATTTGTTGAAGGGTTTTAATATCATTATAAAAGTTACTCATGATAACCTTATCCCCAAGATGCTCAGGAAAGTAACTTAAATGGCGATCGCTACCTACTAATAAGTTAGCGTTATCTACAATTGTTTGTATTTTTTTTGGTAAACTCTCTCTTCCATTTAATCCAATACCTACTACTTGTATCATAAATATTTTATTACTTTAATATTTAAAGTCTATTTTCCCAAGCTAAAATCAGCAAAGTATTAATAATAGCAGCAGCGACAGAAGAGCCTCCTTTTCGTCCTTCTACACGAATTTGAGGTACAGCAATTTCTGCTAACATCCTTTTTGATTCTAATACAGAAACAAAGCCCACAGGGACACCAATAATTAAACTAGGTTTAAGTTTTGTTTGAGTTATTTGTTCACATAAAGCAAGCAAAGCAGTGGGAGCATTACCAATCACATAAATTCCTTGAGGATATTGTTGATAACATTCTAATAAACCTGTTTCAGTGCGGGTTTTTCCAGGAAGAGCTTTAGGTGCTTTTTCTATAGCTGTAATGATAGGATTATTAAAAGTTTTAGAAACTAAATTAATAATACCTTGTTTGACCATCGTTACGTCTGTAATAATGGGTGTTTTTTCTCTCAAAGAATTAATACCATGCTCAATAGGGTTCAAGCCAAATTTAAGTAAATTAATAAACTCAAAATCAGCCGTTGAGTGTATAACACGACGCGCTATTTGATATTGTAATAAACTTAGATTATGTTGACCAATTTCTTGATCAATAATTCTGAAACTTTCTTCAACAATGGGGTGATTCAAAGAATATTGTTCGTTCATAAAACCCTTGGCAAGAAATTACAAGTATAACAGTAAGGGGCAATTTTATCTAAAATTATAATCAAAAAATGCTAAACTTACAACATAAGCTAATATGCTCTACTGAACACTTTTTCTAGATATTCTTTCTTGATTTTGCTATTCTTTAACTATTGGGTAACTTGAAAAAATAAATGAAACAACGCTATCTACTCTTATTACCTTTTATTATTTTCCTATTGGGAGGTTCTACTGCACCTATTTTATACTCATTTAACCTCAAACAACTCTCTGGTAATATTCATTTAACCTTAAAACATGGGGTTTGGAAGTTATGGGACGAAAAACCTGTTTATCAAGATATTACTCTAGATTTAGTGTGTGATTACGGCAAATGTGAACCTGAAGTATGGGGATATGCTAAAAAATTCAATCAAGAGGTTGATCATCAAGGAAAATTAGAAAAAAACAACTTAGAAAAATTAATAATTGAAGAAATTAAAACAAAAAAATATCATCGATCATGGAAAATAAAAATCACCATAAATATTCAATCTCATCCCTGGAATGCAGAAAAATTACCAGCAGTTTATACGATTAATTTAGTACCCTACAAAAATAAAATTATAGGTAGTTATCAAGGAACTTATAATCAAAAATTTTTACAAGGTAGTGTTACTGGAAACATAACCCAACCTTGGCCAGTACCTATCAAAAATCATCAAAGTATAGCTGCTCAAGAACACCCGCGCCTTGTTTTTCGTAAACATCAATTATCATCCCTTAAACAAGCCATTCAAACACCAGAAGGACAAGCCATTATCAAACAATTAAAAACAACATTAGAAAAACCAATTTATTATGATGGATATGTCCCAACTGGTGGCTATCATGCTTCTGGATACTGCTTTTTGGCTTTAGTTAATAATGATAAAAGTTTAGCTGATACTGGCTGGAAAATAGTAGAAAAATCCATAAAAAATCCCGGCAGAAGATTATTAGAACATTCGACGATTGTAGCCGGTGTTGCTTTAGCTTATGACTTTTGTTATTCTCTTTGGGAGCAAGAAAAAATAAGCACTGTTACTCATTGGTTAGCAGCACAAACTGAGCAATTAGTCCAAGGTGATTCTCTTGGTAATGGATGGAATAGTAATGCGGGTAGTAACTGGAATGCAAGAGCAAGAGGAGCAGCCGGATTAGCTGCTTTATCTATTTTAAATGAACCTGGTATATCTAATGATGAAATCTATCATTTTATGAGAACAGCAGAACGTAATATTAAACGATATTTAACCACTGCAATTGGTGATCATGGTTTTGGAAGTGAAGGAGATCATTACACAACAGAACCCTTAATTTTAACAATATTTCCCTTCTTACAAGCTTATAGCAATGTAATAGGAAAAGACCTAGTCACAGGATCTCGTACACAGTGGATTTTACCCCATTATCTTATGCGGATGATCCCTAACAATAGTCAATTAAATATAACTAGATATGGACGACATCGCTATTATGCGGGTTCGGCTCTTTTTGCGATTGGTTTAGTTACCACTCCTCAAGATTTTTTACCAGCAATTTTGCCAATTTTTGAACAACATTTAGGACTGCAAGGTGATCAAAGTTTTGGGATTAATTTACCTCATTATGCTCCTTTTCTCTTGACTTTTTATAGCAATAATAATAATAATAATGAGACTCAAAATCCAGTTGATCTTTTTGATTATAATTTTGTTGATAAAGAAAAAGGATTCTATAACTTTAGAAATCAATGGAAAAACAAAGATGATTTTGTAGCAAATATTTTTTTAAAAAAAGAGTTAATTGGAGGGACTTGGCATTTTCCTGATGTGGGAAGTTTTCGTATTTCTGGGTTAGGAGAAACTTGGGCAAAAGCTGGTAAATCTACTAATAAATGGGAAGAAGAAAATGTTGTTATTTTACCTAAAAGTTTCCCTTGGAAAACATCTAAACCTCTATTTTTTGTTTCTAATCCTGATGGTTCAGGAATTGTTACCCTACAAACTAATACAAATTGGCGCAAAAATAGTAAACCCCCAGTCGGAATAGCCGGGTTACGTTCTTTTGCTGTAGATTATAGTAAAGTTGCGGGAGTTCCTGGATTATTTGTGGTGGTTGATCGCTTTATTGGTAACAACAAAGCAGAAGAATTTAAGAAAAAAGTATGGATTATGCACACAGCAGGAAAAGTAACCGTTAAAGATAATAGTTTTATCATTTATGGACAGAATCAAGCAACGATGAAAGGAACATTTATCGCTCCCAAATCCGTTACAATTACCACTGAAAATACTGGTGAAGGAACCAAAATTCTTGCTACAGGAGGACAAGAATTTTTTGTGATTATGACAGTGCAAAAAAAATCCCCACCCTCATTAAAAATTACAGGATCGGGAATGGGAGCTAAAGTTGAAATAGGACAACAAAAGATTTCTTTTGATCAAGATAGAATCAGATTATCAACGATTAACCCTTAACAGCATTTTGATACTTCGATAATTCTTTGATCTTACTTTCATTAATATCAATCTCCATATCTTCATCCTCTCGAACCAACAGCGATCGCTTGACTTGTCCTAAATATAGAGGTAAGGTAAGTCCAGGCTGAGGATGGACTAAAGTCCGCGCACGAATGGTTAATTTATTGTCTTTTCCCGACGTTCTTCCATAAGAAAAGTAATCATTAGCTGCTTGTTTTAAGGTTGCTTCTAGTTCTGTTTCTGTAATAGAAGGTTGAACCACAATAACAACCTGATTACCCCCATTATCATACACGCGAGAAAAGCGAACGGCTCCAGGAATTTCTGTCCGTTCAAATAATCCTAATCCTAACCCAAACAATCCTACGGTTAGAACAATCATAAACCCTGTAATTCCTACTAATCGAAAACGAATTCCCCACTTAAAAATAAAGGCCACAATGGCTAATAAGAAAAACACAATTGTAACGAGTATGGACCATTGTGTATAGGTCGAAAAACCAAGGGATGTTAATGTTTCCATCAGTAATAATTGATTGATTACATCCCTATATTTTAGCCTACGTTAGCGGTTTATCCTATGGGTGAGAACCATCTCCTACTGGCCACTCTTGACGGGGAGGAAAAGATTGCTCAGAATGTAGCATGGTGGCTCCAGGTTCTTCCGGTTTGTTTAAACGCAATGCTGCACCAAAACCCACACCACCAGCAATAGCAAGCGCATTGATGATTAAGAGAAATTCTAAAATAAATAACCAAGGACGAGAATTAGATACTTTCATGAACGCCTCAACACCACACAGAAGATTTAGTCATCTTTTTAAGCAATTACCGATAGAGCTTAGCAAGAGACGCTCAATTTGCCAAGTGATTAAGAACTAATTAAGAGAATAATCACTTTTACCAATCCTAATTATAAGAATAATAAATGTAAAGTTTTTTCGCTAAATGTTAACTTTTGAAAATCAGTTCAATTCCCTGAAAACCAATCAATCAAGGACTTTTCGCCTTTTTTTTCTATCCCTTGAAATCTAAAAAGAATGGGACAATTGCTATAGTGTAACCCTTGATACTAGGCAAGCCAAAAAAACTAGGTTAGCCTAGTCGGTGATGAGTTTACCTTATAGGTCGTCCTATATTACATTAAATCGTCGCCTTAAGAGTAGAATACAAATCTTAAAAAAGTATTAAGGTTTTATAATGAGGAGTGTTATCAGGAGGAAAAAACGTGTTTACTCGATTAGCTCAACAACATCGTGATTTTGTGAGGGACTTAGTAATGAATTTACAAGCATTGGCTATTGTCCTGGAAAATCGAGGTTATTTAGCTTCTTGCTATACCTGTGGTGGGGAAATGAATAGTGCTTCGTTTATGGTTAGTTTGGGCAAAGATCACCTCATTCGATTTTTGGTATCTGACTATGGCATTACTTGGACAGAAATGCGTGATGATCGAGAATTAATGAAATTAGAAGGCGCAGAAGCCATCAGTCAATTACAAGAATTAGCCAACTTGGTCAAATATAAAGACCAGAATGAAGCTTCTAGCATCATTGACTGCTTACCCTCTAAAGAACTCCAAAATATGGCTTAGATGTTGCGAATACAGTTAACTATCAAATATTTTAAAGCACCTGCTTATCTTTTCTTAAAATCAACAGTATTGTCCGAACTGTTGGTTTTTGTTTTGTTGGATTAAGCGTTTAAACAAAGGGTATAAAAATATGAATTTTGAAAGAGGCAGGAAGAAAGAAGATGGATATCTCTTTTTCCTTTTGCCCTATGCGTTATTGTTCAGCTTCAACCATAGAATAGAAACCAGGTACTCTTCCAGCAGAGGCACCACCGTCTTTTTGAGATAGGATGACAGCACTAATTTGATCACTCATAACTGCAACTTTTTTTTCCGTTTGTTTCTCACAAGTTAGCTCAATCAACTCAGGTGTGGCTGATTTCATCCCATTAACAATCTGGTTATACAGTGTCTGTGCGTCTTCAATTTCTTTGCGTTGAACCGAAATAGGAAGGGGAGTGTACTTGAGGGCTAAATCAATACTAATCATTAAGATTCCTCGCGGTAAATGACTTCTATCTCATTATCTCTAACTTTTGAACAATGAACACTTCTCTCACCGAACTCAGGATAAAATAGTAATACCGTTGATCTTGGAAGTTGAAGAAATGAATAGTTGCGTGTTAATGGCAAAAGTCATTCGTAACCCAGAATTACGCTATACCACAGATACCCAGACCGAAGTCGCACAGATGTTGGTAGAATTCGAGGGACGACGAGCGGAAGACCCTCCTTGCACTTTAAAAGTGGTGGGATGGGGCAGTTTAGCCACACAAATGAAAGAAACCTGTAGCGAAGGTCATCGCTTAATTCTTGAAGGCCGCTTATCCATGAATACCTTTGAACGCAAAGAAGGATTTAAAGAAAAACGAGCAGAATTAGTGGTGTCTCGCTTTTATCCCTTAGATGCAATGGTTGAGTCTCCAGATAATGTGGTTGCTTTTGATTCGGCCAAAGCATCTACCGAGAGCGATAATAGCTATGATGAAGATGACTATGATTTCGATGAGTCAGAAAGCGTCGCCACTCCATCTGGGAATGATGCAGATGATCCCATTCCTTTTTAACCTCTTCCTGGCGAGAAATCCCCGATTGAGGTACGAAAATCGAGGGATTTCTCGCCAGGGCATAACCTACTGGACAAAACTAATAGTTTCTTGTAAAATCAACTCCA
>JAAUYH010016593.1_pt1 | contig 39520 bp, 36 predicted proteins | sample 7278061 | NCBI WGS metagenome assembly JAAUYH01 (sample SAMN14350203, study PRJNA611818) | marine sediment metagenome | isolation source: surface marine sediment (0.6m) | place: French Polynesia: Moorea | collected 2018-08
ATGAACAGGGTAATCCCATAAGAGCAAAGTTTGCGACACTGATTGCACAAAAATAAATAGCTTTCCCCATAAGTCTAGTATTTAAAGATGGGTCTGTGTGGCACTGGAAACTTTAAAGCTAGATGTTATTATTCCCTAAAATTTCTTACTTGCTACTTGTAACGGCTTCATAGCAATAAGCTGAAACTTGAAGCTTTCCAATATTTTCGGTCTTATTATTAACTTTGAGTTTCAAAACTGCAAATAGTGCATCAACTGCGAAACTATTTCACTATCCAGATTAAGACGCTGTTGTAAGTGGGCTATATTGCGATAATGTCCTTCTTGTTGGCGATTTTCAAAGATTGACTCAGCTAAATCCAGCTTTAATCGGGGAATTTGGGCGATTTCTGCTACAGATGCTTGATTAATATTAATTCTTTCCGGGGAAAGGGGAGTGAAGGGGTCATAATAGCTAAATTGTAGAATTGGCTCTAGGGGTAATAATCTATTAGGGGGAATACTAAGAGCAGCAGCTACATCTTCAATACAAAGTAATTTTAGTCCTTTTGCTACTAGTTCGACTAATAGTTTTCCTTGATGAATCGAGATTCCTGGTAAGCGCAACCAATCGTCTATACTAGCTTGATTCACATCAATCTTGATGCCCAATTCTACAGCAATTTGTATTTCTGTTAGGCTTTGAAAGCGATAGTAGGGGTCATTACGAATTTTATAGGCGATCGCTCTTTTTTGAAAGTTAAACATTTAAACTTAGTCCAGTTTGAGGTAGGTAATAGGTAAAACATTAAAGGGACGTTATATAAAACGTCCCCTGATAGAATATCCTATAGCCTAACAATTAATAATCAACTTTTCATCAATTATCAATTATCACGCTACCAATTATTGATAAGCTTCTAGATCGATTTTGACAGGTTCAACACCCCAAATTTCCTTACAGTATTCTCGAATAGTGCGATCGCTGGAGAATTTACCCATACGAGCGGAATTGAGGATCGACATTTTTGTCCATTGTTCCTGATCTTTATATGCTTCGCTCACTCGATCTTGACATTCTGAGTAAGCTTGATAATCTGCTAACAGCATATAGGGGTCATGATAGAGCAAGGAGTCAACAATGGGTTTAAATAACTTTTGATCTCCGTGACTAAAGTCCCCTTTGGCAATACGATTAATTACGCCCTGTATTTCGGGGTTACTTCGATAGTATTCCATTGGGTCATAGCCTTCTGCTTTCATAGCATAGACTTCTTCTGCGGTTAAACCAAAGAGGAAGAAGTTTTCAGCACCAGCTTCTTCGCGAATTTCAATATTGGCACCATCAAGAGTCCCAATAGTGAGTGCGCCATTCATGGCAAATTTCATATTACCAGTACCAGAGGCTTCTTTTCCTGCGGTGGATACTTGTTCAGAGAGATCCGCAGCAGGATAGACTTTTTGTCCTAGAGATACCCTAAAATTCGGCAAAAAGACGACTTTGATGCGATTTCTGACATCTGGGTCTTTATTTACTACTTCTGCGACAGAATTAATCAATTTAATGATCAATTTTGCCATAAAGTAACCAGGTGCAGCTTTACCCCCAAAAATAAAGGTGCGAGGTACAATTTCTATATTGGGATTTTGTTTGATGCGGTTATAGATAGCAATAATATTTAGTACTGCTAGATGTTGACGCTTGTATTCATGGATGCGTTTAACTTGCACATCAAAGATGGAATTGACATCAACATCAATATTGCGAGTTTTTTTGATGTAAGCAGCTAAATGAGCTTTATTTTCCTGCTTAATTTCTCGCCAGCGCGCACAGAAAGCTGGATCGTCGATATATTTCTCGATACCGCGCATTTGGTCTAAATCTTTGAGCCAACCATCGCCAATTTTTTCAGTGACTAATTCCGCGAGTTTGGGGTTACTCATTAGTATCCAACGACGGGGAGTGACACCATTGGTTTTATTGAAGAATTTGTCCGACCAAAGGCGAGCAAATGCTTTTAAAGTGTCTTTTTTGAGCAATTCTGTGTGTAATGCTGCTACTCCGTTGATAGCATGACTTCCTACACAAGCTAAGTTTGCCATGCGGACTTTTTTACCATCTCCTTCTTCGATGATAGAAAGTTCTTCAATCAAGTCTTCATCATCAGGAAACCAAGTACGGACATCTTCTAAGAAGCGGTGGTTAAGTTCATAGATAATTTCTAGGTGACGGGGTAGCAGCTTACCAAATAGATGAACTGACCATCTTTCTAATGCTTCTGGCATCAAAGTATGGTTAGTATAAGCTAGGGTTTTCTGGGTAATATCCCAAGCTTGATCCCAGTAGATATCGTGTTCGTCGATCAACAAGCGCATTAATTCTGCTACTGCTACTGCTGGATGAGTATCGTTGAGTTGAATAGCAGAACGCTCGTGGAAATTGGTTAAATCGGGATATAAATTCAGATGAACCCGAATTAAGTCTTGTAGGGAGGCGGAAACGAAGAAATATTGTTGCGCTAGACGTAATTCTTTCCCTTGGGGGGTATTATCGTTGGGATAGAGAACTTTAGAAATCGTCTCCGAACTCATTTTCTCTGCTACCGCATGGTCATAGTTACCTGCGTTAAAAGCTTCAAAGTTGAAAGATTCACTAGCTTCTGCTTTCCAGAGACGGAGAGAGTTTACAGTATTAGTTTTGTATCCAGGGACAGGAGTATCAAAGGGAATAGCTTTTACTTCCCGTTCTGGTATCCAGCATACTTTATAGTGTCCTTTTTCGTCGTGATGGGCTTCTGTATAGCCTCCTAACCCGATTTCGACTGTATCTTCAGGACGAGCAATTTCCCAAGGATTACCATACATTAACCAATTATCTGGTACTTCTCCTTGCCAACCGTCTTGTAATACCTGGCGGAAAATCCCAAACTCATAACGAATACCATAACCTATAGCTGGCATTTCTAAATTTGCCAAAGAATCCAGGAAACAAGCTGCTAATCTCCCTAAACCACCATTTCCTAAACCTGGATCTGGTTCTTGTTCAGTAAGTTCTTCTAGGTCTAAATCCAATTCTGACAAGACTTGTTTCATCTTGTCATACATCTCTAAGCTTAAGAGATTATTGGTTAGGTGACGACCCATTAAGAATTCAGCCGAGAGATAGGAAACAACTTTAACTTTTTCTCCACAGTAGGTACGTCCTGTTTTAATAAAGCGATGGAGTAGGCGATCGCGTACAGTGTAAGCCAGGGCGTAATAATAATCCATTAAAGAAGCACTGGTATGGTCTTTTCCTTGAACATAAAAGAGATTATCTAGAAAAGCTCGTTTGAGAGTTTCCAGACTCATTCCAGTGCGATCGTCTTCTACTTTGACGGTGGGACAAGAGTTGAGATCGATAGACTTTTGCGGTTGTGTTTGCATAATGATTTGTCTTTTCTTGATAGTTGATAGTTAATGGAGAAAAGTTACTGATACACAATAAATTACATAGTGTCTTCAGATAACAGGGAACAAGTAAGCAGGTCACAGGTTATAGCTCACAGGTTATACAGATTATAGGTCACAGGTTATAGGCAAGCTGGTAAGCTTGTAACATCCTGAGAAAAAATTTATAGACAATTTTGTTTGGGTACTCAAGAGCCTATTTTTTTCTCCCTTGCTTCCCCCTGTATTCCCTCTGCTCCTCATGTTCCCTTGCTTAGAAATAAAACAAGAGTTTAAGTGATTTACTTAGGTCCTAAACCAATTTTTCCTGCATAAACAGCGCGATCTCCTAATTCTTCTTCAATACGCAACAAACGGTTGTATTTAGCCACCCGTTCACTACGACAAAGAGAACCAGTTTTAATTTGACCAGCGCGAGTTGCTACAGCAAGATCGGCAATAGTAGTATCTTCTGTTTCTCCTGAACGATGACTAATAACAGAACGATAACCGCTACGAGTAGCTAAGTCGATAGTTTCTAATGTTTCTGTAAGAGTTCCGATCTGATTGAGTTTAATTAAAATAGCATTTCCCACTCCTGCATCTATACCTTTTTGGAGTCTGGTGGGGTTAGTAACAAACAGATCATCCCCTACTAACTGTACTCGCGACCCCATTTTCTCAGTTAAAAGTTTCCAATTTGTCCAGTCTTCTTCGTGAAGTCCGTCTTCAATGGAAATAATGGGATACTGATTCACCAGTTTATCGAGATAGTCGATAAATTCGGTTGGAGAATGGGACGCACCGTCATACAAATAATTACCATCTTGATAAAATTCGCTAGCAGCTACATCCATAGCTAAAGATACTTGTTCTCCTGGTTTGTATCCAGCTTTCTCAATAGCGGTAATGAGGAGGTCTAAAGCTTCTTGATTAGAACCTAAATTGGGTGCATAACCACCTTCATCCCCTACTCCAGAAAGTAATCCTTTATCTTTTAATACTTTACTCAGAGAAGCAAAAACTTCTGCACCCCATCGTAGTGCTTCCTTAAAAGAATCTGCCCCTACAGGCATAATCATAAACTCTTGGAAATCTACATTATTATCTGCGTGCGCCCCACCGTTAATTACATTCATCATGGGGACTGGTAACACATTAGATAGGGGATTTCCTAAGTAACGATAGAGAGGAATATCTAGCTCTTGGGCTGCTGCTTTAGCATTAGCTAGGGATACTGCTAGAATGGCATTTGCTCCGATATTTTTCTTATTAGGAGAGCCATCACGATCGATCATTTTGTAATCAATACTTGTTTGATCCAAAGCATCCATATCCAGCAATTCAGGAGCAAGCTTTTCTTTAACATTCCGTACTGCGGTTAAGACTCCTTTCCCTCCATAACGATTTTTGTCGTCGTCTCTTAACTCATGAGCTTCAAACGTACCAGTAGATGCACCACTGGGAACTTGTGCTAAACCTACTGCTCCAGTTTCTAATCTTACTTCTGCTTCTACGGTAGGACGACCTCTAGAATCGAGAATTTCTCTAGCTGCGATCGCTTCTATTACCGCTTCTGACTGATTTAGCATTAATTCTCCTTTCGTAAATGAACAATTATCTGTCACCAGTCCAAGGTACCGCCCTGAAGGGACGGATGCTTGGGGACTGGGGACTGGGGATTGGGAAGACTATTTCTAGGTTTGAACCCAATCCCCAATCCCTAATCACGTCCGCTCTATGACTACATAACTTCTCTCCCAGAGGCAGAATCCGCTTCCCGCCGATCTGGCAATCAGTTATCAACAATTAACAATTAACCACGCTCTCGGGCGTAAGCCTTGTGGGGATACTAACTAACTGCTAACATTTCTGCTTCTTTTTGTGCCATTGATAAAATCAGATCGATCGCACGGTTAGAATAACCCCATTCATTGTCATACCAGGAAACAACTTTAAAGAAGTTACCGTTTAATTCCATTCCTGCCCCAGCATCAAAAATACTGGAATGAGAATCACCAGTAAAATCGGTAGAAACTACAGGATCTTCGGTATAGCCTAAAACTCCTTTCATATCTCCTAATGAAGCTTGTTTCATTGCAGAACAAATTTCTTGATAGCTAGTGGGTTTTTCTGTCCGAAAAGTTAGATCCACAACAGAGACATCGGGAGTAGGAACACGGAAAGCCATTCCTGTGAGTTTTCCTTTTAATTCTGGCAATACTAAGGTTACTGCTTTAGCTGCTCCTGTAGAAGCAGGGATAATGTTTTGGGCTGCGCTGCGTCCCCCTCGCAAATCCTTTCTACTTGGACCATCTACTGTAGGTTGAGTAGCTGTCATGGCGTGAACTGTGGTCATTAATCCTTCTGCTAACCCAAAGTTATCGTTAATTACTTTGGCGATGGGTGCAAGACAGTTGGTGGTACAGCTAGCATTAGAAACGATCGCATCTTTACTGGGATCGAAACTCTCATGATTCACTCCTACCAGTAAGGTTTTAACGCGCTCTGGGTCTTTGGTTGGGGCGGAGATTACAACTCTTCTTGCTCCTGCGGTGAGGTGTTTGGCTGCACCATCATAGGTGGTAAATATCCCCGTTGACTCTAGTACAAAATCAACTCCATATTGTTTCCAAGGTAACTCTTCAGGATTTTTCTGAGATATACAGGGAATGGTCTTTCCATTGACAATAATGGAATCATCCGTTGCTTCCACTGTTCCTGAGAAACGCCCATGAGTCGAGTCGTATTTCAGGAGATAGGCGATCGCTTTTGGTGGGACTAAATCATTGATACAAACAAAGTCAATATCAGGATTATTTATCCCTGCACGAAATACAAGTCTGCCAATACGACCGAAACCGTTAATTGCAACTTTAACTGCTTCCATTATTTATTGCTCCTTAGTGTGATTTCTTTTTAAAGAATTTTGTAAGTTAACCCGTTATCTTTCTAATTCCTAATCTTTGTGGAGTGGCTTTATCTTTATTAAATCTGCAAATTCTATTTTTTTGCAGCAACTAAACCTTACAAATTACTTAATTGTCTAAATCTATATTAATTTCGGTAACAAATTCAGTAGTGATAAGTGCGATCGCCTATCTGGTAGGTTGCTCCTGTGCGGTCTTGGATGGGACATAAAACATTTATATGTATGAATTATATTTTTTAGATGTATTTTTTGCATACTTCCTTGCTATTTGTAACTGTAATTGTCGAAACTAGAAATTAATTAAGTCAATATTAAAATCTGTAGAGAAACAACTTTCCTTCTCAATATAAAAGAACAGAGTCCAAGGTACTCCGCCGTAAAACGACGGAAGCCTGCTTGGACTTCGTCATAGTGAGCAGAATCAGTCTTGAGGACAGCGATCTCGTGAAGAATTCTTTAACTTTTCAAACAACACTCTACGAAGCCCATCTTGCAGCACAAAACCAAAACTGGTTTCAGGTGCATTACTATTTACAGCAACTATGTATCAGGAAAAGACCAGATGATTATTGTTCTCTAGAACCCCCTATTTTGGAAAAAGTCTTAAATTTAGCCTTAGAAGTTTTATTTAAAGGGGATTTTCAACAAAAATGGCGAATAAATAAATTTTTTCCTGTATTGGGTAAGCAGATAATTGTTCCCCTAATAAACATTTTGGAAGATGAAATCGTAGATTCGGAAGTACGTTGGTTTATAGTGCAGATTTTAGGGGAATTCCCCGAACCTTTAGTAGTAATAGCTTTAGCTCAACTGCTCCAAACAACAGAAGAAGAAGATTTAGCTGGCATCGCATCTCAAACCTTAGCTAAGATTGGCAACTCAGCCATTGACGTTTTAAGCAATCTTTCAGAGCAACCAAAACACCGTTTATTTGCTGTGTCTTCTTTGGCTCATATTCGTAGTCCCCAAACGATTCCCGCTCTTTTGAAAGTAACTGATGACCCCAAACCAGAAATCAGAGCGATCGTCATTGAAGCGTTAGGTAGTTTTCATACTCATCCTATCCCCTCCATACTGATTGCTGCTTTGAAAGACACCTCTAGTTTAGTGAGAAAAGAAGCGGTAACAGCTTTAGGATTTCGTCAAGATATGGCAACAGAATTAAATTTAGTGGAGCATCTGCAACCTTTACTTTATGACCTCAATAGTACTGTGTGTCATCAAACTGCGATCGCATTGGGGCGAATGCAGCACAATAAATCAGCTACCGCTTTGTTTCAAGTCTTACAATCTCCCCATACTCCTGTTGACTTGCAATTAGTAATAGTTAGAGCCTTGGGATGGAGTGAAATTGAATTGGCTCTGGACTACTTACAACAAGCTTTAACGAAAGCAGAAAAATTAGTTTGTCAAGAAATTATTACTGTTTTAGGAAGAATATTAGAACCAAAATTAAAAGCTCAAGCCAGCAAGATTTTAATTGATTTTGCCCATGCTTACCCAGATAAAATTAGTGAGTATGAATTGAAAACATTATTAGCTACTTCTCTAGGAGAATTAGGACAAAAAGTAGCACAAGATACTCTAAAACAGTTAGAACAAGACCCAGAATCAAAAGTCAGGCTACACGCGATCGCAGCTTTAAAGAAATTAGGACGCTAATTAATATCAAACTAATTATGAACCCATTAGCATCAAACAATACATAATTTGCTTTAACCTCTTGGAGTATCTTCTAGACTTACAGCGAAAACAACACTAACCCTGTGATCCGTTGACTTATAGCGATCGCTGTAGTATCAAACCAATAATTTGAACGATCTCGCAGTGCTAGGCTTCGCACGTTCGCTTGTTTGGAATAATTCGGTTTTTGGTGAGCAAAGAATCTTTACTTGAAGCTTTTATCCTAAAAATAAAGGTTTATGTGCCTTATTATCCGTTTCGGAAACTATTTTTTCTAAGTCTTTTGACCAAGCTTCCATTTTTTGCCAATAGTGCCAGTTGTCACAGTTTTGTTTAGGTTGAAAAATATTTTCTAACAATTGCACGATAGACATTCCAGCCTCTATAGCAGCATTGAACATGGCTGCATAAAGCTCCTGAGAAACTTCTATGGTTTCCGATTCTGGAGCATTTTTTTCGGCTTCTGGCTTGAGATGATGGCGAATAGTTTTAGCAGTGATTTTATGTGCGGAGATATTTTTAACTACGGATTTCCACGCCATAACCAAATCCCCTTCAGCACAGGCTGCTAATTCTCGACATTGAGCTTCACATCTGGGCAAGATTTCAAAGCCAGCAGCCACAAGTTCTAAAATGACTTTAGAAGCACGGATTAATCTATCTACGTACCAGTGGCTTTGATGTAGATATTCTTGACAGAAGTTTTTGTAAGTTCGACTGACATTTTTGTAAAGTTTCATGGCTTTAATTTTGAAGGCGATTAAGCCAATACGGACAAAGCCAAAGGTATCGTTTTTAATTTGATGGATAAGTTCATTGATCTCGAAGTCACCAGCTATTTTGTCTTCTAGCTCAACTACATAATCGTGTAGTTCTTGGATATGTTGGGATTCTGAGATTTTTACATCTTCACCATAACTGTAGAAGGCGTTTGCTGGATTGGGTATGTAATCTCGGTTTAGTTGATAGGGATTTTTTTTCATTTGAGGATTGTTGTGCTATGTTGCAATGGTTGTCTTAGGAATGGTTTTTGGTTTATATTTGTATGTGAATAAATAATGTTGAATTTTATTCAATATTTTTGGCAATCAAATGATTGTTAGTCTTGATAACTTCAATCATCTTGTATCTTATTTAAGATAATACAATGAATAGTGTGTCCACTAATTATTAGAGGGATTTATTTAACATTTATTCATAATTTAGTTATTGAAACTGATTAACTTTGACAAAAGTGTTTATGGGCGGTTTGAGCGATTCATGAGTAATCCTAAAGGAAACCCAAATATTAAGGAATATGGATTTAAGACGGACAGAGAAGAATCACTGACTGCTAAATTGTCTATGAGAGTTACTCCATCGATGCTTAGTGAACTTAAAAAGAAAGATAATTGGCAAGAATTTGTGAGGCAGGCGATCGCAGAGAAATTGGAATCAGCATAATTTAAGAAAAATATTATATATATCAACAATTAAAAGCAGCATAACTATTCTTAAGATTTGACTATATTGGGTTTTGCTTTGGGCTACCCAAACTACAATATCTGCAAGCTTACTGGGTTTTTTATTAGTCAGAACTTTTAAGAATAATTTGGTTTTTGGTGGGCAAATAATTTATTTGTAAAACACTCTTTATGTATTGCATTTTGCCCACCCTACTCCTAAATTTTCCGTATTAACATCGCCTTTTGTCGCTATGTCTGTAAGTAAAGGAGTTATCAAAATGGCACTACGGAAAAAACTTGTTCTACTAATTGCAACTACCTTATCAGTCATCATTGCTGTTGAAGCTAGCATATTAAGCCAAGCAGCCTATAGTACAGCCTTTACCCCAACCCCTGTTATTTTTGATGATGATGGTAGTCCAGACGGTTTTGCAGCATTAGCTTACCTGCTCGCCAATCCTAAATTTGATATCCAAGCAATTACTATGTCTCATGGGGTAGCACGACCAGAAAGTGAGAGCTTTCAAACAGGTCTGAAACAGTTGTTAGGTCGATTAGATGCTACAGATATTCCCGTAGGAATTGGTAGTGCGTTGCCATTGTCAGGAAATAATGCTTTCCCAGGATTTATTCGTAATAACGCAGACAATTTTTATGCTCCCTTTATAAATATCCCAGAGACATTGCCAGACCTTGAATTTACCACTGCTGCCGAACTAATTGTCGAAACAGTTAACAACTCACCTGAGCCAGTAGCCATCCTTTCAATGGGGTCGCTGACCAATATTGCTGAAGCCTTAAGAATTGATCCCTCAATCGTCGATAACATTTCAGTTTTGCAAACTATGGGAGGTGCGGTATTTGTCCCAGGTAATTTAGAAGTGACCTCTGAACCGCCTTTTTCCACCAATAAAGTTGCCGAGTTTAATATCTGGGTTGATCCCTTAGCAGCAGCAGAAGTGTTTGAAGCAGGAGCAAGAGGATTGAAGATTCAAATGATGCCGTTAGATGCCACAAATCAGATTGAATTTACCCGAGAGGATTACCAAGCCTGGCTAGACTTTGGCACGCCAGAAAGTACTGTAGCTGCGGAGTTTCTAGATTTTTTCCTAGTAGTAGTCGGTGATGATCTCAATCCTAATCCGTTGTGGGATATGGTTGCTGCGGTGAATCTAAGTGAAACTGATTTTTCTAAGGAAGTACCCTTACACATCGAGATTAATGTAGATTCGCCTCCGAGTAAAAGTCAGGGACAAACGGTTGCTGTGGAAGGATTGCCTCCCAATGCCTTAGTTTCTCTTGATGCTAGTTTTGACCATCTCCCCTTTGATGCTAGTGAGCTATTTTCTGTCTTAGCACCCCCCTCTACAGCAATACCTGAACCAGATTCTCTTTTGGCACTTTTAATAATGGGGGTATTAGGTGTGAAGATTTCTAGAGAAAGGTCAAAGGAAAATCTATAAGTGCATTCAAAATATTCTTTAATTGCATCAGGGTAATTATTTTGTATTAATTCATACAAAAATTATTGTAGCTAGAGAAAATATTTAAGTATTAAGATGGTATTTTCTTTCAGTTAAGAAAATAACAGAAAGAATATTCAAGGTTTGCTATATCAGCAATTCCTTAATTTTAGGTGTGAGGAAAAAGTACCAATGATATCTAAGATCAAACCTTCTGTGCTGAGTAGTTCAGCATTAGTTGGAGCAGCATTGTTCATGTCTGGTAGTGTAGTATCTGCTCAAGAGCGAGATTTATCAGACTATTATTTAGACTCTCTAGAATATATCGATCCCCTCTATGGCAATGGAGACGATTTAACTAGTGATTCGATGAGTCAGGTGACAAACGTCAATCAGTTAAGAGATGTCTCTTTTGAGAGTTGGGCTTATGAAGCATTACGCAGCTTGGTAGATCGTTATGGTTGTATTGCAGGTTATCCCAATCAGAGCTATCGAGGAAATAAAGCTTTATCTCGCTATGAATTTGCAGCAGGGTTAAATAGCTGCCTCAATCAAATCGAACGTTTAATTGCTTCTTCGGAAGCGGTGATTAGAGAAGATATTGAGACTATCAATCGCTTAACCCAAGAATTTGAGGCGGAATTAGCTGCTATCGATGGCAGAATTGATAGTCTCGAAAGTCGTACTGCTTTCCTAGAAGATAATAGTTTTTCTACCACTACTAAACTCCAAGGGGAAGTAGCTTTTACTCTAGCTCAAGCCTTTGGGGATGATTTTGATTCTCAAGTAGTCTTTACCGATAAAATCCGACTCCAACTAGTCAGTAGTTTTACAGGAAAAGACTCTTTAATTACTCGCTTGACTGCTGGTAATATTGCCAACTCTTTCCAAGATGAAACAGGAACAAGAGAGGGTCGTTTCGCCCATGATGGACCAGGAGGAAACAATGTTGTTGTTGACCGCTTACACTACAACTTCAACGTTGGTAAGCTGAAAATCACGACAATGGCGGTTTTAGCTGCACACCATTTCTATGCAGATGTTTTCAACGATGGATTAAATACTGGTGGTGGTGCTAATGGTGCTTTAACTCGCTTCTCAGAAAGGAGTCCTATATATCGTCATGGTATCTCTCGTTCTTCTACTGGTATCGGCTTACGATATAGTTTCGGTAAGATAGCAGAAATCTCTGCTGGTTACATTGCTCCTAATGGTAGCAATCCTAGTGAGGGTGCTGGTTTATTTAACGGTACATACTCTGCTCTGGGTCAGGTGGTACTTAAGCCTGTAGATTCTGTTAAGCTTGGTGTTACTTACTTGCGTGGTTATGATACTACTGGTGGTACTACTCTCTGGGGTGGTACGGGAACTAACCTTGCTAATAGCAGTTTAGGCGCGCCTACCACTAACGATACTATTGGTGGTCAATTCCAATGGGATATAACTTCTGGTATTAGTTTGCGGGGTTGGTTTAGTTACACTGACGTTGATACTGTTGATGATAATAGTGAAAAAGAAATTCTTAACTATGCAGGTGCTTTAGTATTTCCTGACTTGGGTAAAGAGGGTAACTTGGGTGCAGTTATTGTTGGTGCAGAACCTTACGTTACTCAAATTAACGATGATGATCCTGAAGATGATAATGTACCCTTTCACATCGAAGCTTTCTACAGATATCAACTCAATGACAATATATCTATCACTCCTGGTGTCGTCTGGCTCACTAGTCCTAACCAAAGTAATGACAATGATGATATCTTCATCGCTGCGTTAAGAACTACATTCAAGTTCTAAATTTTAATAGTTTGGGTATTCCCAAGGATTCTGAATTCTGGATTCTGGATGAGGAAGGATAAATACCTACTTGCTACTTGATATTTATCCTATAATCTGCCGTAAAATGAATTTTACGTCTCAAACAATCAAGTCTATTAAAATAGACTAAAAGCTTTATTATTATTCGGTTTGAAGCGATTTACTATCACCAGACTCCGAAATTGATTTCCTGGGAGATCGTAATTCTTATCTTGCCTCACAGTCAATCACCCGACTCTCATCCTACGGATAGAGAGCGGGCTTGCTAAACCCAGTTAGCAACTAAGGATTGCACTACAGCATGAGCCTAATTCTGATACGCACTTCCGAACTTCTCCCTCGTTCGGACAAACTGCAAGACTACTGGGAGTAGTCGCTTTAAGAGAGGACATTTTGGATTAGGTGCTGGAAGGGACACACAACTAATATTAGGGGTTATACCCATGACAAAAAAGATAAGAGTACCAGTTTTATCGCCTGAAGGAAAACCGCTTATGCCCACAACTTCTGTTCGTGCCAGAAAATGGATTGCTTCAGGTAAAGCCAAACCAGTATGGAACGACCTAAACATTTTTGGCGTTCAGCTACTTATAGAACCCTCTGGTACTGAAACTCAGGATATTGTAGTAGGTATCGATCCAGGAAAGCTATTTAGCGGAATAGCAGCAGCTAGTAAAAAAGCTGTGCTGTTTACCGCTCATGTTTGTTTGCCATTCAAGCGAGTTGTAGCTAGAAAACAAACTCAAAAGATATTACGTAGAGCTAGACGAGGAAGACGAATCAATCGTAATGTCACTTTTGCTCAAAGAGCGCACAGACAAAAACGATTTGATAATCGAAGAGGTAACAAATTACCTCCTTCTATTCGCGCCAATCGTCAGCTAGAGTTAAGAATCGTCAAAGAGTTAGTTAAACTATTTCCTATCAAAGACATAGTTTACGAATATGTTAAAGCTAGAGGTGATAAAGGTTTTAGCCCTGTTATGCTAGGGCAGAAATGGATGCTCGAACAGTTATCTAAAATTGCTCTTATTCATACCTTAGAAGGATGGAAAACTAGCATTCTTAGAAAAAACTTGGGATTGGAGAAAAATAAAAAAGACAAGTCGGTTCAAGATGTAACTACCCATGCTAACGATGCCATAGCTCTTGGCGCTAGTAGATTTATGCAGTACAAAACTTTTCATACTACAAAATCTAGAGGACATCATTGGGTTGGGTCGATTCAATTAACTGATGCGCCATTCAAAATTATTTCTCGTCCTCAGCTATACAGAAGACAACTACACTTTGAGAATCCCAGTACAGGTGGGTTTAGAAAGCGTAAAGGTGGAACTGTTACACCGTTTGGATTCCGAAGTGGTGATAAGGTAATTGCTACCAAAGGCAAGAAAACAGTAAAAGGCTACATTGGTGGCTACTCAGAGCCTAATAAAGTAGTTAGTATTTATGACCTTAACTGGAAAAGATTAGGTCAGTTTTCAGCCTCAAAAACTCAAATGCTAAAAAGGAGTAATGGCTTGTGTGTATCATAGACCCTGCTCAGAATTCCTCCCGCTCTCTACCTGATAAGGTGAGAGCGGGAGGAATTCTGAAAGAAGGTTGAATGAGGAAGGGGAGCAAATCCGCGCTCCCCATACCTTATGCTTAATTCCTCATCCTTGAGAAACTGAGGCTATCTTGCTGCTAAATATTCATACATCTGCCAACGAGTAGTAACATCTTCTTGATACTCTTCTAGGAGCAGTTTGGCATGGTCTGGGTCAGCTTTAGCTAACATTTTGAACCGATTTTCAGCATAGACAGATTGATCGATTTTCACTTTTGGCTGACTGCTATCTAGTCGTAAAGGATTTTTACCAGCTTCTTTGAGGTCAGGATTGTAACGATAGAGCAACCAACGACCGCTATCTACTAAAGATTTTTGATGGGTCATGGCTGTCTTCATGTTAATTCCATGAGCAATACAATGACTGTAGGCAATAATTAGGGATGGTCCTTCGTAAGCTTCTGCCTCTAAAAAGGTTTTTAGAGTTTGTTCTGGTTTAGCTCCCATAGCAATACTGGCAACATAGACATTACCATAGGTCATCGCAATTAAACCTAAGTCTTTTTTCGCTGCTGGCTTACCACTGGCAGCAAATTTAGCTACTGCACCTCTGGGTGTGGCTTTGGAGGATTGACCACCAGTATTGGAATAGACTTCTGTATCCATCACTAAAATGTTTACATTACGCCCACTAGCAATGACATGATCTAAACCACCGTAACCAATATCATAAGCCCAACCATCACCGCCAATAATCCAGACGCTTTTCTTGACTAAATAGTCTGCTAGGCTCAAAAGTTGTTGGGCTTTGCTGGTTAGTGGATAGTCGTTAGTAGTTAGTAGTTCTTGAAGCTTTTGTTTAAGTTGAGCAACACCCTCCCGCTGTTGGTAAATATCTGCTTCTGATTTTTGAGCATTATTTAGCAGACTTGTAACTAAATTGTCTCCTAATTCTCCTGCTAATGTTTGTAATAGTTCTGAAGCAAAGTGAGTATGTTTATCGATTGAGACTCGGAAGCCTAAACCGAATTCTGCATTGTCTTCAAACAAGCTATTAGCCCAGGCTGGTCCTTGTCCTTGGGCATTTTGCGTCCAGGGGGTAGTAGGTAAATTTCCTCCGTAGATTGAGGAACATCCAGTAGCATTGGCTACCACCATGCGATCGCCAAATAACTGAGTTACCATTTTTAGATAAGGGGTTTCCCCACAACCAGCACAAGCACCAGAAAACTCAAACAAGGGTTCTTCTTGTTGTTGTTGCCGAATTTGGTTGAGTTTGAGGGCACGACGGTCTGGTAGGGGCAGATTGAGGAAGAAATCCCAATTAGCTCGTTCTTGTTCTCTTAGAGGTAGCTGAGGTTCGAGATTTATTGCTTTGCGGGTAGGGTCGCTTTTATCTTTAGCAGGACAAACATCTATACAGACGGCGCACCCTGTACAATCTTCTGGCGCGACTTGAATGGTGAAGTTTTGACCTTTAAAGTCTTTATCTCTAGCTGCTGCTGCTTTAAATGTAGCTGGTGCTGACTCTAATTTTTCTGGTTGGTAAGTTTTACTGCGAATTGCACTATGGGGACAAACTGTAACACACTTATTGCATTGAACACAAAGATCTGCTTCCCACACAGGAATAAACTGGGCAATGTTACGTTTTTCCCATTTTGCTGTACCAGTGGGATAAGTTCCATCACAGGGTAAAGCACTTACAGGTAGTTCATCACCGTGATGGGAGATCATTTTACCGATAACTTCTCGGACAAATGGGGGAGCATCGGTAGTAGGGTGAGATGCTGCGGTATTTTGAGCAGATAGGGGCAAAACTGGCTGATTCGGGATGTTAACCTGATAAAGATTCTCTAGGGTAGCATCTACGGCTTTGAGATTTTTCTGGACAACTTCTTCTCCTTTTTTGCCGTAGGTTTTTTTAATGGCTTGTTTGATTTTTGCGATCGCTTCTGCTTGGGGTAAAACTTCAGCTAGGGCAAAGAAACAAGTTTGCAAGATAGTATTGATCCTGCCACCCATACCACTATTTTGAGCAACCCGATCAGCATTAATAACATAGAATTTAATTTGGTTGCGGACAATTTGCTCTTGTAACTGTATGGGTAAATAATTCCAGACTTCATCTGGTTCGTAGGGACTGTTGAGGAGGAAAGTCGCACCCGCAGCAGCCTTTTCTAGCAAGTCTAGTTTCTCGATAAATGCCCACTGGTGACAGCCAACAAAGTTAGCGCGATCAATTAGATAGGGGGAGTAAATTGGCTTGAGTCCGAAACGTAAGTGAGAAACAGTAACAGCACCAGACTTCTTAGAATCATAGACAAAGTAGCCTTGGGCATAGTTATCAGTTTCTGTGCCAATAATTTTGATGGTGTTTTTGTTAGCACCCACAGTACCATCAGAACCCAAGCCGTAGAACATAGCTCTAAAGACAGTATCAGGTTCGATGGAGAAATTGGCATCGAAAGTAAGAGAAGTTTGGCTGAGGTCGTCGTTAATGCCGATGGTGAAGTGATTTTGTGGCTGCTCTTGGTCGAGATTATCAAAAATTCCCTTAATCATTGCGGGATTGAATTCTTTAGAAGATAATCCATAACGACCCCCAACTACTTTGGGGAATGAGGATAAATATTCCTCCCAACATTCGGATAATGCTGTTACAACGTCTAAATAAAGGGGTTCTCCAAGACTACCTGGTTCTTTGGTGCGATCCAAGACGGCGATGCGCTTAACTGTTTTGGGTAATGCAGCAACGAATCTTGAAGCATCAAAAGGACGATATAGGCGTACTTTAAGAACCCCTACCTTAGTTGTTGTTGTTTCGTTAAGGAAATCAACGGTTTGTTGCACTGTTTCGCAACCTGAACCCATTAAGACAATAACTCTTTCTGCGTCTTCTGCTCCGTGATATTCATATAACTGATAATATCGTCCTGTTTTTTCTCCTAGTTTGTCCATTGCCTGTTGGACAATTTCAGGACAATTAGCGTAAAAAGGATTAACGCTTTCACGGGCTTGAAAATAAACGTCAGGGTTTTGAGCAGTCCCTCTGACTACGGGATGGTCTGGAGTCAAAGCGCGATCACGATGTGCAAAAACTAGCTTATCATCGATTAAAGCTTGCAGATCGCTTTGTGCAAGTAATTCGATTTTTTGAATTTCGTGAGAGGTACGAAAACCGTCAAAGAAGTGAATAAACGGTACTCGCGCGGATAAAGTAGCAGCATGAGAAATTAGGGCAAAATCCTGTGCCTCTTGTACAGAAGCAGAACACAGCAAGGCAAAACCTGTAGCGCGGGCTGCCATTACATCACTGTGATCGCCAAAAATTGATAGTGCTTGAGCAGCAAGCGATCGCGCTGCTACATGAATTACAGCACTAGTTAATTCCCCAGCTATTTTGTAGAGGTTGGGGAGCATTAACAACAAACCCTGAGATGCAGTAAATGTAGTGGTTAAAGAGCCTGTTTGCAATGCTCCGTGTATCGCTCCTGCTGCTCCACCTTCTGATTGCATCTCCACTACACTAGGTACAGTTCCCCAGAGATTGGGGCGACCTTCTGCTGACCAAGCATCAGCCCATTCTCCCATAGGGGAAGAAGGAGTAATCGGATAGATAGCTATTACTTCATTTAGTTGGTAAGCGACGCGGGCAACAGCCTCATTGCCGTCGATTGTAGCAAAGTTTTTGGTACTCATTATTTTCTCCAATTGGTTGCCCTACGTTCAGTTGACGATAGTAAGCTGTTGGCTAAGGTAGAGCAGTGTGAAGTGTTCTTAGTCTGTTCAATTTCGCGATCGTCTTATCTATTAGACAAGGGGCAAAAATCAAGTTTCAATTCTCTTTATTTCCTGTTTTCGGAAAGTATTTAATTAGAAATCCGTACAAAAGAACTATTTTTTTACCTTTGAAACGTGATACTCTACGACTTGAAATTTTTTATAATCTTTTAATAACCAGAAATTTATATAACCATAGGGCAATACTCCTAACAGAATAAAGCCTAATCCCACAATGAAAGAGAGCATAATCTTACCTCTTCTAGCTTCCAATAATTTTTGATGTTATTTGTTTATATCAGAAGCATCAAAGAGAATTTTGATTTATTCAGATTAATTAAATTGATACTCACATGGTTCAAACCATTGATGCTAAACAATTCTAGATTTGCTTGGGAGTAGGGATGTTAGTATTTCTGCTTGATATATAGGTATTTTAATTTCAAGAGTTGACGGGCTGAGTTGCCAGTCTAAAAACAAGATAGGGTGTGGGGTATGGGGTTTGGAGTGTGGGGAAAATAGAAGCTAATAAATGAGTTTAATACTAAATCCGATTCTTTTCACCAACTTTTATATAGGGAAGATTAAATAAGCTTAATCCCTTTTGCCTTCTGCGGTCTGCGGACTGGCTCATCACAACTTTTGAGTGGTTTCTCTAAACAGGATTTAGTCTATAGCTATACAAATTTAGGTTATGACATAGTCTGTGTAGGGGTAATTCATATACTCATCTCCCACTCTTAGAATACTCACGTCTTCCACTCAGAAATACTGATTTCTCTATTGCAAGGTAAATATCTCGACCTTACCAATTAACCTTTGTACTATTTGAGTACATTATTAATTAATATTAATTAAGCTCAATGGGATTAATTACTTTAAGTATATTAGAGTGTTCATGATATTAATAATATTAATAAATCTCTAGGTCGGAAAGACTGAAGATTTTGAATTGAGAAAAATATTAGCGTCAAAATGGTGTCATTTTGATACCATTACCTCCAAATCTTGTACCCAAAATCTTGACCAAGAATTAGAGCAGGATTCATTTTCTCACAGCACAGTAAGGCTGAGTTTGATCCCTATTGGGTAACATCAAGCTGATGTCATTTGAATACCATGAAAAGATTTAGTTTGAGATTAACAGACAGAGAATATATGAAGCTTAAAACTTATTGTGAGGAGGTTCACATATCTATGAATGATGTAATCAGAGAGTTAATTAGAGAGTGGGTACCAAACTTGCCAAAACTAGATAAAAATATCAAAAAAGAGAAAAAGTGAAATTAAATTCACTCAGTAAGCTATATTCAATTCTAATTAATACTAATTTAATTATTAATAATTAAATCTAGTTGAATTATTGTGGTTAAATTTTTAGTGACTCCATATAATAAAATCAAATTCTGTATTATTATTAACTAGGTTAAGTAATATACTTGATATATTAAGAGCCAGCAAAAGTAAATATAAATAAAAAATAAAGAATCAATTAAACTAGATAAAATCTATCAAATTTAACAAAATAATCAAAAAGCTTGTGTCAATATTTACAGGTAATATATCTCAAGCAAATTGTTCTCATAGCATTGACAAAAAATTAGCAAGGCTTTGTCGTTGTTACGGCAGAGTAATGGTTACTAATGAAAAAAGTTCTACCCTCTCCGTGAAGCGGAAACTGGAGTTTTATCGATAAAAGAAAGTAATGGATTTTCCCTATTGGTAAGTTGTCCTAATCACCGTTTCTCCAAAGGTGCGCCTTCATTAGATGAGTTGTACTCATAACGGTTGCATCTCAATTACCTCCTCCCCCGAAAGATTATCTTAAAAACTTCTAGTTTTAACAGAGCAATGGGATAATGCTGAAACAGTCGTCACAATTGCCTAGGGTTTTCCCTTCTTATGACGACCTTATAAATTTAGCATTCTTAGCTCTAAAACTAGATGAAATTTATTATGGAATTTTAACCCATTATTCAAGATGTTCGATGTCATTATTTGTTGACATGGATTGAATTTATATGGATTGAGCTTGCTATTTAGGCGTTAAATAATTCCAGATTTTACATCTATTTTTTGTGAATAGAAAAGAGTCCTAAGAGGAAACTGGCTATGGCTTATACGATTCCCCCAAGTTGCGTCCATTGTGGTGTCTGCTTACCTAAATGTCCGACAGGTGCAATTCAAATAGATGAAAATAACGAGCATTGGGTAGAACCAGGTCTATGCAATAACTGTGAAGATCAAGATTCTAAACCTCTATGTGTCACTAGTTGTCCTGATAATTTGCCTCTTCCCTTACCTGCTAAAAAAGGCAGATATAAAGCTGAACCAAGGATTTTAAATATTCATCATCTTTTTGCTAACGGTCATAATAACCCGATCGCCTCTTCAATGGTGATTTGGGAAGCTTGCAATTTACTAGCAAAGGGAGCGAGTCTTCCTTGGCAAACCGATGATAATGGCAAGATTTATTTTGAGCGTCAGGTTAAACAGGGAAAAGGAAAGATTGAGTTTCGTCTCAGTGACGATACCAATGGAGATATGACCCAGACTTTAAACCAGAAAGATGCTGCCCCTACTCTGGAATCAATGGAGATCCGTGCAGCTTGTATTCATTTAATATTCGCTGCTTATGTTACTGCCCTAGAACGACCTTGGGAACAAGAATTCGCCCTCGATAATAAGCAAATTGAAACTTATTTGGGCTTAGATAAACGTAAAGACCTGAGTAAAGCAGCCAAACTGACTCTGATTAAAACTCTAGTCCAACAAACTTGTAAACTTCTTACTACTATTGATTGGCCTCGACAAGGTAAAATTGCCTCTTTTTCTGTACCAGAAGACCCTATTTGGCATTTAGAGGCGATTGATAACCACTTTCAAGAAGATGCCCAAGGCTATAAACATCTTGTAGGTATGACTTTTAGAATCAGAGCAGGAATGTGGGCGAAATATTTTCTCAACAAACAAGGATATAAAAAATACGTCGCTTACTATCAATACGGCACTTTGCCCAAATTCTTGTTAACTACAGTCATGACTATTTGGCATCAACACGAAGGTACAGTAAGGATGATGCTATGGCTACTGTTTAAAACCAAAATGGGTAAACAACAGCGTATTACCGTCCCCAGGTTAATGTATGTAGCATATGGAGAAGCCAAAGTCAGAGAAGCTGCTTTAAATCGAGACAAAAGAAAGCGGTTGTTACGCAGGTTTGAGAGTGACTTAGAAGTCCTCAACCATTATCAAATCAAACCTATTTTTGATCCCGTTACCTACCCCACTAAAATTCAGCCTTTGTGGGCGAGATTAGCTGCTATTCCTGATGATGCAGACGAAGCAATGGAGTTTTGGATTAACGATGGTTGCAATGAAATTAGCATTACTGATTCTGCTCCTCCAGGAAAATGGAACTTATTAATGAAGGCTCGTATTCTCCATTTTGAATTGCCTCCAGAATGGGATAAACAACTATCTCGTTGGGAAAACAAAAAACAACGCAAAACCCGTCGCCAAAATCGCACTCAAACCTCATCTAATCTTACTGCTGAACAAATTGCCAGTGCTAGAAAACGTCTAGGAATTAGCCAGAGAAAATTGGCACAACTATTAGGTAAAAGCCAAAGCTGGATTCGAGATATCGAAAATAGTCGTTTTTCTGTTAAACCAGGCGATCGCCTTAAGCTACAGAAAATATTAGAGATAGAGGAATAATAAGTAATTCCATTCATTACTTCTAACCACACACTAACTAATTCAGACTCCAACTGTAGGGGTAATTAATGAATTAACCCTACTAACAATTTAATGATTTTGAGGACAAGTTTCTAAATCCTCAACCATATTCGCAGGTGCTAAACCAATCCAAGCATCAATTTTCGCTTGCTCAAATCCCACTTGACGAATATTTCCTACTTGAATGAGGGGGCGACGAATCAATAGAGGATATTGAATCATTAACTCTAATGCCCTCTCTTCATCCAAATTTTCAGGGACTACCTCCCCCGATTTTACTAAAGGTGCAGTTTTATTAAACCACTCAGTTACAGGGCGATCGCCGAAAAAAGGGCGTAAGCTTTCAACTGTCCAGGGGGTTGTCAGCAGATTGTAAGCAACTACTTCCTGTCCCGCAGCCGATAACAGAGCTTTCTGTTTGCCATTATTAATACAGCCTGGTTTTTCATAAAAAATAACTTGTACCATGATTGTTTCCAATAACTAATGACTAATGACTAATGACTAATGACTAACTACTAACTATTAACTACTAACTATTAACTACTAACTACTAACTACTAACTACTAACTACTAACTACTAACGACCGATCGCCAGAGCATAGAGAATATCTTTATTGGTTTTTAAGAATTCTTGAGTTTCATCATCGTGATAAGCTCCAATTCCGCTACAGCCAATACCTAAATAATTACTAATTAAATAAAGTCTTTGTCCGAGCCAACCAGCAGATTGCATAGCTGTTTGATAATTACTATAAGTAGAGGTTAAAAATAAAGTTACGGCACTATCTCTAGCTAGTGCTTGATTGACGCATAAATACTTAGCTTGTTCGCTAAAATCTCCCCTTTTAAGTAGCTGAAGTTCTCGGTATAAACCTGACTCCATTTCCTCAACGCAATTAATTACTAAATATATTTCAATTTCTTCTTTACTTGCTGTGGCTAAAGACTGTTTTAAACAATGCCAAATTTGCTTCCATTCTGACTGAGAAATCGCACCACGTTTAAAAGCTCTTGCCGATCTTCTAGTGAGAATTGTGTTTAAAAATTGTTCGGGCTGACAATTAAATGATGGGCTTTGAGAAACTATATTACCATTATAAAATAAATTTTTTTCTGGACTAGTCCAAGGTACTCCGCCGTAAGACGGCGGAAGCCCACTTGACTTCGTTAAAACTGTATTTTTATATCCTGCTTCGATAAAAGGATTAACTTCAAAATAGTCAGTGGGGGAAACAAAAGGGAGTTGCGATCGCAATTTACGGACAGTTTTGGGCTTAATTTCTCCAGAAATAACGCTGGCAGTAACAAACTCTTTATTTTCAAATCCCAGGTCGTTATTAAGAGCAACTTTATCAAAATCAAAGATAACTTGGATAGCTTTCTGATATAAATAAGCAGCAGCTTCTATCGCGCCTACATGATGTCCACTATCTAAAAAACAATAGCGCAGACTTCTCTGTTTATATTTCCAACTAGAACGATAATAAGCACAACTAACTAAAAAGATAAAACCTTTAACTAAGCAATTGGGTAATATATAACTTTCTAAACCATCATCAATTAATTCATAGATTAAAGTTAATGAATTGGTAGCTACTTCCAGATGATAAATACCGTCGATAATACCTTTAATTCCCCGAATTTGAAGGTAAACTTCGGTAGGATATAATGCTCCTGCTGAGGGATTGACTCTCAACTGATACGAGTCATATTTGTATTTTTTTTCAAAAGTAATCGCACTAGTTAAACGAATAAAGTTATGTGTAGGATTATTTTCATCTAACGGAAAGCGACGATAGAAATGAGGATAGCTTTTAAAAGCAGTAGGCTGAGTTGACCCATCCACATAATTAGGATCGAGCATCACCGATAAAGGAGAATGCTTGGTAGCATCGTGAAACTTTTTACCTACTGTTTCTAATTGCTGAATCATGGATAAGTAAGGGCGCAAAGGTTGCGCCCGAGAGCGTGGTTAGTACTTAGTGGTTAATAGGAAAGTGGTTAGTGGTTAATGGTTAGTAGAAACGTGGTTGATTATCTTCCTCTAATCCCCTATCTCCCTATTCCCTCTTCCCTATTTCTCATCCCTTGCATTGACGCAATATTTGGAGAATTTCTATAGTGCTAGAAAAATCTATTGCCCTAAAATCGTCCAGGTTTTTTAGATGAGGATTTGCTCCTGCTTCTAACAAAAGTTTTACCGCGTCCGTTTTTCCTGCTGAAGCAGCATACATTAAGACGCTTACGCCGTTATCATTTTGATTGTCAAGATCGATACCAGCATTAATCAGCAACCCCATTAGATCGAGATGGTTGCCAAAACAAGCAAACCAGAGAGCGTTGTTACCATCATTATTTTGAAGGTTGATGTTAATATCGCTCTTCTGTAAATCTGCCACGATATCCATCGCCCCTTCCCGACTAGCAACTATTAAGGCTGTCGTACCATTGTTCTTTCGCTCATCTAAATTGTCGGCACTATAGCCCTTTTTTTGCAGCCAGATTTCTGTAGTTTGGCTGAGTGTTTTAGTTACGATCATAAGTACCTGTGCAAAATTAATTTAACATTTGGTCGAGATAGGCAAGAGGCAATAGGCAAGAGGGAAATATAAGTGAGTAGTCGAAGGTATTCCGCAAATGATAGGTGAAAGCCTCCTTCGACTTCGTCAATATACAAATAATTTTGCCTACTTACATAGGTTTTAGTTGAAGCTTACCTACTTATGATTCGGTTGATAAATCTGGATAAAAGCCCAATTGTTTGGAAAGTTGACGAGCGATAAAGATCAGGAATTTAGACCCTTCTTGATTGTTTTCGTGCGCCATAACTGTGGCTACCTGCATGATAGTTCTGATAAAATTTTCATCAATCAAGTCTGCACTAGCATCTAAAACTTCTGGTTCTTTGCCATTGGGACAACGGAGTAGGCGTTCGATTAATTTGAAATATTCTTCTTGTCGTTGATTATCAATAGTTGATGTCATTGGTTATTCCTTGTTGGTTGGAACGTGGTTAGTGTTAGATACGACCCGACGGGTAGTCTGTACAGTGGTTAGGGGATTGCTAAAAAGTTAATCTTCTTCATCAGGCTCGCGCGTGATGACTTCAAATACCGTTGTAGCGCAAAACTCGCGGTTATCATCAATTTCTTTGACTCTTTCGCTAACTAGTTTAGCTTGCTCAATTTTGCCAAGCTGGGCAAGAACTAAACCAGTCGCAGCATAGGCATTAAGATATAGTCTGATATTGGGTTCTTGTTTGCGAGTTACCAGAATTGGCTTAAGTTGCGACCAATCAACTGGTAAATTTTCTTGAGTCGTGATTAACTGTAGAACTTGTTGGGCAATTGACAAAGCAACTGCTGGTTGATGTTTGTAGAAAAAGAAGCGATAGGCTCCAACTAGAACATCGAGATTATTTCCTGCTCTAGACAAAGCTTCCCTGATGTATTTTTCAGCTAAACCTGTATTTTGCCAATTTTCGCTAGCTAAGAGCAATAATTGTTTGATTTCTGGTTCGACATCACACCAGGAAAACTGGTTTTGAATAGTTTGCATAACTTAATATAGTTACGATCGCATAAGTTTTCGTCATTAGTCGGCGTTGCTGAAAATTAATGGTAGCTCCTTCAGCAATGCCCTACATTTGATTACTGAGGAAAATGCGAGCGTAAAGTTTCAACCCAATTTTCGATACGCTCTTCGGTTTTTTCGCTTTCATTGACCTCATCAATAGGTAATCCCACAAACTTACCGTCGCGCACTGCAAAAGAATAGTTAAAAGTATAATCGTCAGTAGGAACATCTCCGACTATGGTTGCACCTGCTGCTTTGAAATAGTCATACAAAATTCCTAAAGCACTGACAAAATTCTCGCCGTGAGTTCCACAATCTCCCGCACCAAAAAAAGCAACTTTTTTCCCTGTAAAATCGGGTTTTTCATCTTCCATATCCACTAAAGGATCGCGCCAATCATTTTGTACCTCGCCAGAACCCCAAGTAGAAGACCCTAGCAGCAAGTAATCGTATTGCAGCATATCGTCAAAGTCGTCGAAATCTTCTTCCATGTTGTAGAGATCGCATAAGTCTTCATCGAAGTGTTCTGCTAGTTTCTCGGCAATTTCTGCTGTTACACCCGCAGTACTGCCATAAAAAATTCCAATTTTTTTCATGATGCCAACTCCTGTTAGTTTTGTTGTCTTTATAGATACATTAACTACTAATTATTTTCAATTAGTTTTTATTCACGTAAAATTAATAATTCGCCTTAATCCCTATTAATTCAAGGATTAGAGCCAAATATAGAACTATTATTAAGGATACTTTCTCAATAAATTTCGTAAATTATTGACTATTAATAAAAAGCAAGGTTAAAAACTTTTTAAACCGTTACTTTTCAAATCATTAGTCATTGATAGAAACAACTAATAACAAAAAACTCTTAATTAATCGCTTCTTTTTGTGGCAATCTGTCAGCCAAAGATTGATCTTCTAATGACTGTGGGTTGAGATTGCTAGAGGTAACAACCAGTGTAACTATTAGGACTAGGATCGTGATAATCTCGTCTCGGATACGTTCTGAATCATTCATGGTCAAGGCTGTTAGTAGTTAGCAGTTAGTTGTAGGGGTGAATGGTTGTTAGTAGGGATGTGACCCAGTACTGAAGTAAATTTGTTATTGTTATATTTCAGTATCGCGCTCTTTCATCCCATCATTACTGATTCAGCAATGCCGAGAAATTTATGTTGGGCAGCAATGACAGATTTTGAGTGACAGATTTTGAGATTGTTCTCTGATAATGTTGCTGCCCATGGCGATCACTTCATTTTTAATTTAAGTTAGGCAGGCAAAGGCTCGTGAGTATGACATTTTTTGGGACAAATACGAGCGCAAGCTTCACAACCAATACAATTTTCGGGATTAGCAACGGTCATTACTTGGCGTTCGATATCATCGTCATCATCTTCATCGATGAATTCCCCAAATTCATTCATTGGTTGTAACATTAAGACATTACGACCGCAGACTTTAAAACATCTGCCACAGCCGAGACAAGTATCTTTGTCAATTGCTGTAACAAATCGTGGTTCCCAAGCCAATCCACCTTTAGTTAAACCAGTTAGTGTAGCCATGTGTGTTCTCCTTGTAGTCAAAAAGTAGAGACATTGACAGATAATGTCCCTACTTAGTTAAATCGTTAAGCGATCGCAGATTCAGCCTTTTCGTGACGAACCTTGAGAATTTCTGGATGATCTAAGCAAAACTGTTGGAAAGGAGTAGTATCTGGTGATTTTGCTCCTTCTTGATAAGTTGCTTCTGCTTCCAAATCTTCTACCAAAGCCCAAGCATCAATGCACTCAGTTGAACTTGCACCTTTAGCTTCAGCTATGGCGATCGCTTCTTCAATTGCTTTGTCTAATTCTCGACGCAGCAAAGGTACTTTGGGGTTTTCCAGAAAATCGCCTTTATAAAGAATATCGGCTTCTGAAACAACCCCTAGTAAATCTCCTTGAATTACAGGTGCGATCCGAATATTAGTTAAGGCAAATAATCGGGCAACATATTCAACACCCAAATCAGGATTGATTACAATACAAGGCTTGGTCATGATTTCATAGACGCGCATAGTTTTCGCGTCCTTACCATAAGCCACTACCTTGTTAACAACATCGCTGTGGGTAACAATTCCGTAGGCATCTTGGCTATTGCGTAAAGTAACAATTAAAGCCCGTAAGTTTTTGAATTTCATCAACTTAACGGCTTCTGCTACAGTAGCAGAACCACGAATAGTACCTACGTCTTGAGTCATGATATCAGATGCTTTTAACATGACAGTTCAATCTCCACTAGTTGTGTTTTGTTTTGAGTTAGCATTTATGGCTTCTTACGAGGAATAAATACTAAGCTCAGATACAGTCAACGCAAGCGTTGACCAACAGTCAGAGCAAAAATCTCTTTAAGATGTTTAGAGGATTTACTCTAACTGAAGCCTTGATTACAGTCGCTTCGCATTTAACGTTTGTGGAAGTTTCATATCGTCTGTTATATCTTTGAAAGACAACTGCCAACCATTAGCGAGGGTTAAAACTTTACCTTCTGGAGTAGTGGTTTGCTCCACTACTTCCTCTTCCAAATCTTTCTTAGGGACATATACTGATAAATGCCCTAGTTCGTTCTTGTGTAGCATTACTTTCATGGCTTTTAATGGTGAGAATGTGGTTAGTATCTGCGCAAGGCTTGCGCCTTTACAGAATGTACAATGATTAGTTTTTGGCAAAGACCAAGGACAAATAATTAATAGACCGTTATCTGCATAAATAAATATAAAATCAAAATTTATATCTATTGCAAGAATGCCTATTCTCTTAACTTGACGAAGTTGACCCAGGCTGCACCGTTTTATGGTGCAATACCTTCGACCAAACTTGTTTTAGGAATTAGATTTAATAATTCGTCTGGGGTTAAACCGCGTTTCAACTCAACGGATAAGTTTCGCACTGCATCTATCAGCGATCGCGTTTCCGCTTGAGTCAGAGCAATGCCGTATTGTTGTAGGAGGTTAGTAACTAGATGTTTACCAGTATGCTTACCGATTACTAAACGGCGTTCTCGTCCTACTTCTTCGGGGGTAAATGGTTCGTAAGTAGCAGGATTTTGCAGCACTCCATGTCCGTGGATGCCAGATTCATGAGCAAAGGCATTCTCACCGACGATTGCTTTCCAAGGAGGAACATCGCAGCCAGAAGCTTTAACTACAAATTCAGATATTTCTTTAAATCTACGAGTGTCAATACCAATATTAATGCCATAGATGCGTTTCAGTGCCATAACCACTTCTTCTAGAGCAGCATTACCAGCTCTTTCCCCCAAACCATTGACAGTGGTATTAACAGAGGTTGCTCCTGCTCTTATTCCTGCTAAAGCGTTAGCTGTTGCCATACCAAAGTCATTGTGGGTGTGCATCTCTACAGGAATAATTAGTTTATTGACTAGCTCCTGTACTTTTTTGTAAGTAGTTAGAGGATCGAGAATTCCTACCGTATCGCAAAAACGAAAACGGGATGCTCCCCAATCTTGAGCAGCTAAAGCTACATCCAGTAAAAAGCTTTCATCTGCACGGGAAGAGTCTTCACCACCGACAGAAATATACAAACCGCGATCGCAAGCATACTTAATTGTATCTCGCAGTTTCTTAAAAACTGACTGACAGTTACCTTGAAACTTGACAGCAATTTGAATTTCCGAGACAGGAACGGATATATGCACCCGTTGTAAACCACAAGCAAGAGAAGCATCGATGTCTGAGCGCACCGCACGATTCCAGCCAGTAAGTAAGGTTTTTAGTCCGAGGTTATTAATCTCGGTAATAGCGTCCGCTTCGGTACTACCCATTGCAGGGATACCTACTTCAAGTTCTTGTACCCCAATAGCATCCATCAAGGTAGCAAAGATAACTTTTTCGGCTACGGTAAAAGCAACTCCTGCTGCTTGTTCTCCATCCCGTAAAGTTGTATCGTTAATCTGAATCGGTGGCATAGTTGCAGTTCCTCAATATTTATAAAGTGTAGAGAGCGATCATCTTCCAACCAGTTAAAGATGCGATGGAAGATAATCCGCCGTGAAATCACGGAGCTTAGGCTCACTTCCTCTAATTCTGGTCGGGTTACTAAATCCTATTGTCGCTAGATGCAGGGATATAGGTATATTCAATTCCGCACTGTTGGCATTGGTTAAAGTAATTCCCGCAGAGGATACCGTCAACTCCTCTTAAAGATTACTGGCTCAGATTTTTAGGGTAAGGGTTTGGTAGTCGCTTTTAGTGGGTCAAAGAATCCAACTTGCTATCTCACCAAACCCTTAATTAATTTCAGCCTATCTAGGGTGTGTCATCAATTAAGGGGAAAGATGATTTTTGAAGCCATTTTTGCGAGATACAAGGAGAAAAATGTTCTCGATAGCAGAGCTATCTGGGTTATTTTTCGACAAAGTAGGTCGTGAAAATGGGTCAAAAAGCACTTTTTTTCTAATTGATGACACGCCCTAATTAATTACCATTGCCATTACCTACAAACCCCAAGGTGAGGCTGTCAGTAGCTAGGAAATGATCGAGATGGAAGGCTCTTTCTTCGGTAGCTAGGAGAATTTGCTCGTATAAGTGACGAGTAGCGCGATCTCCTACACTCTCTGCTTGGGCTGCTTGACGGCGAATCAGATCGATAATTTGTTGTTCAGCAGCTAGATCGTTTTCGATCATCTGACGACAGTTAAAGATGCCATCATCTTCGGGAGTAAAGCAACAAAGCTCTGCTAATTTACTAAAGCTAGCTGCGGGAGTTCCACCCAAACCATTTAAACGTTCCCCAATCTCATGAGCATGACCAGCAACAGCATCGTAACTTTCTTGAAAATATTGATGAACCGAATAAAATTCCGAACCTTCAACTACAAAATGATGCTTTTGGTATTGCAGATATAGAGCTTGAAAACTTGCTAGGGCAAGATTTAAGCCTTCACATACTGGAATTACGACTTCTTTGTCTAAACCAATAGGATTATTGGCAACTTCTCCAAAAGCTTGAACTACTAGTGTTTGTGTCATAAGTTTGAGTTCCTAATTATTAGGTATAGAGAAAACTTCGGTTGAGTAGCATCGCTCTAACCATTGGGTTAATTCCGAGCGGGTGCTCGCGAATTGCTGTATGGTACTGCGGAGCAGGATAGCATGGATGCAACGATCTATTTCTATCCAGAGCGTTCCATCTTCAGGACACCAGCAAGGAATATTTAATTCTTGCAGGCGACGATAGACGCTCCAGCGATCGCCACGATGGATCTTGGCAACCTGACTGACAAAAGTGTCAGGAGGAGTGGATTCATACATGATTTTGAGGTTGATAGAAGGATATTTTCTGTATCTGTTGTTCCAAACTCTCGATGCGTTCGAGTAAAGAACGAATGATTTTTGCTTCTGGATCTGGTAATTTGCCATGTTCGAGGGGACAGCCATGACCTGTACGGGAGACGATGCGACCTGGAATTCCTACTACTGTGCAATCATCTGGTACATTCCGCAGCACAATAGAACCTGCACCAACCCGAACATTATTACCAATATTAATATTTCCTAAAACTTTTGCCCCTGCACCAACAACAACGTTGTTACCTAAAGTCGGATGGCGTTTTCCTGTTTGTTTCCCAGTTCCTCCGAGGGTTACATTTTGATAGATTAGACAGTAATCGCCTACTATAGCAGTCTCGCCAATTACTACCCCCATCCCGTGATCGATAAATACTCCTTTACCGATAGTTGCACCAGGATGAATTTCAATCCCAGTCAGAAATCTTCCCAAGTGAGATAACAAACGGGGTAATAGAGGAACTCGGTTATGCCATAGCCAGTTAGCCACTCGATGTAATGCCATAGCATGAACACCAGGGTAACATATTAGTATTTCTAGCCAATTATTAGCTGCTGGGTCGCGCTCAAAGATAATCTTAAAATCTGACCAGAGATTTGCCAGCCAAGGTATATTTGCCAAAGATTGATTCTGCTTGCTGCAATTTCTCTCTAGTTGTTGGTTAATAATTAGTGGCTGTTGCATGGTTCTGGTGGTGAAGGGTTGTTATTTCTCTTTCGTCTTTCGTCTTGTGTTTTTAGTTAAATTGCCAATGACTAGTGACTAATAACCAATGATCAACAACTAACGACTCATGACTAACTGTATGTAATGCTTATATCAAGAGCCTCAATTTTGTCTTCGGCGACGGATAAAGGTTAGATTGATTAGATTTATTAATTTGCACTTATTTGTTTAAAACTCAGAGCAGATAGTGTTTTGCGCCATTAACAAGTTTTTCTTGGGGTATAGCGGTTAGTATTTTTTCCAACAGGTCTGAGTATTGTTCGGTAAAGGTATTAGTATTTAGTACTCTAGGTTATCTTGGCTACAACCCAGTCAAACTCTTAAATAAATCGAAATATTGCTGCTAAAAATTAGGTACTCATAAAGCGGTCAGAAGTCACTAAGATGGAACTCAGTCAGTATGTGGTCTGTAGCTTTTGTTACTGTCTTTTTCAAATATCGAGGGAGATATATCAAACTCAGATAAAGAATAATGTTAATTTAGATACGGATTCGAGACAGAAACAGAATTCCGCAATAGAAATTGAATTCCGTGACACTCTTGGAGAGGTTTGACAAGCCTACTCCAGTTTTTTTTTCTTTATTAGTAATCAATATTCAGGAGACAGTATTCAGGAGACAGTATTCAGTAAGAAGGATGAAGAAAAATAAATACCTATTACTTAATTCCCCATTTCCCCATTTCCCCATTTCCCCATTTCCCCCGGGAGGAGACTTAATATATCTAGGTATTGAACCCAAAAGAGGAGGACACGGGTGAGCGGGAGCACGGCTTCACCGTGTTCGGTGAAGGGTGCGAAGCGATGTCCGTATCGACTTTGTAATGAAGTCTCCTTCGGTGCCCCACTCGCGAAGCGACTACCGAAGGTCTCCCCATTCCCTAATCCCCATTCCCCATTCCCCATTCCTTGCATAACTACTTGATATTAAACCTAGTCTGCTTTGGGAAAAAGAGGTACTTCTACTCAAAAAAGTTACAATAGATACAAAATTCAATTTTATTGTTATATTTGTATCAGTCATTAATTATTCGTCATTGGCAATCTAACCCAGAACCAAAGACAAACCACAAATTGAGTGCAACAAAATCTCAGATAATATAAATCGCTATAATTAGCTCTAGCTATAGTGTTGACTAGGGTAGCTGTTGAGTAGGACAAATACCAGAGCCTTGAGAAATAAATACTAACCACCTCTCGTTAAAATACTAGACACCCATACCCGCGAAAAAAAAATTCTCTTCATCACTCAAGGGTTTGAGGGGTTGAGTATAACCTAAAGTAATTCAATAAAACTAACCGAGTGCAAGTTTTACATTCAGCCGAAATCTGAATGATATAACTTTCATAACGTCATCGAACACCTGAGTTTCACACACAGTAAATTAAATTCTCACCTATTTCCAAGAGAAATTTAGAGTTCGATATTTCAGTATTTTTCAATTTCTGTCTCAGTCCACATAAGTTTATTTGCGGAATTCAATTCAATGTCACCAACTACCAGCACTACCTTAGTAACAGAATCTAAGACTAAAGCTAAAAAGTCTTCTGGAGGCTGTGGTTGTAGTTCTACTACACCCCAACAAATCGATCCTAAAATTCAAGAAAGAATCGAAAAACATCCTTGTTATAGTGAAGATGCACACCACCACTATGCACGGATGCACGTAGCAGTCGCACCAGCTTGTAATATTCAGTGTAATTATTGCAATCGCAAGTATGATTGTGCCAATGAAAGTCGTCCAGGGGTAGTTAGCGAACTACTCACACCTGAAGAAGCAGCACACAAAGCATTGGTAATTGCTGGAAAAATTCCGCAAATGACAGTTTTAGGTATTGCTGGACCTGGTGATCCTTTAGCTAATCCCAAACAAACTTTCCGCACCTTTGAATTGGTAGCGGACAAAGCACCAGATATTAAACTTTGCTTATCTACTAATGGGTTAATGTTACCCGATCACGTTGATCGCATCAAAGACTTAAATGTAGATCACGTCACCATTACTATTAATATGGTTGACCCCAAAGTTGGAGCACAAATCTATCCTTGGGTGCGCTATCAACGCAAACGTTGGAAAGGAGAAGAAGCAGCCCAGTTACTTCACGAACGTCAGATGGAAGGCTTACAAGCACTACAAGAAGCCGATATCCTCTGCAAAGTTAACTCTGTAATGATTCCAGGGATTAACGACGAACACTTAGTTGAAGTAGATGAGGCAATTCGTGCTAGAGGTGCATTCTTACACAATATTATGCCTCTGATTTCTGCACCCGAACACGGTACTTACTTTGGTTTGACTGGACAACGTGGACCCAATCCCAAAGAATTAAAAGCTTTACAGGATAAATGTTCTGGTAACATGAAGATGATGCGCCACTGTCGCCAGTGTCGTGCAGATGCAGTAGGCTTATTGGGTGAGGATCGTTCTCAAGAATTTACTAAAGAAAAATTCTTAGAGATGACTCCAGAATACAATCTGGAAAAACGCCAAGAAGTTCATGCAGGTATCGAACAGATTAAAGATGCCATGAAAGCTGCTAAAGCAGAAAGAGCAGCCAAGAAACAACCAAGAGGAGAGAAAATCCTCGTTGCAGTAGCAACTAAAGGTGGTGGCGTAGTCAATCAGCACTTCGGTCATGCAAAAGAATTCCAAATCTTTGAAGTTGATGGGGTTGAAGTCAAATTTGTCGGACACCGCAAAGTAGATCACTATTGTCAGGGTGGTTACGGCGAAGAAGCAACCTTAGATAACATTATTGGTGCGATTAAAGATTGCAAAGCTGTACTCGCTTCCAAGATTGGGGATTGCCCACAAGGAATGCTCAAAGAAGCAGGAGTAGAGCCAGTTCAAGGCTATGACACTATCGACAAAATTGCTTTGGAATACTACAAACAGTTTGTTGTTAATAATTAATCACTGGTCATTGGTCATTGGTCATTAGTCATTAGGGGCTGGTCACTAATCAAGGCTGAGGACGAAGGACTAATGACAGAGGAAAAAAAACCATGATTAACATTTCCCAGAACAGTCCGACCAGCGATCGCTATTGGTTTAAAGATTATCAAGAGGTAATTAAAAAACAACCTAGTACTTTGTCTCCTACTCACAGTCTTTGTACTAATTGTTCTGACTACTACGATATACCTCCCTGTCAAACTAACTTTACTACCGATAGCGGTTGCTTCCCTAGTCTCATTAGTCCAGATCGTAATTAAGCAATTTAAGGAGGAGTAAGACCATGACTTACACTATTACTGACCAATGTATCGCTTGTGAAAAATGTTTGTCTAACTGTCCCACATCAGCGATTACCAAAAACAATAACGGCAAATTCTCAATCAATCCCAATCTCTGCAATGATTGTAGTGATTCTTATGGAGTTGCACAATGCCTGGCTGGTTGTCCTACCTTTAATGGTTGCACCCCTAGCATCTCTAGTTTGATTAAATCTGCTCAAACAACTACTAGCAACTATTGGGATAACTGGTTTGCTACTTACGAACGCCTCACCTCTAGACTGAAAGCCAAAAAAGAAACTAAGTATTGGCAAGATTGGTTTAATACTTATTCCCAAAAATTAGACCTTCTACTACACACTTAAAACTCGCTCGATTCAATAAGTCACGGAATATTTAACGAGAAAAGAGTTATGAACAACTGTATTTATCTCGATAACAACGCCACAACCAAAATAGATGAAGATGTTTTAGCAGCAATGCTACCTTATCTCAGTACCTATTATGGTAATCCTTCAAGTATGCACACCTTTGGCGGACAAGTAGGTCGCGCCGTCCGCGAAGCAAGAAGTCAAGTAGCTTCCCTATTGGGAGCAGAAGATTCAGAAATTATCTTTACCAGTTGTGGTACAGAAGGAGATAATGCAGCTATTCTGGCTGCGTTGAAAGCTCAACCCAATAAGAAACATATTATTACCACAGAAGTCGAGCATCCAGCGATTTTAAATCTATGCAGAAAGCTGGAAAGAGATGGTTACACTGTTACCTATCTTTCGGTTAACAATAAAGGGCAGATCGATTTTAATGAATTAGAAGCTTCTTTAACTGGCAATACAGCAGTAGTTTCTGTAATGTATGCCAACAATGAAACTGGTGTAATTTTCCCCATCGAACAAATTGGGCAATTAGTTAAAGAGTATGGCGCGCTATTTCATGTTGATGCAGTACAAGCAGTAGGGAAAATTCCCTTAGATATGAAAACCAGCACCATCGATCTGTTGACCCTTTCTGGTCATAAAATCCATGCTCCCAAAGGAATTGGTGCTTTATATGTGCGTAAAGGTGTTAGATTCCGTCCCCTACTAATTGGTGGACACCAAGAAAGAGGACGCAGAGGCGGAACAGAAAACGTAGCTGGCATAGTTGCATTAGGTAAAGCAGCAGAATTAGCAGAGCAACATTTAATGGGTATCGGCTGGGAAAAAATGTTACGAGATAAGCTCGAACAAGGAATTCTCAACACTATTCCTAATACCGTAATTAACGGCGACCCAACTAATCGATTACCCAACACTACTAACATCGGTTTCAAATATATCGAAGGTGAAGCAATTTTACTTTCTCTCGACCAGTATGGTATATGTGCTTCTTCTGGTTCTGCTTGTACCTCTGGTTCTCTAGAACCTTCTCACGTACTAAGAGCCTTGGGACTACCTTATAGTGTACTGCACGGTTCGATTCGGTTTAGCTTATCTCGTTTCACTACAGAGACAGAAATTGATCGCGTCTTAGAAATTCTCCCTGGCATAATTGATCGCCTGCGCTCACTTTCACCCTTCAACAGTGATGATGCAGACTGGCTCAAAGAACAAGAAGAAGCAGTACTCGCTAGATAGTAAAAGGGCGCAGGTTCCTTGCGCCCCTAAGAAAAAATTAATTACTGATAACTGTAAGGGCGCGAACTGAAAAACCCCTACAGAAAAATTAATTACTGATAACTGATTACTAAAAACTGATTAGGTGGTAACTGAAAATGTGGGACTATACAGATAAAGTAATGGAACACTTCCACAATCCTCGCAATCAAGGTAAGATTACGGAGAAGCAGGAAGGAGAAGAGATTGTAACAGGACAAGTAGGTAGTATTGCCTGTGGAGATGCTCTCAAACTTCATCTCAAAATTGACGAAGCAAGTCAAACTATTAAAGATGCTAGGTTTCAGACCTTTGGTTGTGCTAGCGCGATCGCCTCTTCTTCTGCTTTAACTGAATTACTCAAAGGTAGAAAAGTCGAAGAAGCATTGACCCTAACTAATAAAGAAATTGCCGAATCTCTTGGTGGATTACCTGAAGAAAAAATGCACTGTTCGGTAATGGGACAAGAAGCTTTAGAAGCTGCTATCTACACTTACAAGGGTATTCCCCTCGACACCCATGAAGAAGATGAAGGAAATATTATATGTCGATGTTTTGCTATCACTGATACAAAAATCAAAAGAATTATTCGCGAGAATAATCTCACAACCGCAGAACAAGTTACAAACTATGTTAAAGCGGGTGGCGGATGTAGTTCGTGTTTACCAGATATCGACGATCTGCTCGCAGAAATCACTACTGAAAAAGAGAAAAGTGTGGAGGTGGCAACAGAAGTTTGGACAAATAGCAATTCACCTGTCACAGAATCAGCCCCAACCACAAAACCCTTAACTAATCTCCAAAAAATCACCTTAATTCAACGAGTAATAGACGAAGAAATTAGACCAGTGCTAGCCGAAGACGGCGGTGATATGGAACTATTCGACGTAGAAGGAGATGTAGTTAAAGTCATTCTCAAAGGTGCTTGTAGCGGTTGTGCTTCTTCTACCGAAACTTTAAAAATTGCCATCGAAGCTACTCTCAAAGACCGCGTTTTACCCACTTTAACTGTTGAATCAGTCTGAACAAGGGATAAAGGATGAGGGGTAATAGGATACCAACCATGATTTACCCCATCCTACAGAATCACTCTAGTACATAGCAATTAATACTATGTTTCCAATTCACCTCCATAATTGGGGAGAGCGATCGCCTCCTCAGCGTAGCTCTCATCAGGATTAGAGATTGGCACACCTTAGATATTAATAGTTCGCAGGGAACGGAATTTCCCATCATCATCAATAAACTACTAATCATCTTTAAAGGATAGCGATCAAAAATCCCCATCCGTTAGAATCACTCCCCTTTGCACTTTATATTTTCGGTGCAAATTCTTCCAAAACTAAACCACCCTCGGATGATCAGATGACCCCAACTCCGAAAGAATTGAGGGTTCGTAGGGACGAAACTCCCAGTAATCAATATTAGCAGACTCTAATACTTTTTGCTTTGTGGCATCTGAAATTTTTTCCTTTCGTATTTCCATTGACCTCTAAACAAAACACGAGAACTAACCATGAGACAGATTGCATTTTACGGTAAAGGCGGTATCGGTAAATCTACTACTTCTCAAAACACCATCGCTGCTCTTTCCGAAACTCAAAAAGTCATGATCGTTGGTTGTGACCCTAAAGCAGACTCCACTCGCTTGATGCTTCACTGTAAAGCTCAAACTACTATTCTGTCCTTAGCAGCAGAAAGAGGTTCAGTAGAAGACCTCGAACTAGATGAAGTATTACTCAATGGATACAATAACGTTCGCTGCGTTGAATCTGGTGGTCCTGAACCTGGTGTAGGCTGTGCAGGTCGTGGTATTATCACTGCCATCAACTTCCTTGAAGAAGAAGGTGCTTACGACGATGTTGATTTAGTATCCTACGACGTATTGGGTGACGTTGTTTGCGGTGGTTTCGCAATGCCTATCCGTGAAGGTAAAGCACAAGAAATCTACATTGTTACCTCTGGTGAAATGATGGCAATGTACGCAGCTAACAACATCGCTCGCGGTATTCTCAAATACGCTCACTCTGGTGGTGTTCGTTTAGGTGGTTTAATCTGTAACAGCCGTAAAGTTGACCGTGAAGTTGAATTAATTGAAGCTCTAGCTGACAAACTTGGAACCCAAATGATTCACTTCGTTCCTCGCGACAATGTTGTTCAAAGAGCAGAATTACGTCGTATGACTGTTATTGAGTATGAACCCGATCATCCTCAAGCTCAAGAATATCGTGCCTTAGCTCGCAAAATCGAAAACAACACTAACTTAGTTATTCCTACTCCCATCAGCATGGATGAACTTGAAGAACTATTAGTTGAGTTCGGATTTATGGATTCTGATGCAGAATACCAAAAAGCACTCGAAGCTGATAAAAAAGCTAAAGAAGCTGCTTCTGTCTAATTCATTCACTAATAGCTGATAACTAACTGTACGGGCGAACGGCAGTTCGCCTCTACTGTCAACGGATAAAGGGGAACATCATGACTTACGTCGAAGACAACAAAGAACTGATCAAAGAGGTACTAGAAGCCTATCCAGACAAGGCTGCCAAAAAACGCTCAAAACACCTCGATGTCTATGAAGAAGGTAATTCTGATTGCGGTGTAAAATCTAACAAAAAATCCGTTCCTGGGGTAATGACCACTCGTGGTTGTGCTTATGCAGGTGCAAAAGGGGTAGTTTGGGGTCCTGTAAAAGATATGGTTCATATCTCCCACGGACCTGTAGGTTGTGGTTACTATTCCTGGTCTGGTCGTCGTAATTACTACGTTGGAACTACTGGGGTTGATACCTTCGGTACAATGCAGTTTACTTCTGACTTCCAAGAAAGAGACATCGTTTTTGGTGGTGACAAAAAACTAGCCAAACTAATTGACGAATTAGAAATTCTTTTCCCCTTAAGCCAAGGGACTACAATTGAATCAGAATGTCCTATCGGTTTAATTGGGGATGATATTGAAGCAGTTGCTAGACAAAAAGCGAAAGAAACTGAAAAACCAGTAATTCCAGTTCGCTGCGAAGGTTTTAGAGGAGTTTCTCAGTCTTTAGGACACCACATTGCTAACGATACAGTTCGTGACTGGGTATTACCCAAAGCTGATGAATATCGCAAGCTTCCTGAAGGATTTGAGCCTGGTCCTTATGATGTTAACATCATTGGAGACTACAACATCGGTGGTGATG
>JAAUYH010022736.1_pt1 | contig 39445 bp, 39 predicted proteins | sample 7278061 | NCBI WGS metagenome assembly JAAUYH01 (sample SAMN14350203, study PRJNA611818) | marine sediment metagenome | isolation source: surface marine sediment (0.6m) | place: French Polynesia: Moorea | collected 2018-08
ATTTTGTAGTTCTGACAAATCTTCCTGATATGCAGTAGATAACATCGTAGCGTTAGGATGATAAGCAAATATTATACTTTTAGGCTGGTGAGAAAGTCCACAGGGAAAGACTTTAATTTTCTCTGAATCAAAGCGTTGAGCGTTAGCCTGTAGTACCTTAAAGATGGCGGGAATAGGCTCAAAAGCGTAAATATTGACATTTTTCCGACACTTTTGATATGCCCATAAGGAAAACAAACCAATGTTAGCTCCTACATCAAATACAAGATCACCTTCCTGTAGCTCGATTCCATATTTGACGTATTCTTGAATTTGTTCGTAAAGAACAGGTACTTCTTCTTCCCGCAGACAAAATATTTTCATTCCATTGGGAAGTTGAGTTTCTGGAATTATAGTTTACATAAGGATAGAACCATTTGCTAAGAAATTTTAATAGGTGGTGGTGTGAGAAAGAACTGGTTTTCCTGTAGCAACAACCTGTTCGATAATATCAGCAGCCCGACTCACCCCGCCTGCTTGCTTAATCGCCTCTTGTAGCCTCAAGGCATTCTTTTTATAAGAATCTTCGGTTAAGACTTGTTTAATAGCCTCACGTAGCTTCTCCACACTCACTTTACCGAGGGGTACAACCTTCCCTGTACCTGTCCAAGCGATTCGCGCTGCCACTCCAGGTTGATCTGTAGCAATCGGAATAGCTACCATTGGTACTCCATTACTTAAAGATTCTAGGGTAGTATTCATTCCTGCGTGAGTGATGGTAAGAATTGCTTTTTGTAATAGTTCCAATTGAGGTGCATAGCCAACAACAATGGTATTTCCAGGCAATTCTGGCAAAGATTCTGGAGCTTCACCTCCACCTAAAGCAATGACTAATTGAACATCCAATCCCACACAAGCTTCTGCAATCATTTGAAAAATCCAGAGAAGCCGATTTTGTATAGTCCCCATCGAAGCGTAAATTAAGGGTTGTCCAGTCAATTTTTCATATGGAAAAGATGCAGGTTCTCGACTCGCTGGGTTACTATAAGGACCAGTGAAATGGAAGCACGAAGGCAATTCTTTTCTAGGAAATTCAAACTCAGCAGGCTGTTGACTCAGTTGAGCGAGTTGGGAATATAGATCGTTGCTTGTTAATTTTGAAGGTAAGTTCCATTTTCTGCGATATTCAGCTATAACATCCCGTATTGGTTGAGCAAGTAAACTACTTAAAGCATAACCTGCTCGGTTGCGGATAATCGCCCGCCAGCCCGTGTCGTAACCCCAGTGTGTAAAGATAGGCGGAATGCCATCTTCTAGATTAAACAGCAAGGCACTACACACACTAATAAAGGCAATATCCAGCAATTCGGCAATGGTACCTCCTTCGATTGATACCTGATCTACTAGCAATGCTTCTACACCAGCAGACTTAAGGGCGATAGGAGAATCCCGAAGAGACGCAGATACATCCCGTTTTGCCAAGCTGAAGTTATATCGTAATGCAGCAAGCCCACTCAATTCTCCTCTTCGTTTCATTAGTTGTGCAGTTGTCCCCATGGGAAACTCAGACTCTCCAATTGCCCAGAAATTCAATCCGGCTGCCAGTGCCTTGGGTTGAGAATCAACTATCCCAAATAGGGTAACACAATGACCACGTCTCATAAGTTCATATCCCAAGGTAGTCATGGGATTGAGATGACCGGATGCTGAGGGACAGAGAATACCAAAATGAGTCATAAGCTGATCTTTTCAATCTTCAGAAATCTGACAATATTTTTATACTGCTCCCGAAGCCAAAACGGGCTTACCTGTAGCAACAACCTGCTCGATAATATCAGCAGCCCGACTCACTCCACCTGCTCGTCTAATCGCCTCTTGTAGCCTCAAAGCATTCTTTTTATAGGAATCTTCGGTTAAGACTTGTTTAATAGCCTCACGTAGCTTCTCCACACTCACTTTGCCCAAAGGTACAACCTTCCCTGTACCTGTCCAAGCGATTCGCGCTGCCACTCCAGGTTGATCGTTGGTAATGGGAATAGCTACCATTGGTACTCCATTACTCAAAGATTCTAGGGTAGTATTCATTCCTGCGTGAGTGATGGTAAGAATTGCTTTTTGTAATAGTTCCAATTGAGGTGCATAGCCAACAACAATAGTATTTCCAGGTAATTCTGGCAAAGATTCTGGAGCTTCACCTCCACCCAAGGCAATAACTAATTGAACATCCAATCCCACACAAGCTTCTGCAATCATGTGGAAAATCCAGAGAAGCCGATTTTGTAAAGTCCCCATCGAAGCATAAATGAGTGGTTGCCCAGTTAATTTCTCATAAGGAAAAGGTGTAGGTTCTCGACTCGCTGGGTTATTATAAGGACCTGTGAAATGGAAAACTGATGGTAGTTCTTTTCTCGGAAATTCAAATTCAGCAGGCTGTTGACTAAGTTGCGCCAACTGGGAATAGTTTCCATTGGGATCGTGATAGGGAGATAAATTCCACTGCTGACGATAGTCATTAATAACTTTTCGCAGAGATTTCCCAATACGATTAAGCAGGGCATAACCGACTCTGTTGCGTAGAATTCCTCGCCATGAAGGGTCATAATTCCAAGGTGTAGTAAAGGGAGGCACATTTATTTCTCGATTCAGCATGATGGCACTGCACACACTAACAAAAGGAATGTCTAGATATTCAGCAACCGTTCCTCCTTCTGGAGCAGCTTGATCTACTAATAATGCCTCTATACCTGCTGCTTTAACTGCTTCTGGAGCATCCCGAAGAACTATGTTAGCTCCATTGGCAATCCAATTGATTGTATACTGCAATGCCTTAAATCCACTCAGATTACCTAGTTGAGTAAATAAGTCTTTCGTTGCTCCTTTGGGAAAATCCGACTTGCCAATCACCTGAAATTCTAATCCTGCGGCTAGAACTTTTGGTTGAGCGTCTTCAATTCCTAATAGGGTGACGCGATGACCACGTCTTTGAAGTTCGTAACCTAGAGTCGTCATGGGGTTAAGATGACCAGCAGCAGCAGGACAAATAATGCCAAAATGAGTCATGAGATTTTTTCAGTAGCTAGCATCTAAGCTTACTAGATTGATTAGAATTATAACTGTTTTAACCTTAATTAAGCCTACATAATAATCCAGGCTTCTTTGCAGATACTAGTAGTGGAAGTTCAGCTATTTATGATCCTCGTGGTGAACTGATGAGGGAAGCTAACTCAGTTCATGAAACTTTAGTCACTGCTACAATTCCTATTGCTGATTTTCGGCAAAGACGTTATCCACCCTCTGTACCAATGGAATTATATCGTCCAGTTTTCAATCAATATATCAACCGCTATCCATCCAGTCTCTTTGAATCTTACCAACCCGAAAATACTGCGGATGCTTTTCGATATCTATCCGATAAATCCGTCTGGAAATGATAATCCTCAACTAATGTTAATATCTAACGCGAGGATCGAGAACACCATAGAGAAGATCGGCAACTAAATTAAAAATAACAATCAAAATACCGTAAATAAAAGTTATTGCCATCACTACAGGAGTATCACTACGATAAATTGATTCAATTAATAAAGCTCCAATTCCAGGTACTCTAAACACTTGTTCTGTTACTAATGCTCCAGTAAAAATAGCAGGAATATCTAAAGCAATTAACGTAACAACTGGAATCATCGCATTTCGTAAAACATGATTTTTAATCACATCAAAATTTGTTAATCCTTTAGCTAAAGCTGTACGTACATATTCATGATTCAATTCATCTAATACCGCAGAACGAACAAACCTCATTACTACTGCTGATTGATATAGTGCTAAAACACAAACAGGCATAATTGATTGTTTTAATTGTTCTAAAAAACTCGACCAATCCGTTACTTCCAAAGTACTGTTATAAATAAAAGGTAGCCAATTTAACTGAACGCTAAAAATTATAATGAATAGTAAACCTGTAAAAAAAGTTGGCAGAGAAAAACCTAAAAAAGTAAAAGTTGTAATAATTTGATCCAATTTAGAATAGCGTTTAACCGCAGAAAGTATTCCTAACGGTAAAGCAATACAAATACTAAAAATATAAGCTGAGCCTACGATCGACAGAGTTGTAGGCAGACGTTGTAATAATAGCTGAAATACAGGACTTCTACTAGTAAAAGAATAGCCCATATCTCCCTGAATAAAAGACCAAAACCATTTAATATAGCGAATATGTACTGGTTGATCCAAACCAAAAGATTTACGAATATTTTCTCTGACTTCTGCAGTAATTGCAGGATTAGATGCAAATTCTCCTAAAGGATCTCCTGGGGCTAATGCCAAAATGGTGAAGATAACAATACTAATGGCAATCAAAGTTGGGATAGATACTAGTAAGCGTTTGAATAAATATTGATTCATTATGGGCTATGTCTGCATCTGGAAAACAGATAGATATTTGAACAAATTGTATAGTTAATAGCTTGCTTACTATGTATTTTTACTGGCTCAATTTTACTCTAATTTATGCTCAGCAGATTTGATTGTGTGTTATTTTGTATTTTATGTTGCATTCAAAGAAAAAGCTAGATAACCTTACTTTGAATGCATCAATCACGTCTAAAATAACAATAATCAAACTTTCTTAGCGCAAAAGGTAGTCCAACTCTTCTTATTGATTCCTTTTTGTTGTGCATAGTAACCAGGAACACAAAGAATTTCCAAGTCTTCTAGGTTAAATCCAGCCTTTTGTGTATAAGTTTCAAAATCTTCTAATTTTGAAGAGGCTAAATATGGTTCTGAATTAACCCAAACTTCGGTATCCCGAAAATAACGAGAAGCTAGAGTAGGAGGAGATAAAAATAAGTTGCTTTCTAAGTGAATCATCATTCCACCTTTTTTAAGCAAGCGATAGCTTTCAGCAAATACTTTTTTTCTGGCACCACTAGGAATTTCATGAAGCAAGATATGACTAACTACTAAATCAAAGGAATTATCCTCAAATTCAGTTTTTTCTGCATTTTGTTGAGAGAAATAAACTGCTTTATCCAGTGCTTTTGCTCTAGCACTAGCGTATCTTAATAAAGATGCTCCTAGATCGATTCCCCACACCTCTGCATCGGGATATTCTGAAGTATATGGTAGGGTACTATGTCCTACGGAACATCCCATATCTAGGATTTTTTGAGGGGTGAATTCTGGGTAATAATGACGCAAAACGTTATTAATTAAGGTATGACCTAATTCATCATTTAAGCCTCCAAACCATCCTTGTCCGTAGAGAAAAACACCACTATCGTAAATAGCTCCTGTCCAAAAATCAGATTCATCATGATCTTGAAGATAGCCACCAGGCATTCTATGAATATCAACTTTTAGTTGATGTCGAGGACAATCAAGTTTGGCATTAAGTTCTAATCCTCCTTTATCTTTAATCTTAAGTAAAGATGCATATTCACGAGCTAGTCGATCGCGATCGCTTTTAATGTTATTGGCAACTCTTTCCCAAAGACGATCTTGAAGTGTACTGCGACGTTGGTGAGCTTTTTGTATTTCTGGGTTTGCGTCTAATTCTTGACGAATATGACGATAAAGGGATTCAGAATCATCTGAATCAGAATAATCGGCAGATATTTTATCAACTTGATTTTGAAGTAAGAGCAAAAGCTGATTACGAAAATTTTTAGTTTCACTAGCCAAAGCTCGATCTTCTTCCACAGAATGGGCTTGAGGAATTAATGGATGTTGAGTCTGAGGGTACAAAAAAACCATAATTCTAGGTTAAGTAATTTAAGTCCATTGATATTTTCATGGTAACTAAAATTACTTACTACTTATTACTTTAGACCGAAGGGAGCGTTAATGTTTTGTTTGCCTTGAGAGTAAAGACAAGAGCCTTCAATTGCGACTCCCAAACCCCAGCCAAGAATTGGATAGATACTCCAGAAATCGCGAGGTGTGGTGGCAAGGTTCAGCAGTACCAGAAATACACTTACAACTAAATAAGGAATTAGATTAAACCGAATAAATTTCCTTCTCTTTTTGGCTTGTTTTTGAGTTACTTTTTGTCGCTCTAACCAAGATTGTTCAGCTTTTTGCAAGGTTTGGGCTGAAATACCAACTTCACTGGCTATTTCTAAAAGTTGTTCTGGCGAAATTTCGGGATCTTTTTGCATCATTGTTGCTTCTCGCAAGATTTCTTGTACTTCTTCGTTGCTATATCTCTTGGACATTTTCTTAGCCTCCTTAAAGTTAATTAAATTTTGTAATTTTTTATATGTAAGTTTTGACATACAAAAGAAGGAAATTTGCGAGATCAGGATAATTAAAATGATTCAATCTTGGCAATAGTTTCATCTAACCATTTTAAGTACATTTGTTCGTAGGCAAGACCGAGATCGAGAGTCATCTGCCAAAATTTGGCTTCGCGATCGAAATCAAGGCTCTCCACGTGGTGGCTCTCTTGTCGATCGCTTTTGACTGGAGATTGTTCTGCTGCGGATTGTTCTGGTTTAATCTGTTGGTATAGTTCTAGTTGTTGCTGGTGTAGCTGAAGCTGAAACCTAAGCTCGTTAAGAACGTCTTGGTTATCCCTCGAACCAGAGAAAAACAACCTAACGAGTAGACCATCTTTGCTAGGTGGTAACTCGGTGAGACTTTTGCCTAACCATTGTTTTAGTTGAGATTTCCCCTGTTCGGTAATGTTGTAAATTCTCCGTTCGCTCCTTTCGTCACTATCATCTATAACCGAAGTCACTAAACCATCCTGCTCCATTTTGCGTAAAGTGGTATAAATTTGACTATGATAGGCGTGCCAAAAATGTGCAGTTGATCCATCGACTAAACGCTTTAGGTCGTAACCTGTCATCGGTTCATAATTGAGGAATCCTAGAAGAATATATTTCAGCATATTTATATGCTATCAGTAAAATATTTATATATCAATAATTACATATAAATATTTTTATAATTTTCCTGATTCAACTAAAATCCTTCTGCCTTCTGCCTTCTGCCTTCTACCTTCGTTCATCGTTACAACCAATTGCCGACTAACACAAAAGCAGACCAATAGAAAGGATGTTGGTATTGAGAAGATCGCAATAAACTCAATTGTGCTTGACGTAGTGCCTCTGCTTTATTAATTTCTCTATTTTTCAAAACTCGATAAAATTGGGTCATAAATTCGGCAGTAGAATTGTCTTGGATTGCCCATAAAGTAGCCACAGTACTCCGCGCACCAGAGCGGACAGCAACTCCTGCTAATCCTAGTGCTGCTCGTTTGTCTCCTGTGGCGGTTTGGCAAGCACTCAAAATTAATAATTCTATGGGAGCATCTTCAGTCAAATTTCTTTCTTGAAGTAATTGGTCTAAATCTTTAACATTAATACGATCGTCCCAAGTAAGTAAAAAGGTATCTTCTGCACGAGAAGAAAACTGTCCGTGGGTTGCTAGATGTACTATGGGGTAAGGGAGATTAGTAACCTGTGCTTGCAAGCGATCGCGAGTAAAGCTTTCGTCTAAGAGAATTTCCGAAGTAACTAAATTGGAAATTTCTAAAAACTCTGTTTCTACATTAGGTAAAGAAGAAAACCCTTGACGGGGTTGAGTTAACCCTCCTCCAATAGTTTCTAAAGTGCCAGAAGTTAAGGAACGAGATGTTAGTAGTTGCAAGCCAGGAGTTAAAGCCAGACCATATTTTTCGATTAGATATTGTTTTCCATCGTGAAGAGAAGCAACAGGAATCCCTCGCATTACGCCATCCAAAATAAATACCAATGTCTCAGTTTGATTTTGTTCGAGTTGGCTTTCTAGGGGACGAATCAACCAGTTATAAAAAGTTTGATTGGGTTTTAAAGGATTAGTAGGTGATAAGAATGGATTGAGATTAGCATACAAGTCTTCAAAAACGCGATCGATTTCTTCTGGATTGATAAGTGTCAAATAAGATCTGAGGGGCTGTTCGGGTTGAGAGAGGATAATAGCCAAACGATCTGGAAGAATAATAGAGTAAATAACTGCTCCTGAGGGGTCAATCTGCTCTATTCTTTGAGGTTTAGCATCTATACAAGCTTCTCGAAAAAAGTTATTCAATTCTGCTAGTTGCAAGGCTTCGATCGTATCGCGAGCTTGTTCGAGGTTAGTTTGATTAGGATTATTCTCTCGTAAGAGTAATGCTACGTGTTCGCGATAAACTGGCTCAATGCGCTCGCGGAAGGCGAACTGCATATTAGAATCGACTGCCACTAAGTTTTGTCTTAAAGACTGTAATATGTCAAAAGTATTGTTATAAGATTGTAAGGCTTTTTCTGGCTTATTCTGGAGTTTATAGATTCTGCCTAACTGCCATTGCCAGAGATAAGTTACTTCTGGTGTTATATTGCTATCTACAGTTAATAAAGCCTCGTGGGTGAACTGTTCCGCTTCGATAAACCTTCCCATTTGTTGATAAATTGCACCTAAATAGCCTAAAGAATAGGCTTGTGCTTGTCTATCTTGTAACTGGTTAGCTTGTTCAAGGGCAATTTTAGTTTCTTGTTCAATTTCTGACCAAGATATTGGCAAATCTTGGTTTGGTAATGGTTGGCATGTTTGAACCAGAGGAGAAGGAATTGGCAGTGTATTTGGTTGGAGACAGATTAAGCTTTGAACCAAATTAAGGCGATCGAAGACAATTGTGCGATCGATAGGTAGCTTGGCTAGATTTGTTTTTATGCTTGAGATTAGATCGGGAATGGAAACTGATGATTGTGCGGAAATAATTTCTCCGCTTTGATTTTGCACAGCTACACTCAGTAGATTCAAGTTAGCTTTGACTGTGATGCTTGGCTCGGAAGATAAGTTTGTTTGTTGATAACAGTCTACTGCTTGCAAATAATAGGTATTTGCTTGTTGGGAATTAAGAGCTGCTAAACAGTTTGGTGATGATATACTAACCGACTCAAGGGTTCGAGATTCGCTAGCTCGATTCCCTAAAGCACGGAGAGTGTTTCCTAGACTAATCAAAATTAAATTTTTTTGCGGATTAGCTTCTAAACGCTCCGCTATTTTACTAGCTTCTTGAAGGACTGCGTGAGATTGCTCTAAGTTTCCTGTGGAACGAAGATTATTCCCAAAGCTAAGTAATGCTAAGATCTTTTGCTCAGAATCAGGTTCTGAGTCAAGTTTAGCTTGGGCTGATGTCAAGATTTTGCTAGCGCGACGATAATAGCCTAAATCTTGTAAAGCCTGAGCTTGATTAATTAGATTTTTGACTAATGCTCTATTATTATCTAATTCTTGATAAATTTGCTCTGCTTGTTTCCAAGCATCCAAAGCCATTCTAGCTTCTCCTTGCGATCGCTTTAAACTACCTTGAATATCTAAAGTATTAGCAAGAAGACGTTGTTGAGTTGTACTTACAGATTGCTTTTGGATTAATTCTAGACTATCTGCGATCGACTTTTCTGCTGTGGGCAAATCTCCTAATTTTTGCTGCGTCAAAGCCAAATTACTCAATGCCATAGCCTGATTGAGCATATTTCCCTCTTCCTTAAAAACGGCAGCTGCTTGTTGCCAAACCATACTTGCTTCTACATATTGTTCGTCTTGATAGAGTTGTTTGGCTCGATTGATTAGTTGAGTAGGGTTGTTATTTTTTTGAATTATAATAGGAGGGGAAGAGGTTGCAACAACTGTAGTAGTGGTTACAGGTATTGCTAAAGCAAAAGAAAATAGAGTTAGTAAGTTTTTATCTAAAATTGAACTCATCTTTTTTAATAAAATGGATGTATTAAATTAACAGATTGCTTTTCTAGACAACATCGATCGAGCTTCTAAAACTAGATTTTCTTGCTTAACCTGAACTTTTACCTGAAAAAAACCTATTTTTTTTTTTCGGAGTTTTTGCCATAGTAGTGTAATCCAAGCTTAGGGAAACAGCCATAAATACTAATCACACTATATTTATTTCTGAGATTTCTTGCCTAAATCCAAAATCGCAGTTGTGAAAGAAGTTAGTAGAAGTAAACAACCAATGTTTACAACCTCAAGATAAACATAAATTCATTCTGACTCTTGTAAGAACGTTTTCTGGAACGTTCCTACTGAACTCCAGCAATTCTATTTTCAAGATAAGTTTCTTATGAAGACTACCAAAGAAATTAAACAAAATCATCTTTTTTGGTTTAATCAAGGAAAGGTACTAACTAAGTTAGGAAAATTAGACGCTGCCTTAGATTGCTTTGAGCGTGCTATTGCCATAAAAGAAATTTACTACGAAGCCTGGTGTGAAAAAGGGTATGTGTTAGAAAAATTAGGACGCTTTGCCGAAGCAGAAACCTGTTTTAATGAGAGTCTTGGTATATTCTGCGATGATGGCGATCGTATTTGAGAAGATGAATTGGATTTATAAGGGTTGATAATTTCAGAGCGAGCAATCCACCAGAAAGCAAATAATTGCTAGACAATAGACTTCTTGCATAAGTCTTATCAACCTTGGTCAAGTTGAGGTAAAAGGTAAAAGGTGAAGCACTTGCGGTGGGCGGATTCCCCGACTTGAGCAAAGTGCTGAACCCGAAGGGTAAAAGGAATTAATTTGAATTTCTCATTTATTTTTGCAAGAGATGCCATGAACGAGCGTTCACAACCCAGGTATGAAAATAATTCATTCTGAACTTCAGCAACTCCTTCGATGCGCTTGCGAATACGCCTAAGATATGCGATTCGGTCGCACCGCTCCTGAACTTCTATTTTCAAGACAGGTCTAATTTTACCTGGTGTGGCGATCGCTATACTTACTTTTACACTCAAAAATTTTGAGAGTTTTTTGCTCAATTCTGTTCACTTCGGACAAACTCTAGGATCTTTTGGTTGTGCAGGAGAACCATTAGGATTGGTTTTATAAGCCACTAGTACCATGTCTATTTAAATTTGCTAAATGACAAGCAGAGGGAGCAAAGGAGGCAGGAGAGGCAAAGGGAGGAATGTGTAGCATGATTTTTCAGAATTGACATAACTCGAAATTCACCATAGCAATACGTAATTAGTATTAGGGCACTCACTACTTGCTACTTTTTACTATATTTCTTACTTTTGATGGAGTATTTAATCTTAAATTTCCAGCTTAATAAAAAGTAACGTATTTCATTAGAGTAATAATTTTTATGTCTCAAGCAGAAGCTGAAAAAATTTTAGAGATCAAAAATACCATAACTAAGGCTATTCCTACGCCTCCTCAACAGCAACTACCAGTATCCAGCGCGCAAGCTCTTAAAGAACGTTTAGATTGGGGAGAGCCAGCATTGACAATTTTAGATGCACGAAATAGCGAAGCTTATTTACAAGAGCATATTACTGGAGCGATGTCTATAGCTTCTGATGATCTAATAGAAAGATTCATCAATAGTCTTGCTAAAAATCGCGAAATTTATGTTTATGGCGATAATGACACCCAAGCCGATCTTGCTGCTGACAAATTTAGACAAGAAGGATTCATTAACGTCTCTCTGCTACAAGGCGGGTTAGCTGGTTGGAAAGCAATTTCTGGTTCTACAGAAGGAAGAGTTGCCTAGAACACCAATTAATTAATCCCAAAAGTTTCGGAAAAAAAGGACAAGTAGGACACTGAAGACAAGGAAGAAATCACATTGCTCCTTTCTTGGTGCGCTTTCCTATGGCGAGGTTTCCTCGCCTCTCTTGGGCAGGATTCCCTTGCGTCTTTCGCCGACGCGGTGAAGCAGTCCGTTGGGCGGGTTCCCAAGGTAGCGCGTTGCGGGGGTTCCCCCCGTTGTAGCGACTACCGCCGACTTGAAGGAACTGCTGAACCCTTTAGGGGTTCTGCCCGCAGGTTCGCACCGCTTTTCTCCCTTGTCTTCCCACTTTCCCCGATCTTCCTCACCAATAATTATGAATACTGAATCGGTGTTCTAGAAATCACTTGTTGTAAATGATAAAGGGGTATACTTCCAGCTTTAGCATAGCTTTTGCAACTCGATCGACTAATTTTATTGTCAAAAGCTAATAGCTTTCTAGTAATGATTACCAACTTTACGATGGTGTACCGCAGTCAAGGCATTGGGGTCGGAAACACGACCATCACTTACTTTGCTATAAACAATCCAGTGATCCCTACATTCCATCCGCGTAACAACTTCACACTCTAGATAGGCTAAAGCATCAGTCAAAATTGGCGAACCATTATTAGCGGTTTGGGTATTAACTCCCGCAAAACGATCGGCACCTGGTTTAAATCTTTTTAGGAAGTGCTTCATTAGGTTTTGATATTTACCTTCTTCCAGTACATTTAAGACAAATCGATCGCGTACCTGCATCAAAGATTCGATCGCTCGATCTTTAGCTACGGCAATAGTAAATCCAGGTGGTTCAAAGCTAGCTTGAGATACCCAAGAAGCTAACATGGCACTACTAACATCACCTTTTTTGGCTGTGATAATATAAAGTCCACCGCTAATTCTACCTAAAGCTTTATCTAAATCGGTATCGAGAGACTTAATTTGTTTAACAATTTTATCTCTACTTAGCAGTTGTCCTAAGTCTGTTCCCGATTCTTCACATAATTGATAGGTAGCTTCATCAGGATTATCTTTGATTCTAATGGAAGGAAAAGCTTTCTTTAAGCCAACTTCTCTGAACTTAGTGAGCAAAGGATCGATCGGTTCATCATCACCACCATAGGATTCAAACATCCCGATAACCTGTTTCTCTTTGCTAGCAGCTAAGATAGTGCCTATATTGGTAGTTATTTCTTTGAGATTATTACCAGACAAAGGAGGCATACCTAAAACAATACCAGCAGCACGACTAACGATTTCGTGAACTTCATTATTATCTGCCGAGCGCAAGTCTACCATCTCTACTGCTACACCAGTTTTGATGATACCATGGGCAATTGCTTGAGAAACGCGATCGCTATAACCATAGTCAGAGACGTAAAATACAGCTACATTTTTTTCCGCTTTGGTTTGGGCGTTACTCCAATCCCAATAGCGATTTAACATTTCCTTTAAATTATGACGCAATAAAGGACCATGACCATTAGCTACAGTGTTAATTTCTCCCAACTTCTTCATCCGTTTCATCGCTGAAATAACGGAACGAGCATTAGGAGCCATTAAACATTCATAATAGAAACGATAATCTCTTTCGATCGCGCTTAACTCTTCATCAAAAGCATTATTGTCACAATAGTGCATTCCAAAAGCATCGCAAGTATAAAGAATCCCTGTACCGCGATCGTAACTAAAGATAGTATCGGGCCAATGAAGGTTAGGAGCGTTGATAAAATCAATAATATGACCTTTGCCTAAATCAACACTTTCTCCACTTTTGACAAATTTGTATTCAAAAGGCTGATGAACTAAATCTTCTAAAAATTTAATAGCTGTTTTTGCCCCTAATACTACTGCTTGGGGTGCTAACTCTAATACGTCTTTAACTAAACCACTATGATCTGGTTCTGTATGGCTAATAATTATGTAATCTATTTCTTGGGGGTCAATTAAACCAGTAAGAGTATCTAAGTATAATTGACGAAACTTAGCGTGGGAAGTATCTACTAAAGCAGTTTTTTCGCCACGAATTAGATAAGAATTATAAGTTGTTCCGTTTTGTAAACCAAATTCTATATCAAAACGATCGCGATCCCAATCAAGAGAACGGATAGTGGTAGTATCTGGTTCAATATCAACAGTTTGAATAGTTAACCGTTTTTCTATTTTTATTGGGGTAGTTACCATCTTCCCTCTCCTTTACGGTTTTTATTATTTGTTTATTTTTTTTATTGTTACACGCCTCAAAAAAAATATTAGATAGAAAAACTTATCGCCAGACTAAAAATATCTAAATGAGCGCTCGCAAGTCCTTAGATTGGCTATGTTTAAGTATCGGTAATTCCCGGTTACATTGGGCATGGTTTAAAGCACAGAAACTTCAATTAAGCTGGAATAGCCAATATTTAACTAAACCCGTAGCTAATAACACTATTCCCTCAGCAATATTTCCCGATGCTTTCTTGGCAGATAAATTATCTCAACTTCCTGTCTGTCTGGCTTCGGTTGTGCCCGAACAGACTAAGTTATGGAAAAATTACACTCCTCTACAGCAAATTACTTTGGCGGATATTCCTCTCCCAGGAATTTATCCTACTATGGGTGTCGATCGCGCTTTGGCAGTTTGGGGCGCAGGAAAAACTTATGGCTTTCCTTGTCTCGTAATTGATGCTGGTACTGCTTTGACTTTTACAGGAGTCGATGATGAGCAAAAATTAGTTGGTGGTGCTATTTTACCAGGCTTGAGTCTGCAATTAAAAGCCCTTGCTGACTACACTGCTGCTTTACCGATTGTGAAATTAACTTCATCTTTACCCCATCGTTGGGCTTTAAATACTACTAAGGCGATCGAGAGTGGTATTGTTTATACTGTTTTGGCAGGTATCAATAGTTTTATTACCGATTGGACTGATAAATTTCCTCAAAGCACAGTTATTGTTACTGGAGGAGATGCTCTCTTGCTAGCAAAATACTGGAATTTATATCAGCAAACCGCCCCAAAAGAAGTGATATTTGATACAAATTTGCTGTTTTTTGGGATTCAATTAGTTTATTTTTCTTTAATTAAATCCAATTAATAATAATTATTACAAAAGTAATCCTTTTGCTTGAGTTTTAATTATACGAATTACTTGCAGATGATAATAAATAAATAGTTTTCATAAAAAAAATTTATATTTTAATAGCTAATTAACTTATAAAATCAAGCTAATATTTTTATAAATCGATTTATAAATCGATAATTTCAGTAATTATACTAATAGTCCTTAAGTTTAACTCCCCAGATAATGTAATCAGGGGAGAATCTAAAACTTAAACAGCCAACTAGGGATCTCAGGTAGTCACAAAACTTAACTTAATCTAATGTATCGCAATATGTTTATTTGCTATTTCATGATAGCCACAGCCGTTTTTTGCCTTTGGTTTGGTCTTTTTCTTCTAGATAGGACAACCCCCAAAAATCATTTTCTGTCTTGGCTCGTATTATTAATTGCTCCTTTATTTTGGCCCATAGTTCTTCCTCTATCTATCAAAGAGCTTATTGTCAAAGCCAGAAGTAGAAGACATCGCCAAAACCAAATTCCGTTAGAAGAAGTTATTATGGGTATCCAAACAACTGAACTAACTGAACACAAATTGATTTAGATAGTTCACAACTGTGGTTCGATATTTTGTTTGGGTACTTCAGGCGATCGCTGTATCTCTTTAAGCTGATAGCCTAGCTTGTTCAACTGTTCAACAAATTGAGTTGAGGGAGACTGCTTTTCAGTCGCAGGATTTGTTTTTAATTCTCGACGCAGTTTTTTTAATTTTGCTTTTCTACCCATCGTTTTAAAATCTAAAGTTATCTAAAGTTCGAGAGTTCAGAAGGAAAGTATCTAAGGAGTTTAATCTCAAGAGCAAATTTTTTTTTGGTAATTTAATCCACTTTTGGCAATCATGCAGAGCAAGGCTTTCATAATTCTTGAGCAATCTATTATTTGTCCTGAGCAGGTTTATCATTATTCTTATCTAGATCGGCTAGAAATTCATCTATACTAGACGTAAAATTTTTGTTTATTTCTTCTGAGTTAGTAAACTCTCCATCAATAGGCTTTTCTTCCTCATTTTCTGATTTCAAAGACTCGAAATTAAACTCGGAATAAGCTTCATCTGTTTCTCGATCGAATGCACTAGTTGATTCTGTAATTTCATTGGAATCATCGCTTTCTGTTGTTGAGTAGGATGATTCTTCTAAAAATGGATTTTGCCATCCTGGGGTTGGATATTCAAAGGCAGCTTTGATGGAATCTGAGCTTTCTACTGTGGTAGTTGTATCCTCAAAAGTGCTAGTATTTACCTCTGGCTTTTCGCTAGTAACAGTTGAATCTCCAAAAGTTTTTGTCTCAACCGTTTCTTCTCTGGAAGTTAAATCTTCAAAAGTGGTTGTGATTGTTTCTGGGGTTTCTTCTTCTAGAGTAGTCTCTTCTAAGGAGATTGACTCTGGTATTTCTACTGTAGGATTTGAGTCTTTCCAAGTCGTTGCTTCATCAGTTGCTTCTGTAGAGGTTGAATCTTCAAAAGTGGTTGTGATTGTTTCTGGGGTTTCTTCTGGAGAAGATGAGTCTTCAACAGTGGTTGCTTCTGATATTTCTACTGTAAAAGTTGATTTTTCTAAAGTTGGTGACTCTGGGGTTACTTCTGGAGAAGATAAGTCTTCAACAGTGGTTGTGATTGACTCTGGTACTTCGACTAGAGGAGTTGTTTCCTTCAAAGGGTTGATTGCCTCTGGAGTTTCTTCTGTAGGGGTTGATTCTTCTACAGTTGTTGTCTCAGAAGTTTCTACAGTAGGAGTTGATTCTGCGACTTTTTTAGTTTCTTCAGTTTCTTCTTCTAATACCTCAGTAATACTTGGCTGAGGAGTTGGAGTTTCAGAACGTTGAAAAAATCCTTTAATAAACTCAGTAACAGAAAAAATATCTGTATCTACTTCTCGATCGGGATGAGCGATCGCTTTTCTTAACTTGAGATTTTGCCAATTGAAGGAAATTACCAAAGCAACCGCTGCTACTTGCCCTAACAATACACTACCAGTAATTCTGCTAGCGCAAAACCACAAAACTAAAGCATAAAATAAGCCAATGCCACTCCATAGAAAGTCATCTTTACGATGAATATCCGACATTGAAAATGCGGTTAAAAATAAGACAAGACTACTCAAGGCAATTGCGATCGCTAGGACGTGTGCCAGCATTTTTTTGTTACTCCTTTTACATTCCTCTATCTATTGTGGGATTAAAGCACCTTCCCTGTGTATATTTAATCAATTCTTCTCTCAAAAAGTTAATTAAGTAATGTTGCAAATCCCCATTTAAGACAAATAATTTTCCCGCCATAATAAAAAAATAACCCCCAAATATAAATATTTGGAGGAAAGTCTCTATCTTCTAATTCTTGACGATTATCTGAGCAAGGTTTCAGAATCTGAATGGGAAGATAGGCAAAGCAGAGTGTTGTCTCTAGGAAGCAATCTTGTATATCAAGATAAACCTTGAATGTGAGAATTTTGTGGATTAATACCTAGAATATTTATTTTCAGTAGTTAAATTTTTAAATTCGGACTGTTCCCCCATCAAATAGAGGGATAGTATCTTTGGGAAAGGAGTAGCTTTAAAATCTCGAACATCTCCAGAATTTACACCAAGGACAAATTTTTGATAGTCTCCAGGATCAACAATTAGAAAGTGTTTGTAAAATAAACATTAAACTTTTGTTAGATAATTAACCTATTACAAGCTCGGCTTTTAGGCTTTTAGATACCCGCTTCTAGCTATCCCCCCTGCACCTCCCTCACAAGGGTAGGTTTTTAACAAAACGGTGAGTGTCTACTAGCACTTGAACGAAATAATCAGCTTTTGCTCCCTTGTCTCCTTGTCATCCTTGTCTCCCTCTCTTGGTCGGCTTGCTCTAGGTGAGGAAACCTCACCGAGTTCCGACCGCTTGTCTTGATTTCAAGCTTAAATGTAAAAAGTCTACCCTTGTAAGCCTGCACCTCCGTTCCCCTGCACCTCTGCTTTTCTGGAAGCTAGTTTTTTCAGTCTTGGACTATTCATCGAGCGATTTTTTCTACCCTGTTTTATTTGTTCCAATCGCTCTTTGAGAGTGAGAACTTTTTGCTCATTCATAGCTATTACTAATACCTTTAAGAAAGTTATTTAAAGTTTCTTTGTTCTCTAATAGGTTGATAACCAAAGTAATATGCATCTTATTTACATTTCACAATAGTTATCTCCATTGCTATCGGTAAATCTTTGATATAAATAGATCGGGAATAAGTAGGGAATAGTGAGTAGTAAGCAATTAGCAATCTTCTCGATCGATCGAGGAGCTTATGGAAGTATTGCTTTTTGTCCTTGACTTTTATTAATTTTGGACAGCAACTAGGATAAAATTTATTAACAAGCCGTTATATAAGTTCACATTTTCCATAACCTAACAACTGAAACTTACCAGGAGACTATTTATTAATGCTGCGACTAGAACATATTGGTAAAATTTATCCCACAGGAGAAGTTCTAAAAGATGTCACTTGGGAAGTTAAGTCAGGGGAAAGAATTGGTTTAGTTGGAGTGAATGGTGCAGGAAAATCCACTCAACTCAAAATTATTATGGGGGAAGTAGAACCAACCTCTGGGGAAGTAATTCGTCCTGCTAGTTTACATATAGCTTATTTGACCCAAGAATTTGAAGTAGAACCAACTCGTACTGTTAGAGAAGAATTTTGGACAGTTTTTACCGAAGCCAACAAAGTCCATAACGATATTACTCAAGTTCAACTAGAGATGGAAACGGTTGAACCAGAAAATTTAGAAAAATTGATCCATAAATTAGATAAGTTACAACGTAAATTTGAAGCTTTGGATGGTTATGGTTTAGACGCGCAAATCGAGAAAATTTTACCCGAAATGGGTTTTAATAGTGAAGATGGCGATCGCCTGGTAAGTTCCTTTAGTGGTGGTTGGCAAATGCGCATGAGTTTAGGCAAAATATTGCTGCAAGAACCAGATGTACTACTACTGGACGAACCAACAAACCATTTAGACTTAGAAACTATTGAATGGCTAGAAAATTATCTCAAAGGAATTAATACACCCATGGTAATTGTTTCTCACGATCGAGAATTTTTAGACCGCCTTTGTACTAAAATTGTCGAAACTGAAAGAGGTATTTCTAATACTTATCCTGGTAATTATTCAGCCTATTTACAGCAAAAAGAAGAAGCTAAACTTGCTCAATCTTCTACTTACGAACGTCAACAAAAAGAAATAGCCAAACAACAAGAATTTATCGAGCGTTTCCGTGCTAGTGCTACTCGCAGTACTCAAGCAAAAAGTAGAGAAAAACAATTAGATAAAATGGAGTTAGTAAACGCACCAACTACTGACTTAAAGACTCTTAAATTTCAGTTTCCTCCATCTCCTCGTAGTGGTAGAGAAGTAGTAACTATTAAAGATTTAACTCATACTTATAATGATGAGATTCTTTTCCTTGGTGCAGAATTGGAAATAGAAAGAGGCGATCGTATTGCTATTTTAGGTCATAATGGCTCAGGAAAATCAACTATCCTCAGAATGATTATGGGGATGGAAAAACCAGAAGAAGGCATAGTTACTCTGGGTAAACACAATGTAATTCCTGGCTATTTTGAACAAAATCAAGCAGAAGCTTTAGAATTAGAAAAAACAGTTATGGATACCATTCATGATGAAGTTCCTGACTGGAAAAATGAAGAAGTTCGTACTCTGCTAGGCAAGTTTTTATTTAGTGGTGAAACAGTATTCAAAAAAGTTAAGGCTCTTAGTGGTGGAGAAAAAGCCAGACTAGCTTTAGCTAAAATGTTACTGCGCCCTGCTAATTTATTAATCTTAGATGAGCCTACTAATCATCTCGATATTCCTGCTAAAGAGATGTTAGAAAATGCCCTACAAGATTATGATGGTTCAGTTATTATCGTTTCCCACGATCGCTATTTCATTTCTAAAGTAGCCAATAAAATTGTTGAAATTAAAGAAGGAGAATTAATAGTCTATCCAGGAGACTACCATTACTATCTAGATAAAATAGAAGAAGCCAAAGAACAAGAAAGACAACGGAAAGAAGCAGAAGCTAAAGCAGCTAAACAAGCAGCCAAACGAGCTAAGCAAGCAGAGAAAAAGAAACAAAAGAAAAAGAAAGCAAAAGCTGGTTGATTGATAGTGAGTAACGAGTAGTGAGTAGTAAGTAATAGGTAAAGAGGAGTTGACTAACGACTAATGACTAACAACTAATACTAAATCTGGTTTAGGTAGGATACTTAAAGGTTAGGAAAGTCAGAAGTCAGAAAGGGTTTAGCCAAATTTAGAAAAGTATACTTTAATAATCGGATTTAGTGTAATAACTAATGAAACTAGAGCAACAATTACAAATCCTGGTTGATGATGCTGCCAAACATGGTATTTCTCCTCTGGTTATAGAGAGAGCGATCGCGCCAGTTTTGGGCTTATTTGCTCAACAACTCAAGCATTTAGAATACTATATTTTGCAAAACTTAGATGAACAATGGGTGATATTTACTATCAGCGATCGTCAACAAATCAAATCTGACCAAAAAGTAATTTATGCTTTCCCTACTTTGAAAGATGCAGCCGATTTTCAGGTCAATAAAGACCCTAATATTTTAGCTGTTGCCTTACCTGTTACTCATATCTTGTTTCAGCTTTTATCTCTTAAACCATTAGATAGCATTGTTTTTCTAGAACAACCAGGGAATTTAAATAACGGTACACGGATAGAGCGAGACAAATTAGAAAGTTTAATTCAGCAACAAATAAGGCAACTAAGTAATATCCCTTCTGATATAGGCTAATATAAGGGTTTTGTCTATGGCGCGATCGGTATTTTGGCATTGTTAGCAGCATTCAATGTTAGCGGAGGTAGAATGACTGGTACTACCAGAGCTTTACAGGCGATCGCTGCTCAACCTTTTGGACGGATATTGTTGACTTTAATAGCCTTAGGTTTAGTGGGATACGTTATCTAGCGTTTTGTTCAAGCCGTCCAAATTTTACTTGTTTTTGCACAACAACCTTTTGGTAAAGTATTTCTTGCCGTAATTGCAGTAGGTTTAGTTGCCTACGCTATCTAAGTACTTAAGCAAAATTATTTGTACATTCCATTTTTTCCTAACCCCTAAAACCTAACACCTAATACCGATCTCAACTATCTAATTAATTTTGCACGACTACTTATCTTTTGCTACAAGCACGTTATAGTCGGATTAAAACTAGTTAAGCCAGAATTTTAAATAGCATTTGACTAATAACAAATTCCTGCTTGTTTAAATCTGTGGAGAACTTCTCCAAGTCGATCGCAGTTCTCAATTAAACTAATACGTACATAACCTTCTCCTGCTTCGCCAAAAGCATTCCCTGGAGTTACGACAACCCCTGTCTTCTGCAAAACATTGAGAGCAAATTCCGTTGAGCCTATTCCTGGAGGAGTTTTTACCCACAGATACATAGTTGCCTTAGAAGGCGGAATTTTCCAGCCTAATTCTCCTAAACCCTGAATCAGAAAATCTCGTCTTTGACGATAGCGGTCTTGTACCTGTTTAATATAAACATCTGGTAATTGTAGTGCTGTTTCGGCTGCGGTTTGAATAGCTGCGAAAATACCATAATCTAAATTAGTTTTTAGGGTTCTTAATCCTTGAATGATATTGGAGTTACCAACCACAAATCCAACTCGCCAACCTGCCATATTATAAGTTTTAGAGAGGGTATGAAACTCAACCCCAATATCTTTTGCCCCTGGAATTTCGAGTAAGCTAGTAGGCTGATAGCCATCAAAAGCTAGTTCTGCATAACACAGATCGTGAACTAAAATAATTTCGTGACGACGAGCAAAAGCGACAATCTCTTCAAAAAACTCTCTTGGAGCCGTAGCTGTAGTAGGGTTATTGGGGTAGTTAAAATAAAGGATTTTAGCTTTTTCTGCTACCGCATCGGGAATAGCAGTTAAATCGATTAACCAATCTTGTTCAGCACTAAGATGAAGAGGATGAATTATTCCTCCTGCAATTAGAGGTCCCCGAAAATGAGCAGGGTAGGAGGGACTAGGAACAAGAATTAGATCCCCTGGGTCTATATAAGCAAGAGCCAAATGAGCTAATCCTTCTTTAGAACCAATTAAGGGTAAAGCCTCACTATCAGGATTAAGATTAACTCCATAACAACGATGATACCAACTAGTAATAGCCTGACGAAAACTTGCAGTACCCTCAAAAGGTGGATAGCCATGATTGCGGGGATTAGCTAAAGCAGAGATAGCTGCTTCAATAACTGGTTGAGGCGCAGCCCCATCGGGATTACCCATCCCTAAGTCTATTAAATCAAGACCTTGTTCTCTAGCACGAGCTTTTAATTCGTCTAAACGAGCAAAGACATAGGGTGGCAAAGCACTGAGGCGTTTAGCAGGACTAATCCAGTTTAAACTCATGGGCAAAGTAAGCAATCTGTTTAGCCATCCATTGTCTCATTTTTTGGCTAAATCAGGTTAAGTTTATAATTCCAGTTTAAGCGATCGCTTGTATTTTTGTGCCTTAATCAGAACTAAAGTAACAACTTTTAGAGCGGAATATTATTATATAAAGTAAGGCATACAAAATAGTAAAGCTTAATGACTAAGCTAATTGTGATTAATAACTACAAATATTGCTGCTGCTTATAATTTCATACTTATGGATAGCTTAACTTTTCTCTGGATCATTGCAGGAGCAATCCTTTGTTTAATGGAATTGGTTTTCCCTACTGCTTTTGTAGCATTTATGATGGGCATAAGTGCATTAATAGTTGCTGCCGTATCTTTAGTTGTGCCACAACTTAATCTTTTAGTAGTGTTGTGGCTAGTTTTTTCTACCTTGTTAGTTATTATGTCGCGACGTTTATTTACGCCTAAGCGAAAAAAAGCTAACCTGGGAGATGCCCATGAAGGAGAAACTATTACTGCGATCGCTCCAGGAAAAACAGGCAGAGTTCTATACGAAGGTAACTCATGGCAAGCTAGATGTGTAGATACAACTAGAGCGATCGATCCTCATGAACCAGTCTATGTAGTTGGTTGTGAGGGAACTACTTTAATTGTATTACCCGTTAATTTACTCGATTCATAAATTGTAGCTTTGTTAATAAAAATAACTAATTATAGGAGAATTATAAAATGGGACAATTTTTAACTTTAGTGATTTTAGCTTTGCTTGGCTCTGGATTATCTGGTTCAGTCAAAATTGTTAAAGAAAAAGAAGAATATTTAGTAGAAAGTTTGGGTAGTTATAAAAAGAAACTCGATCCAGGACTTAATTTTGTCACTCCCTTTATCGATAAAGTTGTTTACAAAGACACCATCCGCGAAAAAGTACTTGATGTTCCTGCTCAATCCTGTATTACTCGTGATAATGTTTCCATTACTGTTGATGCAGTGGTCTACTGGCGGATTATGGATATGTATAAAGCCTACTATAAAGTAGAGAGCCTAAGGGACGCGATGGTAAACCTGGTTTTAACTCAAATTAGAGCAGAAATGGGTAAATTAGAGTTAGATCAAACTTTTACTGCTCGCACAGAAATCAATGAAATTCTCTTACGAGAACTAGATATAGCTACAGATCCTTGGGGAGTAAAAGTAACTAGGGTAGAGTTAAGAGATATTGTTCCTTCTAAAGCTGTACAAGACTCGATGGAGTTACAAATGGCAGCAGAAAGGAAAAAAAGGGCAGCAATTTTAACCTCTGAAGGGGAAAGAGATTCTGCTATCAACTCTGCTCAAGGTAAAGCCGAAGCCAGAGTTTTAGATGCAGAAGCCATGAAAAAAGCAGCTATCCTCAAAGCAGAAGCAGAACAAGAAGCGATCGTGCTTAAGGCAGAAGCAGAACGTCAACAACAAGTCCTGAAAGCTAAAGCTACTGCTGAAGCAATGGAAATCGTCACCGACAAACTTAAATATGACCCGAAAGCCCAAGAAGCTTTACAATTTTTATTGGCGCAAAACTACTTGGATATGGGTAAAGAAATTGGCAGTAGTGAAAGTAGTAAAGTGATGTTTATGGACCCTCGTAGTATGGTTTCTACTATTGAAGGGATGCGCTCAGTCATTTCTAATAATAGTGAAGGGGAATATACTCCCGTGGAATTCGATTTAGAGAAGATCGAGCGTCATCGAGGATAACCAATTTACTGCGCTTTTCAATTGAGTAGACTTCACCCGTCAAGGATTAGGTGATTAGGTGATTAGGTGATTACTGATTGAAAAGTAACTTTCAATCCAGTCTCCTCAGTCTAAAATTAGTGTGATCTATCGATCTGAAAACCGCTGTAATAATTATTATGAGGCTTCTTGAGTGGCTTGACAGCGATCGCAAATACCAAAAAACTCTAGAGTATGGTAGTAAACTTTGAATTGATGAGATTTTTCTAGTTGGTGTTCGAGAGCGTGAACAGGACATTCTTCAATAGGAATAGATGTACCACAATTGACGCAAGTAAGATGATGCTGATCTCTCTGGACAGAACTATAAACAGATTCTCCGTTAGGTAATGTCCTTACTTGTAATTCCCCTTGTAGCTTGAGAGCTTCTAGAGAACGATATACAGTAGCTAGCCCTATATTTTGCTCGCGATTACGCATTTCAATATAAAGGTCTTGAGCGGAAATAGCTCGTTTTAAACTTTGAAGTACTTGTATAATCTTCTCTTGAGAGCGAGTTCGCTGTATTTTCATGGCTATTTTTAAAGATATCTATCTCTATAATTTAGGCTAAACTGATTTATGCTGGTGAAATTATTACACGATCGCTCTACAATCAAGAAGGCAAAAAAACAGTAACTAGGCAAAATAGATGTCCGTTAAATATCATGCTCGGATTTATGTAACTCTGCGTCCTTCAGTTCTCGATCCAGCAGGTACAGCCGTTGAGTCTGGATTAAAACAATTGGGTTATGAAGGAGTAGAGGGAGTCAGAATTGGTAAATATATTGAACTTAATTTGATAGCTACTGATGAAACAGATGCTAGCGAAAAATTAGATCAAATGTGCGATCGTCTTTTGGCTAATCCTGTAATTGAAAATTATAAATTTGAATTAACTGAAATGATAGCAGAAGCTAATTATGTAGGATAAAAGTTTTTGGTCACTGGTTATTGGTCCTTCGTATAGACAGTCTTATGTAGTCAAAGCCCAAAATTTCATAGCAACTAACAACTAACAACTAACAACTAACAACTAACAACTAAAAAATGAAATTTGGTATTATTGTTTTTCCTGGTTCAAATTGCGATCGCGATGTGTTAACTGTTACCAGTGGTTTGCTCGATGCACCAACTCGTATGGTATGGCATCAAGAAACTAATATAGCCGATCTTGATGTCGTAGTAATTCCTGGAGGTTTTAGTTATGGTGACTATCTTCGTTGTGGTGCGATCGCTCAATTTTCTCCTGTAATTAAAAGTGTAATCGAACACGCCCATCAAGGTAAATATGTCTTGGGTATTTGTAACGGTTTTCAAGTATTAACTGAAGTAGGATTGTTACCAGGGGCATTAATTCGCAATCGTGACTTACATTTCATTTGCGATCGAGTTTCTGTCAAAGTAGAACGGAATGATGTACTTTGGACACAAAAATACTCCCCTAAACAAGTAGTTACTTTTCCTATTGCTCACGGTGAAGGACGTTACTACGCTGATACAGATACCCTCAAGGCTTTAGAAGATAATAATCAAGTTCTATTCCGCTATTGCTCTGCCACAGGCGAGATGGACGAAAGTAGCAATCCTAACGGCTCTCTCAATGGTATTGCTGGCATTATTAACGAGCGGGGAAATGTATTGGGTTTGATGCCCCACCCAGAAAGAGCTTCTGATTCTGCCCTTGGTACTACAGATGGAAAAGCTATGTTTGTAGGAATCTTGGCAAGTAGGTAGGATAATTATTTAAATCTATTTCCTTATTAGTTACTCTATACTCAACTTTCATCAAAGCATTTAGAAAGCAGATTTAAAATTATTCCTGCAGAATGCATAATCTCCTGAGGGGATCTGCCCTCTGACCGTCGACGCGGTGAACAGAGGGAAAGCCTCAATCTCTTTCAATAATTCCACCACCTAAAACCATTTCCCCTTGATACAATACTGCTGCTTGACCAGGGGTAATACCGAATTGTGGTTCATCGAAGACTAATTTAACTTGGGTATTTTCTAGGGGAATGACATTCACTGATACAGGACGAGAACGATAACGTACTTGTGCCTGACAACAAATAGGCGTATTAGGTTCAGTTATAGAAACCCAGTTCATTCTGTTGACTTTACACTCACTACGACCACCAGCCGAGCGATTGCCCACTACGACTCGATTCATTACCTGGTCAAGTTTAACCACATAAAGGGGTTCTGCTGCTGCAATGCCTAACCCTTTCCTTTGTCCGATAGTATAGTGATGAATCCCTGTGTGTTTACCTAAAACTTTACCTTCAAGATCGACAATGTCTCCTTCTTTTTGATTAATATACTGATCGAGAAATTTCTGCATCGAACCATGAGCTTCAATTAAGCATAAATCTTGACTTTCAGGCTTGTCAGCAGTTTTTAAGTCAAATTCAGCAGCAATGCGTCTAGTTTCTTCTTTTGTCTGATTACCCAAAGGAAAAATTGTTCCTGCCAGTAACTCTTGGGTTAAATCATATAAGAAATAGGATTGATCTTTTTTGGGATCTAAAGCCCGCAATAATTGATATCGATCGCTTTTATCATCATAAGCAATCCGTGCATAATGACCAGTCGCAATTTTATCAATACCTAATTCGTCCTTGGCATATTGCAACATTGGACCAAATTTTACCGCTCGATTACACTGAGAACAAGGTAAAGGAGTAATACCTGCTTCGTAACCAGTCACTAGATAATCAATGATATATTTTTGAAACAATTCTCGCGTATCAACTATCTGATGAGTAACATTTAATTGTTCGCAAATTTTGGCTGCATCAATCATCCCATCTGAGCAGCATTGACCTTTACCCTTCATTAACCAGAGGGTAAGACCAACTACTTCATATCCTTGATGATGTAATATGGCAGCAGCAACAGAACTATCTACGCCACCAGATAAGCCGACTACGACTTTAGACATGGAACTAAAATGAATGTGTGAACTTCTAAAAAAATATGGGTATTGTTTTATAGTAGTTTGACAGTAATTGTTATGACAACCAAACCTATGTTTCTCGATCGCGGCAGTGCCAGCTACGCTGGGCGAAATCTCAATTCTGTAAGGTTTTCTCACTCTTGCTGGCAAGTGTTAGCCATTAATACTTGGTTATTAATTTCTTTAGGTGGATTTTTTCCGCTATTTCTTACCAGTCCAGCTTTGGCTGAATCTAAACCAACCATAACTAGACAATTACCACCACCACCACCCCTATCTCCTCGCAGCAGAACAACAGGCACTAGACGTTATAATTTGCGCCAGAGAACGGAGCTTGAACCTCCTACCAATAGTCATAGTAATCAATCAAGAGAATATACTTTCAGTGCGCCTAGCAATAATTTGCCTGTGTTGAATACAAACAAAAGCTACAAAGTACAAGTATTTGGTACTAGTGATACTCTTTTAAGTCAAGTCCGCAATATTGAACCTAAAGCTTTTCGTAAAGATGGCATAATTCAAGCAGGAATTTTTCAAGATCTAGCCAATGCAGAAGAATTAGTACGCCAACTAACACGACAAGGTTTATGGTCAAGAATTATTAGTGACTATTAATAGATCTTTTGCATAAATCAAAAATCTCGGTTGTGTTAGCTTTTAGCTCTTAGCTTTTAGCTCTTAGCTTTTAGTTTTGGTTAATCGAGATGTTTTGTGAATTTGTTTTTTCGAGCGAAATTTAGTTTTGCCAGAGGTCTAATGAATATTCCTAACTTGAATAATTTTTTGCAAGGGGTCAATGGAACTAGATTATAGGTTCGGTATTGACCTCTTTTGTTATTTGTTATTAATACTTTGTTGAACAAATATATAGGACAATTAGATGCAAAATTTATACAAATTGATAAATATTTAGACAAGAACTAGGTAAAAACTTGATATTTTGTCGCTTTTGTGAGCTCATGTCACAAAATCCTCACAAAACTTCATTAGCTTGTATCAAATTGAAAATAATCTTAATAAAACTTAAATAAGCTAAGGGTTTTTATGAGTTCCAATTCTTTAGAAACAATACCTCAATCTCCTGTAAATATCAGTACCGTTGATACACCTACTCAGTCTTTTGAAACAGTTTTAGACTCAAACTACCAAAGTGCGCCTATAGAAATCTTCAACAATGGAAATAACATTGATGGTGAATTTGCAACACAAGCAAATTTCGTTACTTACCAAGGTGAAAAATATTATCTAGATGGTTTTCATTTTCATACACAAAGCGAACACACATTCAACGGACAAAATGCTGATGGGGAAATACATCTAGTACATAAAAGCGATACTGGTAAGGTGTTGGTTGTAGGAATAACTCTGGAAGGAGTAGATCCTAATAGTCCTGATGCTGGTTTAATCGATCCCCAATTAGACTCATTTTTGGGAAAACTTGATGGGAGTCTAGAAGATACCAGCACGATTATTGAGGGTGGAGAGTTTAATCCCGATCTATTGATATCAGGCAATACTCAAGTTTATAACTACGGAGGTTCTCTAACAACAGGACCTTACACTGATGCTGCCTGGGTTGTCTCTACTGAATCTCTTATCGTCAACGAAAAAGATCTAGAGAATTTTAGAAACTTACAAAAAGATTTCTATTTTCCCTTAGACGAAGGAGACGAAAGCATATCCATAGATGAAAACGGATTTAATAACCGTGAAATACAAAACGAATTATTCTTAGGTACAGGTGGAGATAATTTACTGCAAGGCGATCGCAATGGTATTAATGGTTTTAGTGATGATTTAATGTATGCTCGCTCTGGAAACGATACAGTTAACGCGGGTCTTGGCAATGACAAGGTTTTCGGTGAACAAGGGGAAGACACTCTTATAGGCGGTCAAGGGGATGATCTTTTAGTAGGTGACGCTAACTTAGTTGGTGCCAACTTAGACTCTTCAGATGAAGATTATCTTATTGGTGGTCAGGGTAAAGATAATCTCTACATAATGGGTGATGACATTGCTGTCGGAGGTGGTTTAAATAGCTTTAATAGTGACTTTATTGAGCTTCTCAAGGATGAGCCGTTTGGACTCGACCAAGACGACCAAACAGAGTTAAATCTAGCTGATGGAGAGCAAGATACTTTTGTCTTAATGAACGACGGAAATGGTTATACCACTACAATTGTCGGCTTTGAAGAAGGGATCGATCGACTCGATCTGAGGGCGTATAACTTAGGTTCAGTAGAGTCACCTCAATCATTCCAAGACATACAAAGAAAAGATGGCGGTGATTGGTGGGAATATAAAACTGCTAAGGTTAATGGGAATGAAGTAACCTTGAGGATAGATGCCGATCCAGATGCAGTAAATGCTGCCCTAGTGTAGAGTTAATAACTTCTTGCATAAGTCTATACTCCTGAACTTCTGAACTTCTGAACTTCTGACTTCTATTTTCAAGACAGATACTCTTATCTTTTTTTTCTTCTTTTTCTGTCTAGAATTGCTGTAACTCAAAGGAAAAAATTAGGTTTGGTCAGGATGATAAAGTGTCATACCTAACAATTTTATCCAGATAAAACTAAGGCATAATACTTACAGTCAAACCACCCATAGGTTTGTACTAATCCTAACTAAACCAAACAATCATTAAATGTGACAAGGTCTTCGGTGAACTATGAATAAACAACTTACAAGAAAATTACTTCCAGGAATCATCACTAGTACTCTATTAGCAACTGCTTTTCTTCCTTCCAAACCTGCATTAGCTGATGGTTTACTTCAGGATATTGGTGTTGGTGCTGCAACTAATGTTGTTACTGGAGAAATTCTCAATAATGGCTCTGGATTAGGCAATGCTGTTAAAGGTGCAGCTACTGGTGCTGCAGTCAATGCTACCCACGATAACAATAATAATTCTGTTGGTGGTACTGTTCAAGATGCTGCGGTCGGTGCTGCTGCTAATGTTGTTACTGGGGTTATTCTCGATGACGGTAGTGTAGGTGAAAATGCAGTTGGCGGTGCTGCTGCTGGCGCACTTATCAATATCTTTAAATAATTTTTGATTTAACATCATCGCTCTAGGTATAAATTAAGATTACTTAAACAAGTAATAACTTTGAAGAACGATGAGTGAGAAAGATGAGCAGCTTGAGCAAGTTATTGTCTCTGCTCAACAAATGCGGGAGATTGAGGGACGGATTTTTACTGCTGGTATGCCTGTTGCCTCCCTAATGGAGAAAGCAGCAGGATTGTGTGCCAGTAAAATTAAAAATCTTTATCCTCTTTCTCTATTTACCCAAGTAGGAATTATTGTTGGTCCTGGTCATAATGGGGGAGATGCTCTAGTCATAGCTCGTGAGTTACATTTAGCGGGTTATTGGGTCAAAATCTTTTGTCCTCTTCCCAAGCTAAAGGAATTAACAGCAACCCATGCTAAGTATGCCAAAAGTCTAGCTATTCCCTTCAGTGAAGACATAGAAAGTTTAAAAAATTGTGAATTAATTATTGATGGTTTATTTGGTTTTGGGCTAACGCGATCGCTCTCTGGTAAGCTGGCTGAATCGATCGATAAACTTAATAGTTGGTCTCAACCCGTAGTCAGTATAGATATTCCTTCAGGTATACATACTGATACAGGAGAAATTTTAGGTACTGCCATAGTTGCAACCCATACTCTTTGTTTAGGTTTATGGAAGCGGGCTTTTTTTCAAGACCAAGCCTTAGAATATATTGGTACAGCAGAAAGATTAGGCTTTGGTATCCCACCAGAAGATGTTTGGTCAGTTATTTCTCATCGAGCACCTATTCAAAAGATTACCGCCTCAGTAGCCAAGCAGTTTTTACCATTGCCTCGTCCTCTAGTTACCCACAAATACCAACAGGGTCATCTTTTACTTATTTGTGGTTCTCTTCGTTATGCAGGAAGTTCTATTTTGGCAGCTTTGGGTGCTAGAGCTTCAGGAGTGGGAATGCTCTCTGTTGCTGTCCCAGAATCTATCAAACCACTTCTAGTTGCCCAGTTACCAGAAGCCTTAGTAATTGGTTGTCCCGAAACTAAAGAAGGCGCAATTTCTTCTCTACCATCTTTGATCGCAGATTTTAGTAAATTTGATGCTATTGCTTGTGGGTCTGGTTTAACCCAAGAGGCTGAAGCTATCATCAAAGAAGTTCTAAAAGCAAAATGTTCTCTTCTTTTAGATGCTGATGGCTTGAATATATTAGCAAAATTTGAACCAATTTCTACTCTTGTAAATAGACAAGCAGCAACAATTTTAACACCTCATTTAGGTGAATTTAAACGCCTATTTCCTCAGATAAAAAATCCTGAAGCAGACAGAATTGAAACGGTTCAAACAGCTACTCAACAAAGTAAAGCAATTATATTACTCAAAGGAGCTAGAACATTAGTAGGAGATCCTCAAGGTAATCTATTTACTGTGCCCGATAGTACACCAGCTTTAGCGAGGGGAGGTAGTGGCGATGTCTTAACTGGTCTAGCAGGAGGCTTAATTGCACAAATGATAACACCACAGTACAAAAATAAGAAAATAATAGCTCAAGAAAAACAATTTATAGCTGGAATAGTGGCTACTTCAGCTTGGTGGCATGCTCAAGCTGCTATTGTGGCTACTCAAGAAAGAACTCAACTTGGAGTTGATGCTTTTAATTTATCTCAATACTTAATGGGTTCTCTTAAAAAGACTTTACTGAATTATGTGGAATAGTTTACTAAAAAAAAAGATATAAAATGCTATTTTATGAGGAATTTCTAGTAATATTTTACGTGTAACCACTAGAAAAATATTTGTAAAGTAAATAAATATTTCTATGTATTTTTGCTAAACCTTTTACTCTTCTTAGGACATTTTTCGCCAAGAAATTAAGTAATCTCGTTCTATCTGCCTCAAAACCTATGTTTAATGAAAAATTCAAGTTGAAAAAAGAAAATTTTATTGTTATTTTACTAGGCTGTGTCGTCTTACTAATATTATGGGCGAGTAATCGTCGCGAAAATACTCAAACTTCGTTTCATCTATTACCCAAAGTGCTTCTTGATAAGCTTTCTCAGCCCAATATTACTCAATCAGTTAGAGAAAGATTAAGTTTAGGTAGTAGAATATTGATCACAGCCGATAGTACTCCAGATAAACAAGTTGCGGTTAAAGCTTTTGCTGCTGGAGATTATTCTAGAGCAGCAGCTAAATTTAGTTCTTCTCTACAGCTATATCCCAATGATCCTGAAGCTTTAATCTATATGAATAACGCAGTAGCAGCTAGTAAGGGGAGTAAGCTGAAAATTGGAGTAAGTGTACCAATTGGCGGAAATTTGAATGTTGCTAAAGAAATCTTGAGGGGTGTAGCTCAGGCTCAAAATGAAATTAACCAAAGTGGGGGTATTAAGGGAACACTCCTCCAAGTAGAAATCGCTAATGATGATAACAATCCAGAAATAGTTAAACAGATAGCTACTAAATTTATCGATGATCAGAGAATTTTAGCTGTAATTGGTCATAATTCGAGCAATGCTTCTTTAGCAGCAGCACCTCTATATCAGGAGGCTGGTTTAGTAATGATTTCTCCTACTAGTACTGCCAGAGAATTATCTGCTTTGGGTAGCTATGTGTTCAGGACTACTCCCAATACACGAGTAATTGCCGATACTCTTGCCCGTTATGTAGTACAATCAGCCCATAAAAGTTCTATTGCCCTATGTGTAGATTCTCAATCGGGTGCTAGTAAGTCATTTAGACAGGAATTTACAATTGCTTTGTTTGAATATGGTGGCGAAGTTGCACCTACTCTATGTGATTTTTCTTCTTCTTACTTTAATGCAGCAAAGATTCCTTCCCAAGCGATTAGTGATGGAGCAGATGCTTTATTGTTAATTCCTTCCGTCAATAGGATTAATCAAGCTATCGAAGTAGCAAGAGCAAATCGACATCGTCTCACTTTATTCGGCAACCATTCAATGTATACTTACGAAACTCTTAAAGAAGGACAACAGTATATAAATGGTGCAGTTTTAGCTGTAATCTGGCATCCAAAAGCTAAAACTAACTCCTCTTTTATTAATAATACTAAATCTCTTTGGGGAACAGTAGGTAGTTGGCGTACCGCTACTGCTTACGATGCAGCTAAAGTAATTATTACTGGTTTAAGATCGGAAGATAGTCGAGAACAATTACAGAAATCTATCTCTAGCTCTGGATTTACAGTTCAAGGAGCAACAGGAAATATTAAGTTTATTTCTTCTGGAGATCGTCAAGGAAAAGCGGATTTGGTTAAGATTCAGCCAGGAAATAGATCTGGTACAGGATATGATTTTGTTGCTACAGATAGAGATGAGCAAGAGTTAGAATCTGATAATTCAGAAGAAGAGATTAATGAATAGCCTATTAACTAAATTGCTTTTCCCAGCAAACATAACCTACAATGAAGCGAGAAAAATAGGTCATTCTAATCACCGCAATAGCATAAGCCAAAAAGGTAAAATTAGGGGTAATATCACTGTACTGAGTAAAATAGTTCCAGCAGCTATTTGTCGATCGAGGTTGTACTCTTCAGCCAAAATAACATTAGCAAAAGCTGTTGGCATACCAGACATCAGAACTAAAGCTAAACGACCATCTCCATTTACTCCTAACAGTGTTGCAACGATTGCCACTAATCCTGGCAATATAAAAATTTTCAGGGAGGTAGGGGCAACGGCTACCTTTAAGCTTTTGAGACCTCGAAGTTTGCCCAACTGCATACCGATTAAAAGAAATGCAGAAGGAACAACAATGAAAATCCCATATTGTGTAATCATTTCTACACTATCGGGCAAAGAGAAGTTTCTGCTTAAGTAACCGATAGTAAATGCCCACAACACGGGTACTTTAAGTAAGTTTGTTAATCCTAACGATCTTTTGTTGGTAGTTTTAGATGGACTAAAATAATTAGCTACTACTGCCCCTAATCCATAACTACCGATTAGGTTATGAGTAACACCATACAAAACTATCCAACTCCAATAATTCTGATCTATAAAGTTGGGAATAATTGCTAAACCAATAAAACCAGTATTCCCCAACATAGAAGCTAGAACAAAACTACCTTTTCCTGAGCGATTGGAAGGGATTGCTTTTTGCAAAAATTGAACTGCTAGTGGTGAGTCGGAAACAAAATAGATTAAATTGTTTAACCAACTAAACTGTATGGACTTATCTGAATAAGCATTCTTTAGCTGTCTCCATTGCTGTAAAATACTCAGGGCTAGAAATAATCCTAATAACAGAACAATTACAGTTGCCAAAGGAGGTATCCAAACTGCTTCATTAAAATCTGAGCGACGGGCTAGTACCCATATTTGTAAGGGTACACCTATCCAGTAAAGACTACGGCCTAATAATCTAGGTAAATTGGTAGGAACTAACTGGCAACGGAATAATATGACACCTAGGCTTGTCCAAAAAACACTATTTACGATAGTCCACATTCTTTCTGTATACCTGTTAACTTTTTGGCTAAATCTGCGTTACTTTTCTTAAAATAAGTAAAGATTATTAATTGTATTTTAATCAAAAAATAAGCTTCTAGCAAGCAAGATGGTTATATTTTCTATTGACAAAAAAAACTTGATGTGATATAAGAGACCGGAACAGAGCTATCAAATAGCTATTACGTAAGTAGAAATGCTATTTAATTATACATTAATTTAGCAACAAATACCTAAGTATTTCGATAGGGAGTTATGACGTAATATTTAAACAGGAAATAATAATATCAGACAAACCGAGCGGAGATTCTAGTTAGAGTTATTAGTTATTGGTTCTTAGTTCTTAGTTCTTGGTTAATCGGTCTGAGGTCTGATCGATAAATAAAACTAACTACTAACTACTAACTACTAACTACTAACTACTAAAGGGATGCCCGCGCATGGCAGGGCTTGAACCCCCTGTTCACAAGGGTCAAATCTCTTGTTTTCTTAATGGTTTGTTAACTGTAGTGGCGCAATTGCTCAATAATCAATCCACAACACACCATGCTGTTTGATTAGGTCATCATACATCATATCGATCGCTGGCTTGATTTTAGGGTCTTTCCGAGTACGTAAGTAGTCACTAAACTTCAATTGAGAATTATTAGGAGAAGTTGGTTTTGAAACCATGAGTATTGAAGCGATCGCTAAACGTGCCAAAATAGGTAAAACAACTATTTATAGGCGATATAGTTCTAAAGAGGAATTAGTAGTAGACGCGATCGAAAGCATTAGAGAAGAGGTATTAATTCCCAATACAGGCAATCTTTGGAGCGATCTTGATGAACTGGTAGAAAATGCAGCACAAATCACCCTTACACCTAACTCCAGTAGGTAATTTATTTTGCATTCATCTCTGGGCATACTTATCATAGAATTATCTCAATTGCTTTATTCCAAAATTTTCTAATTTAATAGCTCTAATTTTGATTTTAAATAAGCTTTGATATCCTTAAGATTATTTATTCTGTCATCAATATCTAAGATTTTGTTTTGAAAAATTTGTATTTTCTCACTTTTAGATAGTTTATTATCCTGCCAGTCATTGATTACCTGGCGAATTTCATTCAGGGTAAAACCTAATTCCTTAGCTCGTTTAATAAGTTTTAGACGCTCTACAGTTTTACTGTCATATTGTTTGTAATTATTATGGCTTGATTGCCTGCCAATATGGCTAATCAGTCCAATTTTTTCGTAAAAACGAATAGTGTCTTTTGATAGTTCGGTTTTCTTTGATAATTCGCCAATTAACATTTGCTATTGATTTTTTCACGATCTCCTTGACATTGGAGTATACTCCATACTTTAAATTCTAAATCGTAATCGGTTTTACACAGGAGCGATCTAGATGAACAACAAACTGACTATTAGTATTGGTATTGCTTTAGCTATAGCTATGTTTTCATTCTTCAATACATCTGAGGTTCAAGGGCAAGTATCTATTACTGAAAGCGTTGAAGATATTATGCCTCAATCACCTTCGGCTCGTATAGCTCAACAATTACTGCAAAATCTGGAAGCAAAAAATGCAGATGCCATTGCTCAACTTTGGACACAGGAAGCAATCTACGAACTTCCTTATGCTTTACCAGGAAATCCCTCTCAGCTACAGGGAAAAGAAGCTGCGCAGCAAAATATTATCAGAATTATCGCCATGTTTGAGCGTATTGAGTTCGAGCAAGTTCGTTTTTATCCTACTCAAGATCCTAATATTGTGTTGGTTGAAACCCAAGGTAACTTTGTAGTTGCAGGAAGTGGCAAAGCTTACCGCAATAAATATATCGCAGTTATCCAAACTCAAAATGATCGAATAGTGTTGCTACGAGAGTATTTTAATCCACTGATAATTGCAGAAACTTTTGGCATTAATTTAGCACCCAATTAATCAACAGGTTATTGAGATTGAGTTTAAAATTACTTCTTAATATCCATCGAATTGCTTGCAATCTATCGCGATAGATCGCAAGGAAAAATATAAAAGCTAACAATCATACTCTTGACGGATTTTTACTAAATACTACAGGTTTCAAATTAAACGCGGTTTAGCAGAGAAACCAGAAAGCTCAACTCTCGCAGCCGAAACAGAAGCCACTTTATACTTTGATTTACTCAGTTTCGGCGTAGCAGAATCTTCGCATTGTTATCGATGATGTACAAATCACCAACTAAAACCTATTACTACTAGTAGCAGAAGTAGAAGAGATTATCGATAGTACGATCGCCTTGTGGGAAAAAGCCTACACATACAATTCGACATTCAAGTCGATCGATACTGAATTTTCAGTTAATTTTGATAATTTGTGTCGTTCTAAATTGATGAAACTGATAAATTCACAGTTCACCCTCAGATGAACCATGAACTTGTCCAAAGTTTTTAATCTATCCCTAGTTGATTACCACGCTTATATTGCAGATAAGCAGCGACAAATAAACCCGCAAGAGTGATAGGAATTAAGCCTAGTACGATACCGAGAAGTAAAGGTTCAATCAAAACAAATCTCCTTATACATAGATTAAATATTCCTATATATTTTACTTGAAAGTAATGTATTTTAGAAAAGGTGATTATAACATAATCACTATTAACGATTTAACAGACTTGCTTAGTTAGTCTATAAACTTTAAGCTATTTAATAAATCACAATTTATCTAAGTAAATATTGTTATAAAGTAACCAGTGGATAACCAGATAATCCAGCCTTCCATCCTAGCGCAGCGCATTATATTGATAATTGTGCTGTGTATACTAATTATTGGTGTCACTATTCTGGGTATCTATTGGCATAGAGTATCCGATCCTTATGTCCAAGAGGTCTTATCTCTACCAGGGGACGTGACTAAAGGTAATGCCATTTTTCAAATTAATTGTGCTGGATGCCATGGTTTGGGGGCAGATATAAACGTAGGACCAAGCTTACAAGATATTCCTAGAAGAAAATCTAAAGTAGGAATAATTTATCAAGTGATTAGTGGTAAAACTCCACCCATGCCCAAATTCCAGCCAAATTCTCAGGAAATGGCCGATCTGCTTACTTATTTAGAACAACTCTAAAAGAATATTAGTATCTTTCTACACTGCTTAAAAATACTGGTTCAACTCTAATTGCCACAATATTAGCTGGACGTACTACCATGTATTCTCCCTGAATATTTTTAATCGGCACACTGATAAATTCTTGAGAATCAGATTTAGGAACTAGTTCGCTTGTATACCATTTTTGAAACTCTTGAACGGTTTCAAAGCGAACTTCTTCTTTATTACCACTAGACAGAAAGATGTGAATAGCGTATTCGTCTGCTTTTCTGGGCATAAGAGTTATGAGTCATCAAGTGCAACATTATAGTTCCCATAAACTAAGTTAAAGTATCATCAATTTTGTGCCTTGGTTAGTTAGCCTAATGTAATTCAAAAAGCTTATGCAAGTAATTTTTTTCGGTACTCCTCAATTTGCCGTCGCCACCTTAGAAAGTTTATTAAAACACCCTAATTTTGAAGTTCTTGCCGTTGTTACTCAGCCAGATAAACGAAGGGGAAGAGGAAGTAAAATGCTACCTTCGGCAGTTAAAAAAGTGGCTTTAGAACATAATTTAACAATTTGGCAACCCAAAAGAATCAAAAAAGATCGAGAAACTCTCAATAACTTAAGACAAGCTAATGCAGATGCTTTTGTTGTGGTTGCTTATGGACAAATCTTATCTCCAGAAATTTTAACTATGCCCAAACTAGGCTGTATTAATGTTCATGGTTCAATTTTACCCAAATATAGAGGGGCAGCCCCAATTCAATGGAGTTTGTATAACGGAGATGAACAAACAGGAATCACTACCATGCTAATGGATAAAGGTATGGATACAGGAGATATGCTACTCAAAACCAATACTCCTATCAAACTGTTAGATAATGCTCATCAAATAGCTGTTACTCTAGCTAATCAAGGTGCAGATTTATTAATTGAAACTCTTTTGAAGTTAGAAAAACAAGAGATTAAACCCATTCCTCAAATAGATAGTGAAGCTACTTACGCCCCCTTAATTCAAAAATCAGATTATCTAGTAGATTGGTCTCGTTCTGCTATTGATATACACAATCAAATTCGCGGTTTTTTTCCAAACTGTGTAGCTAAATGGCAAGGAAAAGTACTAAAAATAACGGAAACAGTCCCATTATTAAAAGAATATCTCGATCGACTATCCCCAGAATTAGAGAGCATCAGACAGCAATGGAACGCTGTAGCATCCTTGACAGGAACACCAGGAGAAATCGTGAGTAATTGGAAAAACTTAGGACCTATCGTCCAAACAGGAGAGGGACTTTTGCTACTCAAACAAGTACAACTAGCAGGTAAACGTTCTCAATCTGGGTGGGATTTTGTTAATGGTATGCGAGTGTCCGTGGGAGAAAAAATAGATAACGGTTAAGTTAAAGACTCTTTTGGCTCATAATGAAGACAATCTTGACAAGGACCTTGAGGATTCACTGCACAGCGTAAAATTTCTGAACCAGCATTTAAATAGCAGCTAGCATCTCCTATAATCCAACGTCCTTCAAATAAAGTCTTTTCTTGTGGTGAACAAGATTCTTGAACATGAAGAGAAATTTTGTGTAAATAATAGCCACCAATCTTATATTGATAGTGATGGTGGCGTTCCAAGATAGTGTAAGTTTTTCCTTTTAATTCCAAATAGTTTCCTGGCTGGGGCATTCCCTCAAGTTTTGTTTTCCCCAGCGATCGATTGGAGTTGGTTAAGATAATTTCTGTGAGTAATGAATTTGAATCCATAGGCGATTTTATATTTGTTGCTACATCTGAAAATAGTAGCGCGATCTTGAAGCCTTATGGATCTGATTTACTTGATTCCTGATTTATTTAAGTTTTATAGGCTGAATTGCCAGAAGCGGAAAAATCTAGTTAATTTCTGGACGGGAGAAAGAATCTGTAATAAGTACAGCCCCTTTTCCCGTCCAGACTCTTTGTATAAAGCTATTGCCAATCGAGCCAAAATAGATGCAGTAGAACCCAGAGCCAAACAAGTATTATTTGAAGATGGAAGAATTACACTTCACTTTGATCACAATGCCATCTTTTCATTTTTACTCGACTGTTGTGATTTGAATTCGGCGATCGCCATCTCATCAACTCATCAAGCAGGCACCTCCTTGCGTTGCTTGGCAAATAATCGCGAAAATACCTCGGACGCAGATTG